>Ga0160429_1000569_pt1 | contig 30028 bp, 22 predicted proteins | sample SolpanmetagenomR_FD_108199 | JGI IMG/M metagenome (GOLD analysis project Ga0160429, IMG submission 108199) | Solar panel surface microbial communities from Lawrence Berkeley National Laboratory, California, USA - R | ecosystem: Engineered > Built environment > Solar panel > Unclassified ... | reverse complement strand
GGATGGTGCGCGTAGTCGTCTACGTATACTTTGTCCGGGGTGGTTACGATAAATTCGAAGCGTCTTTTTACGCCCCGGTAGGCAGCCACGGCCTCAGGCAATTGCGTTTGCGTGACGCCAAAAAATTGCGCAGCCGCAGCGGCCGCTAGCATATTTTCTACGTTGTGAAACCCCGGCACGGCCAGCGCCAAGCCCTCTACTACCCCCTGCGGCCCGTGGTAATCGAAGTGAAATTGGTGGCCTTCAACCGTAATTGGTGAAGCGTATAAATCGGCGCCTTGCGCGGCCGTGAGGCCATAGCGCAGCACTCGCGTGCCAGGCGGCACCGCAGCCGCCACGCGCGCATCGGCAGTGTGGTTGAGCAGCAGCGTGCCACCGGGTTTCAGCTGGCTCACAAACTGGCAAAAGGAATCAATTAGCGCGCTTTGTTCGCCATAAATATCGAGGTGGTCGGCATCGGTACTCGTCACGATGGCCAGGTCGGGGTGCAGCGTCAAAAAGCTGCGATCATACTCGTCGGCCTCCACTACCACGGGCGCCTCCGGGCTCTGCGGCAGCAATAGATTCGACCCCAGATTCACCGCAATTCCGCCCAAAAATGCGCCAGCGTCGAGGCCCGCGTGGCGCAGCAAATGCGCTACCATGCTGCTGGTCGTGGTCTTGCCATGGGTGCCGGCCACCGCGATGGTAGGCCGGCCTTCGGTGAGCACGCCCAGCACCTGGCTACGCTTGCGAATGTCGTAGCCCTGCGTGCGCAGCCACGCCCATTCGAGGCTAGCAGCCGGAATAGCGGGCGTGAGGACGACCAGCGTCTGCGCTTTATTTTCCCGAATTTCGAGCGGAATATTCTCCACCGCATCGGCGTAGTGCACCGCAATTCCTTCGGCCTGCAGGGCTTGCGTCAGGGGCGTTTCAGTTTTATCGTAGCCGCTCACTTGGTGGCCGTTGGCCTTAAACCAGCGCGCCAGCGCTGACATGCCAATGCCCCCGATACCGAGAAAAAATATGAAAGGAAATTGCTGCATTTTCAGGGGGTAGGCGGGATTATGTTCACGCACGGTTGCGGGCCGTTTACTACAGGGTTTCGCAGTGCGCTATTTTAACAAACTGAATAATTCATCCACAATAGCCGTCGTCGCATTAGGACGGGCCAACGCCCGCACGCGCTCACTTAGCTGCTGCTGCCGCGCGGGGTCGGCGAGTAGGCGCAGCGTTTCGTCGTAGAGGCGCTCGGGAGCGTGGGCGTCGGTAATGAGGACGGCCGCGCCTTTGCTTACCAACGAGAGCGCGTTCTTGGTCTGGTGGTCCTCCGCCACATTGGGCGAGGGTACCAACACACTCGCCTTGCCCGTTAGGCAAAGCTCTGATACTGAGAGTGCCCCTGCCCTACTAACCACCACGTCGGCAGCGGCATACGCCAGGTCCATGCGCCGAATAAATTCCAGCGCTTGCAGGTGGTCGGTGGCGTAGGGCGCGGCTTGCTGCTGGGCTTCGGGATAATAAAGTTTACCGGTTTGCCACAGCAATTGCACGCCCGCCTCGCGCAGGCGGGGTAGGGCGGCCGCGGTGGCTAGGTTGAGCGTGCGCGCGCCGAGGCTACCCCCTACTACGAGCAAGGTTTTTTTGGTAGGGTCAAGGTTGAAAAATTGCTGCGCTTCGGCAAGTTGACCGTGGGCAATTTCGGTGCGCACAGGGTTGCCAGTGAGCACGATTTTATCGGCTGGAAAAAACTTTTCCATGCCATCATAGGCCACGCATATTCTGCTTACGCGACGAGCCAACAATTTATTCACCAGGCCAGCATACGAATTCTGCTCCTGAATTAAACTCGGAATACCACGCGAAGTGGCAGCTAGTAGCACAGGCGCCGATGCGTAGCCCCTACCCCCACTACGGCGTCGGGTCTAAAGTCCTGAATTAATTTTCCGGCCTTGCGCACTGCCCGAAATACCCGCACCGGAAATAAGATATTTTGCGGCGTGAGGCGGCGCTGCAGGCCCGTAATATCAAGGCCCACGATTTGGTAGCCAGCTTCGGGCACGCGGGTCATCTCCATGCGGCCGTTGGCGCCCACGAATAAGATCTCGGCGTCGGGCTGGCGCCGCCGGATTTCATTCGCAATTGCCACCGCCGGGAAAATGTGCCCGCCCGTGCCGCCTCCGGAGATGATGAATTTCATTTTACTAATTGGTAATTGTTAGTTGTTAACTGGTTTTGGCTATTAATTGCTGACTGCTTTATCGGAAGTTGAGGCAACAATCAACTACTACCAATCAACAAGCACTACGCATACTGGGCGCGCTGGCTGGGGATGCGCGCCGTATCGGCGGGCTCACCGGCCATGGGGCGAGTTTCGCGCTCACCACGGCTTACAGCCAGAATAATACCGACACTCAGCCCAGTAAAAATGAGCGAGGTACCGCCCATACTCAGCATAGGCAGGGGTAGGCCCGTTACCGGACCAAGGCCTACCGCTACGCCCATATTTACCATGGCCTGCAATACGAGGCTGAAACTCAACCCAGCCGACAGCAAACCGCCAAATGCTCCCTGACTATTCATCACCGTTTTAAGCCCTCGATAGAGAAATGCGAGGTAAAGAAAGAGCACCGTTAAGCCGCCAATCATGCCATATTCTTCGATAATAATGGCGTAGATAAAGTCGGAATATGGGTGCGGCATTATGTTGCGCTCGGTGCTTTTGCCAGGGCCTTTGCCAGTGAGGCCACCGGTAGCAATGGCAATGAAGGAGTGCTCCAGCTGGAAAGCCGGCTTTTTATTCGGATTAGAGAAATTTTCCAGGCGCGACTGCACCGTTTTCCAGCGCTGACCGGCTACTAGCCCTACCCCCCCCAACGTGGCCCCAATGAGCACCATTACCAGCATTTGCTTCATGGGCACGCGGCCGATAAACATGAGCAGCAAGCAGGTGAGAAATAGCAGCAAAGCGGTCGAAGCATTTGACAACACGATAAGACCACAAATAACTCCTACCCAAAGCATTACGGGTAGCAGCGTGCTTTTAAAATCGTGCAAATGCTGCTGCCGACGGCTCAGCATACTCGCTAGGTGCGAGATGAGCGCCAGCTTGGCCAAGTCGGAGGGCTGAAACGTTTGGTTAATCACCGGAATGGTGAGCCAGCGCGAAGCGCCGTTGGTCTCGCCACCCATAAAATAAGTAAATAGCAGCAGCGGCACCGAAATCAGCAGTGCGTAGAGCGACAGCCGTGAGTAGTGGCGGTAATCGATGCGGTGAGCTAACCACATCAAGCCCAAGCCAATAAATATCAAGCTACTGTGCTTGAGCACAATCATCTCGACCGAGCCGGTGCGGCCGTGCAGCTCGTTGCGGTACGCCAGCGTGCCAGTGGCCGAGTACACGACGGCAATGCTGATGAGCGAAAACAGAATGACGATGGCCCACAGAATAGGGTCGCCCTTGAGGTTGCGCTGCAGCCAGGTGTGGGTGGTGGGGGTTTCCATAAATCGCAGATTTAACGGATTAAACTGATTTTACTGATGCGGCGGGGGGTAGGGCCCGCACGGCAGCAGCAAACTGCCGGCCGCGGTCCTCGTAATTCTTAAATAAATCGAAGCTGGCGCAGCAGGGCGACAGCAGCACCACATCGCCGGGCGCGGCTAGCGCGGCGGCGCGCTGCACAGCGTCGGTCATACTTTGGGTTTCTTCGAGGTGCGGCACGGTGTCGGCAAACGCGGTGCGCAGCTTAGTATTATCTACACCGAGGCACACCAGGGCCTTCACTTTTTGCGCGGCCAGCGGCTGAATGCTGGCGTAGTCGTTGCCCTTGTCGGTGCCGCCCGCAATCCAGACAATGGGGTGCTTGATGCCGTCGAGGGCATACCAGGCCGCCTCCACGTTGGTGGCTTTGCTGTCATCGATGTACTGCACGCCGTCGGTTTCTGCCACGAGCTGTAGGCGGTGGTCGGCGTTGTGAAAGCTGCCAAGCGCTTGCTCGATAGCGCTGCCGCTCACCCCGGCCACCCGCGCGGCGAGCACCGCGGCGAGCACGTTTTGGCGGTTGTGCTCACCGATAAGCGGGGAGGTAGCGGTGCTGATTAGTTCGGTGGGGCTGTAATAGCCCGGCAGCAGGTCGATGCATACCTGCTTGTCCTTCTTGTAGTAGCCGCCCAGCTGAATATCGGTGCGATGATGCAGGCTGAAGGGCATCTGGTGCATCGGGCGCAGGGCCGCAATAAAATTGCGCTGAATAGTCGCGTCGTCGGCGTTATAGATAAATGTGCCGCTGCTGTCCTGATTGCGCACCATCCGGAGCTTGGCACGAGCGTAGGCGTCGAGCGAGTAGTCGTAGCGGTCGAGATGGTCAGGCGTAATATTGAGCAACACCGCAATCCAGGGCTGAAAATACTGGATATCGTCAAGCTGAAAACTGCTTAATTCCAGCACGTAGTAATCATACGTATTTTCTACCACCTGCTCGGCCAGCGAGTAGCCCACGTTGCCGGCCAGGCCCACGTTCAGGCCAGCTTCGCGTAGCAAATGGTAAGTGAGCAGCGTGGTAGTGGTTTTGCCGTTGGTGCCCGTGATAGCAATAAAGCGGGCTTGCGTGTAGCGGCTAGCAAACTCAATCTCAGAAATAATTGGAATCTGCTGCTCGCGTAGGGCCTTGATAACGGGCGCTTTTTCCGGAATGCCAGGGCTTTTCACTACCTCAGTAGCCTGTAGAATACGGTCAAGCGAATGCGTATTTTCTTCAAACTCAATACCAGCTTGACGCAGCTTTTCCCGGTACGCGGGCTGAATGGCGCCGCGGTCGGACACGAATACGGCGAAGCCTTTGGCCTGCGCCAACAGCGCCGCCCCTACCCCACTCTCGGCGGCGCCCAGCACCACCATATTTTTAGCAGTATCAGCCATTGTTTAGCGCAGCTTTAGAGTAACCAAGGTGATGACGGCCAGCATAATCCCGACAATCCAGAAGCGCGACACGATTTTAGATTCGTGGTAGCCAAGCTTTTGGTAGTGATGGTGCAGCGGCGACATGCGCAGCAGTCGGCGGCCTTCGCCATACTTGCGCTTGGTGTATTTAAACCAGCTCACCTGCACAACTACCGACAGGTTTTCAATAATAAATACGCCGCACAGAATGGGAATTAGCAACTCTTTGCGCACCGCCAGCGCCAGCACCGTAATAATGCCGCCGAGCGCTAATGAGCCCGTATCGCCCATGAATACCTGCGCCGGATAAGAGTTATACCACAAAAAGCCAATGCAGGCCCCGACAAACGCCGTACAAAAAATGACCAACTCGCCCGAATCTGGAATAAACATAACGTCCAGATAGTCAGCCAAGAAAGCATTGCCACTGACAAACGCGAAAATGGCCAGCGTAACGCCGATAATGGCCGAAGTACCGGCCGCTAACCCATCGAGCCCGTCGGTGATGTTGGCGCCATTGCTGATTGCCGTAACCAGAAATACGACAATTGGAATGTAAAACAGCCCATACAGCCCCCTGAATGCGGTGCCAGCCTGAGCAAATAAATCGCCGTAGTTCAGCTCATTGTTTTTCATAAACGGCACCGTCGTGATGGCCAAGTGCACGTCTTTAAAAACCTTGCTGGCATCGACGGCGGAGTATTGCCCATTGGGTAGCAAATATTCCCGCACCGTAATCTCGTTGCTATAAAACAGCACCCAGCCTACCGTAATACCTAAGCCAATCTGACCCAGTACTTTAAAACGCCCACTAAAGCCTTCTTTATTCTTACGAAAAATCTTAATGTAGTCGTCCAGAAACCCAATTAGCCCGAGCCAAACCGTGCTGAGCAGCATGAGAATAATGTAGATATTGCGCAGGCGTGCAAACAGCAACACAGGCACCAGAATAGCCAGCAAGATGATGAGGCCACCCATGGTAGGGGTACCCTTTTTCTCGCTTTGGCCTTGCAGGCCGAGGTCGCGGATGGTTTCGCCGAGCTGCTTACGTTGCAGCACATTAATGAGCTTGCCACCGAATATTTGAGCGATAAGCAACGACGTCACCACGGCCAGCGCGGCGCGAAACGTCGTGTATTGAAACACACCCACACCGGGAATGTGGTAGTGCTCGTGGAGGTAGCGAAAGAGGTAATAAAGCATTTTTGATAATTATGAATTATGAGTTACGAGCTGTGAATTGGACCTTGTTTAAGCGAGCAATTCACCATCTACCATTCATAATTTTACTTGGCTTCGAGCAAGGCGGCGCGTAGCTCCTCGCGGTCGTCGAAGTGCGTTTTTACACCTTTGATTTCTTGGTAAGTTTCATGGCCTTTGCCGGCTACCAGCACGAGGTCTGTAGGACGGGCCAGGGCCACGGCAGCCCGAATGGCAGCGCGGCGGTCGGCAATGGTTTGGGTGTGGGCGTCGGCGGGGGGTAGGACGCCGGCCTGCATCTGGCGCAGAATGTCAAGCGGGTCTTCGTCGCGCGGGTTGTCGGAGGTCAGAATTACCTCGTCCGAAAACTGGGCCGCGAGCCGCGCCATAATGGGGCGCTTGGCCGCGTCGCGGTTGCCACCGCAGCCCACCACCGTGATGATGCGCTGCTCGGGCCGGCGCGTCTGGTGCAGCGTCTGGAGCACGTTTTCGAGGGCATCGGGCGTGTGGGCATAGTCTACGAGGCCGCTAATAGACTGGCCCGGCACGGTCACGGGCTCGAAGCGGCCGGGCGCGGTGGTCAGGCCCGACAAGATGGTGAGCACCTCGGTGGGGTCTTCGCCCAGCAACACGGCCGCACCATATACGGCCAGCAAGTTGTAGGCATTGAAAACGCCAATGAGTCGGAAATGCGCCTCGCGCTCATCAATTTCGAGCAGCAGGCCGTGCATCTCATTTGCTACCAGGCGGGCCCGAAACGTGGCGGCCGAGCGCAATGAATACGTAGCGCGGCGGGCAGCCGTGTTTTGCAGCATCACCGGGCCACGCTTGTCGTCGGCGTTGGTGAGGGCAAACGCTGTTTTGGGCAGCGCGTCGAAAAAGCCTTTTTTAGCCTTCAGGTAGTTATCGAAGGTGCCGTGGTAGTCGAGGTGGTCGTGGGTGAGATTGGTAAAAATGCCGCCTGCAAAGCGCAGGCCGCCCACCCGGTGCTGAGCCACGGCGTGGCTGCTCACCTCCATGCAGGCGTGGGTGCAGCCAGCGGCCACCATGCGCGCCAGCAGCTCGTTGAGCCGGATGGCGTCGGGCGTGGTATGGGTACTGGCAATGACGGTTTCGTCAATCTGATTCTGCACCGTACTCAGCAGGCCGGCGTGGTAGCCCAGCTCGCGCAGCAGCTTGTGCAGCAGGGTAGCGCAGGTGGTTTTGCCGTTGGTACCGGTCACGCCCACTAGCACCAACTGGCGCGAGGGGTGGCCGTAGAACGAGCTGGAAATAGCCCCTAGCGCGGCGGCTGAGTCGGCCACCTGCACGTAGGTGGTGGCTGGGTTCAGCTCGGCGGGCAACTCTTCGCACACGATTACCCCTACCCCCTGCCCCACGGCCGTGCCGATAAACTTATGCCCATCGGTAGCCGTGCCGCGCAGGGCACAAAACAGCTGCCCCGGCCCCGCCTGGCGCGAGTCGAGGGTTAGGCCGGCCACAGGCACATCGGGATTGCCGTGCTGGGTGAGCACGTCCACGTCGGTGAGCAGGGCAAAAAGGGGAAGCGTACTCATGCGGCTTTTCGGTTTTTGGCAGGCGAAGTGCCAGCGTTCATTCTGGCGCTGGCCCCCGCAGTGGGTGCGGGCGCAGGCGTGCGCTGAGTCGTGCGGATATCGGGTTTACTGGTCGTTCTCTTGACCTTGGCAGGGGGGGTAGGGCTGGCGGCTTTTTTACCTGAGGTAGCAGGCTTTTTGTCCACTTCTTTACTTCCCGTCGTTTTGTCCTTGCTGCCGGCAGCTTTGGCCGTCGTTTCGGTTGGCTTGGTAACCGGTTTTGCTTTGGTAGCAGTGGCTTTGGTTGTTGGCCTCACGGCTGTTCTGGCGGCTTTAGCGTGGCTGCTTACCTCAGCCGGAATCAGCAGCGTATTCTCCTCGATTTCGGTGTGGGCGGGTGCGGGCAACGCCAGCGGGGCGGCGGTAGGGGCGGCGGTGGGCGCCAGCACCAGGCTCACCACTAAGCCGCGCCGGGCGGGGTCGCCGGCCGCCACCGACTGCTCACGCACGCGGCCGGTGCCGCTGGCTTGCACCTTGATGCCCCGGTTTTCTAGTAGGAACAACGCGTCACGGAGGGTCAAGCCGCGCACGTCCGGCATGCGGCCGGGGTGGGCTACGCTGGCATCGGGGCGCAGGGCCACGGTGCGGGCCACAAAGGCCGTATCGGCGGAGCGGGTGGCGCGCACCCACTCTTCGCCGCCGGTGGCGTGCGTTTGGCCGGGTAGGCCGATGCGGTCGCACACCAGCGCTATTTCTTGCTGCAGGCCAGCGCGCACTAGCGGCACCGGTGAGCGCCGGGCCGGAATGCGCGCCAGCATGGGCCGCTGGCTAGCTTGGTCGCGGGCCATGCAGCGGTCGGCAATATCACGGAACACCGGCGCAGCTACGTCGCCGCCGTAGATGCGGCCCTTGCTCGGCGAGTCAATCACCACAATGCAGCTATACTTGGGCTTGTCGGCCGGGAAAAAGCCGCAGAAACTGGTCGAGTAGGTTTTGGTGTACTGCCCGTTCTTGAACTTCCAAGCTGTGCCGGTTTTGCCCGCAATGCTGTAGTCTTTGGGCCGAATAGACTTGGCGGTGCCTTCCAGCACCACGCCCTCCAAAATGGCGTGCAGCTTGCGCAGCGTGGCGTCGGAGCAGATTTTAGGATTCAATACTTGCGTGTCGAAATGCTCTACCACCTGGTCGGCCTGCTTGATTTCGCGCACAATCATGGGCGCCACCTTCACGCCGCCGTTAGCCACGGCATTGTAGAAAGCCAGCGTCTGGAGCGGTGCCAATTTCAGCTCGTAGCCAATGCTCATCGTTGAGAGCGAGGTGCGGCTCCAGCTGCGGTCCTTGGGGTCCTTCACGTAGGGTAGGGCCTCGCCGTTCATCTGAAAGCCCAGCGCCTTGTCGAGGCCAAAGCGCTTGAGGTAGTCGGTATACTGCGTGGGGTTGCCGGCAAAGTGCTCCTGCACCAGTCGCGCCACCCCGATGTTGCTCGATTTCTCAAACACCTGCTGCACCGTGATACGGCCGTTGGCGTGCGAGTCCGTCTTCACGGCGCCGCCAATAAACATGCGGCCGGGGCCGGTATCCACCATGTCGTCGAGTTGCAGGCTGGGGTCAGCTTCAAACACGGCCATCATCGACGCCAGCTTAAACGTTGAGCCCGGCTCGGTGCGGCCCTGGTCGGCAAAGGCGTAGTTGTAGTCCTCTTTATACGTGCCGTCGGCAGCCTTGCCTAGGTTGGCCACGGCCTTGATTTCGCCGGTTTTCACCTCCATCAGGATAACGCAGCCGTACTTGGCATCATTCGAAACCAACGCCTTGTAGAGCGCGTCTTCGGCGCCATCCTGTAGGTTGATGTCGAGTGTCGTCTTCACATCGTAGCCCGGCTGGGGCTTGATTTCGGTCCCGTCGTACACGGGTTTCAAGCCGCCCGGCACGCGCTCAAACAGCGCCTCGCCCGACTTGCCCGCCAGCTTCTGCTGAAAGGTAAACTCCAAGCCAGCGCCGTTTTTGTCCTCGTTCACGAAGCCTACCGTACGCTGCGCCAGCCCACCGAAGGGCCGGAAGCGCTTGTCTACTTTCTCAAAAATGGCTCCGCCTCGGCGCTTGCCCCGGAAGATGGGCCAGCTAGCGAGTTCCTTCTTTTCCTGGAAATTAATCTGTCGCGAGTTCAACCGCAGGTAGCGCACATCGCGGTCACGGTGCGCGTCCATGAGCTTGCGCCGATACTCCTGCACGCTGCGGTCCTGAAAGAAGTGCGCCAGGTGCCAAGCCAGCGAATCCACATTGTGGCTGAAGGTGGCGTCATCGACCACCCCCGGGTCCCAGGCCACTCGGTAAAAGGGCAGCGAGGTCGCCATGATGCTCTCGTTGTCGGAATAGATGTTGCCGCGCGTGGCCGGCACTGGCTGGTAGCTGATGCGGCGCTCCTGCTCCAGGGCACGCCACTTGGCGCCCTCTTGGTACTGGATGCGCGAGATTTTCCAGGCCACGGCGCACGAGAACAGCGCCACCCCCAGAAACGCGAGCCGCACCCGCGTGACAATGGATTTTTTAACGCTGCTTTTCATGGCTTAATTTTTTGGCGGCTCGACTCTGATTTATTTGGGCCGTCTTGTGCTTTTTTGTACTAGATTCTTTAACAGTATTCTTACTGTGATTTTCTCTTTTAGGAGCTGACCCACTGTGCGTCAGTTTCTTGTCATTTTTAGCCTCAACGGGAGGGGTAGGGGCATCTTCATCGGCGAGGCCGGGCGGCGGCGCGCCCAGCTCGGGCGTATCGTCTTCGGGCAGGCCTAATTCCTGCCGGCGAGCCCGACCCTGAATAGAATCAGCCCGGACAGACGCTACCGAATCGCGGGCGGCGCGGGCAGCCAGCGTATCGGCCGTGAGCACAGGCATGGCTTCGAGCTCGGCCTCATCGAGGCGACCGGCCGGCACCGCGATGCGGAAGGGTGGCGACGAGCTCTCTACCAGCCCGATAGCGGCCACCTTGCGGGCCACTTCGCTCTGCTTGCTGGCCTCCATGTAGTCCGATTTTAGGGTAGTATAATCGGCGCGCAGGTCCTCCGTCTCTTGCTTAAGTCGCTGAATATTACGGTTCATGCGGTTACCGTAATGCGTGTTGCCAATGTAGAGCAGCGTGAGCAGCATCACGAACAACAGCTTGGGCAGAAAGCGCACCGGCAAGCCCTCGCGAAACAAGCCATCGAGGCCCGTGAAGCGGTCGAGCAAGGAAAACAGACTCCAGCCGGTAGCGGTGGTGCCATCGTGGCGCTCCCAGGCGGGCGCCGTAAACTCGACGGGCGCTGGGGCAGGCTTGCGCACCTTTGGGGCAACGGGTGGCGGCGTGGGTGCCGCTACTGGTTCGGCTACCGGCGGGGGGGTAGGGGCCGGTACGGGCGGCGCTACCACGCTAGCCGGAGCCTCGTTTACAGGCTCGGGTGCACGCGGGGGGCGCACCGTATTGGCGCGGGGCGGGCCAGCCGCAGCAGGACGTATTGTATTACCGGCCATGAGCTTACGCAGGAATAGAGGTTCGGACGCCAATACGCAGCTTGGCACTGCGGGCGCGGCTATTTTCGGCTACCTCTTCGGCCGAGGCCTCCACAGGCTTGCGTGTGAGCGTCTCGAAAGGCAGACTCACGCGGCCGTACAAATCTTTTTCAGCCTGGCCAAAGAACTTGCCCTGGCTCAGAAAATTCTTCACCAGCCGGTCTTCGAGCGAGTGGTAGCTCATCACCACCAGCCGGCCACCGGGCCGCAATACCTGGGCCGTTTGGGTCAGCATCTCCTGTAGGGCAGTTAGCTCATCGTTCACCTCAATGCGCAGGGCCTGAAATACTTGAGCCAAGTACTTATTCTCCTTACCACGTGCTACCACCGGCTGGATGGCTTGCTTCAGCTCCTGAATGGTGCGCAGCGGGCGCTGGCGGCGGGCCTGCACCACGGTAGCGGCCAAGGTGCGGGCATTGGTCACCTCGCCGTACATGCCGAAAATGCGGTGCAGCGCGGCCTCGTCGTAGTCGTTGAGCACGTCGGCGGCGGTGGCTACGGTGGCATCCTGCGGGTCCATGCGCATGTCGAGCGGGCCGTCGAAGCGGGTGCTGAACCCGCGCTCGGCGGTGTCGAACTGGTGCGACGACACGCCCAGGTCGGCCAGCAAGCCATCGACGGGCAGGGCGCCGCGCTGGCTTAGCTCGGCCGCGAGGTGCCGAAAATTAGCCCGTACAAACGTGAACTGCGGCCGGGCCAACTCGGCAGCCTGGCGCTCGGCAGCCTCGTCCTGGTCAAAGCTATACAGCTGGCCTTCAAGTAACTGATCTAGGATGCGCGCCGAGTGGCCGCCGCCGCCAAACGTGACGTCGACGTAGCGGCCGCCGGGCACCAGGTCGAGGCCAGCCAGGCATTCGGCCAGCATCACCGGGCGGTGGTAGGCGGTATCGTTGGGGCGGATGCTCATGCGGCCAGGCCGGGCAGAGCCGGCGTTTCGGGGGTGTCCGACAAGAATTTCTGGGCCAGCTTAGAGAATGCTTGTTGGTCTTTAATAAGATATTCGTCGTAGCGGGTAGGGTCCCACACTTCACAGCGGTTGCCGAGGCCCACTATCACGGCGTCCTTTTCGAGGCCGGCATAGCGGCGCATCGAACCGGGCAGCCCAAAGCGGCCAATGCTATCCAGCTCTACTTCCGTCATGCCCCGGAAAAAATTGCGCTGAAACTGCCGGTATTCCTCGTTAAACTCATCCAGGGCCATCACCTTCGCATGAATTAGCTCCCAGGCTGAGCGGGGGTAGAGCACCAGGCAGGGCTCGAAGCCGCGCACCAGCACCAGCTGGTTGGCATAGGCATCGGGCAGCGCCGCTTTCACCTTGGCAGGCAGCACCAGCCGACCTTTGGGGTCGAGCTTGCAGTCGTATTCGCCGGAGAGAAGCTGGTGCATGGAAGGAACAAACCGGACAGGGCTGCGGCACCGGCTAGGATAACAAAAGTACGAGTTGTTTCAAAAAACTCACCACTTTCTACCACTTTCTACCACGCCGGCAAAAGCCCCTACAAAGGCCAGAATCGCATTTTTAATGGCTATTGAAACATTGTTGCAATACTGCGCAAAGCACTTAGCCTGGCTTTTCGAGACAATTTGAGAGACAATTGATCAAAGCGCTTTTTTTATTTTTTAGTGACACAATGTTGCATAAACAACAAGCTTTGGCTTGCTTTAGCTCGACGCTAACCCATAAGGGCAGGCTTGGGTAGAGTGCTTCTCGCTGGCCTAAACACTGCGTGCCAGAGGATATAGGGCTTGTTTCCATTCGCCGTTAAAACTGCCTTTCGGTGATGGGCATGGGCAAGACCTCTGCCACAAGTCTTCGAACCCAAAATGGCCTTAGGCACTCAAGGGGCAGTTCTTCCCTTCGCTCTGCGTTCGGCCATGTTCCCTACCCCCTCGTGGCACCTGACTGGGGAAGTAATTATTTTGTAATTTCGGCATAATCTCAGCCACTCCGCCTTTGCCTGCCCCGCCCGCCTTTTCGGAACCGGACTACCTTCGCCGCCTCAAACAAGACGACGAGCGGGCATTTGATGCGCTCTTTCGGCACTACAGCGCCCTGGTGTACCGGTTTGCTTACAGCTACCTAAAGTCGCGGCCCGCTGCCGAGGAAATTGTGCAGGAGTGCTTTATCAAGATATGGGAGAAGCGGGCGCAGCTGCGCGAGGACATGCCGCTAAAGGGCTACCTCTTCACTACGGCCCACCACGCAGTGCTCAACGAGCTGCGGCGCGACCAGCACCACCTGCGCCTGCACGGGCAGGTGGCGGCTACCGGCCCCACCAGCGTAGCCAACGAGGTCGAATACCAGGAGATGGAGGCGCTGTACCTGGCTGCCCTCGACCGCCTACCCCCCAAGCAGCGCGAGGTATTTGTGCTGAGCCGGCAGCAGGGCCTCTCTTACCCCGAAATAGCTGAGCGCCAAGGTGTATCAGTAAAGACAGTGGAAGCGCACATCGTGCAGGCGCTCAAGACGCTGCGCAAGTATTTTAAGCTGCACGGTGGCGGCGTGCTAAGCGTGCTACTAACGCTGGCTATTCACAAAAACTAGCTTTTTACAGGTGGCTACTGAGGGGTAGGGGGCGCGGGCGGTGTACCAGAGGCACGCTTGGCATCGGTACATTTCGCGGCGCTAGCGCGTCGTACTTAGCTGATACTTACAACTACCGCTGCGAGAGGCAACACCTGTCAGCTAAAGCTTGCCACGTCAATTACTTTTCCTACCCCCTATCCATGCTGAAAAAACTATTACTGCTGAGTTTGGGCGCCGTGAGTGCAGGCTTCGTGCTAGCACCAGCGGCCCCTACCCCCCCGCACCACACCAAAGAACTGGGGCGGCCCCGCCCAGCCCCAGCCGACGAGCTAAAGATTGTCTTTTTTGGGTCGTCGGTGCCGTTTGGGCAGGGCGCTACGGATAAGTACGGCTATGCTAGTCGCTACGCGGCGCTGCTGGCCCAGCGGGGCGCAGCCGGGCAGGGCACACCCTGGACGATGGCCAACATCTCGGTGCCGGGCGACAACACCGTGAAAGTACTTGGGCGCTGGGAGCGCGACTTGCCGCCGCAGCAGGGGCGCTACGTAGTGTACGCGCTGGCCCTTGGCAACGAGGGCATTCACGGGGGCGGGCAGCCGGTGTTTGACCAGTTTGTGGCCAATATGAAAGTGCTTATTGCCAAGGCGCGGGCGCAGGGGCTGGTGCCGGTCATCACGAACAGCTACACCCGCAACGACTACACGGCGCAAGACTATGCCTACATCCGGCAGCTCAACCTGCTGCTGCAAGGCTGGGGTGTGCCCACCGTAAACCTACTCGGGGCTGTGGACGACGGCGCCGGCCACTGGGCCACCGGCTACTGGAGCGATGCGCTGCACCCCAACGACCAGGGCCACGCCGAGCTGATGCATGCTTGGGTGCCCTCGCTCTTCGATGCCCTGCGGGCGGGCAAGCCCCTACCCCACCGCCAGCCCACGGCGGGCGTGCGCCTTAGTCGGGCCAGCATGCTGCGCTTCGTGCCCGAGGCGCTGGTGCATCCCTTCACACAAGTTATCAGCTTCCGGACCACGGCCCGCGGCTGCTTGCTGACCTTGCAAGACAGTACCCGCACGGGCAGCCTGCGCATTGGGCGCGGCGGCCGGCTTACCTACGCCTCGGCGCTGGCCGGGCACCTCACCGGCCCCGCCAACGTGGCCGATGGCCAGTGGCACCAGGCAATGCTAACGCACTACTTTGCGCGGGGCGAAACCATCTTATATGTCGATAACCGCCGGGTAGGCGCCTTACCCGAACGGCTGCGCACGCGCCAGCTCATGCTGGGGGGTAGGGCGGCCCCAAAAGGTGGGCAGTTTCGCGACTGGCTCTTCTACCGCGCTGGTATGAATGCCGACGAAGCCCGCGCTCTGGCCGCCGATTCGCTGCTACGGTCGAGCCTGGAGCTATACGCGCCCCTCGACGGCCGCCGCCAAGCTAGTCCCGACTCGCTGGTCAATCTTGCTCAAAGTACTAACCAATTGACGCGCCTGGCATCGCCTCGCTGAGGAGTTGCTTGAGTTGATTTTTGCCTAAGCTAGTCTTTTATCTTTTCAACTGGTCAAAAAATCGGTTGGCTTTGCTTCGCTATGCGCGCAAGGCCAACCGATTTTTATTGCTTCGAATAACTTGTCAGCGCGTCAGTCGGAGTACTCCTAGACAAGAAGCTAGCTGCTTGGCTAATTAGTGGATTAATGCGGTGGTCAGCGGCCGTCTGGCTAGCGCTGGCAGCGAATTATTAATTAGGCTAGCAACTCATTTTTTAGATCTACTAGCCAGTGGCTTACTACGGTTTTATATTTTTTTACACAACCGACTAAGGGGGGTATGGCGAGCAAGGTGTACTACTGCAAACGAGCAGAAACGGGAAAGTGATTACTTAATCACTGAGCTGCTAATTCGGCTGAAAAGCCACTAGCGCTCCGTCTGCTCTTGCTACCTTCTATGACGCCAGACATTACCCAAGAACTTGTTTCTGCTTATGTGCGCGGCACGGCTACCGCCGCCGAGGCGGCAGCCGTGCGGGCCTGGCTGGCGCAGCCGGCCAACCAGCTGCTAGCCCAGCACTGGATGCAGCTGCAGTGGGAGGCGCTGGCCGCTGCCCCGCCCCTACCCCTGCCCGACGAGCCCGATTACGAAGACCTGCTGCGGCGCACCCGGCAGCAGCTAGCGCCACCCGCCCCACGCTACCAGGCGGCCCCCACGTGGCGGCGTTGGGCCGCAGCGGCTGCCCTGGCTGGCACCGTAGCCGGTGGCGGCTGGCTGTATTTCAATAGCCATCGGGCGCCAGCGCCGCTGGCTGTAGCCACACCCTATGGCCAGACGCGCACCCTGGCGCTGCCCGATGGCTCGCGGGTGACGCTCAATGGCCACTCGGCCCTACGCTACGCTGCCGCTTGGCAGCCCGACAAGCCCCGCGAGGTGTGGCTCGATGGAGAAGGGTTTTTCGCGGTGCAGCACATGCCCAACAGCCAGCGCTTCTTGGTGCACACCACGGCGGGGCTGCAAGTAGAGGTGCTGGGCACCCAATTTGTGGTGGCCCGGCGCCGCGACCAAACGCGGGTAGTGCTGCTGCAGGGCAAAGTGCGGGTGGAGTTTGACGACGACCAGCAGCCCGATGTGCTGCTGCGCCCCGGCGAGCTAGTCGAAACCCACGACGACCAGCCGGCCCTGGTAACGCACAAAAAGGTGCGCACCGCCCCCTACGCTGCCTGGAAAGATGCCCAGCTGGTACTCGACGAAACCACCATTGCCGAGCTGGCCACCCGCCTGCACGACACCTACGGCCTCGAGGTGACGGTGGCCACCCCCGAGCTGAACCGCCGCCGCATGACGGGCACTGTGCCCGTGGGCGAGCTCCCTACCCTACTACAGGCCCTCGAAGAAACCTTCCACCTCCACGCCACCCGCCAGGGCAACCAGCTTACCCTGGCCGAAGAAAAATAGCTTTTCGTTTTCCTCCCCCACCCGATTATGCCTAAACTCCTTACCCCCCTGGGCAAGCACTACGGCCGCCCAGCCTGCTTGGCTGCCAGCGTGCTCCTGCTTCAATCTCTGGGCACGCCGGCTGCAGCGCAGCTGCTAGCGGCCAACATGGCTGTGCAAAGCACGCCAGCTCCCAGCCGCGCTGCCTCGGTGCCCCTCAAAACCCTCTTCAAGCAGTGGGAAAATGAGTACCACGCTACCATTTTTTACGAGAGCGCGCTCGTCGACAACAAGCGTGTGCCCGTGCCGACCGAGGCTGCTGGCTCGCTAGCCGAGCGTCTGGCCACGGTGCTGCCGCCAGCTAACCTACAGTTTAAAGAACTGCGGGCCAACTACTTTGTGGTAACCAGCCGCACTGTCGCTGGCGAGGCTACCCCCTCGGCTACGTCCCCCCAAGATGTACCCGTATCGGGCCGCGTAACCGACGCTAAGGGTGAGCCCCTACCCGGCGTAACGGTGCTCGTGAAGGGAACTACCACCGGCACCTCGACCGGAGCCGACGGTAGCTTCTCGCTAAGCGCGCCCGAGAACAGCACATTGGTTTTCAGCTCGATTGGTTACAAAAACCAGGAGATTGCTGTAACGGGCGCTACCAGCACCATCGCTGTGCGGCTCACCGACGACCAGCAAAGCCTCAACGAGGTAGTAGTGGTAGGCTATGGCACCCAAAACCGCCAGGAAGTAACGACCGCCGTCACCTCGGTGAGCGCGGCGGCCATTGAACGCCAGCCGGTGGCGGGCTTCGACCAGGCCCTGCAGGGCCAGGCGGCGGGCGTGCAGGTCACGGCCCCTTCGGGTGCGCCGGGCGCCGGTATCAACGTGCGGGTGCGGGGCAACTCGACCCTCAACCTCAACGCCTCACCGCTATACGTGGTCGATGGCGTGCCGATTATCCCGGAGTATCAGCAAGAAATTTCGGTAGGCAGCCAGCGTTTGAACCCGCTCAACACGCTTAACCCCAACGATATCGAGAGCATTGACGTGCTCAAGGATGGGGCGGCCGCGGCCATCTACGGCGTGCGCGCTGCCAACGGCGTCGTGGTTATCACCACCAAGCACGGCAAGGTAGGCCAGGCCCAAGTAGGGCTCAACGTGTACTACGGCCGCCAGTACCTGCGCAAGAAACTAGCGGTGCTTAATGCCCAGCAATTTGCCCAGGAGTTTAACGACATTCAGGCGGGTGCGGGCCTAGCTCCTGGCTTCGCCGACGTGAACAACCCTTCGCCCTATAACACCGACTGGCAAGATGCCGTGTACCGCCCTGGCTACCAGCAAAACTACCAGCTTAACGTGAGCGGCGGCACCGAAAAAACCCGCTACTACGTGAGCGGTGGCTATTTCAACCAGCAGGGCATCAGCCTAAACTCGGGCTTCGACCGCTACAACTTCAAGATTAACCTGACCGAGGAGTTGAGCACCCGGTTTCGGGTGGGCACCAACCTCAACTTGAGCCGCACCCATACCAATGGCAGCGTGCGCTCGGAGGCGGCCCTCGGCAACTCGGGCACGGTGCTGGGCGGACTTTCGCAGATTCCGACCATTGCGATATACAATGCGAATGGCACCTACGGTGTGAACCCGTTTAACCAGTCGGACAACCCGGTGGGCAACCTGCTCGAAAGCACCACGCAGGCCGTGGTGTACCAGGCCGTGGGCAATTTGTACGGCGAGTTTGACGTGTTGAAAAACTTGAAAGCGCGCAGCTCGATTGGCATCGACTTCCGTACCCAGGACGAGACGCAGTTTACCAGCACCAACTACCCCGGCACCTCCAACGCCGACGCCTCGACGCGCGGCTCGGCCCGCTCGGCCAACAACCAGCAGACCATCTGGCTGCTTGAGAACACGCTGACTTACAACCCCAACCTGGGCGACACGCAGCACCTGACGCTGCTGGCCGGCCAGTCGATGCAGGCCTCGGACCGCTACACGGCAGGCGCCTCTACCAAAGGCTTTGGCTCGAATGCAGTGCCCTACCTGGGCGGCGGCTCCTCGATTCTGGACCTGCCCTACAGCTACGCCGACCAGTGGAGCCTGCTGAGCTTCTTCGGCAGGGCCACCTACGATTATGATGGGCGCTACTTGGCCCAGGTGAGCTTGCGTGCTGACGGCACCAGCCGCTTCTCGACCAAAAACCGCTTTGGCTACTTCCCGGCTGTGAGTCTGGGCTGGAACATTGCTAAGGAGTCGTTCTTTCCGCAAAACACGGCCGTATCGAGCCTCAAGCTGCGGGCTAGCTTCGGCGCCAACGGCAACCAGGAGATTTATACCTACCAGCGCTTTCCTACCTACGGCACGGGCTCTAACTACCAGGGTAGCGGCTCGGCCATCCTGAGCGGCATCTCGCCCAATAACATTGGCAACGACGCGCTGAAGTGGGAAACCACCTACCAGTACAACGGAGGCTTGGATCTGGGCGCGTTCAACAACCGCCTCACGTTCACCTTTGACATTTATAACAAGCGTACCAAGGACCTGCTGCTGCAAGTACCAATTCCGCTGAGCACGGGCGCACCTACCAACGGCGCGGCCAACGCCAGCGTGCTACAAAACATAGGTAGCGTGGAGAACCGGGGCATTGAAATTGGCCTATCGACGACCAATGCGGAGGCGCAAAACAACGGCTTTAGCTGGACCACTAACTTCAACGTGAGCGGCAACCGCAACCGCATCCTAGACCTGGGCCAGCAGGTAGGCGACGGTGGCGCGAGCACTAACCGCACCATCCTGAGCACCGACTACACCATCTCGCAGGTTGGCAGCCCGCTAGGAGCGTTCTATGGCTACCGCACGGCCGGCATCTTTCAATCGGATGCAGAAGGCGCAGGGGCACCGACCCAGAACGGCAATGCCCCCAAAGCCGGCGACGTTCGCTTTGTGGACGTGAACGGTGACAAGGTAATTGACCCCAAGGACCGGACCATCATTGGCAACCCCAACCCCAAAGCGTTTGCTGGCGTCACCAACAACTTCGCCTACAAAGGTCTGGAGCTGAGCGTATTCTTCCAGGGTAGCTTTGGCAACGAGATTTACAACCAGACCCGCCAGATTCTGGAGTCGCAGTCGGACCCGCTGAACCAGACCGTTCGGGTGCTCAACCACTGGTCGCCGACTAACACCAACACCGACGTGCCGCGCCCAGTGCGCAACGACCCAAACGGCAACAACCGTTTCTCGAACCGCTGGATTGAGGATGGCTCCTACGTGCGCCTCAAAAACCTGACGCTGGCCTACAACGTGCCCACCGCATTTTCGCAGCACGCCGCGCTCAAAAACGTGCGCGTGTACCTCACGGCCCAAAACCTGGTAACCTGGACCCGCTACACGGGCTACGACCCGGAAGTGAGCGCCGACCCATTCTCGACCACCGGCTTTGGCCGCGACTATGGCGTGTACCCGCAGTCGCGCACCTACACTGTGGGCCTGAATGCCAATTTTTAAGTCGTTAGTTGTCTAGAATTCCCATGAAAAAGTCTGTTATACTACTGCCCGTTTGCGCGCTCAGCCTGCTGGCTAGCTGCAACTTTCTGGATAAAACCCCGCTGACGACCATTGCACCCGCCAACTTCTTCGGAAGCTCAAGCGATGCTGAGGCCAGCATCACGGCTGCCTACGATGCCTTGCAAGGCACTGGTGCTTATGGCCAGGACCTGAACGTGATGGGCGAGATGCCCTCCGACAACTGCACGAGCACCAACGGCGACGTGAACGCGATGGATAAAATTATCTGGGTGTCGACGACCAGCCAGGTGAACAACGTGTACCGCGATGCCTACCTGGGCATCAACCGGGCCAATTCGGTCATCAAATACGTGCCTACGGTAACGATGGACACGGTACGCCGCCGCCAGATTGTGGGCGAGGCGCGCTTCATTCGGGCGCTCAATTATTTCAACCTGGTGCGGGCCTACGGCGGCGTGCCGCTGCGCCTGGTGCCTACCGAAAGCGGCGCCAGCGCCGACGTAAACCTGGCGCGCTCGACCAGCGACCAGGTGTATGCGCAGGTAGTGGCTGACCTGACAGCTGCCGCGGCCCAAATGCCTATCAGCAACCCCAACCGCGCCACCCAAAACTCGGCCAATGCGCTGCTAGCCCGCGTGCAGCTCACCCAGCGCAACTGGGCACAGGCTCAGGCAGCTGCCCAGAAAGTAATTGGGGGCGGCGTAGCACTCAACTCGTCGTTTAACTCGCTCTATCCTGCTGAAAACAGAGGTGCCGAGTCGCTCTTCGAGATTCAGTACGCGGGCAACAACGACGGCGGCAACCTCGTGCCCGACTTGGTTCTGCCTTCACCGCTGGCCACGTACTCGTTCCCGAAGTTTAACATTCCGACCGCCAACCTGCTGGCCAGCGCCGACACCGTGAACGACCTACGCTGGGCCTACGTCGGCCCCGTAACGGCCGCCAGCGGCAAGTTGGTGGGCCGCAGCCACGCGAGCTACATCGATGGCAAGCCTGGTGCGGGTGGCAATAACAACGATATAGGGCCCTTCGTGTTTAAGTGGCGCAGCCTGGGCAACGGCTTCAACTCGACCGACAACACCTACGTGTTGCGCTACGCCGAAGTGCTGCTGGCCTACGCCGAAGCTAGCAACGAGCAGAATGGCCCCACCGGCGACGCCCTGGCCAAGCTCAACCTGGTGCGCCAGCGCGCTGGCCTCACGGCCCTCACGGCGGCCTCGCCTCAGGCCCTAACCAAGCAGGCGCTGCGCAACGAAATCGACCGGCAGCGCCGCCTGGAGTTAGCCTTCGAAGGCGAGTGCTGGTTTGACCTGCTGCGCTACGCCCGCCACACCCAGGCCGATGGCACGGCTACCCACGCCGTTACGGCGCTGGATATCATCCAGCAGCAGCGCACCACCCGCGATGCCAACTACCTGCTCTTCCCGCTGCCGCAGGCCGAGCTCAACACCAACCCGCTGCTGCAGCAAAACCCCGGATACTAATTATGAATGACTAATGGCTAGTGGATAATGACTACCTACAAAACGTCTTTGTTCATTGGTCCTTGAAGCTGTTCATTAGCCACTAGTCATTACACTTATTGCCGCTTTTGTCGTTTCGGGGCGGGGGTAGGGAAAGTGAAATAATCAGACTTTCCGCCCTGGAACGGCATTGGGCCGGCATCCGCTTTCTTTTGCAGCTACGCTCCTTTTCCCTTGAAAACCACCCATTTTATTTCCCGCGTGGCGGGCTGGGGTCTGGCTACGTGCTCGGCCTTTATGCTGCTGCCGGCCCACGCCCAGCGCGCGGCGCAGGTACGCGCCTGGGTCACGACACCTGACCAGGCGCAGCTGCTACGTCCGCAGCCGGGTACCTTGCGCTTTGGCCCTACCCCCCCAGCCGGCACCACTATTGAAATCGACGACAGCCAGACCTTCCAGACTATGGACGGCTTTGGCTACTGCCTCACGGGGGCAGCGCCGAGCTGCTGCACGCCATGAGCGCCCCGGCGCGGGCCAAGCTGCTGCGCGAGCTGTTTGGCACCGGTCCCACCGACATTGGGGTAAGCTACCTGCGCCTGAGCATCGGGGCGTCGGACCTCGATGCACAGGTGTTCAGCTACGATGATATGCCGGCTGGCCAAACCGATCCCACGCTGGCCCGCTTCAGCCTGGCGCCCGACGAGGCGCACCTAATTCCGGTACTGAAAGAGATTCTGGCCATCAACCCCCGCCTCAAGCTGCTCGGCTCGCCCTGGAGCCCGCCCACTTGGATGAAAACCAACGGGGAAAGCAAAGGCGGCTCACTTAAGCCAGAGTATTATGGCGCTTATGCCCAGTACTTTGTGAAGTACATCATGGGCATGAAGGCGGCGGGCATCACCCTTGATGCCGTGACGGTGCAAAACGAGCCGCTGCACCCCGGCAACAACCCCAGCCTGCTGATGACGGCCGAGCCGCAGGCCGAGTTTATTGGCCGGCACCTGGGGCCGGCTTTTCAGAAAGCAGGGCTCAAAACCAAGATTATCTGCTACGACCACAACGCTGACAAGCCCGAATACCCCCTCACGGTGCTGGGCGATGCGGTGGCCAACCCCTACGTCGATGGCTCGGCGTTTCACCTCTACGCCGGGCCCATCGAGGCGCTGGGCAAGGTGCACGACGCTTTTCCGACCAAAAACGTGTACTTCACCGAGCAGTGGGTGGGCTCGAAAACCGACTTTGCCGGCAACCTAGGCTGGCACACCAAAACGCTATTTGTGGGCGCGCCGCGCAACTGGAGCCGCACCGTGCTGGAGTGGAACCTGGCCGCCGACCCGCAGCAAAACCCCCACACGCCGGGCGGCTGCACCGAGTGCCTGGGCGCCATTACGCTGGCCCCTGGCGACCAGGTGACGCGCAACGTGGCCTACTACGCGGTGGCCCAGAGCAGCAAGTTTGTGCGCCCCGGCTCGGTGCGCATTGGCTCGAGCAGCCCGGCGGGCCTGCCCAACGTGGCCTACCGCACACCCAACGGCGGCCACGTGCTGCTGGTGCTCAACGACCAGCCTACCCCGCAGGCCTTTGGCCTGCGCTACCGGGGTAGGGCCGTGGCGGCCACGCTGCCCGCTGGGGCCGTGGGCACCTACGTGTGGTAGCTGGCTCTGCTAACGAGCAGGTACTACGCCTTTTTATTCGCTTTTTCAGTCGTTGCGCATGTCTATTCCCACCCGTTGGCTCACGTATTCTTACTCACTTGCGCTGCTGGGGCTGCTGGCTACCGGCTGCAAAAGCAGCGACTCGGCCACGCCTACCCCCACCCCGCCACTCAACCCCACGCCACCCGCCTCGGCGCCCTCGCAAGTAGCGGTGTGGCTGACAATGCCCGACAAGTCGGCGCTCTTTTACCGGCAGCGGCTGAGCTTGCAGTTTGGGGACAATACCAACCAGAACCCCACCATTGTAGTGGATACTGCCCAAACCTTCCAAACCATGGATGGCTTTGGCTACACCCTCACCGGGGGTAGCGCCCAGATGATGAGCCGCATGGACGCGGGCAGCCGCGCGGCGCTCATCAAGGAGCTATTTGCTACCGATAGCACATCGCTGGGCGTGAGCTACTTGCGCCTGAGCATTGGGGCGTCGGACCTGGACGCGCAGGTGTTTAGCTACGACGATGGGCCAGTCGACCCCACGCTGGCCAATTTTAGCTTGGCGCCCGACCAGACGGCCCTCATTCCGGTGCTGAAGCAGATACTGGCCGTGAACCCGGCCATCAAAATCATGGGCTCGCCCTGGAGCCCGCCCACCTGGATGAAGACGAACAACAGCACCGTTGGTGGCTCGCTCAAGCCCGAGTACTACGACGCCTACGCCCGCTACTTTGTCAAGTACATCCAAGGAATGCAGGCGCAGGGCATCACCATCGATGCTGTGACGCTGCAGAACGAGCCACTCAACCCGCAGAACAACCCCAGCCTGTCGATGACGGCGGCCGAGCAAATTGATTTAATCAAGAACAACGTGGGGCCAGCCTTCCGCACGGCGGGCATCACGACCAAGATTATCGCCTACGACCACAATACCGACCGCACCGACTACCCGCTGGCGGTGCTCGGCGATGCCGGAGCTAACCCCTACGTCGATGGCTCGGCGTTTCACTTCTACAGCCCCAACGTGCCCATCACCGTGCTCAGCCAGGTGCACACGGCCTACCCCGCCAAGAACGTTTATTTCACCGAACTCTGGACCCAGGCGCCTACCGATGGCCACGTAGTTGACTTTGGCGGCGAGTTGGCTTACCACGTGGGCAACCTCGAAATCGGGGCCGTGCGCAACTGGTCGAAAAACGTGCTGGAGTGGAACCTGGCCAACGACCAGAACTTTGCGCCCTACACGCCGGGCGGCTGTAAAAATTGTCTGGGAGCCGTCACCATCAGCGGCAATGCGGTGACCCGCAACCCAGCTTACTACACTATTGCCCACAGCAGCAAGTTTGTGCGCCCCGGCTCGGTGCGCGTGGCTACCAACGTGCCCGGCAACCTGCAAAACGTGGCCTACAAAACGCCCAACGGCAAGCGCTGCCTCGTGGTGTTGAACACCGGCACCACGCTGCAAAATTTTAATATTCAGTACAAAGGAAAGGTGGTGAGCACCTCGCTCTACGGCGGGGCCGTGGCCACCTACGTGTGGTAGCCGCGCCGGCGCCCTACCCCCTTTTTTTACCCGACTTTTGCTTAATGAATTCTCGCTTTTTCCCGTTGCTGCTGACTGCGGCGCTCGGCCTGGGCCGCGCGGCCGCCCAAACTCCGGCCTACTCGGCAGCCAGCCGCCAGGTGCAGGTTTTTACCACGGCCCAGGGCACCGGCCAGCGCCTGGCGGCCGGCCCGCTGCTCAGCTTTCAGCCCGCGCCCCAGCCCGTGGAAACGCAGGTGTGCGTGTTTGTGGACCCCGGCCACCAGTTTCAGACCCTGCTGGGCATCGGCGGGGCGCTGACGGATGCCTCGGCCGAGACGTTTTTTAAGCTGCCCAAGGCCACGCAGCAGGAGTTTATGCAGGCCTACTACAGCCCGAGCCAGGGCATTGGCTACACGCTGGCGCGCACTAGCATCGGCAGCTGCGACTTTTCGAGCGCTAGCTACACGTACATAAAAGAGGGTGATGCGAGCCTGAAAAGCTTTAGCGTGAAGCCTGATGAGCGGTACCGCATCCCATTTATCAAGCTGGCCACGGCGGCGGCCGGCGGCAAGCTGCCGCTCTTTGTGAGCCCCTGGACGCCGCCGGCGTTCATGAAAACCAACCACGACCTGCTGCACGGCGGCAAGCTGCTGCCCGAGTTTCGGCAGCCATGGGCCAACTACTACGTCAAGTTTATTCAGGCCTACGAAAAGCAGGGCATTCCGATTTGGGGCCTCACGGTGCAAAACGAGGAAATGGCCACCCAGAAATGGGAGTCGTGCCTGTACACGGCCGAGGAAGAGCGTGATTTTATTAAGGAATACCTAGGGCCGACGCTGGCCAAGAACGGCCTGGGTGGCAAAAAGCTCATTGCCTGGGACCACAACCGCGACCTGCTGTTTCAGCGCGCCAGCACTGTGCTCGACGACCCGGCCGCCGCGCAGTACGTGTGGGGCATTGGCTACCACTGGTACGAGACCTGGACCACCAGCGGCCCGCTCTTCGACAACGAGCGCCGGGTGAAGGAGGCGTTTCCGAACACCAACCTCATTTTCACGGAGGGCTGCGTCGAGAATTTTAAGTTTGACCAAGTGAACGACTGGAAGCTGGGCGAGCGCTACGGCAATTCGATGCTGAACGACTTCAACGCCGGCACCGTGGGCTGGACCGACTGGAACGTGCTGCTGGACGAAACCGGCGGCCCCAACCACGTGGGCAACTTCTGCTTTGCGCCCATCATCGCCGATACGCGCACCGGCAAGCTCATTTACACCAACGCCTACTACTACATCGGGCACTTCTCGAAGTTTATCCGGCCCGGCGCCAAGCGCCTGGCTACCACCACCAACCGCGACTGGCTGCAAGCCACTGCCTTCCGCAACCCCGACGGCAAGGTGGCCGTGGTAGTGATGAATAGCGGCGACAAGCCCCAGGAGTTTCAGCTCTGGGTAAAAGGCCAGGCGGCTAGCACCACCAGCCTACCCCACTCGATGGCGACGTACGTTATCAACTAGCTACTGGTAAGCAAGTAAAGAACGTCATGCTGACAAAGAAAGCATCTCGCTCACGCCGTTGGATTAGTAACCTAAATGGCGTGAGCGAGATGCTTTCTTCGTTGGCATGACGTTCTTTTTAAGTACGCTTTCTTACCTGCCCTTTCCCTACCCCCTCTTCCCAAATGAAATTTCTACCCTTCCTGTTTTTCGCTACTACGGCCCTGGCCCAACGCCAGCAAGCGCCGCTGCTGCGCGCCGAAGGTCCCAAAATCGTGAACGCCCAAAACCAGGAGGTGCTGCTGCGTGGCATGAACCTGGGCGGCTGGCTGCTGCAAGAAGGCTACATGATGAAGCCCGGTTACGGTGGCACCCAAGGCTCGGTGAAGAAGGTGCTGTACAGCGCGGGCCTGAGCGACGCGGCGGTGGAGAAATTTTACCAGCAGTACCGCGATAATTTCATCACAAAGGCTGATATTGACTTCATTGCGCAGCAGGGTTTCAATTGCGTTCGCCTACCCCTGCACTACGACTTGTTTTTGACGCCGGCCCAGCGGGCGGTGCGCAACGGCGTGATTAGGGGCACCGTGCCGTATGCCGACTACGTGGCCCGGCTGAAGGAGTGGCAGCAGCGGGGCGAGCTGTTTCGGGAGCCGGCCCGGCTGGAGGCCATTCGCCTAATTGACCAGACGCTGGCTTGGTGCGCGGCCAACCAGCTGTACGTGGTGCTGGATTTGCACGCCGCGCCCGGCGCCCAGGGCACCGACTCGAACATTGCTGACGCGCTGCAACCCAACGACTTCTGGCAGGAACCGGTTTTTCAGGACATCACCAATGGCTTGTGGGCTACGCTAGCCCGGCGCTACAAGGACGATGGCCGCATTGCGATGTACGACCTCGTGAACGAGCCCAACAACGTGCCCGGTGGCAATGCAGCCATTCAGACTATGTTTGAAAAGCTCATCAACACGGTGCGCGCCCAGGGCGACCAGCACCTGCTGCTGTTGGAGGGCAATGGCTTTGGCAATAATTATAACGAGCTGGAGAAGAAGACTTTTACGCACCCCGAAAACCTCGTGTACAACGCGCACCGCTACAGCATCTTGCCCAAGTACCCGCTCAGCAACGCGCTGGACGCTAGCAACCCCGAAGCCAACCAGCTCGGGGCCATCGGCAATTTGGTGCGCTTTCGGGCGGCGCAAAATGTGCCGGTGTGGGTAGGCGAAACCGGGGAAAACACCGCGCAGTGGATGGGCGAGGCCGCCCGCAACCTCAACAGCGTGGGCATTGGCTGGTGCAACTGGACCTATAAGCGCTTCAGCGACCAGCCCATCGCGGCGCTGCTGCGCATCAGGCCGCCCTACTTGGTGGAGGTAAAGTCGGCCGCCGACCTGCCCGTTATCCTGAAGAATATCAAGTTCAAGAACTGCGTGCCGAACCCCGAAGTGATTGACGCGCTGCGGGCGGAATTGAAGAAGTAGCTTATTTCAATCAGTCACATTACTAGATGAGCAGGATGTTCTTTTCGATAAATTAGCCTGCCGATTGATGCGAAACGTAATTTTTCTCTTGCTGTTCAGCCTGCGGCTGGCGGCCCAAACTGCGCCGCCGGCCGGGCGCGTGGTCGTGGCCTACCTCGACTCGAAGCTGCTGCGCGGCAACCCCGGCGGCGAAAACCCGCGCCGCCGCGTGAGCGTGTACCTACCCCCTGGCTACGACGCCAACCCGCGGCAGCGCTACCCGGTGCTGTATTACCTACACGGCTTCACGTGGAGCGACAGCCTGGTTTTCAACCAGGATGGTATGGCGCGCCTGCTCGACCAAGCCATTGCGGCGGGGAAAATCCGGCCGCTCCTGGTGGTGGTGCCCAATGAGCAGACGCGCTTTGGCGGCAGCTGGTACGCCAACTCGGCCACCAACGGGCCCTGGGCCGACTTCACGGCCCGCGAGCTTATCACGTTCACCGACGGGCAGTTTCGGACGCTGGCCCGGCCCGGTAGCCGGGGCTTGGCCGGCCACTCGATGGGCGGCGGCGGTACGCTGCGGCTGGCCCTGGCCTACCCCGGCACCTGGGCCGCAGCTTACGCACTGAGCCCGGCCTTTGTGGGGCCGCACCCCAGCTTTGTGCCCGGCGCTGGGCTGGGCCCGGCGCTGCGCGCCAGCAGCGCAGCCGAGGCACAGCGTAGCTACCCGGTGCTAATGGCGGCCTCGCTCGCCCGCGCCTTTTCGCCCAATCCGAAGGCGGCACCATTTGGGGCCGACTTTCCGGGCTCGCTGGGGGCTGACAGCCTGCTGCGGCGCGATGCCGTGCTGGCGCGCTGGGTGCTGGCCACGCCCACCTACACCCTGCCCATCCGCCCGGCTAGCCTGCGCCAGCTGCGGGCGCTGGCCTTCGACTGGGGCGCGCAGGATGAGGTACAGCACATTCCACCCACCTGCCACGCTTTCAGCAACTTGCTGACGGTGTACGGCATTCGGCATACGGCTCAGGAGTACGAGGGCACCCACGGCAGCCGCATCATGGGGCCCACGGGGCGGGTATACCAGCAGGTGCTGCCGTTTTTTGATAAGTACCTGGATTTCGGGCCTTAGCACCAAGGTAGTACGAGTTGCCACAGCGCTGTGCTGAGCATGACGGGTGGGGACAAGCTGGCCAGCTTGTCCCCACCCGTCATGCTCAGCACAGGGAAGCGTGCCGTTCTTTTAACTTTCTAACGCCTCCCTGCTCATGCCCTACCCCCCGTCTTGGCGCCCACTTTTGCTGCTGCTTGCCATTGGCGTGGGCCGTGGGCGGGCGGCGGGTGCCCAAGCTGCCCCGGTGCACGCCATCGAGCGGCCGGTGCCGCTGGGCAATGTGCAGGTGACGGCGGCGCACTTGCACCGGCGGGTGCTGGGCAATGCGAGCGACTCGCGCCGGACGTTTTTTTGGGCCGACTACAATGAGCCGGGCAACCAAGTCGGGCAGCGCCTGCGCCTCCAACGGCCGGGCTGGCTGGAGGCCGTGTCGTTTAGCGTGGCAGCGTGCAGCTACGACAGCCTGTTTTTGCGCGTGCAGGTCTATGGCGTGGCGCAGGAGTTTCCGGCGGCGCCGCTGCTGACGCGGCCGGTGGCCGTGCGGCTGGCGCGCGCCGACCTAGCCCGCCGGGTGGTGCTCGACTTGCGCCCTTACCACGTGTGGCTGGCGGGCGACGCGGTGGTGGCGCTCGAAATTTTGCGGGCGCAGGGGCCGGGCACGCTGGCCTTTTCGGCGTCTAGGATGCCGGGGCCAAGCTACGAAATCGACTTAGCCGGTGATAGCACCAACCGTAATATTCCACCGCGCGGGGCCAGCCAGCGGCCAGTGCCCTGGCAGCAAAGCGCTACCACCCCCTGGCGCAAAACCGACCTATTCAGCATTGGCATAAGCGCGACTATTTTGCAGCCAGCCCGTTAAGCTTTTCTTTCCCTACCCCCATGAAAGCTCCCCAATTTGTTTGCCTTTCGCTCGCTGGCCTGGGTGCCGCGCTGCTAAGCCAGCCACTGGCGGCGGCCCCACCGGCCAAGCCCACCGTCATCCTGTTTGTGGGCAACAGCTTTTTTCACGGCGCGTTTGAGCCAGTGCTGAGCTACAACACGGCGGCCGTGACCGACGAAAACTTCAAGCCCACCGAGCCGCGCAGCCCACGCGAGCACGCCGATGGGCCCTGGGGCGGCATTCCGGGCATTTTCAAGAAGCTCAGCGACGAGGC
>Ga0160429_1000568_pt1 | contig 30035 bp, 24 predicted proteins | sample SolpanmetagenomR_FD_108199 | JGI IMG/M metagenome (GOLD analysis project Ga0160429, IMG submission 108199) | Solar panel surface microbial communities from Lawrence Berkeley National Laboratory, California, USA - R | ecosystem: Engineered > Built environment > Solar panel > Unclassified ... | reverse complement strand
TCTCGCGGATCGGCCCGGCCATCCTCTGGCTCGCCGCGGTGCTCTCGACCCTGATCGGCCTCGACCGCCTGTTCCAGGCCGACGAGGAGGACGGCTCCCTCGATCTGATGACCGCCGCGCCGGTGCCCCTCGAACTCGTGGTGCTCGGCAAGGTGGCGGCGCACTGGCTGACCACGGGGCTGCCCCTGGTCCTCGCCGCGCCGCTCTTCGGGCTCCTCGTCGCCCTCGACGGCACCGCCATGGGCGCCACCTCCCTGACGTTGCTGGCCGGGACGCCGGCCCTGAGCTTCATCGGCGCGGTGGGGGCGGCGCTGACCGCTTCGATCCGCCGGGGCGGCCTGATCCTCGCCGTGCTGGTCCTGCCACTGATGATCCCGACGCTGATCTTCGGCGTCTCGGCCGCTCAGGCGGCGAGCGGGGGGACGGTGCCGTTCCTGGTGCCGCTGGCGGTACTGGCCGCGCTGACGCTCATCGCCGCCGTGGTCGGGACGCTGGCGGCCGCGGCGGCGCTGCGCTGGCCGGAGTGAGATTTTCGCGGCAGGCACAGCACCGCCGCTCTGAAGATCTGGGCCTGCAACACCTGGAACATCCACCACCTAGGGTATTTAGCCATGGATGTTGCAGGATAATCCCGTCACGTATCAAGGCCTACAGGTCGACAGACCGATTAAAATCCAAGATGATCATCGCATAAAATATAGATTTTAGTCTTAATCAATCCACTGTTGTACTTAACGGCTAGCCTGCGGGATTTATGGGATCAACGAGACGTTTCATGAGAGATGATGTGGGCGCATACCAATCTTCATAGAGAGACGACAATCCAATTACTAATGTCACTGCTTCTAAAAATCTTGATCGAATCCAGATCGGGCTACGGACCTGGCGGATCGGTCCTCAGCTTTGGCTGCGATCCTCAGGTCCGACGGAGCCGCCTTCGGCAATAGGCCGGGACATCGAAGCAACTTCTTCTGCATAACTGGACTCGACGGGATTCCGGCACGTCTCGGCGGGCTACCGATGATTCGAACCACGCCCCGAAGTCACCGCTTCCCGCACCCGCTGCCCGCCCTCCGGCGGACCCCCGGGTTGATCGGACGAGTCTCAGGGCTGGCGCCGCCAAGTTACGCGGATCGGCTCGATCTCCGGAGCGAGGCCTGCCAGGACGTGGCGAAAGACGGCTGTCTCGCCCGACGCTCCGTCCGGTTCGATCCCCTCGACGCTCCCCGGCATGACGGCGCGACATTCGCGGCGGATCCGGAACGAACCACGCGACAGCACAGGTGGCGATCCGACGGTCGCGCTGTTCCTGACCAGGAGCGTGTTGCGCCGCGTTGACGCGCCCGACGCCCGTGACTATAGAAGCCGCTTCGCCGAGGGGCCGCGCTTTCGCGCGCGCTGCGTCTCGGCCATCGCCAGACAACCTGACGCGACGACCGATTTCCGGCCCAGCCGGCCCGTCGGCATCGCCCGACGAAGAGAACGAGGATTCCATGGCCAACACCGCTTCGGCCAAGAAGATGACCCGCAAGATCGCCAAGCGTACGGCGATCAACCGCTCGCGCCGCTCGCGCATGCGCACCTTCGTCCGCAAGGTCGAGGAGGCGATCGCCACCGGCAACCAGCAGGACGCGCTGACCGCCCTGCGCGCCGCCGAGCCCGAGATGATGCGCGCTGCCCAGCACGGCATCGTTCACAAGAACAACGCCTCGCGGAAGGTCTCGCGCCTCGCCGCTCGCGTGAAGGCCCTCGCTGCCTGAACCACCCGCACAATCCAGACGGTTTCAAGCCCGGCCTTCGCGCCGGGCTTTTTCGTGTCCGCATCCCGGTGGCATCCTGTTCGGCGGCGCGGAGCCGTGACCGGAACCGTTAACCCTATTGAAGAATCGCCGCGATTGCGGAGTCCGGGTGTGCCGTGTAGCTTAACAGAAACTGACACGGCCCAAGACAAACACACCGAATTCGGGACTCAAACGAATCGTTCTGATTCGCCAAGACTCTAGCACCCGTGTTGAGCGCCCTCGAGAACACTTGCCGATGAGGCTCCCCGCCATCCCCGCAAGTCCCAGTGTTAAAGGAACTGTAGGTAATTGTTGATAGGCTCTCTCAATCGGCAAAAGTTCTCCGTGGAGGGGTTGACTCCATGAGACGAACTCTGTCCCGCCCAAGTCTGCGGGACGCTGAGGGCGTAATTCGTGCGTACGCGCGGCCTGCGGGACTCCGTGGGCAGCGTCGGGAGAGCCAGTGATGCGTGTCGACGGAACGGTGGCGAGCGACGACGATGGGGGCCGCAACGGCGGCGGCGTGGATTACGGGTCTGCCTGGGCGCGGGTGAAGCGCCGGCTGCGCGCGGAACTCGGCGAGGACGTATTCGCCAGCTGGTTCGCCCGCCTGGAACTTGAGGCGGTCGCCGGAGGCACGGCCCGGCTCACGGTTCCGACCCGCTTCCTCAAGAGCTGGATCGAGTCGCACTACCTCGATCGCGTGCTGAACACCTTCAAGGCCGAGGTCGAAGAGATCGCGCGGATCGAGGTCGGCGTGCGTGGCACCGGCGCCCCGGTCCGGCCGGTCGCCGTCGGAGCGTCCAAGCCGAGCCCGGCCAGCGGACCGCTGGCCCGGCTCCACGCCGCCGGCGCCCCGGTCCCGGTGGCCGCCATCGCTTCGGTCCCGGCCGAATCCCGCGGCGCCGAGGCCGGCGGAGATCTGAGCGGCACGCCCCTCGACGCGCGCCTGACCTTCGCGAGCTTCGTCATCGGGCGCTCCAACGCCCTGGCCCACGCCGCCGCCGAGCGGGTCGCCGCCCATCAGGGGGAGGGGGCGCTCTACAACCCGCTCTATCTCCATGCCGGCGTCGGCCTCGGGAAGACGCACCTGCTGCACGGCATCGGCCATGCCGCCCGCGAAGCCGGGCGCCGCGTGATCTACCTGACCGCCGACCGCTTCATGTACGGCTTCGTCAACGCCCTGAAGACGCAGTCGGCCCTGGCCTACAAGGAGCGCCTGCGCGGCATCGACCTGCTGATCCTCGACGACGTCCAGTTCATCCAGGGCAAGTCAATCCAGGCCGAATTCGGCCACACGATCAACGCGCTGATCGATGCCGGCCGGCAGGTCGTCGTCGCCTCGGACCGGCCTCCGACCGAGCTGGAGGCCCTCGATGAGCGCGTGCGCTCGCGCCTCGGCGGCGGCCTCGTGGTCGAGATCACCGCCCTCGACGAGGCGCTCCGCGTCTCGATCCTGTCGGCCCGTCTCGCGACCGTTCGGGCGTCCCATCCGGGCTTCGACGTCTCGCCGCAGGTGGCCACCTACGTGGCCCGCGCCATCACGGCCAACGGCCGCGATCTCGAGGGCGCGGTGAACCGCCTCCTGGCCCACGCGACGCTCACCGGCACCGCCGTGACGATGGAGACCGCCGAGAGCGCGATCCGCGACCTCGTGAAGAACCGCGAGCCGAAGCGGATCAAGATCGAGGACATCCAGAAGCTGGTCGCCTCGCGCTACAACGTCTCGCGCTCGGACATCCTGTCGGAGCGGCGCACCGCCGCCGTGGTGAAGCCGCGTCAGATCGCCATGTACCTCTCGAAGGTGCTGACGTTGCGCTCGCTGCCCGAGATCGGCCGCCGGTTCGGTGGTCGCGATCACACCACCGTGCTCCACGCCGTTCGCAAGATCGAGAAGCAGATCGGCGAAGATTCGGTGCTCGGCGATGAGGTCGAGCTGCTGAAGCGGATGCTGCAGGACTAGCCGGAAGCCGTGTCCCGCGGGGATCGAGACGCCCCGGAAACGGGCGGACTTCGTCCCGCAGGGCCCGGAGGCGCCGCCCGGTCGCACGTGATCGCGCCGCAGCTGTGTCATCACCTTGAGGCCGCCGCGGCCGTCGCGCGCCCTTCGCCGGCTCCCTCGAACGGGGCTGGCCGAGGGCGCGCGCGCCGTGGCAGACTGGCGCGGACGGAGACGGCCCTGTAAGGCCGCGTCGCCGACAGGCGAGAACCGACGCCCCGGGGAAGTGCTGATGACGGATGCCTTCATCTACGATCACGTCCGCACGCCGCGCGGGCGCGGCAAGGCGGACGGCTCTCTGCACGAGGTCACGGCGCTGCGCCTGGCCGAGACGGCCTTGCGCGCCCTCAAGGATCGCAACGGGCTCGACACCGGCCTCGTCGACGACGTGATCCTGGGCTGCGTCGATCCGGTGGGTGAAGCGGGCGGCGACATCGCCCGCGCTGCGGCGCTGGTGGCCGATTACGGCGCGCATGTCCCGGGCGTGCAGATCAACCGGTTCTGCGCCTCCGGCCTCGACGCCGTGAATTTCGCCGCCGCGCAGGTCATGAGCGGCCAGCACGAGATGGCGGTGGGCGGCGGCGTCGAATCGATGAGCCGCATCGGGATCGGGGCCTCGGGCGGCGCCTGGCCGGTGGATCCGGCCATCGCCATCAAGTCCTACTTCATGCCGCAGGGCGTGTCGGCCGACCTGATCGCCACCAAGTACGGCTTCACCCGCGACGATTGCGACGCCTACGCGGTCCGCTCCCAGGAGCGCGCGGCGAAATCCTGGGCCGAGGGCCTGTTCGACGGCTCCGTCGTGCCCGTGCGCGACGTGAACGGCATCACGCTGCTGGATCGCGACGAGCACATGCGGCCCGGCACCGACATGCAGTCCCTGGCCTCGCTGAAGGCGTCCTTCGTGCAGATGGGCCAGATGGGCGGCTTCGACGCCGTGGCGACCGACGCGCACCCGGACGTGGAGAGCGTGGATCACGTCCATCATGCCGGCAACTCATCCGGCATCGTCGACGGCGCGGCCGCCGTGCTGATCGGCTCCAGGGCGGCCGGCGAGGCCGCGGGCCTGCGCCCGCGCGCCCGGATCCGGGCCTTCGCCAATATCGGCTCGGACCCGGCGCTGATGCTCACCGGCCCCGTGGACGTCACCCGCAAGGTGCTGGCGAAATCGGGGCTGAGCCTGTCGGACATCGACCTGTTCGAGGTCAACGAGGCCTTCGCGGCAGTGGTCCTGCGCTTCTGCCAAGCCTTCGACCTCGACCCCGCTTCGGTGAACGTCACCGGGGGCGCCATCGCCCTCGGACATCCCCTGGGCGCGACCGGCGCGATGATCCTCGGCACGGCCCTCGACGAGTTGGAGCGGACCGGCAAGGAGCGCGCGCTGGTCACGCTCTGCATCGGCGCCGGCATGGGCACGGCCACGATCATCGAACGGGTCTGAGGGTCGTTCGGATACGGCCCCGAGTGCCGGAGATGCGGCCATGCCGGCGGCGTGTGCCGGGATCACCCTTGTGGGGGAGCGGCGGCACGCCGCTCCCCAAAGTCCAGGAACGCTGCTAGAGGCGCGGGCGACGATCGGCCCGCCACCGGGCCGGACGATAAAACCACGGGAGACAAGCCCTTGAACCGCCTGATCGCGACGCTGTGCCTCGGCGTCACCCTGAGCCTGCCGCTGGCAGCCCGCGCCGACGAGGCCGCGGACCGCCTCACCGCGGCCACGACCCTCGTCAACAAGACCCTGATCAAGAATCTCCAGACGGGCTTCAACGTCGCCCTGGAGAAGACCGTCGCGCCGATGCCGGAGGCCCGCGCCGAGGCCGTGCGCAAGGAGCTGCTGGCCGAGTTCGAGAAGCAGCGCGGCATCATGATCGAGGGGCTGTCGAAGGACTACGCCGAGAAGTTCAGCCTCACCGAGCTGAAGCACCTCGACGAGATCTACTCGGATCCGACATACCTCAAGTTCCAGACGATGAACGCCGACCCGAGTTCGTCGGTGACGGCGATCTCGCAGAACTCGGTCACCAAGCTCCTGAACATGCTGGCCGTGGCCTCGGCGACCGACAATACCCCGCAGCCGGGTCAGCCGCCGGTGCCGCCCTCCGCGGCCCCGGCCCAGAAGTAGACCGGTGATCGCCGCGCGCGCCCCGTTGGCCTCAGGCCGCGCGCGCGGCCGTCGGGCTGAACCCGGCAACGGGCGGCAGGGCCTCCAGCATCGGCTTGGCGAAGAGATAGCCCTGCACGAGCGCGATGCCGAGGCCCCGCAGGACGTCGAGCTCCGCCGCGGTCTCGACGCCCTCGGCGAGCACCGTCACGCCCAGGTCCCGGGCGATCGCTACGACGCCCGAGACGATCGCGTGGCGACCGGCATCGGTGTCGATGCCCCGCAGCAAATCCATGTCGATCTTGATCAGGTCGGGACGGAAGTTGGCGAGCAGGCTCAAGCCCGCGAAGCCGGCGCCGAAATCGTCGAGCGCGGTGAGGAATCCCTGCTGCCGGTAGGCGGCGACGATGCGGGTCACGTGCGCGATGTCGCGGAACCGCTCCTGCTCGGTGAACTCGAACATGAGACGGCGATGCGAGAAGTCGACGCGCCGGGCTGCTTCCAGCGAGGCGCGGATGCAGGCGACCGGTTCGTAGACCGCATTCGGCATGAAGTTGATCGAGAGCCGCGTCACGCTGTCTCTCGGGAAGAGGCGTCCGGCGAGCTCGATCGCCCGCACGCGGGCCGCCTGATCGAACTGATAGCGATTCTCGTCCGTGACGCGGTCGAGGACCGTGTAGGCCGGCTCGCCACTGGGGCCACGCACCAGCGCCTCGTAGGCCCAGACGGACCCGTCCGTGAGGTCGAGGATCGGCTGGAAGGCCATCGTGAAGTCGAAGTCGAGGGTGGTGCCGGCGCGGCAGGCGCGGCAACCGAGGTCCTTCGTCATGTGCGGCGTCCGTCGGTGCCCCCCGACCGGCAGACCGTGCCGGCCTGCGCTCTACAGAAGCTTAATGCGAACGCATTGGTATCTCGCCAACGCTCTTTTGGGAGGACGGCACCGTGACGCTGACCGATTTTCGCTTCGAGACCGATCCCGACGGTATCGCGGTGGCGACCTGGGACATGCCCGGCCGCTCGATGAACGTCATCACCGAAGGGGTGATGGACCAGCTTGAGCAGATCATCGAGCAGGTCGCGTCCGATCCGGCGATCAAGGGCTGCGTCGTCGCCACCGGCAAGGACAATTTCTCCGGCGGCGCCGACCTGACCATGCTCCAGGGCCTCGGGCGGGCCTACGAGCAGCTGAAGGCCGAGCAGGGCGAGGAGGTGGCGATGCGCCACTTCTTCGAGGCCTCGCGCCGCCTCTCGCTGCTGTTCCGGCGGCTCGAGACCTGCGGCAAGCCGTTCGCGGCGGCGATCCAGGGCCTGTGCCTGGGCGGCGCCTTCGAGCTGGCGCTGTCGTGCCATCACCGCGTCGCCTCCGACGACGGCAAGACCCGGGTCGGTCTGCCGGAGATCAAGGTCGGCCTGTTTCCGGGCGGCGGCGGCACGCAGCGGGTCGCCCGGCTGATGCAGACCGGCGACGCCCTCCAGATGCTGTTCAAGGGCGAGCAGATCCGCGCGCCCATGGCCAAGGGCATGGGGCTGATCCACGCCGTGGCCCCGCAGGCCGAGATCGTCGCGCGAGCCAAGGCCTGGATCCGCGAGGGCGGCTCCGCGGTGGCGCCGTGGGACGTGCCGAAGTTCAAGGCACCGTCCGGCAAGGTCTACTCGCCGGCCGGCATGATGATCTGGCCGCCGGCCAACGCGATCTACCGGCGTGAGACGCACGACAACTACCCGGCCGCGAAGGCGATCCTGGCCTCCGTCTACGAGGGTCTGCAGCTGCCGATGGACCTCGCCCTGCGGGTCGAGAGCCGGTACTTCGCGCATATCCTGCGCTCGACCGAGGCGGCGGCGATGATCCGCACGCTGTTCATCTCCATGGGCGAGCTGAACAAGGGCGCGCGCCGGCCGAAGGACGTGCCGGCCACGAACCTGCGTCGGGTCGGCGTGATCGGCGCGGGCTTCATGGGCGCGGGCGTCGCCTACGTCACGGCGCAGGCCGGGCTCGAAGTGGTGCTGGTGGACCAGTCGGTGGAGGCCGCCGAGAAGGGCAAGGCCTACGCCCATTCCCTCATCACCGGGCAGATCAACAAGGGCCGCGCCAAGACCGCCGACCGGGATGCCCTGCTCGGCCGGATCACCGCGACGGCGGATTACGCCGACCTGGCCGCCTGCGACCTCGTGGTCGAGGCGGTGTTCGAGGATCCGACGGTGAAGGCCGAGGTGATCCAGAAGGTGGAGGCGGTGATCCGTCCGGACGCCATCTTCGCCTCCAACACCTCGACGCTGCCGATCACGGGCCTCGCCAAGGGCTCGCAGCGCCCGGCGCAGTTCGTCGGCATCCACTTCTTCTCCCCCGTCGAGAAGATGATGCTCGTGGAGATCATCAAGGGTGAGGCGACCGGGGATGCGGCGCTGGCCACCGCCCTCGACTACGTGCGGCTGATCAAGAAGACCCCGATCGTCGTGAACGATGCCCGCGGCTTCTTCGCCAACCGCTGCGTCGGCGCCTACATCCTCGAAGGGCACAAGATGCTCGCCGAGGGCGTGCCGCCCGCGATGATCGAGAGCGCCGGCCGCCAAGCGGGCATGCCGGTCGGGCCGCTCTCGCTCAACGACGAGGTCGCCCTCGACCTCGTGCTCAAGATCGCCAAGGCCACCGAGGCGCAGGTGGGGCAGGGCGCCGTGGATCCGGCGCAGAAGGCGATCCTGGCCGAGATGGTCGAGCATCAGGGCCGCCTCGGCCGCAAGAACCGCAAGGGCTTCTACGACTACCCCGAGGGCGCGCCGAAGCGCCTCTGGCCCGGCCTGAAGGATCTGCAGCCGCACCGCCTCGATCCCGACGCCGTCGACTTCAGCGAACTGAAGCAGCGGCTTCTAATGGTCCAGGCGCTGGAGGCGGCCCGCACGGTGGGGGAGGGCGTGGTCACGGATCCGCGCGAGGCCGATGTCGGCTCGATCCTCGGCTTCGGCTTCGCGCCGTTCACCGGGGGTGCCCTGTCGTATATCGACTTCATGGGCGCGGCGGCTTTCGTGGATCTCGCCCGGGCGCTGGAGGCCAAGCACGGACCGCGCTTCCGGGTGCCCGACAACCTGGTTGCCATGGCCGAGCGCGGCGGCACGTTTTACGCGGATGCCGAGAAGCGGGCTGCCTGAGCCGGGGGGCTGAAGCGTCCGGACGCTTCAGCCCCCGCGTCGTCCCGCGACCGTCGCGGAGCCGGCCGGGACCTGCACGCGGATTCCGGCCGGGCGGGCTCTCCGGCACGCCGTCCGGATCCGCCCGATCAGGCCGCGCCGGCGACCCGCGCCTTGCCGCCGAGCATGCGGGCCAGGAGCACGACGTCGGCCGCGTTGTCCGAGAGCAGGTCGGTGATGTCGCCGACTTCCAGCGCCTTCACGTGGCGGCAGCGCACGCCGTAGCGGCCGGCCGTGCAGGTGCAGCGCAATTGCGGGCCGCCCGCCTGCTCCTCCAGGCTCACGTGGTAGCGATTGCCGGTCGATCCCCGCATGGCGAAGCGCAGCGCGGCGGGGGCTTCGGGGAAGGCCGCCATCGCCCGTCCGCTGATCGCGCCCGGCACGCGGCGGGGCGCGGGCGGGCCGCCGGTGGCCCGCGTGAGCGGCAGGCCGATCGCCGCCGCGAGGGCGTGCACGTCGGCGGCGTCCCGCTCGCGCATCGCGGCGAGCGCGATCTGCGCGCAGGCATAGGCGTCCTCGCCGGCATCGTGGTGCTCGAAGCGGATCCCGAGGCGGCGGGCGACCTTGCCGAGGCCGCAGCCTTCCGGCGCCGGGAAGACCCGGCGGGCGACCTGGACCGTGCAGAGATAGGTGAGATCCGGCACGGCCACGCCGGCCCGCGCCAGACCGGCCCGCAGCACCCCGATGTCGAAGCTCGCGTTGTGCGCCAGGATCAGGCCGCGGCCGAGATCGCCCAGGTAGGGCGCCATCACGGCCGCGAAATCCGGTTTGCCGGCGACATCGGCCGGCAGGATGCCGTGGACCCGGATGTTACCGGGTGCGAAGCGCATCTCGGGCGGCCGGATCAGGTGGCTCTCCCGGCGCACGACCCGCCCGTCCGCGATCCAGGCGAGACCGACCGCGCAGGCGCTGTCGCGCCGCTCGTTGGCCGTCTCGAAGTCGAGGGCCAGGACCGTCATCGCGGATCGACCGTGCCGGGTGGGAGTTCTCGGGGCGTTCTCCCGCAGGTCTAAGCCGGCCGGACTCGAGCTTCAACCCTGTGCCACCATCCCGAGCCAATCGTCCTCGGACACCACCCGGACCCCGTGCTTCTCGGCGTCCTTCAGCTTGGATCCGGCGCCGGGACCGGCCACCACCAGATCGGTCTTCGCCGAGACCGAGCCCGAGACCTTCGCGCCGAGGCGCTCGGCCACGGCCTTGGCCTCGTTGCGGGTCATCTTCTCCAGGGTGCCGGTGAACACCACCGTCTTGCCCGCGAAGGCCAAGGCCGCGGCGGGCCGCTCCATCGGCACGACCTCGATCTCCTGGAGCAGGGCCGCGACCGCCCCGGCATTGTGCGGCTCCGAGAAGAACAGGATCAGCGCGTCGGTGGCCACCGGCCCGATCTCGCCGTCATCGGCGAACAGGCGGTAGGCATCCCCGGGGCTCTGCTCCGCGGCGCGCGCCACCGCCGCCCGCACGGCGTCCCCGTCACCGTAATGGGCCAGCAGGTTCTCGCGCTGGATCGCGCTCACGCGGGCTCGCTCCTTGGCCGGCCCTCCGTCATCCTCCGGAAAGCCGAGATCGAGCAGCCTGTCCCGGGTCGTCCCGCCGACGCGGGGTACGGCCGTCAGCTCGACCCAGTCGGGTCCCGGCTGCGCCGCGGCGGCCGCCCGGATCGCCGCGATGAGGGCCGGCATGTCGGCGAAGCGCTTCGCCAGGGCCTTCGCGGTCGATTCACCGATCTGCGGGATCCCGAGAGCGAAGAGCAGGCGGTTCATCGGCACCGCGCGGCGCGCCTCGACGCCCGCCAGCAGGTTCTTGATCGCCTTGTCGTCCTCCTCGCCCTTCTTCTTGGCGGCCTTCCTGGCGGGCTCGGCCGCCCCGGCCTCCGCCCTCCGTTCGGCCGACAGCGCCTCGCGGCGCGCCACGATGGCGGCCTTCAGCTGCTCGAAGTCGAGCCGGAACAGGTCGGCGGGCTGTCGCACCAGTTCGGCCTCGAACAGCACTTCGACATAGGTCTCGCCGAAACCCTCGATGTCGAAGCCGTTGCGCGAGACGAAATGCTTCAGCCGCTCGACGCCCTGTGCCGGGCAGATCAGCCCGCCGGTGCAGCGGCGCACCGCGTCCGGCCGGCCCGTGCGCGGGTTGACGGCGCGCACGGCCCGGCTGCCGCAGGCCGGGCAGGTCTCCGGGAAGGCGTAGGGTTGCGACCCCGCGGGACGCTTCGTCAGATCGACGTCCATCACCTTGGGGATGACGTCGCCGGCCCGCACCACCGTCACCGTGTCGCCGATGCGGATGTCCCGGCCGTCGCGGATCGGCTCGCCGTCGCCGCCGACGCCCTTCACGTAGCCCTCGTTGTGGAGCGTGGCGTTGGACACCACCACGCCGCCGACCGTCACGGGCTTCAGTTTCGCCAGGGGATTCAGCGAGCCGGTGCGGCCGACATTGATGACGATGTCCTCGACGGAGGTCGTCGCCTCCTGGGCGGCGAACTTGTGGGCGAGCGCCCAGCGGGGTGATCGCGACACGAAGCCGAGCCGCTTCTGGAGTGCGAGGTCGTCGACCTTGTAGACGACGCCGTCGATGTCGTAGCCGAGCCCGGCCCGGTCGGCCTCGATCCGCCGGTAATGGTCGAGCATTGCCGCCGTGTCGGTGAAGGTCTCGGTCCGGGGATTCACCGGCAGGCCCCACGATGCGAATCGCTGCAGGGTCCCGGACTGCGTCTCGGCGATGGGTGCGGAGAGCTCGCCCCAGGCATAGGCGAAGAAGCGGAGCGGCCGGGACGCGGTGATCGCGGGATCGAGCTGGCGCAGGCTGCCGGCGGCGGCGTTGCGCGGGTTGGCGAAGAGCGCCTTGCCGGCCGCCTCCTGCCGGGCGTTGATGGCGGCGAAATCGGCGTGGGACAGGTAAACCTCGCCGCGCACCTCGCAGACCTCCGGCCATCCGGACCCCGCGAGCGTCTCCGGAATGTCCTGCACCGTGCGGGCGTTGGCGGTGACGTTCTCGCCGACCTCGCCGTCGCCCCGGGTGGCGGCGGTGTCCAAGTGGCCGTCGACGTAGCGGAGCGAAAGGGACAGGCCGTCGATCTTCGGCTCCGCCGTGAAGGCGAGGGGCGCATCGTCCGGCCAGCCGAGGAAGCGGCGCACGCGCGCCACGAACTCGGCCACCTCCGCGTCGTCGAAGGCGTTTCCGAGAGACAGCATGGGCACGGCATGCCGGACCTTGGCGAACTTCTCCGACGGCTTGGCGCCCACGGAGGTGCTGGCTGCCCCCGTTCCGGCGAGATCGGGGAAACGGGTCTCGAGCGCCTCCATGCGCCGACGCAGGCGGTCGTACTCCGCATCCGAGATCTCCGGTGCGTCCTCCTGGTAGTAGAGCCGATCGGCTTCCAGGATCGCGTCGGAGAGGCGCGCGTGCTCGGCGCGCGCCTCCTCGGCGGTGAGGTCGAGATCGGACGGATCGGATTTCGCTGCGGCCATGGCGGGGTTCTAACGCATCGGCGGCCCACGGGGAGTCGGCCGGGGCCCGGCATCCCCGCTTCCCTCAGGGCGAATCCCCGAGCAGGTCGTTGCGGCCGGCCAATCGGAAGGCCGCCAGGAATACGGCGGCCACGAGGGCCGCGACGGCGTGCAGCGCCAGCATGGGGGCGAGCCAGCCGGCGAGGGCGGTGCCGACCACCGAACCGAGGTTCATCGTCGCCATGTAGACCTCGAACTGCGTGGCGGCCCCGGCACGCCCGCGGCTCGCCTGAAGGAGGGCCGGCATGAGCGCGACGATCAGCAGACCCGGCAGCATGTTGGTGAGCGCCAGGATCAGCGGGCCCGCCGGCCTGACGAGGCCGAGGCCCAGGAGCGCGCCGGCGAGGAGGAAAGTGCCGGCGCTGGCCAGCAGCAGGGCGCGCAGCGGCCGGACCGGCCCGGCCCTGTCGGACCAGACGCCGATGGCCAGAGCCCCGGCCGTACCGCTCGCGAGCGCCAGGACGGCCTGGAGCCGCGACAGGGCGACGGGGTTCCAGCCCTGACCCTGAAGCAGATCGATCGAGAACGGCAGCTCGAACAAGCCGAGGGCGCAGTCGAGGCCGAAGCAGAGGGCGAGGAGCCTCAAGGCCCGTGGCCGCCGGAGGGACACGGAGAGGCGCAGCAGGAAGCGCCGGACGGACAGAGGCCGCGGCGGCGCCCCCCGCCGGCTGAATGCCACCAGCGCGTCGGCGCGTCCCTCCCGGATCAGCAGCATCGGCAGGCTCGCCAGGACCGCGGTGGCGAGCAGCCAGCGGCTGCTGACCGCGATCCCGGAGGTCGCCAGCAGCCCCCCGAACAGGGCGGCGCTGAGGCTGGTGCCGACCACGAATCCGGCCCGCGTACAGGCGCTCACCCGTCCGAGTTCGGCCGGCGGAACGTGGTCCATGATCATGCGGTCGCAGGCGGTGTCGAGGAGCGCGGCGAACAGGCTGTGGATCAGGAAGATGAGGCCCAGCCAACTGATCCGGTCCGTGCCCGGCAGAAGCAGAAGCGCCAGGGTCGCGTGGCATCCGAGGATCGCCGCGACGGCGAACGGCCTGCGCCGTCCCATCCGGAAGTCGCCGGCGCGGTCGATCAGCGGTCCCCACAGGATCGGCTGCAGGGTCCAGGGCAGGCCCGCCAGCGCGAAGTGAAACCCGATCTCGGCCGCCGACACCCCCTGCACCGCGAGGTGGTTGGCGAGGGCCGTCAACGAGAAGCCGGCGACCACGCCCTGGTAGAGGTAGGTGGCGAAGAAGACGCCGTAGCGGGCACGGCGTCCGGCGAGGCTCGGCCAGCCGCGAGCGGCTTCGATCAGGCTTGCCGCTCGGAGCGCGATCAAGCCGAACGGCCCTTGCCGGCCCGCTCACGACCCACGATGGTCCTCATGCCGTCTTCACCGGGTCCATTCGCGCCGTGCCACGTCCCGACGATGCTAGCCCGTGCGTCCGGCCCCCGCGAGGCGTCGCGTGAGCGCGGCCGAGGTTTGGGTCGTCGACCTCGCGTCGTCGCCGGACCGGCTCGACCTCTGCGCCACCATCCTCGACGATTCCGAGTGTGCCCGGGCGGATCGGTTCGCGCGGGCCGCGGATCGCGCCCGCTACGTGGCGAGCCACGCCGCGCTCCGGCTGATCCTCGCGGATCGGCTGGACCTCGATCCCACCGAGATCCGCTTCGCGACCGGGTCGGGCGGCAAGCCGTGTCTGGCCGGCGCCGCACGCGGCGTCCTCGCCTTCAACCTCTCGCATTCCGCAGATCGGGCGCTGGTCGGCCTGACGCCGGGCGCCGCGATCGGCGTCGATGTCGAGGTGGTGCGCCCCCTGCCGGATGCCGAGCGGATCGCGCGAACGCATTTCGCCGCCGACGAGGCCGCCGCCCTCGCGGCCCTTCCAGCGGACGCGCGCGCAGCGGCCTTCTTCGACCTCTGGACCCGCAAGGAGGCGGTGGTGAAGGCCCTCGGCACCGGCCTGTCGCTGCCCCTGGACCGGTTCAGCGTATCGCTCCCCCCGGCGGCGCCGCGGCTCCTGCGCGGCGCCCGGAGCGACGCCCGGATCGAGGCCTGGACCCTGGCGACGCTCGATCTCGGTCCGGCCTACGCCGCCACCGTCGCGGTTCGGTCGGCCGACGCAGCCGTCTCCTGCCGGGCATGGGCCGCGGACTGGCCGGATCGTCTCGGCTGAAACCGGCAAAACCGCGCTTGCGGCCCGGGGAAGGCACGGCTATACACCCGTCGCCGGCCCCAGCGGACACGCAGGGCCGCCTTCGGAGTGTAGCGCAGTCTGGTAGCGCACCACGTTCGGGACGTGGGGGTCGCAGGTTCAAATCCTGCCACTCCGACCAATCTTTCCCGAGATTCAGCATCATCCCGGCACTGACCGCCGACCGCTCCTTCGCGTGAAGGGCGGCACCTGGCGCATCAGGCTGTGCGAAGCGGGCCCTGGAGTGCGATCGACATCCGGCCCGCCGATGACGGATTGCTCTGTTCGCTCGTCTGATACTCCGCCAGCCGCGGCGCGGTCAGGTTGCGCAGTTCATGGAGCAGCGCCGCCTGCGCGGGCTCAGCCGAGAAGGCGTGATCCGCGTCGGCGATGACGCGGACGGGCTCGCCCAGGATCGCGGCCGCTTCGTCCAGGGAACCGAGCTGGGTCCGAAGATCGACCAGGCCGAGGTCGCCGGCACTGTAGATGACGACGAGCCTCGCTCCGCGGCGACGCACGTCGGCGATGCGCGCGCTGATCGATCGCGATCGTTCGTTCGACCCGGCGGGTTTGACGAACTTGTCGATCAGCCGCGCGGTGCTGCGCCGCGCGAGGGACCGGACGATCTTGCCGACCGGCGCCGCCCCGGTCAGGAGCCGCCGCCAAGTTCCCCATTTGAGCAACATGGCGGCGTAGGCCGAGATATGTCGGGCCGGCTTGGCGCCGTACGACTCGCCGCCGTGCGTCAATTCCCAATCGAAGCAGTACAGATTGATCAGGACCGCGGCGGTGATCCTGGGATCCTGGCAGATGGCGTGGAAGGCCAGATAGGCACCGTTGCAGGCGCCGACGACGATGACGGGCCGTGCCGTGTCCTCGGTGAGGACGTCGATGGCCGCGCGGAGGTCGTCGACGGCATCGAGCTTGTAGAGCGGCGACTCGCCGTCCGGCCGGTCGGCACTATCCCCGACCCCGCGGAGGTCCATCCGCAGCGAGGTCACGCCGAAGCGTGCGAGGGTCCGGGCCAGTGTCGTGGTGTGCCGGCCGTGGCCGGAATGCACGAAGGCGCCCAAGTTGACGAAGAGCACGGCGGGGGTTCTGGGCAGCACGGCCGGGGGCTGGCACCGGATGCCGAACAGTCCGTTCCCGAACCGAAGGGGCGCCTCGCTCCATCCCGCGCCGGTCATCGTCGTGCCCGCTGCCGGCGGACAGAGCGACCGGCCCGGTCGCTCCGCAGCATCCTCGGAGACGAAGTTCAGGATCCGCGTGCGGGTCGCCTCCGGCATGCTGCTCTGATGCGCATCCGTCAGAAGGCAGCCGAGCCTGGGGAATTCGCCGGCTTCGGCCCGGCTGCCCTGCTGCGTGAACTTGGCAGCGAGGTGTGCCAGATCGGGTCCCAGAACGAGGATCCGGGGCGCCGGCGGCCGCTCGGCGCGGCAGAGATCGATCTGCGCCACATCCTCCTTCAGGTCCGCGTTCACGCTGAAGCCACCCACGGATAACAGGCCCGGCCGCTTCACCAGGGGGGTACCGTCCGGCTCGATATCGACGAGGCGCGCCTGCATCTCCATCTCGCGCAGATAGGCGCGGCCCCGCGTGAACGGCGCGAGGAGGACCAGCCGGTCGACACCGCCTTCCGCCGCGACGAGCGCCGCCAGCGTCGCCCCGAAGCGCAGGCCGACGAGGACGATCTCCTCCGCCTTCGCCTCGTCCCGCAGGACGCGAACGGCCCCGCGGATCGCGTCACAGGCGCTGGCTAGTCGAACGGGCGTGTCTTCCGAGTCGCCTTCACCCGGATAGTCGAAGCGGGCAACTGCGCAGCCCGCGGCCGCGATCCCTTCACTGAGGTCACGCCACCAGCGATGCACCGTATGCTGTTCATAACCGAATGTCCCGCAGAGCACGACGCCGCGGTTATTGCGCCCGGCTCCGTACCAACCGAAATTTCCATCCAGCCAAAACGGTTTCATGGTATCGAACATGCGTTGGAATTTTGAAAATTGTAAATTTTGGACTGGTCGGCCGTCAATGCGGCGGATAATAAATAATCGGTGTTGTGAAGACGTAGGGCTACCTAAGTAGAGTCACGAAAATTTGCCGATCACGGGGTCGAGCGCGGGCTCCCTTGAGGGCCGGGTGCTCCATGACCGGACGATCGCGCCGACCCTTCCCCCGCGGCCGCCATCGCGAGGCCTGCGCGGTCGGACGGGGTGGGGCGCCGCTCGGCGCTGACCGGTCCGCGACGCCGGCCCGGAGTTGGGCTGGGGCGGGGAGGCGCATGCCGCCGCAGAAGCGGGGTGGAACTCGTCGCAAGTGTCTCCAACGAGCCCCCGCGCTCGGCAGCGCCATCCGCACCTCTTCACGTCGACGCGGCGGGCGGATCGGAACGCAGGACTCGACAGCGCTCGCCGCGGATCGGCGCGGACCAACGGGCGCGTCCCGCGGCTCGAAGATCGACGGGCAGACCCGATGGCGCGGCAGCAGCGTCGCCCTCTGCCCCATCGCCGACGCGTTTCCTGCGACAGCACCGCGGCGAGCGTCTATGGCTCCCGCTCATGGCCACGAGATCGCCAGCACCGGACCGACCGTCGCCGACCGCCTCCGCGGCATGGCGCGCCTTCGCGCAGAGCTTCGTCGCCTGCGCTGTTCTGGCAGGCGCGACGGCGCTGATCTTCGTCGCGGCCCTCGATCCCTACGGTTTACGGGCCGCACCCGGACGGCCGCCGGGCCCGATCATGGATGCCAACCAACGGCTGTCCTACCCGCAGATCGCCCGCGGCGGCAGGTTCGATGCGGCGGTGTTCGGCACGTCCACCGCGCGGCTGCTCGACCCGGATGCCCTGGACGCGGCCTTCGGCGCCACGTTCGCGAATCTGGCGGTCAACGCCGCGACCCCGGATGAGCAGATCCGTCTCGCGGACCTGTTCCTGGCTGGCCGACCGGTCCGGGTCATCCTGTTCGGGCTCGACACGACGTGGTGCGCCGCCGATCCGCCGACACGGACCGCCAACGCCTTCCCCGACTGGCTCTACGCGGAGGCTGTATCCTGGGGCGCTCTGCGGCAGGCCAGCCTGCGCTCCGTGACGGTGGCGTTCCAGGCCGGTCTGGCGCGGCTCGGCCTGGAACGGCCGCGCATCCGCCGGGACGGTTACGCCGTCTTCACACCGTCGGAGGACCGGTACGATCCGGAGCGGGCGCACGCCCACATCCAGGCCGGCGCCCTCGATCCGGCCGCGCACGCGGACGCCCCCGACTCGGCAATGCCCGCGCTGACGCGGCTCGACCAGCTCCTCGGTCGAGTTCCGGCGGATGCGCTGAAGCTCGTGGCGTTCATGCCGGTGCACGTTGTGGCGCAGGGTACCCCGGGGACGCCGGCGGGGCGGCGCGAGGCCGCCTGCAAGGCGCGCGTCGCGGCGATCGGCGCACGACGCGGCGCGGTGGTGGTGGATTTCCGCATCCGATCGCCGATCACCGCGCAGGACGCGCATTACTGGGACGCGCTGCACTACCGCCTGCCGATCGCGGCGCGCATCGTACAGGATCTGAAGGACGCCGTGGCGCGCGGGACGAGCGATCCCGCGGGCGATTTTCAAGTGCTCGCACGCCCCTGACGGGTTGGATCAGGCGGCCGCACGCTCCGCGCGCGCCCATCCCTCCCGGGTGGCGCTGCAGTAATCGCCGTACCGCCCATCCCGGATCGCCGCCCGGGCGCCGGCCATCAGGTCCTGATAATAAGCGAGGTTGTTCCAAGTCAGCAGCATCATCCCGAGTATCTCATTCGACCGAACCAGATGATGCAGGTAGGCGCGGGAGTAATCCCGGGCAGCCGGGCACGTCGAGGCGTCGTCGAGCGGCGCCGTGTCCTCCGCGTGGCGGGCGTTGCGCAGGTTGATCCGGCCGTGGCGCGTGTAGGCAAGCCCGTGGCGCCCGGCGCGGGTCGGCATCACGCAGTCGAACATGTCGATGCCGCGGGCGACCGCGCCCAGGATGTCGTCCGGCGTGCCGACACCCATCAGGTAGCGAGGCTTGGCCTGCGGCAGATGCGGTTCCACCGTCTCGATCATGGCGAACATCACCGCCTGCGGCTCGCCCACCGCGAGGCCGCCGACCGCGTAGCCCTTCAAGTCGAGGTCGGTCAGGGAGCGGGCGCTCTCGATCCGGAGCGCCGGAACGTCGCCACCTTGAACGATGCCGAACATCGCGCGGCCGGGCTGCTCGCCGAAGGCGATACGGCAGCGTTCGGCCCAGCGCAGGGACAGGTGCATCGCCTTCTCGATGGCGCCGTGCTCGGCCGGGAGGCGGACGCACTCGTCGAGCTGCATCTGTATGTCGGAGCCGAGCAGGCCCTGGATCTCGATGGATCGCTCCGGGCTCATGTGGTGGGCCGTGCCGTCGATGTGCGAGCGGAAGGTGACGCCCTGCTCGTCGATCTTCCGCAGCGCCGAGAGGGACATGACCTGGAAGCCGCCGGAATCCGTCAGAATCGGCCGGTCCCAGTTCATGAATCGGTGCAGGCCGCCGAGCCGTGCCATCCGCTCGGCGCCCGGCCGCAGCATGAGATGGTAGGTGTTCCCGAGCACCACGTCGGCGCCGAGGTCGCGGACCTGCTCCGGATACATCGCCTTCACGGTCGCCGCCGTCCCGACCGGCATGAAGGCCGGCGTTCTGATGGTGCCGCGGGCCGTGGCAATCTCACCCGTGCGGGCGGTGCCGTCCTGCGCGACGAGGGTGAAGCCGAAAGGGACGGAGTCGGTCATGGTACATCCGCGCCCGGGCCCGGGAAGAGCAGGCTGGCGTCACCGTAGGAGTAGAACCGGTATCCGCTCTGGATCGCGTGCGCGTAGGCGGCCTGCATGGTCTCCAAGCCCGAGAAGGCGGAGACAAGCATGAAGAGGGTCGAACGCGGCAGGTGGAAGTTGGTCATCAGCGCGTCGATGGCGCGAAATCGGTAGCCGGGCGTAATGAAGATGTCGGTAGGGCCCGAGAAGGCCGCGAGCCGCCCATCCGGACCGGCGGCGCTTTCGAGGAGGCGGAGAGCCGTCGTGCCGACGGCCACGATCCGACCGCCCGCGGTGCGGACGGCGTTGAGCGCTCCTGCCGTGGCGGCGTCGAGATGGCCGACCTCCGCGTGCATCCGATGGCTCTCCGTATCCTCTGCCTTGACGGGCAGGAAGGTGCCGGCACCCACGTGAAGGGTCACGTGGTGGCGTTGCAGCCCGGCGGCGTCGAGGTCCGCCAGCAACGCCTCTGAGAAGTGCAGGCCCGCGGTCGGGGCCGCGACGGCGCCGGGATTGCGGGCATAGACCGTCTGGTAATCGGTCGCGTCCCGAACATCGGTGGCGCGCTTGCCGGCGATGTAGGGGGGCAACGGCAGGGCGCCTTCGGCCGCGACGGCCGCGTCGAGGTCCGAGCCGGCCCGATCGAACTCGAGCAGGATCTCGCCGGCCTCCGCTTTCCCCACCACCACGGCCGTAAGGTCGCCGAAGCGCAGCGTATCGGTGGGGCTGAGCCGCTTGGCCGGTCGTGCGAAGGCGCGCCAGCGGGCGGGCGCCTCCCGCAGATGCAGCAGAACCTCGGTTCGCTGGCCGGGCGCGCCGGGACGCGTGCGCACGCCGGTGAGCCGGGCCGGGATCACCCGCGTGTCGTTAAAGACCAAGGCGTCGCCCGCCCGCAGGGCGCCAGGCAGGTCACGCACCATTTTGTCCGCCAGCGGCGCGCCGGGGCGCACCACGAGCATTCGCCCGGTGTCGCGCGGCTCGGCCGGACGCAGGGCGATGCTGGTCTCCGGAAGATCGAAATCGAAGAGGTCCACGCGCATCGCCGGCTGCCTGCACCGAACGGCAGCAGGTTTCAACCGCGGAACCGGTGCGGGGCGTGCCCGTTTTCCGCGTCACCGAGACGCGAGAAGCTCCGCCGATGCCCTGGTACGCCGTGCGACCCCGAGATGAAGCCGACCCGCGCTGGCCTTTGCCGGGAAAGGTCGAGATCGTTCTGAAGGCGGAGAATCCTGAGAGCGCTCGGACGAAGTTCGAGGCGGCCTATCCGAGTCAGCCTTTCGGCAGTCCGGCCCTGTCAGTGCCCAACGCCGGCGTGGGGAGCTTCCGTGGGGATGCCGATGCGCTGACTGTGACCGAAACGGGCGAGCCGCCCGCATCGCGGGATTGAGGCCGATGACGATATCGAGCCACCCCGGACGGGTCACGTTGGATGGCCAACTCCTCGGCTACTGGGAGCGGGAGGCAGCGCGTCTGGATGCCCTAGCCACCGGGTCGCGCTTTGCTTGGCAACGCCGCAGGTACCTTCGGAAGGCGGAGGTTGCCCGCGCCAAGGCAGAGCTCAGCCGCCAGCGCGAGGCTACGCGTGGTCAGGACGGAAGCGCGTCGGAGACTTAGCTAGGGCTAAGAATTTTTCGGTGCCCTAGAACCTTTGCCGTGGCCTTGGCCGTGTGTCGTCCCTTAAGGGGCCAGCGACTCGCAGACGGCGCACACCATGGACCGCACACAGAAAGCCGCCCTCCTGAGCGCCGGCGTCGGCCTCGCCGTCACCGCCCTCAAATTCTATGCCGCTGCCGTCACCGGCAGCCTCGCCCTGTATTCCGACGCACTGGAAAGCATCATCAACGTCGTTGCGGCGGTGGGCGCCTTCGTGGCCCTGCGGGTGGCTGCGCGACCGGCGGACGAAGATCATCCCTATGGCCACCACAAGGCCGAGTTCTTCTCGGCGGTCATCGAAGGTGCGCTGATCGTCGTTGCGGCGCTCCTGATCCTGCGGGACGCCTATTTCGGTCTTCTCGCCCCCAAGCCCCTCGACGCGCCGGTGCTCGGCCTCGCCATCAATTTCGGCGCGAGCATCATCAATGCCGTCTGGGCCTTCGCGCTGATGCGGTGGGGCCGAATGTGGCGCTCACCGGCCCTCATTGCCGACGCTCGGCACGTCTTCGCGGATGTCGTGACATCCTGCGGTGTACTCGCCGGCGTGAGTGCGGTTCTCGCGACGGGCTACCCCGTCCTCGATCCGGCCGTGGCTGGCTTGGTGGCGCTCCACATCCTCTGGTCCGGTTTCCAGATGGTTCGGGAATCCGTCGACGGTCTGATGGATCGCGCTGCCTCACCCGAACTGATCGCGGAGATTCGAACGCTGATCTCGAAGCATGGTGAGGGCGCCTTGGAAGCCCATGATGTGCGGACGCGATCCGCCGGTCAGGCCACCTTCATCGACTTCCATCTGGTCGTGCCGGGAACGATGACGGTCGAGGATTCGCATTCCATCTGCGACCGCCTGGAAAGCGCTCTCGAGACGACGATCACCGGGGCCGTCGTGACGATCCACGTCGAGCCGGCAGCGGAAGCGAAGGCACACGGCTTGCCGGTCCTCTAGGCGACAATCTCGCCGATGCGGCGGCCCCGGAGGAGGGCTCGCCCGGTACGATAGGCACGCGCGCGAACACGATCTACGTGCCGCTGACCTGCCTGAACACGGAAGGACTCGTCCATGGTAAGCGACCCGTCAGCCCGATGGTCACCGTCGTGCTGCGCCCTGACCGGTCCGACGGGGCGACCCCGTACTGGAACACCAACCACGATGCGACGCGCACCTCCGACCGGGGGGCCGTCGATTGTGGGGGACGACGACCTTGTCGACTCATCGAGTCTTCTCCAACCTGTGCCTCAGCTCCAGGCATGGGACGGCGGGTTCACGCCGTTCAACGCATGATTGCCGATGATGGCATACTTCCAGCGCACCGGATCGTGGAGCGTGTGCGTCCGGGCGTTGCGCCAGTGGCGATCGAGATTCTCCGCCGCCAGCGTCGAGCGGGTGCCCGAAAGCTCGAAGAGCTTGTTCGAGGCCGCCAGCGCGACTTCAGTGGTGAGGACCTTGGCTTCCGCTACGGACAGTTGCGCCGCCGCGACACTCTCGGCGGTCGGACGAGCGACTGCGTCGTCGAGGGCGAGGCCGGCCCGATCCAGCAACGCTTCGGCGGCGTGCTGGCGGATGGCCAGATCGCCGATCGCCTGAATGGTGTACGGGTCTTCGGAGGCGCGCTCCAGCCCGCTGTCGATCCACGGCCGCGCCTTCTCGCGCACGAAGCGGATCGTGTCGTCCAGGGCTTCACGCCCAATCCCGGCGTCGACGGCCCCCTGAATGATCTGAAATACCGCCCCATCCGCGGTCGGCGCCGCGTAGCCCTTCCAAGCTGGGACAAGGTGGCTCCTGGGCACCCGCACGGCATCGATGAGAACCGTGCCGCTCGCGGTGCCGCGTTGGCCGAAGCTCGACCAGTCGTCGAGCACGGTGAGGCCCGGCGCATCCCGCGCCGCGATGGCGTACCAGGCCCGACCCTCGTCATCGAGGGCCACGATCGGCACGCGGTGAGCCAGAAGCGCCCCCGTGGCGTAGAACTTCTCGCCGCGCACGACCACATGGTCGCCGTGATCGGTGAAGCGCGTGTCAAAGTCCGCCGCCCGCTTGGTGCCGCGCTCCGAGAACGCGTTGCCGAACCGGATGCCGCTGAGCACCTCGTCGAACAGGAGTCGCTTCTGCGCCTCGTCCGAGACCGTGCGGATCGCCGCCACGATGCCGAGGTGGTTCTGCGCGATCTGCGCGATGGCTGGATCGGCCGCCGCGATGATCGCGATCACCCGGGCGAGGGTGCGGTACGAGACCTCGGGCCCACCAAAAGCCCGCGGCACGTTGATCGACCACAGTCCACTCTGCGAGAAGGCATCCAGTTCAGCGAGGGGACGTACGGACGCGCGGTCACGCTCCGAGGCGCCTGCCCGGAACGCAGTCGCGAGCCGATGGGCGACGGCGAGTGCCTCGGCGTCGTCACGGATGACGTGGGCGGGAACGGGTGACCGGGTGGGGCCCGGTGTGCCCCTGGGATTCTCCGGCGCGAGCGTGCGCGCATCGACGGCGACGTTCATGATGCAACTCCGAAAGGACAGGATTTCGCGGTATTACGCGGCGCTCAGGCCGCCTGGGCTCGCGTCTCGCGGGCGGCTTCCAGGGCGCGGACGCGCGGGATCACGTGCTGGCCGAAATAAGCGACCTCTTCTTGGAAGTGCAGGAACGCCAGCAAGGCCAGATCGGCGCCCGCATCCTTGAGGGCGAAGATCCGCTCGGCGATCTGGTCCGGCGTGCCAATCAGGTTGGTCTTGAAACCGTCATTGTACTGGACGAGGTCCTCGAAGCTGGATTGCGCCCAGTTGCCTTCGCCCTCTGGCGAGGACTTGCCGGCGTTCTTTGCCTCATGGCCAAAGGCCTTCACGGCATCTGGATCAGCGCCGTCGATGATCTCCTGAAGGACGGCGCGGGCCTCCTCCTCGGTATCACGGGCGATCACGAAGGCATTCACGCCGATCCGCGGGCGATTGCCAGTCTCGTCTGCCTTGGCACGGATGTCGTCCACCTGAAGGCGGATGTTTTCCGGCGTGTTGCCGTTGGTGAAGTACCAGTCGGACACGCGCGCCGCCATGTCGCGCGCCGCCCGCGACGAGCCCCCCTGAAAGATCTCCGGCAGGGACTGAGCGGGCTTCGGCTTCAGGGTGTAGTTGCTGTAGCGGTAGAAGTCGCCGCGGAAGGTGAAATTGTCCTCGGTCCAGATCCCGCGCAGGCTTCGGATGAACTCCTCCGATCGGCGGTAGCGTTCGTCGTGGTCGAGCCAGGGCTCACCGATGGCGCGGAACTCGCCCGAGAACCATCCCGAAACGATGTTGACCGCGACGCGGCCTTCGGTGAGTTGCGAGATCGTCGCGATCTGCTTCGCAGCGAGCGTCGGATTCCAAGGCCCCGGCAGGATCGCGGCAATTACCTTGAGGCGCGTGGTCGCCGCAAGTAGTGCGTGGCTGAAGGCGACGGACTCGTGCTGATATTCGGCGCCGTATCCCGCAGTGAAGCGGATCTGCGTCAGGCCGTAATCGAAGCCCGCCTCCTCGGCGATCTGCGCAAGCTTGCGGTTGTACGCCGCGTCCCAGCTCGTCCGCTGCGGGATCTTGCTGATGACGAGACCGCCCGACACATTGGGTACCCAATAGGCGAAGCGGATCGGTTCGGGAGGCGATGTATCGCTATGAGAATTGGTCATCCGGCATTACCTCGCATGAGCGGCGCACACGCGCCGTCTTACCTGCTGTCGATCGCCGTGAACTGAATACAACATGCAGAACGCGGGCAATCACGCAAGGACACGGAAAGTATTCCGACGCGGAGCCCGCAGGTCAAAGGAACACGTTACTTTTTTTATGACAGGAATGACGATGCTCTGCTACGGAGAGCGTATCGCATGCACGATTATCCTACGCCGTCAGCGTGCGATCCGGCTCGTGTAGGCGACGCCACGCGTAGACCGAGAAGACGCCGATCAGGCACGCGGCGAGGCCGAACCACGTGAACGCGTATTGCAGGTGGTTGTTCGGCAGGTCGACGCGCAGTTGCCCACCTCGTGGCCACGTGGTCTGATCCGGCACCGCATCCGCCTCGATCAGGTAAGGGGCCGCATCTGCGAGGCCGCGGGCAGCCGCGATGCCGGCGACGTCGCGGTTGAACCATTCGCCCCGCGTCGGATCGGGTTCCGGCACGAACATGGTCCGGGGTTCGCTGGCCCGAAGAATGCCAGTGACCTCCGTCGGCCCCTCGATCAGACCGTTCCGGCGGTCACCCTGCGCCTTCAACTCGGTCGGCACGAAGCCGCGATTGATCAGTACCAAGCCGCCATCTTCGCGCGCGAACGGCGTGAGGACGTAGTAGCCCTGAAGCGCCCGGCCCGGCGTCTCACCGGCAGCGAGGCCGTGGACCAGCGTTTCCCGGTCGTTGAGAAAGCGGCCCGTCACGCGGACGTGGCGAAACTCGTCGCGATTCGGCTCCCAGGTCGCCGACGACGGCGGCGGCACCGGCTCGGCACGGGTCTGGCGCAGGATCCGGGTGATGAGATCCTCCTTCCAGGCCCTGCGCTCGAGTTGCCAGGTCCCCAGGCCCAGAAGGATCGCGAGGGCGATCAGGGATGCCATCCCCGGCGCGATCAGGTCACGCCACGCCGGCCGCGATGATCCCGACCGGTTCACGGCTCGAAGCGTCCCTGCTCGGCCTTGTTGCTGTATTGCAGCGCGATCAACATGCCCTTCAGCGGACGGACCAGGATCAGGCTGAGACCGATCGAGAGCGTCGTGGCCACCAGGGCGTGGACCCAGATCGGCGGCTCGTAGGTGATCTCCATCCAGAGGGCGAGGCCGACCACGATCAGTCCCACGATCGACATCACGAAGAACGCCGGTCCATCGGCCGAATCGAAGTGCGTATAGTCGAGGCCGCACGCCTCGCAGGAGGGGCGCAGGGTCAAGTAGCCCTTGAACAGGTGACCCTCGCCGCAGCGCGGGCATCGGCCGCGCAAACCCGTCGGGATCGGCGGCGGCGGCGAATAGGTGCGTTGGTCCACGTGCACACTCCAGACCGATCCGGGAAACCGCTTCCGGACGACGCCCGGAGCATTCCATCGATATGGGGATCCCATCGCGCCGAAACGAAAAAGGGCGGCCCAAGCCGCCCTTCGCAGACCCGCCATGCATCAGCGAGATGGATCGCCGTCAGTGGGCGCCACCGCCGTGGAAGACACCCGAACCCCACACGTAGATGGCGGCGAACAGGAACAGCCACACGACATCGACGAAGTGCCAGTACCAGGCCGCGAACTCGAAGCCGAGATGCTGACGGGTGGTGAACTCGCCCGCATAGGTCCGGAACAGGCACACTGCCAGGAAGATGGTGCCGATGATGACGTGGGCGCCGTGGAAGCCCGTCGCCATGAAGAAGGTCGACGAGTAGATGCTGCCCGAGAAGCCGAACTCGGCGTGGCTGTACTCGTAGGCCTGGCAGGCCGTGAACAGCACGCCGAGGATGATGGTCAGCCACAGACCATACTTCAGACCCTTGCGATCACCTTCGAGCAGCGCGTGGTGCGCCCAGGTCACCGTGGTGCCTGAGGTGAGAAGGATGAGAGTGTTCAGGAGCGGCAGGTGCCAGGGATCGAAGGCTTCGATGCCCTTCGGGGGCCAGACGCCGCCGGTGAATTCCACGCGGGAGACCTGGATCGGATCGGCGGTATAGAGGGCAGCCTCGAAATACGCCCAGAACCACGCCACGAAGAACATCACCTCGGAGGCGATGAACATCATCATGCCGTACCGGTGATGGAGCTGCACGACACGGGTGTGATCGCCCGAATTGGCCTCGTGCGCCACGTCCTTCCACCACGAGTACATCGTGTAGAGGACGCCTATCGCACCGGCGCCGAAGATGTACGGGCCGGGCGTCAAGGTACCGATCTGGAGGCTTTTCATCCAGAAGACGGCGCCGAACGCCATCAGAAAGCCCGAGAAGGCCCCGATCAGCGGCCATGGACTTGGATTCAGGATGTGAAAGTCGTGATTCTTGGCATGCGCCTCGGCCATCGTCCCGTCGCTCCTCACCCTTGCGCCCCGCGCCGTTCCCGGCATTCGGCCTTACGCTGCTTGCCCTTGGCTGGACGCGACCGAGACCCCGCCCAAGCTTGCCGGCACGTTTAGTCTGTGCGGGTCCGTCTTGTCACGGTCCCGCGATCAGAAATCGCCCTTCGATCCGGAAGACGCTGAATTCGCCACACTCCCCGTCACCGGCTGACCGTTCTTGGCGGCGAAGTAGGTGTAGGACAGCGTCATCTCGGACAGGTGCGCGGTGTTCGAGTCGTCCCGGACCGCCGGATCAACGTAGAACACCACCGGAACGTCCAGGGTTTCGCCGGGTTGAAGCGTCTGCTCGTTGAAGCAGAAACAGGCGATCTTCACGAAGTAGCTGCCCATCAGGCCGGGCTGGACGTTGAACGTCGCCACACCCGTCGACGGTTTGGATCCGGTGTTCTGCACGCGGAAGAACACCGTCTTGGTCTCCCCCAACGTGGCCTCGACGCGGTTCGCCTCGGGGGCGAACTTCCACGCCAGACCCGGGGCCACGTTCGTGTCGAAATGCACCACCATGCTGTCGTGGGCCCGCGCCGCCGACGCGGCGAGGGCGGGGCCCTGACGCGGGGTCCCGTCGTAACCCGTCGCCTTGCAGAAGGCGTCGTAGAGCGGCACCGACGCGAAGGCGAGCCCGATCATCCCGATCGCCAGACCCGCGCAGGCGAAGGCCGTCCGGGTGGCCCCACGTCCGGGGTTGGCACGGGGTGTCATCATCGCGCCCTCCTTACATCGGCCGGCTGAGGATCTGCGGTCCGAGTTTGACGATCGTCAACACGAAGAAGAGCAGCACCCAGGCACCGAGCGCCAACGCGATGGCGATCGACCGCTTGCGGCGCCGCGCCTCCTCCTCCGGCGTCAGGGGACGGTGCTGGACCTCGGGATTCCCCATGGCGGTCAGCCCAGGACCGGCCGGAACAGGCCGAAGCTCTGCTCGGCGAGAAGCGCCGAGAACAGGGCGAACAGGTAGAGGATCGAGAAGCCGAACATGCCCATTGCAGCGCGCTTCTCCGCCTCGCCGTGGCGGTTCCGGAGCACGCGGATGCTGAAGGCGATCATGCCCACACCGCCCACGAGGCCGATCACCGCGTAGAGGAGGCCTCCGAAGCCCAACGCAACAGGCACGAGACCGAGCGGCGCAAGGAACAGCGAGTACCATACGATCTGCCGGCGGGTGGAAGCCGGTCCGGCCACGTTCGGCATCATCGGGATGCCGGCGCGGGCGTATTCGTCGGCCTTGATGAGCGCCAGCGCCCAGAAGTGCGGCGGCGTCCAGATGAAGATGATGGCGAACAGGATCAGGGACTCGATTCCGACCGACCCGGTCACCACGGCCTGGCCGATCACGGGCGGCAGCGCGCCGGCGGCCCCGCCGATGACGATGTTCTGCGCGGTCGCTCGCTTCAACCACATGGAGTAGACCACCGCGTAGAACACGATGGTGAAGGCGAGGAGCGCGGCGGCCAGGAGATTGGCGGCCAGCCCCAGCACCACCACCGAGGCCACCGACAGGAACAGCCCGAAGCCGAGGGCCTCCTCGGACGTGATCTTGCCCGCAGGAATCGGCCGCTTTGCCGTGCGGCTCATCACGGCGTCGATGTCGGCATCCCACCACATGTTGAGGCAGCCGGAGGCCCCGGCGCCGATCGCGATGGCGAGCAGGGAAATCGCGCCGATGGCCGGCTGCACGTGGCCCTGCGACACGACCATCCCGACCAGGGCGGTGAAGATCACGAGGACCATCACCCGCGGCTTCAGCAGGGCGAAGTAATCCGGCACATCCCCGCCTGCGGCCGAGAGGGCCGGAGCTGGGACGTCCGGTCCGATGCTGTTCGTCAGGCTCGTCATCGCGTCTGCTGCTGCTGTGCCGGCGCCCGGCCACGCGCGTCACGGCCGAGTCACGTTACGAATTCGACGTGTTTCAAGGGACGGCGCGAGTGGGGCCCGGGACTGCTCCCCGGCCCGTGCTCGTCGCCCTCAGCGCTCGCCCTTGCCGGGAGGCCGCGGATCGGCCACCGGGGAAGGGCGAGGGCCGCCGAAGCGGCCCTCGCGGTGTGTCTATCAGTGCGCGCCCGGCTCGTCGACGATGCGGGGCAGCGTCTCGAACTGGTGGAACGGGGGCGGCGAGGAGAGCGTCCACTCGAGGGTGGTGGCGCCTTCACCCCATGGATTGTCCGCGGCCCGCTCCTTGGAGCGGAAGGCCAGGACCACGCCGATCACGAACACGAACATGCCGAGACCAAAGATGTGGCCGCCGTAGGTCGATACCTTGTGCCACTGTGCGAAGGCATCCGGATAGTCGGCGTAGCGACGCGGCATGCCGGCGAGACCGAGGAAGTGCATCGGGAAGAACAGGACGTTCGCTCCGATGAAGGCCAGCCAGAAGTGCAGCTTGCCGGCCCATTCCGGGATGATGTGACCGGTCATCTTCGGGAACCAGTAGTAGATGCCGGCGAAGATGATGAACACGGCGCCGAGCGAGAGCACGTAGTGGAAGTGCGCGACCACGTAGTAGGTGTCGTGCAGGTACTTATCGACCGCCGAGTTGGCCAGCACGACGCCGGTCACACCGCCGACCGTGAAGAGGAAGATGAAGCCCACCGCCCAGTGCATCGCGGCGGTGAAGCGGATGGAGCCGCCCCACATGGTGGCGATCCACGAGAAGATCTTCACGCCGGTCGGGACCGCGATCACCATCGTGGCGAACACGAAGTAGGACTGCGTCTGGAGCGAGAGGCCGACGGTGTACATGTGGTGGGCCCACACGACGAAGCCGACGACGCCGATCGCCACCATGGCGTAGGCC
>Ga0160429_1000567_pt1 | contig 30054 bp, 21 predicted proteins | sample SolpanmetagenomR_FD_108199 | JGI IMG/M metagenome (GOLD analysis project Ga0160429, IMG submission 108199) | Solar panel surface microbial communities from Lawrence Berkeley National Laboratory, California, USA - R | ecosystem: Engineered > Built environment > Solar panel > Unclassified ... | reverse complement strand
GGACCTGCGCAACCGCGTGCGCCTCGGTGCTGATGGCAAGCCTACCCCCCCCACCAAAACCAAAACTGCCGCTAAGCCCACCGCTGCCAAAGCGGCTCCTAAAGCGCCCGCCGCTAAAAAAGCTGCCACCGCCACCGCACCCGCTGCCAGCACGGCTAAAAAACCTAGAGCCACCGCCGCTAAAAAAGCTGCCCCGGCCGCTAACAGCAGCACCGAAACTACCGCCAGCTAGGCTGCGCACAGTCTCTCCAGATAAGTAAAAAGCCCCGTTGCGTAATGCAACGGGGCTTTTTACTTATCTGGAGCAGGGGTTACTTACGCCTTGGCATAGGTAACTTCCTTCACCGCCTTCAGAATGCGGGCCACGTTGGGCAGCGACGCTTCGATGAGGGTAGGGGCGTAGGGAAGCGGCACATCGGCGCAGGTGATGCGAATAACCGGTGCATCGAGGTAGTCGAACGCGCGGCGCTGCACTATGTAGGCCAGCTCGCCCGAAATGCTGGCCAGTGGCCAAGCTTCTTCGATGACCACCATGCGGTTGGTTTTCTTCACCGAGTTGATGAGCGTGTCGTAGTCGATGGGTCGTACCGAGCGCAAGTCAATCACCTCAGCCGAGATGCCTTCCTTAGCTAGCTCGTCAGCGGCGGTGTAAAGCAGCTTCATCATCTTGCCGAAGCTCACCAGCGTCACGTCTTTGCCTTCGCGCACGATGTTGGCCTTGCCTATTTCGAGGATGTATTCTTCTTCAGGCACCTCGCCTTTGTCGCCGTACATCAGCTCCGACTCCATAAAAATCACTGGGTCTGGGTCGCGAATAGCGGCTTTCATAAGGCCCTTGGCATCGTAGGGGTTCGAGGGCACCACCACTTTCAAGCCAGGGCAGTTGGCGTACCAGTTCTCAAAGTTCTGCGAGTGTTGCGACGAAAGCATACCGGCGTTGCCGGTGGGCCCCCGAAACACGATGGGGCACGAGTACTGCCCACCCGACATTGAGTAAATCTTGGCCGCCGAGTTAATCACTTGGTCGATAGCGACCAGCGAAAAGTTGAAGGTCATGAACTCGATAATGGGCTTCAGGCCGTTGGCGGCCGCGCCCACGCCGATACCAGCAAAGCCCAGCTCTGCAATCGGCGTGTCAATTACGCGTTCCGGCCCAAACTCGTCGAGCATGCCTTGGCTTACCTTATAGGCGCCGTTGTACTCGGCCACTTCCTCGCCCATCAGGAATACCGATGGGTCGCGGCGCATTTCTTCGCTCATGGCCTCACGCAGGGCCTCGCGGAATTGAATAGTACGCATGTGCTTAAATAATTTACGGGGTAAAGTTAAGGCTTCTTTCTAGCTGTTCGGGTATGATGGGTCGCTATTCCGCTCCTTTCAAGCTTTGTTAATAGCTATATTTTTAAGCAGGAAGAATAACACTTCAAACCTTTTTATTGAATTATTTCGCTGAAAAGCTTAAGAATCTGTGCTAGTTGTTAAATAAAATCGCCTAAAATTTATAAAAAAAATAGATAATACTGGAATTCTTGAATAAGTTTGCATCGGTTACATCACTTTTACCAGTTAGAGGACCAATGAAACACACTTCCCCCGCTCTCTCCTTTTTTGTTGAAAACAACTTAGTCTCATCTGCCATCTCTAAAATAACTGAATCCTTATTTGTTCGAAAAGAAGCTCTCTTAAAAATTCAGTTAACTGAGCTGCCACAGCTAGCACAGAAGCCAAAACTTGCGGAGCTGCCACAGCCGGTGCAGCTAGTAAAACGGCCCAAACCGGAACCACTTCCCACTCTTCCTGAGCCACCCAAGCCAGCACGTATCGCCGTTGTCGATGCCTTGCGCGGGACCGCGCTGCTAGGCATTGTGGCGGTGCACTTACGCCAACTCTTTGTATCTGGTGGATTACCATCTTCAGTATCAAGTAATTGGGCATCGGGACCAATTAATGATTTTATAATCAAAATGGTCGATACCTTTTTGGTTAATAAGTTCTATAGCTTGTTCTCCTTCTTGTTCGGCTTAGGGTTTACTTTGATGCTCAGCCGTCAGCGCGACAAAGCATCTGTATTCTACTTGCGCTTCACGCGTCGGCAGTTAGTACTAGGAGCAATTGGTATCTTGCATTACTTGAATTGGCAGGGGGATATTCTATTCGTGTATGCCATGTTGGGGCTTTCGCTTATCCTGTTTTATCAAGTGCCTAATAGAATTATTCTGGTACTAGCAATTGCGCTAACCCTAAACTTACCGGGTAACCTATTTTGGACTTTAACCTACTGGGATACCCCTATGCCGGCGACTCATACGGCGAGCGATTACTACCTGCTACTACACGGTAGCTACTTCGAAAACATTTTAGACAACCTAAAAAGCTTTGGACACTACGGCGGTGTCTATTCTATTGGGCGAATTATCAAGACATTAGGATTCTTCCTGTTTGGGCTGTATGCTGGCCGCCGCTACGTATTTCAAAACATCGAAACGAAAGGCAAGCTGCTTCGTTGGGGTATTGTTTGGGCAGTAGGTATGCTGTTAGTTACGAAAGTGATAAGTGTGGCCCTAACGCGCGGCAGCACCGAATCTCAGCGGGCTACGGAGCTGCTAATATCCTTGTTTAGAGTTATTTATAACTCGCGCGACGTGTTGGTTACCCTGCTCTATGTTGCGGGACTAACACTATTTTTTCAATCTCGCTTTGGCCAACGGGCGGCCAAACTGATGGCTGCCGCTGGCCAAATGGCGCTCACCAACTACCTCTTCCAGACTTTCGCCTGCACGCTGCTGCTGTGCGGCTACGGCGTAGGCCTGCTAGGGCACATTCAGGTATGGGTCGCGATACTGCTGAGTATTCCCCTGTTTGCGTTGCAAATATGGCTCAGTGTGAAATGGTTAGCGCATTTCAAATACGGCCCGGTAGAGTGGCTGTGGCGCTCCTGCACCTATGGCAAACTACAGCCTCTGCGGCGGTAACCACTAGGCCCTACCCCCCGTTCAGGCATAAGAAAGCCGGCCGCTCATACGTAGCGGCCGGCTTTCTTATGCCTGAACGGGGGGTAGGGCTTGCTTACTTCAGTGCCTCACGAAACGCGGGCCGCTGCACATAGTCCTGAAACTCGAGGTCTTCGGTGGCTTGGGTAGCCAGGTTGTGGTCGAGGTGCACGGCTTGGCGCAGTTCGTCAGCTGCAATAGCTTCGTCGTGGCGGCGGGCGGCGGCCACGGCCAAGCCATAGTGTGGGGCGGCGGCCTGCGGGCGCAGATCTAGGGCCAGCTTGTACTGCGCAGCGGCCGCATCGTAGCCACCCTGCTGCACCAGCAGCAAGCCCTGGTTCAGGTAGTTCTGGTAGCTGGGGCCAGCCAGGCGCAGGCTGGTTAGGGCCTGCTCAGGTTGGCCAATCTGAATTTCGAGCGCTGCCTTGTCTGAAAAAATCTTGCGCAGCATGGCCCGCTCCCCGCCCAGCTTGATGGCGTAGTCGTAGTCCTGCAGGGCTTCGAGACGCTCTTGGGCATGATGGTGGGCCGAGGCCGCGCGGTAAAAAAGCTCGGCCGTAGGATGGCGGTGGGCCGCCAGCGTAAAGTTGACGGCCGCTCGGTGGTAGTAGTTCTGCTGCACACGCAGGCTCGACTCTTTCTCGGCGCGCAGGGCCAGCACCGTACCTAGGTTATAGAAAGCCTCCCAGCGGGCGGTACTAGCCGCCGCCAGCTCATAAATGCGTTGCTTCTCGGCCAGCAGGGGGGTAAGGGTGGCCGAGTAGCGCAGCTCCTCGGGAGTGAGGGCGTCGATGTCTGCTTCCTTAGCCAAGATTTTCTTGCTCAGGATATAGACCTCCGAATTATACCGCTGAGGCGCGGTGTAGGTGACGGCCACCGTGCCCCAGCGCAGCACCGGGTAGATATAGTCTTCCAGGTAGTCAAAGTAGCTGAGCTTATGCAGCGCCTTTTCCTTTTGGGCAAACGTGCCGCGCGTGTCGTTGATAATGCTCACCACTGAATCCTGCTGCGCGGGCTTCAGCACCGAGTGCTGCACCTGGTTGAGCAGCAGCTCCCAGCTGCGGCGGTACGCCAGCGTGTCGAACTTAATATCTTCCAGCTTATTAAGATACGAAAAACCTTTCACCCGCTGCGTGTAGTAGTAAAGCAGCATTTTGACACGCTTACTGGCCAGGGCTGGGTGGTGGGCATCGAGCGAATCGGGCGAGTGGCCGGCCGCAATGAGCACGCGCTGGGTGTGCTGGTTTTCATCAATGAGGTCTTCGAGCGCCGCAATGTTGGTGCCCAGGTGCGAACGAATAAACCACTGACCCTGGTCGAAGTACAGGGGTAGGATGCGGGTGCCGCTCATGGTGTTATTGGCGTGCTCGGGTAGCAGGGCCAGCAGCGTATCCTCCAGCACCACGCGGCGGGCTGGGTCGGCAATGCCGCGGGCCACCAGTGTTTCGGTGGCGGCCGTCAGCACTTTGCCGTGCGGCTTCAGCTCGCGTACCTGGCCGCGCGCCAGCAGCTGGCCTGGCGAGCGCTGCGGCGTGTTGGGGATGGTGAAGCGGCGACGGCTCACTAGGCGGCCCTTCACCGAGTCGTCGTAGGTGTATTCGCCGCTGGCGAACGAGAGCCGGCCCACGGTGTCGAGGCGTAGGTCGTGGTCGTAGCGATAGGTGAGCAGCACCTCGTACACGGCGCCTTTTTGCAAATGCTTGGTAGCCGTTTTGGCCGTGGCTTCGAACGGAACCGACTCGCCCACGGCGGTAAGCGGGGTGGGCTGCACTACCACCCGGCGGCCGGCTTCGGCAGCCTTCAGCATCCGGGGTAGGGGTGAGCAGCCCGTGAACAACCCCAGCAGCAGGCACGGCACGCCTACCCACCAATGGAGGTTATGAGTTGAAAATAAACGCAATGGCAAAATAATTGGCAACAAAAAAAACGGGTAAACAACAAACCTAGCTCACGCCTAAACGTAGTAGCAAGCGTAACGTTGGCTAATGATTAAGTTGTATCTTAGCCAAGCAAAGTTGCACCGCGCTACCTAAACCTCCCGCTATGAATCGCCTTACTGATTTTATCGAAGCGCAGTCTTTCGGGCTGTGCTCGGCGCTGGGGCGCAGCTGGGGCTTCAGCACGCGCAGCATCCGGCTCTCCTTTGTATACGCGTCATTCTTCACGTTTGGCTCACCCATCGTACTCTATTTCGCGGGCGTTTTCTGGATGAACATCCACCGGGCCTGGCGTCAGCAGCGCAGCACGGTTTGGGATTTGTAGCAGTCGACTAGCAGTGCAAACCAGCCACTGGCCAACTGTTATTACCAGGTTATTGGGTTAGATTATCGGGAATACTCATCTCGTCTATCAACCACTTAGCGGAAGGAGTCTGTGATAACTTGAACTCCATTCCTTCGCGCCAGCCATCATGTTGAGGGCCCAATACAGTCACTGTAGCTTGACGAGGGGCAAGGATTTGGGTTGTGAAGGTGCCGGCCTTTAGTTCAGCTACCTTCTCTTGGGGTTCTTGCGACAGCATTAAAAAGTCGTAATCAAAGCCCGCCGGTGGGCCATCGTGCTGCTTATGCAAGCGCAGGGTGTCGGCATACTGGTGGAAATACGCGCGCCAGTGTCGTAGGTAAGCGGCTGATACAACGCCACTAAGACGCACTTCCGCTACCCACGCTTCCGTGCTTTCCACATTGACAGAGTAGTTTTTCGTAGTGTCTTGGCCATCGGCGTGGTCAACGAAGCCAGCAGGCAAAGTTGCTTGATGGCTTGTGTACCAAGCTAAAAATGCGCGGACTGTTTTTTCGGGGCTGGCAGTAGCTGACCGGCTGGGGGCTGGTCCTACCATTAGCCGGCCTTCAAGTCGCTTTGTGCTGTCATTTGAACAACTCAGCAAGCTTAGCGAAAAAGCAGTGAGCACTAGAACTTTCAGCACTGCAATGAAAGGAAAGTGAAATAGCAAGTTGGTCGTGACAAAGAAATAGCCAGTAACTATTGCCTGGGTGCTTCCAATTGCTCGAAATAGCGTTTGCCCCGGGCAAAATACGCCCACACCAAACTGCCCGAGTAAGTACCCGCCCGTTGGCACACGTGCAAATATGGTTGGGCCAAGCGGCGGCGCTGCCGCCAGTAGCCCAATTTCCGGAAAAAGTGCCAGTGGGCCCGGCCCACTGCCTGTGCCTCGGGCCACTGGCGGGCCAGCAAAAAACGCAGCCCTGCCACCCAGTCGAGCACCAGGCGTAACGCAAAGGCGCCGACCAGCTCGCCCGGCGCCGCATTTTTGTAGAGCAGCGCCAGCCCGTTGCGAAAGTTGAGGTAGGTTTTACGCGGGCTCGACTTGGGTAGGGTACCGCCACCCACGTGCCACACGCTGGCCCCGCCGTGGTACCATACTTCGTAGCCTGCGTTCTGGGCGCGCCAGCAAAAGTCGATTTCCTCCATGTGGGCAAAAAACGCGGGCTCTAGGCCGCCCAGTTCGCGCCAGGCGCTTGCGCGCACCAAGCAGCAGGCGCCACTGGCCCAGGCCACGGGCCGCGCATCGTCGTACTGGCCCCGGTCGGTTTCGAGCGTATCGAAAAGTCGGCCCCGGCAGAAGGGGTAGGCCAGCCGGTCGAGATAGCCACCGCCGCCACCCGCGTGCTCAAAAAGAGTAGGATCGCTGTAAGCCAATACTTTGGGTTGTACTGCCACAATGCGTTCATTGCTAGCTAGCAGCGCCCGCAGCGGCGGTAGCCAGCCGGGCTGCACGGCCACATCTGAGTTTAGCAGCACAAAAAACGGGCTGTCGAGTTCGGCTAAGGCGCGGTTATAACCCTCGCAGAAACCCAGGTTTTCCTCAAAAAGCAGCAGCTCGACCTGCGGAAAACCGTGGCGCAATAGCGGTACAGAGTCGTCGGTCGAAGCATTGTCGGCCACTACCACGCGGGCACCGGCAGCGTGCGCCAGCACCGCCGGCAAAAACTGCCGCAAAAAATGCTCGCCATTGTAATTAAGAATCACAATGGCGACATCGGCGCAGGGGGTAGGCAAGGCGGTTGTCATGGCGCACACGGTGCGGCCACGACAACCGCCACCTGGCTTACGTTTCAAGCAAAAGACTACCCTCCGACGTTGCTCAAGTCCAGGCCGGGCAGGTTGGGCAGCAGGCCGCTGGTTTGGCGCTGCAGCTCCTGGCGGGCCTGCTCGGCCACGGTTTCCAGGGCCTTGTTGACGGCCGCTACCACGAGGTCGGGCAGCATTTCACGGTCTTCGGGCGTCAGCAGCGACGGGTCAATTTCGAGCTTGGTTAGCATGCGGTGGCCGTTGGCCGTGGCTTTTACCAAGCCGCCGCCTGCCTCGCCAGTTGCGGTCAGGTGCTGTAGTTGTCCCTGGGCCTGCTGCATCTTGTCTTGCAGTTCCTTTACCTTGCCCATCATGCCCATCATGTCGAATGCCATAATCGTATCAGTTTAATTTCCAGTGCGCTGGAAAGAGAATTAATGAAAATAAGCTGCCCGCCACCTCCACTTTTACGCACCCTAATGGATGCGAAAAGCCAGATTAGCCAGTTAGCACACACCTAACCAGCCAAGCAGGTAAAAAGTGACGTGCCGCTGGCAAAACTACCGCTGCCAGCGCGCCGCCGCTCAGCGGCCGGTGGGTCCAAAGCGCTCCGTTAAAATATCGGAGGGGGGTAGGCCGCTGGCTTGCAATGCATTGGCTACCGTTTCGACCAGGCCGGTGGGACCACACACAAAGCACTGCGGGGTGGGGGGTAGGCGAGCCAGTACTTCGGCTACTAGCGCTGCATCAGGACGGTGTTGGTAGCCGGCCCAGCCCGGCGGGGCTTGGCGGGTATAGCTCAAGACTAGTTGGAAGGTGGGGTCGGACAGTGCCAGCGCAGTCAGTTCGGCCTGGTAAATAACATCTTCGGGCGTGCGCACTACGAGTAGCAGCAGCGTCGGCTCGCGCCAGCCCACCCGCTGGCGGTGCCGCAGCATGGCCATGAGCGGCACTACACCCGAGCCACCGCCCACCAGCAGTAGTGGCGGCGCGCCGGGCGCCCCGCGCCACACAAAGTAGCCCCCGATGGGCCCGCGCACCGTAAGCGCATCGCCCACCGCCACACCCTCAAACAGGTAGCCCGATACTTCTCCTTCGTCAATAAACTCCACGGTCAGCTCAATCTCGCCGGTCTGCTCGGGCGGCGACGCAATGGAGTAGCTGCGCTCGGCCTGGTAGCCGTCCTCGGCCGTGAGGCGCAGGTCGTAGTGCTGGCCGGCCAGGTGAGGTGTAAAGGCCGGCAGCGCCAGCACGAAGGTTTTCACGCGGGGCGTTTCGGGCCGAATGGCCGTCACCGTAGCCTGCTGCCAAGCTAGCCGGCTCATAGGCGCAGGGCGCCGCTGCCGGCCTCTTCATCGTCGTCGAGGTAGCGCTGCTCTTTCCACGGGTCGCCCCGCATGCTGTAGCCGGCGCGTTCCCAAAAGCCAGGCTCGTCTTGGGCCGTGAAGCGCAGGCCCTGCACCCATTTAGCGCTTTTCCAAAAGTAGAGGTGCGGCACCACCAGCCGGGCCGGGCCGCCGTGCTCGGGCGTCAGGGGCTCGCCCTCAAACTGCACGCCTACGAAGGCCTTGCCGCCCAGCACATCAGCCAGCGGCAGGTTGGTGGTGTAGCCGCCGTAGCTAAACTCGGTCACGAACTGCGCCTCGGGCTTCAGCTGGGCATGCTCCAGCAAGGTATCCACGCTCACGCCGCGCCAGTGGGTGTTGAATTTCGACCACTTCGTCACGCAATGAATATCCGGGTTGAAGTCCTGCATGGGTAGCTTATTAAACTCCTCCCAGCTCCACTTTACGGGCGTTTCTACCAAGCCTTCGATTCGAAACTCCCAATGGCTGAGCGCAATGCGGGGGGTAGGGCCCGCCGTAAGAACTGGAAAATCGGTGGTTTCGTACTGGCCCGGCGGCAGCTGGTGCGGGCTGCTGCGCTTGGGCCGAAAGCCCCGGTTGAAAAATGAATCGGCCATAAGAAAAAGCCAGCCAGTAGCCAGCCGAAATAGCAAGGAATGTAAGTTCAGCTTAAAACTAACGCATTTTTGTGCACCGCGTACCAGGCCGGGTAGTAGCGCGAACTTCGTAGTTCGCGTCTTCGAGCCAGTAGCATCGTTCTGAGACGCGAACTACAAAGTTCGCGCTACTACCCGGCCTGCCGAAACGCCAGCCAAACTACTAGCATGCAGACCCAAAAAAACTCAGCCTGACCAGCCGGATGAACCGACCAGCCAGGCTGAGCCAATACAGGGGGGTAGGCAGCTCTACGCCAAGTGACCGAGAGCGGTAGTCAGGGCCGCCAACACGGTTTGCAGGCTTTTCTCGGGCTCGGGACCGAGGTGAATGTGTAGGGCACGGCGGCCGTTGGCGCGCAGCGCTTCGAGGTCGCCCTGGGCCTGGGCATTCTCAAACGTGCCAAAGGTGTAGGTGCGGCCGGGCAGCGGCAGGTCTTGCGGGTGGTCGGCGGTGAACTGCACAAACAGGCCGCCGTTGGGGCCGCCCTTGTGGTACTGGCCGGTCGAGTGCAAAAAGCGCGGCCCATAGCCCGACGTGGTAGCCACGCGCAGCTTGTCTTGCACCTGCTGGCGGAAGCTAGCGAGCTGCTCGTTGAGGCGCTCCGTTTCGTGCAGGTAGGCTTGCAGGGTCATAAAATCACCCGACTGGGCCTGCCCAAAAAACGCCTGCAATACGCCAGCGCCATCGGCCCCGGTCACGTCGCCGTAGTACGCCACGTCGTCTTGGGTAGCAGTGGGCTGGCCCGAGCTGGGCAGTTGGCCCTTCTCGGTTACTTCCTTCATCAGCTTTTCGGTGGCCGTTTTGGCGGCCTGCACGTTGGGCTGGTCAAAGGGGTTGATGCCCAGTGCGATACCAACTACCGACGTCGCAATTTCCCAGCGGTAAAACTCGCGGCCCAGGTCCAGCGCCTCTTTCAGGCGAATGATGATGACCGGGTGGCCAGCCTGCTCCAGCGCCGTCAGCTTGTCGAGGCTAGGCTGGTCCGTAAAGTCCTCGTAGCCCACGTACACAAATACGCGGTCGGTGCCGTACTCGTCGGGGCGGCCCAGCGGCTCGCCGGCCACCGGCAAAATGCCTTTGCCTTCTTTGCCCGTGCTTTCGGCCAGCAGCTGCTCGAGCCACAAACCCAGGCTGCTGAGCGTGTCGGGCGTGATGAGCGTGAGCTTGTCGCGGCCCTGCTGAGCTAGCACGCCCAGCGCCGCGCCCAATGCCAGGCCGGGGTTGCCGGCGACTGGGCCTTGCGAGCCGCACTCGTGCATCATCTCCACGGCGCCGCGCAGCAGGCCGCTGATGTTGATGCCATAAAGCGCCGCTGGCACCAGGCCGAAATACGTGAGAGCCGAGAAACGACCGCCTACCTCACTGAAATTCAGGAAGATTTTGCGGTAGCCTTCCTTGGTGGCCTGGTCCACAAACTTGGAGCCGGGGTCGGTAATAGCCACGAAATTTTCGCCAGCCTTGTCACCCTTCAGGGCCTTCAGCTTGTCGTAGAAATAGTCGCCGAATGCCAGCGGCTCGGCCGTGGTGCCCGACTTGCTGGCCACGATAAATAGCGTGTTGGCCAGGGGTAGCGACTTCTCCAGCTCGGCCACGGTGCCCGGGTCAGTGGTGTCTAAGATGGACAGTGGCAAGCCACCCTCGCTGCTCTCAAACGAGCGCTCAAACACAATCGGGGCCATGGTGCTGCCGCCCATGCCCATCACTACTACATGCTGAAAGCCAGCAGCTTTTACCTCTTGCACAAACTGCTCAATCTCGCCCACGGCCTTGGTCAGCACCTCCGGGATGTCGAGCCAGCCCATGAAGCTGCGAATGCTCTGCTGGGCCTCGGCGTTCTGGGTCCAGAGGGTAGCGTCTTTTTGCCAAAAGCGAGTCGTGAAATCCTGGTCGTTGAGGGCCTGAATCTTTGCGTCGATTTCGGACTGGTACTGCCCTAAATGGTAGGTAGCAGCAAATGAATTATCGGGCATGAGGGTGTGGTATTGGTGAGGAGTAAGTAGTTAGTAGAACGTTCTATTCTTACTAGAACGTCACGTCATGCTACAACAAGCGGACGCCAGCTAAGCATGACGTTCCTTTGGCGCAGCATAATAAGCATTATTTCAAAATCGTAACGGTGCCAGTTTGGCTGAAATCATGGCCGGCCTCGTCGCGCAGCGTTAGGCGCCACACGTAGGCCCCGTTTACCGGCGCATGGCCCCGGATGGTGCCATCCCAGGCTTGGGTGCGGTCGGTAGCGCGGAAAGCCTCCTGGCCATTCTTGTCGATTACTACGAAAGAAAAGTTGTTTAGGTAGCGCCCCTTTAGCTCCAGCACGTCGTTGAGGCCATCGCCATTGGGCGTAAACGCGTTGGGCACCACCAGCCGCGGCTGCCGCGCCAGGCTCACCACATTGGAGTAGCTCACGGTGCCGGTGGGCAGGCCCGCCCCGCTGGCTTCGAGGCGATAGCGCAGCACTTGGCGGTCGAGCGGGGGGTAGGGTCGAGGTAGCTCAAGCCAGTGAGCGGGGCCGAAGTAGCCAGCACTGCGCCCGTAGGCCCCAGCGTGAGTACCCGGTAGCTCGCCCCCGCCGCCGGGCTGCCCGGCCCCCGAAACGCCGACCAGTTGAGCTGCGCCGTGAGGCCCTCCGGGTCGCCGGCCGTCACCGTCAAAATGCTGGGGCAGGTAGGGGGGGTAGGGGCCGACGAGTTGCCGCACACATCCTGCAGGCGCACCGCGTAGCAGGGCGGCGCGGCCAGCAGCGCCGCCAGCGAGGCAGGGTCGCGTAGGGTATCGGTGGCCGTGGGCACGGCCGAAAAGTCGAGCGCACCCGGCCCGCCCTGGCGGCTGTAGAGCAGCTGCCCACCGGCCGGCAGCGCCGCGCCACTGGCCGCTGTGGCCGTGAGCGTAAGCCGGCCCGCCAGGTCAAAGCTGGCGTTGAGCAGCGGCGTAGCGGGGGGTAGGGTCGAGGCTGCCAGCACGGTGGCTTCCTCCGAAAGCGCGGTGCTGCCCCCAGCCGTGGTGGCTTGCAGGCGGTAGGTGTAGCGGGTGCCGCACGTCACGGCCGCGTCGGCGTAGGTGCTGGTGCCGGCGGGCAGCGTAGCCAGCGGCGCGCCATTGCGCAGCAGCGTATAGCTGGTCACCGACCCAAACGCCAGCCAGCTTACGGTATTGACATTATTAGCCGAAGCGCCTGTGAGGCTGATGGCTGGCACTGGCTCCGAAAAAGTCGAATCGAGGCCGCATAAATCATAATTGGCCAGCCGGTACAGGCCTTGGGAAAGCATGCCCTGCGAATACGTAGTGGGCGAGGTAATTCCCACCACCGGCCGAAACCGCGTCGGGGTGGCTGGGCTGGCTACCTGTAGCTCATTAACGGCCACAATTCTAGAGCCGCTACTCAAACCGCTAAATGTGAACGCGATAGTGCCCGGTAAAGCGCCTTGCACGGTCAGGGTTTTAATAACGAGCGGCTGGGTTGAGAGCGCCGGCACCGTGAGGGTCACCTGGTTGCCGCACAGGGTATTGTTCTTATAACTACCAATAACCGTGACCTGGCTGCCCGCCGGCGCAGCAAAGTTTTGGGGAGGCGCATTGCGGGCAAACGGTCCGCTGAGTGCCCCACCATTTACCTGCACAAAATACTGGTCATAAGGGCTTTGTGGGAAGCCCTGGAGGCTGAGCCGCACGTTGCCGGCCGCGCAGGGAGCCAGCAAAACATCGGGTACCGGGCTGGCTAGCACCTGGAAATTGCGTACGTATACCGTGCCTGTGCCCCCCGCCACGCTGGGGTTAGCTAGCTCGGAGATGGTGACGGCCCCCGCCGCCGTGGGCGTGAAAGTGTTGGCCGCCAGCTTGCCCGGCGTAAAGTCGCAGTTGGGCGGCGTGGCATTGGTGCCCGGCAGCGCATTGTAATACAATAAGTCTGGGGCTACCGAGCGCCCGCACCCCAGGTCGAAGCGCACGGCCCGGCCCACGCACAGCGCCTGCACCGGTTGCCCCGTGGCCACATCTACGGCCACGAAGGGGGTAGTGCAGCCCGTGGGCAAGGCCGACAGCGTGCACTGCGCCGCCGCTGGACCGGCCACTAGCAGCAACCAGCCCAGCAGCCAACGCAAGGGCGCGGCAGACCGCGCAAAAAGAAAGATCGGTTTCATACCCACTACGAACGACAAGTTTACGACCACGCGTATTCCCGCACAAAGCGGGCGGCGCGGTGCAGGTCGGGGGCCAGCACGCGGTCGTGCGTCACGAAGGTAACCACCGCCCGAAATGCCGCCGCTACCGCCTCCAGCGCTGCGCTGCTGCGCGCCGGCCGCCGCAAATCGAGCGCCTGCACCGCCGCCAGCAATTCAATACCCAGCAGCTGCTCGGTGTGCTCGATTACCCGCAGCAGTTCGGCGGCTCCTACCGTGTGCGCCGTCGGCACGTTTGAGGTAGTCGCTCCGCCCAGCTGCTCGTTTTGGGCCACTAGGCTAGCCGCCAAGGAGGGTAGAGCAAGCAGCCCAAACCCCACCGCCAAGTCAGGAGCCAGGTAGCGAGGTAGCTGCCGCTCGCCGGCTACCAGCCGCGCCACGCGCTGCGCTGCCAGCTCGCCCACCGCCGCCATGGCCTGAGCCAGCGGCGAGCGCAGCAGCGCGTCCGCCAGCGCCGCCGGTTGTTCCGCCGAAAAAACGGGGGTAGGCGTAGCGGCCGCGTTCAAGGCCGCCTCCACTGCGAGGCTGCTCTGGGCGAGCGCGTGGCGAGCGGCGGCCACCGTGGCCGGGCTCGCAAAAGGCGCCGCAGTCGGTTCAGTGCCATCGGCCCACGGCTGAGTCGGCAGCTCCGAGCCTGCCTGCAGTTGCGAATCAGGCATCGAGACTACCCCATACACATCGGCGGCCAAGGCCCCAATGGCCTCGGCTGCTGCCAGCAAGTGCGTAGCTCGCGCCAGCGCCTCGGTGGCGTAGGCCAAGGTAAACGCCCCGCCACGTAGCAGCGCGTGGTCTTCCTGGCTGCGTAAGGTCAGGGGCTCCCAGCTGAATAAGCTTAGTACATCGGCCGCCGCCAGGCGGTAGCCCTGGTAGTTGACTTCGCCCAGCCCTAGTAGGGGTAGGGCCAAGTGCGCCAGCGGAATCTGATTGTATTCGGCTCCCAAAGCGCCCTGCTCGGGTACCACTGGCCACACCTCGCGGTTGAAAAAGTCGAGCAGCCGCCGCACCAGCGCCGGGTTCACACCCGGCTGGCTGAGGCCGAGGCGGTAGGCTTGCAGCAGCAGCAAGCGGTGCACCAGCGGGGCAGGCAGCTCGGGGCCGGTGCCTACGGCGTGGGCCAGTAGCAGGTGGGCACTAGGCAGAGTTGGCTCGGCGGGCGCACTGGCGTAGCTGGCCGCCAGGCGCGGCTCATCTGTGGGGTCAAGGCGCGTGGGCTCGTCGCTGCGCAGCAGCGCGGCCAGGGTAGCCAGCGTGAGCGGTGGGGTAAGGGAGAGAAATGGCATGGACGCCGGCAAAGTACGCAACCACCGCGCCCAGCGCCCAAAATGGCTTGGCTGCCGCGTGCCACTAGTGCCTGTGCCCGACACTGGCCAAGCCCCGCCGCTACCGTGCCCCGCCCCACGATACCAGCACCGGCGCCGTGGTTATTCCCTATACATAACTTGGCCCACTCGGAGGGGGTAGGGCTACTGCTTGCAGGCGACAGCAGGCCGGCAGTTGTGGCCTTTGTCGCCTGCAAGCAGTAGCCCTACCCCTCTAGCCAAAGGAAGAAATAAGCGACACCAGAACGGCCATTACCAAAAAAAGGTGGTAAAAAGCAGTTGCCGTGCTCTTTACCACCCCTTTCAGTTAGGTGCCTAGCGCCTAGCGCTTAGTGGCGAAACAGTAGCTCGCGGTACTTCACCAGGGGCCAGTCCTCGTCGGCCACCAGCAGCTCTAGCTTGTCGGCGGCGCGGCGAATGGCGGCAAATTTCTCCTTCACCTCGTCGCAGTAGGCTATGGCGCGGGCGCGCGCATCCTCCAGCTTGTTGGCGTTTTTGCGTTCTTGCAGCATCGCGTCTACCGTCGTTTTAATGGTAGCCACGTAGCCAGAAATCGCCTTAATCATGTCAACCGTAATCTGCGTGTGCTCGTCGTCGAGGCCCAGCTCACGCAGGCCACGCACGTTGGTTATCAGCTTGGTCTGGTACTCTAAGGCCGTCGGGATGATGTGGTTAACGGCCAGGTCGCCGAGCACGCGGCTCTCAATCTGAATCTTCTTGATGTACTCGTCCAGTAAGATTTCGTGGCGAGCGTGTAGCTCCGTTTCCGACAAAATGCCGTGGCGGGCAAACAGCTCGGCGGCATCTTCGCGCACCATCGCGTCGAGGGCCAGCGGTGTGGTAGGCACGTTGGCCAGGCCGCGGCGGGCGGCCTCATCCCGCCATTCATCCGAGTAGCCATTGCCCTCAAACCGAATGTCTTTGGATGAGATAACGTAGCTGCGCAGCACGTCTACGATAGCTACTTCTTTCTTCTTGCCTTGGTTAATGAGCTCGTCCACTTCCGCCTTGAAGTCAATAAGCTGGTCGGCTACAATGGCGTTGAGGGTCGTCATGGCCGACGAGCAGTTGGCCGACGAACCCACGGCGCGCAGCTCAAACTTGTTGCCAGTGAAGGCAAACGGCGAGGTGCGGTTCCGGTCCGTATTGTCGAGCAAAATGGCCGGAATCTTATCAATGCCCAGCTTCATGTAGATGTTGTCGCCCTTGTCGAGTGGCAGCTGCGCCGTGCGCTCTAGCTCATTGAGCACGCCGTCGAGCATCGAGCCCAGAAACACCGACATGATAGCCGGCGGCGCCTCATTGGCACCCAGGCGGTGGTCATTGCTGGCTGACGCAATGCTGGCGCGCAGCAAGTCGCCGTAACGGTGCACGGCCTTCACCGTCGTGATGAAGAAGGTAAGGAACTGTAGGTTTTCCTTGGGCCGCTTGCCGGGCGAAAGCAGGTTGATGCCCGTGTCGGTGCTCATCGCCCAGTTGTTGTGCTTGCCCGAGCCGTTGACGCCCGCAAAGGGCTTCTCGTGCAGCAGCACTTTGAAGTTGTGCCGCAGCCCTACACGGTCCATCACATCCATCAGCAGCTGGTTGTGGTCCACGGCCAGGTTGGCGTCCTCAAACGTGGGGGCGCACTCAAACTGGTTAGGCGCTACCTCGTTGTGGCGGGTACGCAGCGGAATGCCCAGCGCGTTGGCCTCTTCCTCAAACTCTACCATAAAGGCATGCACGCGGGGCGGAATCGAGCCGAAGTAGTGGTCTTCGAGCTGCTGGCCCTTGGCTGAGGCGTGGCCAAACAGCGTGCGGCCGGTCATTACGAGGTCGGGCCGGGCGTCGTGCAGCGCCTTGTCTACCAAGAAGTATTCCTGCTCGATGCCGAGCGTGGTGTGCACGCGCTGCACGTCTTTGTCAAAGTACTGGCACACGTCAACCGCTGCCCTTTCAAGCACGGCCAACGACTTGAGCAGGGGTGCTTTATAGTCGAGCGCCTCGCCGGTGTAGGCCACAAAAATCGTAGGAATACACAGCGTTTTGGCGCCTGCCGTTTCGATGATAAAAGCAGGCGAAGTGGGGTCCCAGGCGGTGTAGCCGCGGGCCTCAAACGTGTTGCGCAGGCCACCATTCGGAAACGACGACGCGTCGGGCTCCTGCTGCACCAGCGCCGAGCCCTTGAAGTTCTCAATCGGCTTGCCGTCCGAATTCAGGTCAAAAAAAGAGTCGTGCTTTTCGGCGGTGGCACCGGTCAGGGGCTGAAACCAGTGCGTGTAGTGAGTAGCGCCCTTGGCAATAGCCCAGGTTTTCATGGCCGAAGCCACCGCGTCGGCCACTGAGTGCTCTACGGGCAGGCCTTGTTTAGCCGCCGTCTGCAATTTCTTGAAATACTCGCCCGACATGGTAGACCGCATGGCCTCCAGGTTGAACACATTTTGCCCAAAAGACTCAGCGCGGCGCAACTTTTCGGGCTTAACCGCCACTACCTGGCGATGGTCCACGAGTTCGAGGGCTTTAAAGCGAAGAATTGCCATACTGACAGAAAAGAGAAATGAAATGTTGGTTTAAGTCGGGTAAATGTAGGAGCGAAAACAATTTTTTTGGGAAAGACCCTAAAAAAAGTAGTCATTATCCTAAAAAGTTACAACTTTTTGCCAACTCGACCTGCTATCAGATAGTAAATTCCCAAAAACATAGTATTACCAAAAATCACTTACTCTTGCGGCGCCCGGCTTCGGGGCTGTGCAGCAGCTCGTGCAGTGCCGCCCGGGAGATAGGTTGGGTAAGGAAAAAAGTGGCGTAGCAGAGGAAGTAAAACAACGCGCCTTAAACACCAGCAGCGGCCCGCAAAAATGCTGGTCAGCCGCCGGCCCTACCCCCTCCTTTTCTACAATTTGCGCGGCTAGCTGCTACGGCACCACCGTGAGGCGCTGTTGCTGCGGGGCCGCTGAGCCGCCGTCGAGGCGCAGCAGGTACAGGCCCGCGCCCAGGCTGCCGAGGTCAAGCAATGTTTCGGCGGGGCCAAGCAGCGCCGTGCGGCACTGGCGGCCTGCTGCGTCGTACACCGTCACCCGCACACGTTCGTCGGAACCTGGGTCGGAGATACTATAAAGCTCTTTGCATCTGCAGCCAGTTGCTGCAGTACCTGTTTATCCTGCGAGGAACCAGTCTGCATGTAGCTAATCAACCACGCGTGTTGCTCATCAAGTGTCCAAAGGTCTTGTAGCCTATTTCGATAAGGGGCAGGGACTTCTTGCCAGGTAACCCCATTATCTACAGACCTTACAAGCTGAGTGTATTGTGTTCCCATCCCTAAATCATATAGGGAAAATTTCCATAGAACATTGTCTACGGGTAGCTCAATAAAAGAGTATATCATGTAATAACTTCCCGACGCCTCAGGTAAGTTAGATACGTTAACCCAAGGGCCATCCTGGGCCAAGGCAGGCACACTAGTGAATAGCGCCAGCAGGCAGCTGGCGGCACAGGGTATAGTCGTTTCATGAGCAATGAAGTAGGGCGAAGCCCACGGCTACTACCAGTAGCTCCTAGGCACCCAAAGCTACCGACACGGCCTTGGTGTTCCTAGGAGCTAGGTTACCTTTCTTACACCGTGAGCGCGTCTACTACCTCGTTCAGTGCCAGTGTCTTTTCTTCGCCGGTTTTCAGGATTTTAATCTTTGCCACACCGGCCGCCAGCTCCTCGGGGCCCAAGATGAGCACCAGCGGAATGCCCTTGGCATCGGCGTATTTGAACTGCTTTTGCAGCTTGCCGGCGTCGGGATACAGCTCGGCCGGAATGCCGGCATTTCTTAGGTCGGCCAGCAGGGGTAGGGCTGCCCGGCCGCTGGCTGCGTCGAAGTGCGTGAGCAGCACGCGGGTAGGCGTTTCGCCGGTTTCGGTGAATAGGCCCAGGCTTTCGAGGCAATCGTAGAGGCGGTCGACCCCAAATGAAAACCCTACCCCCGACACGCCCGGCAAGCCAAACGCGCCGGTGAGGTTGTCGTAGCGCCCGCCGCCGCTCACGCTGCCCATGGCTACGTTATTGATTTTGACTTCAAAAATGCAGCCTGTATAATAGGAGAGGCCGCGCGCCAGGGTAGGGTCAAATTCCAGCCGGTCGAACTGCCGGAAGCCGGAGGCTTGCAGCAAGTCGCGCACCTCGGCCAGCTCGTTGAGGCCGCGGTAGTAGGCCGCGTCATCGTCGTCTTCGCCGGTGGCGGTGGGGCGCTGGCCGTCGGGCTCCACGCCGGCCGTCACAAAGCCTACCATGAGGCGCTCCAGCTTCTCGGCGTAGTCGCCTTCCACCCCTAGCAAGGCAAACAGCGTATCGATAGTCGCGTCCTGAAAATTCTTTTCTAGCAGCTCTTTGCGCACGCCGTCCAGCCCGATTTTGTCGAGCTTGTCGATGGCCACAAACAGGTCCGTTTCGTTGCCCTCGCCGCCCAGCGCCTGGTAGATATTGCGCAGCACACCCCGGTGGTTGATTTTAATGGTAAAATCTTCCAGCCCCAGGCCTTTGAAGACTTGCGCCATCATCAGCACGATTTCGGCCTCGCATAGCAGCGAGTCGGTGCCCACCACGTCGGCATCACACTGCCAAAACTCGCGGTAGCGGCCGCGCTGCGGTCGGTCGGCGCGCCACACCGGCTGCATCTGGTAGCGGCGGAAAGGGAAGGTGAGCGTGCCGCGGTTCATGGCCACGTAGCGGGCAAAGGGCACGGTGAGGTCGTAGCGCAGGCCTTTTTCGGCGATTTTGGGCAGCACCACTTTTGGGCCGGCGTCGAGGTCCTCGGCCGTCACGAGCGGCGTGATTTCGCCGCGGCGCTCCTTTACTAGGAAGTTGCCCGAGTTCAAGACTTTAAACAACAGCTGGTCGCCCTCGTCGCCGTACTTGCCGGTGAGCACCGAGAGGTTTTCGAGCGTGGGGGTTTCGAGCGGGGCGTAGCCAAACGTCTCGAACGTGCGCCGAATGACGTTGAAAATGTGCTGGCGGCGGGCCACCTGGGCCGGGCCAAAATCGCGGGTGCCTTGCGGAATACTGGGTTTTTCCATTACGGGGCAAAGGTAGGTTTGGGCCTTGGCAACCGGCGGCGCCTATCCTATCTATCGGGCGGTAGTAGTGGGCAGCAGGGTGGGCTTGGCAGCAACATGGGGCTGGCCGGCGCTAGCTCCGCTGGTAACGGCGTTGAGCTCGGCGCCCTTGGGCACGTCGGTGGCTGGGGGGGTAGGGCGGCTGCTATTGGCCTTGGCGAGGCGGGCGGCTGGCAGCTTAGAGGGGTCTACGCCGTAGGGAGTGCCGTCGGGCTTGTTGCCGCAGGCTGGAAGTAGCAACAGTGTGCCTGCACAAACCGCTGAATAACAAGCAGAAATGAATAAACGATGCATGAGTAATTAATGAAGTTGCGGCTTATACGGTGCTTGGCGCACGGCGGGTTTTGGCGCGGGCTCCGGCGCGGGCTCTTGGTGGCGTGGTGCGGGTAGTATTAGGCCGTTACTTTGCTGGCTATGCGTTGTTTTTATTCTACTTGTTTAGCAGCCCTAGCCCTGGCCGGCCCCGCCGCTGCCCAAACCACCAAGCCGCTCAACGACACCGTGAAGGTGAACAAAGAGCAATACAACCTTTTCCATCCCACGCCGCGCAAGTACATGCGCCCCATGGTGCCCGACCGCCCCGGCATCACCGAAAGCCCCTATTCGGTAGATGCAGGCCACTTTCAGTACGAAAGCGACGGGCTGCGCCTGCTGATGCGGCGCGAAGGCACTACCCACGGCCGCGACTGGTTTGTGAACCACGGGCTGGCCAAAATCGGCCTTACCAACCGCACCGACTTTCAGGTGCAGTTTGATACCTATACTACTACCCGCGTCACTGACGACGCCGACCCCAGCGTGAGCCAAGTAGCGCGCGGCGCCGGCGATGTGACGCTGCGCCTCAAGCACACCCTAGTAGGTGACGACGACAGCCGCTGGGCCCTGGGCATCATTGGCTACGTGGAGCTGCCCACCGGCGCTATGGGCGACGGCGGCTACGAGCCCGGCCTGGTGCTGCCCGCTATTTTTCAGATTAATAAGGATTGGACGGCCGGCGGCCAGCTCGAAGGCAACCTCTACTTCGACCGCGAGCAGGGCCAGCACTACGTGCAGCTTACACCAACCCTCACCACCGACTACGCTTTCAACAAGCTGCTCGAAGCCTTTGTGGAAGTGGTGGGCTACCGCGACCTGCGCGAAAGCCGGTGGCGCGGCTCCGTGAACCTGGGGCCGCAGTTCGACATCGGCGACAACCTGCAATTCGACTTCGGCGCCCACTTGCCGCTCACCGCCGGCGTCGACCACGAGTATTTTGTGGGCTTCAGCTTTCGCCACTAGCCCCGGCATCACCCAAAAAAAGGTCCCCTTCCTGCGCAAGGAAGGGGACCTTTTTTGACGTAGCCAAGGGGGTAGGGGCTTACTGCGCGAGCGGTCGGCCATTTTCCCGGTTTGGCGCGGCGGCGGGTGGCGCTACTTATTCTTTCGTGAACGTGATTTCCTTATCTCCTTGCTGAAGCACGAACGTCGGCTTAGTCGGAGCAAATTCCACCCGAATGCCCGCTTGGTCGTATTTGAAAACGCCTGGGCTCACGGGTTCCAGCGAGAAGGCGGGCTGGCCAGTGGCCTGGCCCTTGAGGGTGTTGCCGTCTTTGGTAAACGTGATTTTGAGCGGGATACTGGGGCTGGCGTAGTTGCCCACGTAGCGGTCGAGGTCAGCCGCGGCAGGTACGAAGCCCGTGGCACGGAACTTCTCATCCACCAAGATGCGCTGGTCGCGGTTGGCCACGGCCCAGGCCGTGTGGAAGATGAGCTGGTCGCGCCGGGCCATAGCCGGGAAGTCAATCAGGGCCACGTCGTCGGTGGCTTTGTGGTACTGGGGGTGCAAGCCACTGGTGTAGAAGATAATCGGCACGTTGTGCTTGGCAAAGTTGTAGTGGTCCGAGCGCTCGTAGATGTGCTCGGGGTCGTTGGGGTCGTTGTACTTGTAGTCGAGGGCTACGGGGTTGTACTGCTGGTTGGTGGCCTCGCTCAGCGTGTGTAGCTCCTGCGAGAGGCGGTCGTCGCCCACCAGATACACGTAGTCGCCTTTGCCTTGGTGCAAGCTGTCCACGCGGCCCACCATGTCGATGTTGAGGTCGGTCACGGTATTGGCCAGCGGGAAGATGGGATGGTCGGTGTAGTACTGCGAGCCCAACAGGCCCTCTTCCTCGCCCACGTTGGCCAGAAACAGGATGCTGCGGCGCGGGCCGTGCCCGTCCTTCTTGGCCTGCACAAAGGCGCGCGCCATAGCCAGCACGCTCACAGTGCCCGAGCCATCGTCGTCGGCCCCGTTGTACACCACGCCGTCTTTGATGCCGAGGTGGTCGTAGTGGGCCGAGAGCACCACGACTTCGTCTTTTTTGTCGGTGCCTTCGAGGTAGCCCAGCACGTTTTCAGTAGTAAAGGGCTCTTTCTTTTGCTTGAGCTGCACGTTGGTCGAAGCAGGCTTGAAGCCACTGGCAATGGGCTTGCCGGCAGCGGCCACGCCCTTCTCGTACTTGGTGAGGCCAGCTGGGGTAGTGCCCAATAGGGCGGTCCCCAGTGCCGACGATACGAGCACAATGCTGGGGCCACTTGGTGCCGGCTGGTCGGCAAATTCCATTTGCCCGCGGGTATACAAGTCCATCTCCTTGGATGTCTGCGCGAACGTGGCCGCCGTGGGTGCCACCAAGAAAACGGAGTGCGGCCGCGCCGCACGCATGGTGGCGCCGCGAGCGTCTATAGCCTGCAGGCCGCTGCCACCATAGGGGCTGGCCGCGCCTAACAGGGGCTGCCCAGCCTTATTGAGGGGTTGGCCCAGCAGGACCACTAGGTCGCTGCCCGCCGCAGGAGGAGTCACCATGTCTGAGTACTTGTCCTCCTTGATGCCGTAGCCCGCGAAAGTGGGCTTCACGGTAGCTGAGCCTCTCACAAAACTGCCCGGCAGCAGCACGTAAAAATCTTTGCCCTGCGTATACGTTTTACCGCCCACCTGGATGGTCGAAGCCGGGTCGAGGCTCACGCGGTTCATGGTGAAGTGCTGCAGGTAGGGGTTGTCAGAGCCCGGCACCGGCCCGGCCAGCCCGTAGCTGGCAAAGGCCTTGGCGAGGTAGTCGGCGGCCATTTTCTGGCCTTTCTGGCCGGTTTCGCGGCCTTCGTAGGCATCCGAAGCCAGGACGTCGAGGTCGGTTTTCAAGCCCTCGGGCGTGATGCTGGCGGCGTAGGGCAGCGAGTAGTCGGGGCTGGCGCTCGGGGCCACCGTGGTGGCCGCGGCCGCGCGGCGGCCGGCTTTAGTTTTTACCTTGACTTTACCCTCCTGAGGGGGGGTAGGGGCTTGGGCCACGGCGGGCCCGGCTACGCAGGCCAGCGCGGCGGCCAGATACAGCGGTTTGAACATAGAAAGGAGAGAAAGAAAAAATCTGAGAACCAGCCCCTCAAGATAGCGCGCCCTACCCCAGCAGCTGGGGTAGGACGCGCTACTTGGTATTGTAGGTTAGAGGTGTGTGGATAGTAACCGCGAAAGGCTTACTGCTGTCTTTTCCGGACGCCAGATGGGCATGGCCGTTTTGGCTTACTCGCCACACTCTCTAGAAACAAAGAAGCAAAAAGCGTAGCTCAGCCAGCTTATTGGGCCAGGCTATTCCTTCGTAAACACGAAGGTGCGGCCGCCCTGCTGGAGTGTAAACGTGGGCTTGTCTGCGGCAAACTCGGCCCGAATGCCGGCCGGGTCAAACTTGAACACGCCCTGGCTCACGGGCTCAAGGGGAAAGGCCGACTGCCCGGTGGCCTGGCTCATCAGGGTAGTGCCGTCTTTGGTGAACGTGATTTTGAGCGGCAGGCTGGGGCTGGCGTAGGTGCCGGCGTAGCGGTCGAGGTCGGCGGGGGCGGGCACGTAGGCACTGACCGCAAAGTCCGGAATCTTGTAGGGTTGGTTGAAGCAGATGCTCAGCACCCCAATCAGGGCATCGTTAAGAGAGTAGCTTTGGGCATTGGTGCTCAGGGTTACGGCTAGCTTGTCGCCGGGAAAGTAGCTCGCCATCGACCGAAAGCCGTCGATGCTGCCACCGTGCCCAAAGCTCGGCTTGTCATGAAACGGAATCTGCATCAGCCCCCGCCCAAAACCGTCGCGGATGGTTTGCATCGCGCTTAGGCTGGCCGCCGACACCAGCCGGCCGCCAAACAGTGCCTCCAGAAAGCGGTCGAGGTCGGTGGGCGTCGAAACCAGCGCCCCCGCGCCGCCCGGAATGCTCATGTCGGTTTCGGTATCGGGCTGCCAGCCGGCGGCGCCCATCTTGTACGAAAAAGCCTCCCGCTTTTGGGAGTCAATTTTGCCGCCGTAGTACGTGTCTTTCAAGCCCGCTTTGGCAGCCACGCGCTTTTGCAGGGCCTGGGCGTAGGGCTGCTTGCCGAGCTTCTCCACGATATAGCCCAGCACGATGTAGTTGGAGTTGCTGTAGTCGAATTTGGCGCCGGGCTCAAAATCGGGCTTGAACTTGCTCATTATCGCCAGCAGCTCGGCCTCGGTTTTGGGCTGCGCCAGATAGGTGCCATACGCCGGGTCGTTGGTGAGGCTGTGCAGGCCGCTGCGGTGGCTCAGCAGCTGGTCGATGGTAATGGTGCTGGCCTGGGGCAGCTGCGGAAAAAAGGTGGCGAGCGGCGTGGTCAGCGCCAGCTTTTTCTCCTCGATAAGCTGGAAAATCATCACCGCCGTAAACATCTTCGTGATGGAGCCCATGCGGTAGCGGGTGGCCGGCGTGGCCGGTGTTTTGGTCGCTAGCTCTGCGTAGCCGAAGGCGTGGCTGTACACCACGCTGCCCGCGCGCGACACGGCCAGGCTGCCCATCATTTTGTTGTGAGTAGCCAGCGAGGTCAGCAGGCTGTCGAGCTTGGCGGTATTCAGGGTTTGGGCCGGGGCCGCGAGGCTGCCGAAGGCGAGCAAGGTGGTGGCAAGGGTAGTGTGCGAATTCATAGCGGGGTTTGCGGGAAAAGAGGGGGGTAGGGAGTTCGGAGCGTGCATCGCCGGGGCCGCAAACTAATTACAGCCTGCCGAAAGTAAGCCGGGGTTCTGGCTGAAAATCAAAACGCAACACCCCGCCGCCTGCCGCTGCCCCGTATTCTTCGCGCCGGGTAGCGGTGGGCAGCAGGATGCTACGTTTTAGTCGGTAGGCCGCTGGGGCAGTTAGTTGTGCGCCAGGGTGGGGGTAGGGGCGGGCAGCGCGGCGCGGCCCATTACCACCAGCACCCGCTCGCCGGCCTGGGCGCGGGCCAGCAGCCGGGCATACACCTGCTGCGCGCGGTAGGTAGCCACGGTGGTGTTCAGCTCGCGCAGAAAGGGGTTGTCGAGGTGGGCCGCGGCCTGGGGCTCAAACCAGTCGGCCGGGGCCTGCCACCACTTGGTGCCGGCGGGGCAGTACTGGCGGTAGGCGGCCGCCAGCTCGGCCTCGTTGCGAATCACCTGCTCGGTGCCGGGCAAGAAGTGCGCGCTGTTGGCCAGCAGCTGCCGCATGGCCCGCTTGGTGAGCACCTCCGAGGCGCCGGTGCGCACCCGGTAGCGCTGGGCTTCGCGCAGCAGGCAGTACAGCTTCAGGCGCTCGGGGGCTACCTGGGTTTGGAGGTAGGCATACTCGGCCAGCGGGTTGTCGAGGCGCTCGGTGGGCACCTGCTGCTGCTGGGCCAGAAAGCGGGCGTAGCCGGCTTCGCCCAGCCGAGCAATGGTGGCGGTTTCGGTACTGTCGAGGCCACTATCGGGCGTTTCGACATACACCACCGTGGGCCGGCTGCTGGCAAACGCCTGCCGCAGCTGGGCAAACTGCGCATCGCCGGCCTCGTGCGAGCACCCCATGCCGAAGTACGTGAGGCTGCCTCCACCTGCCAGTTGCTGCGTAGAATAAGCCGGTACCAGGGGGGTAGGGCGGAGGCCGACCGCCGGCCCGCTACCCGGCGCGGCAGCTACCAATTGGGCGAAGGAGGGGGCGGCGTGTAGGAGCGCCGCGACGAGCAACAAAGCAATAGTTTTCATGGTAAGCAATTGGAAAAGAGTGAGGTAATTTAAAAAAATGCTTAATCAGTAGGGCGCACGGGGCCGGATTATCACGTGATAAGTGCTCATTGGCAACTGTGCCTTGAAATTCTCTACCCCCCGAAGCCGCCGCCACCGCTGAGCGCCGCCTCGATGCGGCCGGCCTTGGCCTTGGTAGCGCCCACGTACCAGGTGAAGCCCAGCCACGCCACGCGGGTCTCGTACTTGTTGTAGAGCGAGGTTTGCAGCTCGGGCGTGGCGATTTCGGTGCGGCGCACCTGGGTATTCAGCAGGTCCGAAACGCGCAGCGTGAGGGCAGCGCGGTCCTGGAACAGGCGCTGGCGCAGGGCCAGGTCGAGGCCGCCGCTGGGCAGCTGGCGGCCCTGGGCCGTGAGCACCGTAGAGCGGATGCTGCCAGTCAGCTGCACATCGAGGCCCTTGCGGGGCGTGAAATTGTTGACCAGGCGCACGTTGCCAGCCAGGGCCGCGCGGTTGGCGGTGTTCAGGGCATTGGCCGCAATCTGCGAGTAGTAGACTGAGCCGTTGGCCGACACGCGCCACCACTTCGTCAGGGGCTGGGCCCAGGTAGTTTCGAAGCCAAAGTTGTTGGTGGTGCCCACGTTGTCGTAGGTTTCGCGGGTCACCACGCCCACGTTGTTGGTGCGGGTAGCGGCGCTATCGATGGTGCGCACCCGCCGGATAGCATCTTGAGTGAAGCGGGCAAATACCGTGTTGGTGAGGCTAGCCCCATTGGCCAGGTTTAGCTGGTGGCCCACTTCTAGGTTGTGGCTAAACTCGGGCAGCAGGGCGGCGTTGCCCTGGCGGTAGTTGCGCGGGTCTTGATACAGCTGAATGGGTAGCTGCTGCATAAAGTCGGGCCGGTTCAGGCGCCGGGCGTAGCTGAACTGCAGGCGGCTCTGGCCAGCTTCCTTGCCCAGCTCGCGGGCCACCGTGGCACTCGGAAAGAGGCTCACGTACTGGCGATTTACGCTGGCGTTGCGATTTTCTACGCCGCCGTTGATAAAGGTGCCCTCCGTGCGCAGGCCGCCCTGAGCGCTCCAGCCGTGGGTGAGCGTGCGCTGGTAGGTGGCGTAGGCGGCGGGCATCACCTGCACAAAGCGGTAGTCAAACGAGTTGGTGGGGTCGAGCTGAAACTCGGCGGTGGGGTCGGGGGTAGGCTTTAGCATGGCCGTGCTGCCAGCGTTGCGCAGGGTTTGTAGCCGCACGCCGGTTTCGAGCTTGCTTTTGCCATCGGCACTAGGCAGGGTGTAGTCGAGCTGGCCGAAGTAAATCTGGGCCTGCACCTGCTGCTGCTGCCGAAAGCCAGCGAGCCGGGGGCCGCCCGTCAGCAGCTGGCTCACCGGAATGTTGGCGTTGATGTCGACCATGCCGGCGTTGGCCGTCAGCTCGCGGCCTTTGTGGGCCTCCCAGGTTCGGCGGTAGTCGGCCGAGGTTTCGAGCACGCGCACCCGCACATCGGTCAGCTGTTGGCCCTGCTGCGTAGTCACGGTGGGCGAACCCGCGGTTTGCTGCGTTAGGGTCTGGTTTTCAAGCTCCGTGTGGTTCTCCCAGTGCGGCTGCACGCTCAGGCTCAGGGTTTGCTCCTTGCCCAAGTCGTAGTTCAGGCCCAGGTTGAGCGTGTGGTTGCGGTTGTGCTGGCTACCCAGTCCTTCCTGGGTCGTGAAGAGGCTGCCGGTGCCATCATTGAGCTGGGCCGTCTGTGCGTTGCGGTTGATGGTGCGGTACACTTGGTCGCTGCCGTCGTAGCCTAGGTTCCAGGTGGCTTTGCCGTGGTGGCGGCTCAGGCTCAGGCTGGGCGAGTACTTGTCGCGGGTGCCTACTACCAGGGCCGCCTGGCCGTTCCAGCCCTCTTTTTTATTCTTCTTGGTAATGACATTGATGACGCCCGTGCCGCTGGCATCGTACTTGGCCGAAGGATTGGTCATGACCTCCACCTGCGCAATCTGCGACGCCGGAATCTGATCGAGGCGCGGGCCGGGGCCGCCGTTGCTGGTGCCGGCGGGCTTGCCATCAATCAAAATCGTGAGGTTGCTGGAACCGCGCAAGCTCACGGTGCCACCGGCGTCTACGGCCACCGAGGGCACGTTTTCGAGCACGTTCACGGCGGTGCCGCCCACGCTGCTCAGGTCTTTTTCCACGTTAATGACCGTCTTGCCCAGCTCTTGCTGCACGGCGGCTTTCTCACCGGTCACCTTCACCTCGGCTAGCTGCTGCGTGGCGGCGCGCAGCCGCAGCGTGCCCAGCGCCACACTGGCCTGGCCCGGTGCCACTTGCACCGCCTGGGCCAGCGCCTGGTAGCCCAGCGCCAGCACCCGCAGCCGGTAGGCCCCGGCCGGCACCTGGGGCAGGGCAAACTTGCCGTCGAGCGCGGTTTGGCTGCTGGCTACCAGGCTGGTATCGGTGGCTTCGGCGTGGCGCAGCAGTACCGTGGCAAAGGGCAGCGCCTCGGCCTGGGCGCCGGCTGCCACGGCCGTGCCCGATACGGTAGCGCGGGTAGCCGGCGCGGTTTGGGCAGCCAGGCCCAGCGGCAAGCCCCAGGTAGCAACAAAGAGTAGCGAGTTGATTTTCAAAGAGTAGCTCATGGCGCGAGTGAGAAAAAGAGCGTTCAGAAAGGGCATGGCGGTTCCGTTCCCCACCGGCCGCGGTTCCGGTGGGGGAGAGGAGCAATCGGCCCCGGTGCCGTAGCACTTGGGCAAAAAAGAGGGGGTAGGCTGGCTAGCGAGCTAGCCGCGAGGTGAGCCGGGCAGGTTCCCGGCGCAAACCAGCGGCCCGGTTGGCGGCTGGTGGCTACCCGGCTGGTACCGCAGCTAGGTGGGGCCAGGTTGTGGGCAGTAGGTGGTACTTGGTTTTTAGTAGAACAAACTTACAACAGGTACTTTGTTTCGCATAGTACTGTTCCAATTATTTTTCACAAACTGCTTCAGCAGCGTTTAATCGATGTTTTTTCGGAGAAATAAATGAATTGCTTGCGGTACGCGGCCAGCTTGCGGCCCTCGGCTACCTACTGCCACTACCTGGCGCCGAGCCCCAACGTTACGGGGCCTCCTCAAAAAAGCGAGTTCTGCTTGGTTCGCTTTCAGATGCGCCCTACCCCCCGCGGGTTGCCTAAGGCTGCCGAAAAGTAAGGAGCGGGACTTGCCCCGCCCGGCGTCGAACAAAACCGCTACTGGTCGTTCGACGCCGGGTGGGGCAAGTCCCGCTCCCTATTTGAGTTGGTGCCAAGTGAAGGCGGCCCTACCCCCCGTAGCTAATTAAGTTTTTCACCATGCCCTTGAAGATGATGCCGTGGAAGGGCAGCACCGAGTACCAGTACAGGCGGCCCAGCAGGCCCTCGGGGCGGTAGGCGGCCAGCTGCTCGAGGGTGTGCGAGCCGTCGGGGTTGTCTAAGATGCGAAACTGCAGCCAGGCCTCGCCGGGCAGCTTCATCTCGGCATACAGCAGCAGGCGCTTGGCGGCGCGGTCGGCCACCAGCACGCGCCAAAAGTCGAGCGGGTCGCCGGCGCGCAGGTGGTTGGGCGAGCGCCGGCCGCGGCGCAGCCCCACACCGCCCACCAGCTTGTCCATAATGCCCCGGATGCGCCAGAGCCAGTCGGTTTTGTACCAGCCGCGGTCGCCGCCGATGCGCCAGATATTGTCCAGCACCTCGGCCACCGGGCGGGTGAAGCGGCGCTGCTGCCGGTCAAAAAACATCCCGTGCCGCGGAATCTGGATGGCGTCCATGTAGTTCTGGCGCAGGGTGCCGCTGCTCATGGCATCGCTCCAGCTGCTCACCACCTCGTTTTGCTCGATACGCTGAAAGGCCAGCGCCAGCGCTTCGCGGTAGCTCATGCAGGTGTGCGGCACCGCCCGCGCTATGCTGCGGGCGGGGTCTACCACGGTGTCGTTTTTGAGGCTTTCGACCAAGCTTTGGGCCAGCGAAAACGAGGTGCTTGTGACCAAGTACAGCCACCACGACGAGAGCCGGGGTGTGAGCACGGGCACCGTGAGTATCCAGCGGCGGTAGCCGCGCACGGCGGCCAGGCCCAGCAGCATCTCCTTGTACGTCAGCACGTCGGGCCCACCCAGGCCGAAGCGCTGGCCCAGGCAGGCGGGGTTATCCAGCACCGCTTCGAGGTAAAACATAACGTCGCGGATGCCCAGCGGCTGGCAGCGCGAGTTGAGCCAGCGCGGCGTCACCATCACGGGCAGCTTCTCCACAATGTCGCGGATAATCTCAAACGACGCCGACCCCGACCCGATGATGATGCTGGCCCGCAGCACCGTGAGCTGGGCGCGGGTGGCACGGCCCAGCACGTCTTCCACGGCGCTGCGCGAGCGCAGGTGCACGCTCAGGTCGTGGTCGTTGGCAATGCCCGAGAGGTAGATAACCTGCTGCGCCGTGCTGCGGTCGAGGTACTCCGTAAAATGCTGGGCCGAGGCCTGCTCCAACTCAAAAAAATCGTGGCTGCCCGCGCCGCT
>Ga0160429_1000566_pt1 | contig 30054 bp, 35 predicted proteins | sample SolpanmetagenomR_FD_108199 | JGI IMG/M metagenome (GOLD analysis project Ga0160429, IMG submission 108199) | Solar panel surface microbial communities from Lawrence Berkeley National Laboratory, California, USA - R | ecosystem: Engineered > Built environment > Solar panel > Unclassified ... | reverse complement strand
GCTGAGCCACTCAAACTTGTTGTCAGACGGAACCGTACAGCTTCCTATTCGAAGCAAGTCACCGTCACTCTCTGCATCTCCCGTGCGCAGGCCCACGACCAGCTGCTCCTCAAACCTTGACACCCTTCTGCGCCTTCTCAACCAGCTTGACCAAATCCGCATACGTCTCCTTCCACTCCTCCGCGCCCTCGACCTCCTTACCCTTACCACCAGCAGCTCCCGGCGTAATCATAACTACACTCGTCGGCCTCTTTGTGCTTCCAGCTGTGCCCAATTCCGCCCGACTTGGCACGTAGATGTATGGTACATTGTGGTCTTCGCAGAGCACGGGGATGTGCGAAATTACGTCAAATGGCGAGATGTCTGCTGCCAGCACGACGACGGCTTGTGCTTGTGCGGACGCGGAGATTGTGGTGGAGGATTTGCGGAGGGATTTGACGACTTCTTTGACGCCGCGCTTGAGGGTTTTGGCTTTTGCGGCTGTGTTGAGTATGTCAGTATGCGATTCTTAGATATCAGGAAAGGCATGCTCTCGGATGTGTGATAGTGGTTGTGACATGGGTAGAGGGGAGAAAGAGCTTAGCTTGGATCTGTCGTACCTTTCTTGACACCCTTCAACACCTTCTTCATGCTTTTCTCGTCCGCCATTGGATTCGCAAACGGAACCATCGCGGCCAGCAGTTGTTCTGCGTTCAGACCGTTAATCTCTACATCTGCCGACGTCTTGACTACACTCATATCGCCGTCCACCTCCGTCTTGCCATCTTCCAGCGCCTCGGAAAGAGCGTTTGTTACGTCGCCGACTTCGGTGTCGTCGGCCATGGAGACGTCTGCATCTGACTTGCGTGACTTTTTGTCTTTCTTGTCCTTTTTGGACTTTTTCACGCCGTCGTCGCTGGCTTTGGTGGATTTCTTCTCTTTCTTGTCCTTTTTCTCTTCGGAGCGGTCTTTGGCCATTGTGAGTGGTTGTGTGGGGGGCTTGATGTGAGAGGTGAGTTGCTGGGTGTTGATAATGGGTTTGTATGGGTGGTGGTGTAGCGATTGTCTTTCTCCCTGGTCAAGCTACCACTAACTCCACACGAAAGCATTCTTTTTTGCGAAACCATGCATGGGCTCGCCAAGACGGACGTGCTTCCGATTCCAAAAGACATCATCAGCGGGAGAATCCAAAAAAAGGTATTACAGGATCCTCACAAACAAAATAACACAATGTCAACAGAAGGATACTTTCCGCCAACCATCACATTCAATACTCTCCCACACGCAGATGGATCCGCTACTTATGAAGGCCATGGCTACACTGTAGTTGGCGCAGTCAATGGTCCTCTCGAAGCGCAACGACGAGATGAGCTGCCGGACGAAACATTTCTGGAAGTGAATCTACGACCAGCTAATGGTCCTGGAGGTATGTTGTGCTAGCAATGCTTTCAGATATGAACTGATTGTGATATATAGGCCCACGGGAACGGCATATCGAATCGCTCTTACACTCCACCTTGCGCTCTCTCATCCTCACAACACAACATCCACGGACGTTAATACAGCTTACCCTCCAAATTTTACGCATGCCATCACCCTCGTCATCGAGCGCACCAATAATACAAACATCCTCGCATCTACCCTCATTAACACCACTACTACACGCCTCCGTATTGGCACTGCTCAACGGCAACATCCCAATGCGCGACATAGCAACAGGCGCCCTTGTTTCGATACCACAGAAAGGTTATTTCGATGGAAAGTTCGATCGCAATGTAGCACCCAGGCAAATAGATCCGATCGATGAGAATAGGTTTCTCAGAGCAGTGTGGAATTCATCGCACTTTGTTGCTTTTTCTTCTCACGGAGAAGTGCTGCTAGCGGAGAGCGAGGGGGAGTTTACGATAGATGAGTGGGTGGATGCAGTAGAATCGGCGTCGTATAGAGCTCTTGGAACGCATACGGGGGGTGTGGATTATAACCCAGAGCATGGTGAGGAAGTCGACCATTATCATCAACAGATACGGCGAGCATTAGAAAAGGAAACCACGAAAGCGATGCGATGGAGAGGGGGAGTATAAGGATCGGCAGCGTCAGTAAAGGACATATTTACACCCACCAAGCCTTATCGTCCTGATGAAATACAATCCAGAACCTTGGACTCCTTCATAGCTGAAATAGCTGGCATAACGTCGTTGGAATAGTACAAACATGATACTACCTTACCACTCCGAAACCTCTCCCTTGCCAGGCATTCTTGACCTGACCACCTTATCCGGATTGAGCAGATTCAATGGATCAAAAGACCTCTTCAGCATCCTCATTGTGTCGACTGCCTCTATTCCCAACTCATGCTCAAGGTAATCCCGCTTCACCAATCCAACGCCGTGTTCTCCAGTTGCTGTTCCCTCCATCTCAATCGCCCTCTTCACCATCCTGTGCACCAGCTCCTTTGCAACATCCCGCTCTTTCTCACTATACAGTATAATAGCATGAAAGTTACCATCTCCAACATGTCCTACAATACTTGCTAACAAACCAGTCTTCTGAATATCCGCTTTCGTCTCCTCTATAATATCGGGCAACCTCGACACGGGCACGGCTACGTCAGTCGTCCATACACGATCAGAGTCGTCCTTCTTCTTGTCCGTCACGCTCCACAACGCCTCTTTACGCGCCTGCCACAACTCGCATGCCTCTTCCTCATCTTTTGCAAACTCAAAGCTCTGGCTGCCTGCCGCTTTTGCATGTTTTTGTACAGCATTTATGCTTTCCTTGACGGCGTTCGGTGTCGCGCCGCTGAATTTGAAGAAGAGAGTGGGTGCTTCTTTCCATGTTTTGGTGGTCATGCCGGCGTCATTGATACACTTCATCTGAACATCGTCGAGGAGCTCGACCGCAGCAACTGGAATGCCAGAACGCACGACTTTCGCCACGCAGTCTGCTGCGGCGCGGACAGTCGGGAAGACACAGACTGCTACACGAGGATTCTTTGCTTTTGCTGTCAGCTTTAGTGTTGCTTCTGTTACGAGTCCTAGCGTTCCTTCGCTACCGATGAACGTCCTTGTTAAATCGTAGCCTGCGCTACTTTTCCGCGGTCTCTGTCTTGTCTTGATGACCGTTCCATCTGCAAGCACGACTGTCAATGATAATACCCAATCCTTCATGGTCCCGTAATGATACGCGTTTGTGCCTGAACATCCAGTACCCACCATTCCGCCAATCATCGCGCCTGGACCTGGGTCGGGAGGAAAGAAGAGATCTTGCTTGGCGAGCTCTTCGTTGAGTACCTCCCAGCTCATAGCAGGTTGTACAACACAGTCCATGTCGTCTGCATGTAGTGCAATCATCTTGTCCATGCGTGAGAAATCTATGCAAACCCCGCCACGTGTTGCTGCAAAGTGACCTTCGAGGGATGTGCCGCCACTGTAGGGAGTCACAGGAATACGTCGTGCATGGCACACTTTCATTAGTCTTGAGACTTCGTCCGTGGAGCCTGGCTTGACAATGCAGAAGGGTTGGTCAGAAGGGAGTTCTTGATAAGAAGACCATGCCGAGCCGGAGTGTGATAGGAGCTCAGATTCGGTGGTTGAGATGTTTGGGAGGCCGACAATGTCTCGAATCTCCGTCCAGGCTTCTTGTAGATTTGCGGTGGTGATGTTGTGTTCTGGTGTCTGCTGTTCTGAGACAGAAAGAGGCAGAGTCGAACGGTCGGTAGGACCGGTGTTGCTAAGACTGCCGAGATAGTAGCTGAAACCCGAAGCGACCATAACAGCTGCACTGGGTTAGTACGCGTATGCTTTATGCGCTTCCAGCAGTATCCAGAAAAACGTACTTGTAGTCAATCCAATCCCAAGCGCAAGAGAACTTCCTCCTGTATTCCGCCCGCGTGCCCATCGAGCTTGTTCTGCTCGTTCTTTCTTTACTCTTGCTGCTGTACTTTCCCATAGTTGTGCTTTGAACTCAGGCTTCTCCTCACTTGTGGCATATGATCTCTTGTGTACGTGCTGGCATACCAAGCGCTGAGATTGTTGTAATTCGTAATGTTGACGCCGCAAAGCTGTCAAGCTTTGTACCGAAGCTCGTCTGGACATGATACTTATATTACCAATAAGCAGAATCAAGTTGATCTGGAACGAATTCTGACACTCGGCTTAAACAGGCTTGGCATACTGCGGGGTCGGATTGTTTCAATGCTGTCGATCAATACTTCGTAATCTGACGTGTTTATCGGGTACGGTGCTTGTTTTGATCTGCCAAAAACTTGTTTTTGCATAACTATCAAAACTCCCAAATTCTGTGATTTTTCGATATCCTTAGTCTAAGCATTCGCAACTCCCCAGATGACTGACAAAGACATCTCTTCCAAAGCCCTCAAGTTTGGCGTGGCCAATGAAAAGAAAGCAGGCCCAGGTGAATCGAATCTCGACAAACTCCTACAATCACTCGACCCAATACTCGATCCAATACCGTATATATGGGTGTCCTTACCATCCGGCGAATCAGTGCCACCAATATTAGCCTCGTCAAGTATCCACACATTTGCCGAACCATACTTTCCAGAAAGCGGAAGCAACAATCCAACCCCGTCAGCTGGTCTGCTATCAGCATCAGGCTCTGCTCCTAAAACGCGCATAACAATTGTACTACCACAACCTGCACTCAACGCATATACGTCGTCTACCATAAGGCTTGGTATTGACGACGAGACACTGGGATTAGCAAAGGGCGCTGAGATTGCTTTCCCATGCAGAATGATCACTTGCAAGGTTCAGAGCAGTCTGAGCGCCGTGGGAATGATCGCAAGAATTAGCAAAGAACTCGGATCAGAGGGAATTTCCTGCAATGTGGTGAGCGCATTCTTTCACGATTACTTGTTTGTCCCTGAAGATGATGCGGAAATGGCTATGGATGTGCTGTTAGATCTGGTTGACGAGGAAAGAGAAAAGGCTGGGCTTTCGCCATTGGACGAAGACTACAACCCCGAAGACGAGAGTGAAGAAGAAGATGAAGCTGGTGATGAAAACGATGATGACGAGGGACAGGAAGACGATGAAGGAGACGACAAAGACGAAAATAACGATGAGAACGACGATCAGACTAACGAGACTGGAAACTATGAAAGTAATGGAGATGACACAGAGAGTGTCCGCAATCAGATGCAGAAAGCATCTGTGGAGGATGAATGAGAAGTGAAGATGTTGCGATCTGACTGTTTCCTTATTTGATTTACGTTTTTTTGCTCCAAGGCGATTATACCCCTAGACTGCTCGATATGTTGACATATCCTAAAATGATAGCATTTATCTTGTGTCCTTTCATAGTTGTCCGGTCTCCGCCATTATTGCATATACTGTCCGCGCCCATCATCGTCTACTGCTGCTCACTTGCTCTGAGATCTTGCCTTCTCCCTCTTTTCCTGTGCCTCAATCATGTCCATCCACTGATCTTCGCCCTTGTATGCTTCGTGGTGAATCCTCTTTTCAATCATGCGCTTGTGTGTGGGATCGTCCGGGTCCAGGACTTTCACAGTCTCCCATCGTCCCTTACCAGCCCTCATATCATTGCTCTCCAGCGCAAAACTGGCAATCAGTACAGCTAACGTCAAACCCTGAGCGTATACACGAGCCTGGACAAGCTTTTGTTGGCCAGAAAGATGAGGGCTGCGACTGACCAGACCAAAGGCAAGTCCCATAGAAACAACCCAGGAACCAAACACAATTGGATAACGTTGGGCAGACACCCACTCCTTTGCCTTTTGGCTGGTGCTCTTGTCTGCTTCCATCTGTGCGAGGGTACTCTCTGATTTATTGACATAATCTGCGTCTGCATGACGCTTCCTCTCAAATTCTCGGGAGTAACTATCGGCGGTCACGACACCTGGATGTACGATCTTGATCAGTATGAGCCGATGCAGAGCGTGAGTTCTGCAACTGACCTCCAAATGTCATTGGTACCATGACGATGAATGCTTGTAGGGGTACTGTTAATTGTCTGAAGGCATGCGAGCGTCGTGTCGCGGCGTAGACACCTAGGGTGCCCACAGCCAATCCAGAAACAGCTCCGATAATGCCACCTTCCCAAGTGACCCTAAGGTTGTGTTAGACTGAAGTGTGCTCTCCTGTTGCTTTTGAGGCGATGAGAGCATTTAAGCGTATCGGCCGAATATGCCGTACCTGTTATGGGCGGATTCTTCTTCTGCTGTGAGAATCTTCATGATGTGTTACGAGGTTTAGGGCGTATAAGTAAGTTGACACCGCGGCGTATGTGTGTGTATACGAAAGGTAGCAATGCAACCGTCGATTCCGAATGTAATTCCCTACCAGGTATTTTTCTTACCACCGTAAGATACCTTATCGATACTGTGATGACGTAAGATCACGTGCAAAGCTCTCACGCCAAGCTAGGTATCAGCTCCACCTAAGGTAAGGTGTAGCTGCAACGCTCATCTCCAGCTTGACACGAGTTGCACGTAGTAAGAGTCTCATCATTGGAAAAAATTCCTAGCGTCCATGTCTAATGTTGCTTCCTCAATTCCTTCTCTCCAAAATCTCGTTAGCGCTCCGCCGCATGCAAGCTCGCAAGCCCAGACTCAATATCAAAACAAGACATCTGGCAGCCCTTCCGCCACGCCAACGAATGCTAGCGAGGATGTCGAGCATGATGACGGGGACAGGCGTGCGAAGAAGAGGCAGAAAGTAAACCATGGTAAATAGAGAGTCAGCTGTCACTATTTGACAGCGAAGACTAATTCTGGTTTTGCAGCCTGTGTGTATTGCCGACGCTCGGTGAGCATGTCCTGTTTGTCCGGGCGCTAGATTTCGCTGTGGTAGCACTTGATATGTGGCTAGGTGTCAATAGCTGACCGGTTTTTCCTTACAGCACATGACCTGTGACCAAGTAAGCCTTGACTCAATTCACTTTCAGTCTGAACAAGTCAGTAATATGGAATCTCCAGAAGCGACCTTGTTCGCGGTGTGTTAAGCGAGATATTGGCCATCTTTGCCATGATGAGCCTCGAGAACCACGAAGGCAGAGTATGAAACCAGATAGCAAAAACGATTTACCAGAAAATGAATTACGACCTCTTCGCAGTCTCACGCGTACAGAGTCCAGCAGGGTGAAAGAGGACCTCGAAGAAGCTGAAGTCCGTGGTATTCACCCATCCATAACTACACTACCGGAAGCTGCAATCGAAGCTGATCAATCAGCCATCTCCCAGCAACTACGATTGCCAAACCGTATGTTGGCGGTTCTTTGTATTTTCCGAGCCGTATTGACAAGTGAAACAGAATTTAATGGTCTCGACCTAACAAATAACTTCGCCTTCCAAGATGCGAGTGGTTACGGACCTAGCTACATGTTTAATACGAATGAGGTCTCGGACGAGTTCAACTTCTTGAACGACTTCTTCAATACCAGCTTGCTCGATGACGGCGTACCGTACTCATCAGAGATGCACAACGGCTTGCCAGACACTCTTCTGACTCCCTATCTGAGACCGATCGCGGATGCGAGCGATCACGTCGAAGTATTAGGGCAGCATACTTCTGGTGACAAGATTGTGGAAACAAGACCAACCGTTGTTCTGCCGCCTATAGGACAAGTGGACAAGGCACGAGAAAAGTACTACATGACTGCCGCAGATCCTGCTGGAACTGATGCCCCGGAAGAACGAATGAATAAGCTTCTCCGAGCTAAGTATGACGCGGGATTGCTCAAACCGTTCAATTATGTCAAAGGATATGCACGCCTGAATCAATTTATGGACCGTAATCTGCAGGCAGGCTCAAGACAGCGCATCTTGCGGCAACTAGACAGATTTCGACCAAAATTTCGTGAAAGAATGCAGCGTCTGACAGACATTGAGCTGGTCATGGTTGAGATGTGGTTTGAGAGAAAGCTTATGGAGTACGATCGTGTCTTTGCGAGCATGGCAATTCCAGCTTGTTGCTGGCGGAGAACGGGGGAGATATTTAGGGGCAATAGGGAGATGGCAGAACTTATTCATGTGCCAGTCGAGCAGTTGCGAGATGGAAAGCTCTCGATACACGAAATCTTCGTTGAAGATTCATTGGTCAGCTATTGGGAGAAGTTTGGCGCAATAGCTTTCGAGGCAAGCCAGAAGGCTATCTTGACGAGCTGTTCCTTGCACAGTCCTCAAGGTGAAGTGTCAGGCAGGGATACGAAGTATAAAGATATCGAACGGGACGGTATGCTGAAGTGTTGTTTCTCGTTCACAATTCAGCGAGACACACATTCAATGTGAGTACCAATCATGGGTTTTCCTCGATGTCTTACTAATAAATTAAACAGACCGGCGCTGATCATCGGGCATTTCCTACCAATCTCCAACATATAGAGATTCTTCGGGAGCCTTTCGAATCTCAAATATTGTATATATTGAGGTAGTGATAAATTTAGAATTTCGAGGCAGACCTGGAACAGATGTGAAACAACCGTTAGTCGTCAATGAATCGCGTGCTTTGACAACCTGGCCACTCAGTAGAGGGACTCCCCCCGGTCATTTATATACTTCCATACTGACACGATGGTGCCGCGAAGGGTTGAAAAGCAAGCAGGTCCAAGCTTGGTGGACTCTTTACTAAGTTAGTTGAACATCTCTTCTCGACATCTCTTATCCTATGCGGAGGCTGACAAACTTGTACTCCTAGCATTCATTGATACTTTGTCGTTCCGTATCAACGCCATATCATCCGACACTGGACAACCCGAGGTAGCCATAATTCAATCGGAGCTTGCCAGCCACATCAACACATTAAGAAGCAATAGCCAGATCGTGGCAAACAAGCTCAACGCAAACGACTGGCAGAAAAATGGTACAGAGATATGGAACGTGGCCACAAGACTCGGTAGAAAATTTTGGACAGGAAGCAGCGATACCGATAACAAGAATACTGCTCTGACACGCGTTCATGGATTGCTTCGGGCCTTCGCGTTCCTCCTGCTTGATTGTGCGTATCGAAGCAAGCTCAAAGCAGACAAGCATGGAGCCAGACACGAGCTCGTAAGGCTCTTAAGGACTGCTAACAAAGCTGCCAAGACGTGCTTGAATACTTTGCAGCTTGAGTTGTGTACTGCGATTTTCGAACGTGCTGCAGATCTTGACGTCGAGCTGTCGAAGTTGTTGCAAGAAGCCGTCACTGGCCAAGATGAAGAACAGTCTCAGAGAATGGACGAACACACAAATTACAAACGTCTCCAGCTGGAATATTGCGCATTGCGCGTCGTACTGGTTGGTTCGCCAGATGGAAAAAGGCTTTACACACGAAGTACCCACTGACAGTATGACGGAAGGCATTTAAGCAAGACAACCTTGACCTAGCAGAATCGATATTCATTCGCATTGAAAACGATCTGAAAGCCGTTGATATCGAGGTGGCTCAGGCGGAAGAGTTGGCTGACTTGATGTTCGAGGTCGGACAAGGATTTGTGAAAAGGTCCGAGCACAAACTAGCTGCGAAATGGCTCGACCGATCTTTACACATCCTATCAGCTCAAGATGGTGACATGTTGAGTCCTGATGCAGGGGAACTCAAGTTGAGCACCATGAACTATCTGAGTAAGTCGAACGTAAGCGATCAGACCCATGACTAATTAGTTTAGCAAGAGCATTGATACACATGAAGACTCCCGACGCTTTGTTGAAAGCACGAGGACTGGTAGACGTGTTGGAAGTGGTATCTATCACTGTTTCGCACTTACAAGCAGGAGGCGGCGAGCTGACAAGAACAGGGCTACGATGATAAAATGGTCGTGGCCATGCTGCACTTGGATCTCCTCTTGTCGAGTGATACGCTCGAGATTGAATCATATTCAGCGGGTCAGTAAGTCTGTGCTTGCACTTACCCTCTCATCTAAATATGCTATAGTACTCAACAGACTCATACGAATAGTGCATCTAACCGATGCGAACTGCAACACGCAAGTCACCCAACTATTGATTCTGGAAATATGTTACTTACCTTTTGACAGTATACTTTTATACATCCAAAACTTTCGTAATATAAGGTAAGCGCGAACGCCGTTGTGCCGAACTGATCATTTACATGTTCCCAGTCCAGTCAACGCTTGCAGAGCCCTTGACGACTTCCTCACTTTGCGTCTCATGGTTGACCAGAAGATTGATTGGGCACAAAAGGTCGTCATTGTACGACTTTGGATCAGTATCGAGAATTTGGCAGATGATCCAAGAATCGTAGACGGTGTCCGTCTTGTTTTGGACTCCTTCAAGGACCGGTTCACGAATCCCCTCGATGCTGCTGCAACTCATGCTGCACATGTGGTATGTCTTAGTGGTAATACTACTGTTATGCCTGTATTGACACGATCAAGCTCTTATGGAAGCGTATTAAAGCAAAGCACAAGGAAGGTCATTCTGAAGAAGCGGAGGAGTGGGCCCGACTTGGGCTGCATGAGGTCTTCTCAAATGCTGGGGAGTACAATGCGGCGGTTCTGACAAGGTAGCCAGCACTTCCTTCGTTCGTAAGCATCAGTACTGAAATCAATACAGGAGAATTCTACTCTGTCAGCTGGAAAGGCAGGATCTGGTGGCAGCTAGAAGAACGATCGAGGCACTATCAGAGTCAGCCAAATCAATTCCACTAACGAGGTTTCTCATGTACAAGTTTGCTACTCGCAGCCATGATTTAGACCTAGGTGAGGACAACAGAGCGTGGTTTAACGATACTGAGTGTGGTGATGTTAACACAGATCATCAGCATCGCAGTGCTTGGATGTGATCAGCCAACAAAGCTCAACCGACTCTAATCTTCTTTGTGCTTGCGTTCAAGAAGCACAAAAGTCGTCTGACAAGTCTTCAGCGATTGCTGTTCTACGCAAAGTGCTTAGATCACAAGATCACGACGTCGCCAATGGTGCTCACGTTCCAGCGTTGCTTCGGTGTGCCTTAACTGCGAGGTCATGCTCCAAACGACAGACTGATATCTTTACAGATGTCTGACCAGACTGCTTCTATCAGACTTGCCTCCTGCTGATGAGAGAGACGAGCGTAACGTTGGACGTCAACTCTGCGAGGTCTTCGAAACGGGTAAGCTGGTCTAATTTCTTTGACCTTTGCATGACTGACGTAAGAAGCCGTGATGCATGTCTCCCGAAAGACCCAAGGTGACAAGTCAAGAGTGCTGGATAAATTCAGCCAGGACGAGCTAAATTGGCTCATGAAGCACAGCTATAATCTAGGTGTCCAATACTATGGAGAATGGCCGCGTGCGAGAAGTCTGAGAATGTTGGAGACTTGTATTGTGGTATGTCAGCCAACAAAGATTTTGGGTCGTCGTAGTGATATCAATAGTTCATGAGGGCAATGAATCTGCGAAATGAGCTCGACCAAGAATTACAAGATGAATGGAGCCACCGTAGTGCTGTTTGCCACATTCTGGTGGTCAAAGCACTTGTAAAGCTGGCTAGAGCAGAAGACGAAGAGGAAGCCAGAGTAAGCACGCTGTCAAACGTTGAAGCTATATACAGTACTAACGATGTTCAGCTACGACACTACCGGAAGGTGCAGGATTATGCTACATCATTTGATACTTTTTACAGCCTACAGCCGGAGTTGGAGGGCGACCTTGCTCAAGAGCTTGTCAAAGGTCATTTCGAGGCTACTCTTCAGTTACAGGAGTGGGACAAGCTCACTGATGTGGCGAATGTGAGTGTAGTTTTTGGCTTCTCGATGATGGACACTAACCGAAACACAGCAATGTCGTGCTATGAAAGATCAGAAGCTGTCTCAAATGGTTGTGGACATGATTCTATCGCGTACAGGCAAAGTTCCTGCGGCGATCCAGCTGAACATTCTTGAGGCATGCATTTCACCTACAACTTTCCTGCTCCACACCATTAACATATCTTCCAGATGATGATCGCGGCCACTGACGCACAAAGCGACCCGACTGTCCTGAGTCGCTGGCTACGCGTGGCTTACATGATCTGCACGGAAGATGCAACCGGGGAAGATCACTTGCAAGCAGCAAGTACAGTAGACACTTTGCCAAAACAGGAGATTATTGCGGCGCATGCTCTTTCCTTGGCTCAACAGTACCCACCACTTGCACCTACAGGCGCAGATTCTCTGGAGTCCTCGCACTATCCCGCGGAAGAGGTCGAGTATTTTGCAACAAGTATCTTCAATCGAGCTATTGATGCTTATTGCGTTTCGGATGATGAGACGTGCCAACGACTGGCGGAGTTGGCGGTGGAGTTTGCCAAATGTCTGGAGAATGTGGATGGAGGAGATTTGAGTGAAGCGTTAATAGAGAGGAGGGCTAGTTTGAGACTAGCATCCGCAGTTGATGTGGCGAAGACATGACGGCGCTTTCTTCGTCAGAGGCGTGCCAGCATTGTTAGCTTGATGTTGCTTGATTGAAACGAATCAGCCCATTCGGCCAAATGGTTGTAAAACGACGGGCACGAAACCTCTGCAGTTTCCAGCATGCCAGAGGTGCTCGAAATGGGAACTCGAAACAGCTAGAAATGTATTATCTTCCTTTTCTACCACGTCCATGCGTGGCAGCAGGCAGTTTACGTGTCACCTGAATGACTCCAAAGAAGCTGTCTCTCTCTCCCATTCACCACCCGGGCAATCTACTCAGTATTCTGTAGACTGCCCGGATCGAGGGCGACCGTCATGACAGAATACGATCGGCGTATTCAATATCAATGTTCAAGATCAGTGGTGTTCACCATACCCACTATCTCCGGCTCGTGGTCGACAGCCACTTATCGACATCTGCGCACGACGCTTGCTCACAGCACGGCCACCGCGGCATCGTCCACTTCCGCGGTTGCATCGGAGACTCCGAACCCGCCAACCACCTCCTTCATAACCTTCACAAACTCATCCAGCTGCCTGCCCTCCTCATCTTCTGCCCCTCGCAACTTGCCTACCAACTTCAATGCCTGCTCTTCTGCCCTATCCTGGGTCCATGATGCTTTATGATCATTGTTCTGTCTGTATTGTCCGCCGCGACCGCGACCACGACCACGATCGCCTCGTCCTCGGTTATGGTATGGGTGATATCCGCTGTGATTGTTCGTGTTGTTGTTACTATTGTAGGTGGAGTGTGGGTCGGAAGGTGGAAGCATTGCGGTGTAGATCTGGCGAAGCTGCGCTAACAGTGCTGGTCTCGAGGAAAGCAGAGAGGCGATCGCAGGTGAGGTGAGGATGTTCTGAATATTGGGACGTGCTTGTACTAAAGGTTGTAGTTGTAAAGGTGCTACAGAAGCAGAGGAAGCGACGGTGTTGATAGTCGGAGTGGTGGATTGGTCGTTAGTATTGGCGGAATCCTCAGTAGGAGCATTTTCTGTAGCATGTACTGGTTTGTGTGTTTTATAGCAGACGAGCGAACAGCTAAGTGCTGTATTTAGTGCTAATACTAGCGGACATAGCAGATAATCTGAGCACATACTATGGTAAATTGCAAGCAGGACATTTGTAGCGAGGAGGCTGCTGTGAGCATATGCCACACAGAGTTGTCGGACTCATCTCTGGCACATTGTTGTTTCTACGTTACGAAATATCAATGACTTCGAGGGAACACAAAACATTGCGCCGGAGTTCAAGCCGTAGCTTATCGAGCTGGTGGCGTCATGGCTCGAATCTTTGTCATAAACAACAACACTTGCTCTTCACTACTCCAGTACATCGCCTTTCATCGTAGACGAACAACTCCCGCAATTATGGCTACTCATAACGTGTCAAGGCAGCTGATCAGGCGCAGCAAAGTTTCGCAAATTGCACTCCACACTGAATGCGTACTACCTCTGATAACGAGGAGGACATTCACCTCAAACCCAGCACGTTCTATTTCAGCGCTCCCTACAGTAGGCAAGCGACCTGGCCTTGCTACAACAGTCCTACGGACGCGGCAATCAGTCGTACCTAGGAGAAGTCTTTTCATACAGACAGAAAACACCCCCAACGTCGACGTAAGGCCGCCTCTTTCACCAGACACATTCAACACAGGCCCCACCTAACTGAACTCGTAGGCGCTACGCTTCAAACCCAACCACCGCATACTTCCGGAAGACTTCCAGTCTTCATTCCTCGAATATCTGACACCTCGCTCCACACTCGCTCCTCCTCATCCCTCACCTCTAGCCGCTCAGCTCATGAACGTCGACGGCATCCAATCCATCTTCTATGGGCCCGACTCAATCACCGTCACTAAGTCATCCGACGTAAGCTGGGGTGTCGTCAAGCCCGAAGTCTTCTCCCTCATCACCGAAGCTGTAACCAATGGCCAACCCATCGTCAACACCATCGAAGCCAAAGCAGGCGAAGAGGGACAAGCAGGTACGGAAAAGGACTCGCTAGCCTATGACGAGAACGACCCGGAGGTCGTCAGTATGATAAAAGAGCTTCTCGAGACTCGCATACGCCCGGCGATACAGGAGGATGGTGGGGATATTGATTTCAAGGGATTCAAGGATGGATGGGTCATGTTGAAGTTGAGGGGTGCGTGCAGGACGTGTGATTCGAGTACGGTGACGTTGAGGAATGGCATCGAGAGTATGTTGATGCATTACATTGAAGAGGTAAAGGGTGTGCAGCAAGTGCTGGATCCGGAAGAGGAGATTGCAATGGCTGAGTTCGAGAAGTTTGAGGAGAAATTGAGACAGCAGAAGGGCACAGTCTCGTCGATGACTTAAACAGTATAAGGTATAATATGTTTCAACATTACAAACTGCATTACGATATCTAGTTGTATCTGTCTGAGGTCTTCTGCTCATCTTACATCTCGACCATACCTTGCTTCTATAATCTCATTCATCTGAGTCTATTGCTATCCTACTCCTAGTATAGGCAGCAGTGTATTCTGAAGACACATTCCACCAGCATTATCGCCCACGATCAGCATTAGCGTCTGTGATAGCCGTGCTATCGTGTTTGGAGAGATCGCGCCTCATCTCGCGATGTCATCTGGTACTCTTGGCTATCGCTCGAATTACTACTCTTAGTTCATACTATCCTTTACTCCCAGCACACCGACACATCCATGTCACTGCAGATGTCTCGTTGGACTCATTGTATTCTGTCCACATTGTCGCCATGCTTGCCTACCTGCCAATGCCGATGCCGAGAAGAGCTAAAGGACGTGACTGTCCCAATCCGGAAGCGCCGAGCATTGCTGTGTACTAAGCACGACACGAACGGTAATGAGCGAACAGGTCAAGGCCTGGGGTACAGAAACCGCCATGATCCGTCACGAGAAGAGCGTCAAGCGACTTGCTTAGTTGCAGCTTCTTTCTGATCAACAGCTTTCGATAGCTCATTTTCGCGTGCCTTGCTCGCTATCCCAGGACACTAGGCGTTGCTTGGAGTACCATACATCTCAGATCTTGCGACGCGGGCGTTTGTTTTGAACGAGTCTTGGAAGGGAAGGATTGCCACCTACTCCTGGGCCTCTCATATAGCGGACCGAGAGAGGCCGCTGACAAAGTATGAGAAGATTATAGACTCAGAAATGTGCCGAGAGTAACAGCATGACTGAGAGCCTTGTCGCCGAGGGTTGGCTCCCGAGGTCGTTGTAGGATGTGTGAAACTCTGTTTTTCTTTCAGGGTTGTCTTTCAAACACGATGACTGTTTGAACTTGGCGTCGCTGAAAGCCAAGCATCCGAGCTCCACACTTTCTTGCACCACAAGGATATTGGCACACCCACTTTATGTGAAGGCTGTTAGTGTAGAGGATGAGAAGACTAGACGACGAGGACATAGCATTGACACTGATTATAGAGCTGTATTGCATATAGACCATCTCGTGCTGACTGAAGCACAGGCCAAGTTTGAGGCTGGGGTACAGGATAGGAATAAGATCAGGCTGAAATCGTTTCTTGGGGTCTTGAACATTCTCCTTGGCCTTCTTGAAACCACATGGGATATGGTCATCGTGATAACTAACCCATTTCAAGTTGGTGCAAGAGACGAAGCTCTGCAAACATGTCGAGTTCTCATCGTCTTTACAAGCTACTGCTAGCTCTTACTCCAACACACTCCGCGATGAGCCTGCCGTCGTACATCAATCTTCTGTGCCTCACTCCAAGATTGGGAAAAGCTATCTGCTAACAGATTGCGCTTCGCCAAGTACTCCGTAGTCTTGGCTCTGGGCATTGCTCGTCTTCTTTTCTTGTGATCCTCTTGTCCTGCGTTCCTCTCTTGGCCACTCAGTCAAATATGACCTCAATCCTCTGCCGCCGTCCTGCAACCTGCAGCAAGCAACAAATGAACAACTTATACTCTCGGCTGACAGTGTCCCTTAAAGCATAAAGCACTCCCGGTAACTTTGACCTTTAAGCAGCGGCTGTCATGGCGGAACACTCCGAGCAACCTCAGCCGCAACATCCGGCTCACTACCTTCACAATCACCACAAACACACCTCTCCGGAGCGTCATCATAGCAGACACCACAGCAGATCGCAACATCAATACCGCCATTCTCAAGCATCCCTCCCTGTGTCAAACAGGCTCTCATATCCACCTCCCGCACGCATCCAACCCGACTACTCCTCCCATAATAGCTCTGGGCGCACCTCGCGACAACATGAGCATTATTCCCGACCATCATCAGATCAACCCAGGTTACAACATCAAGCGCCAAATGGCCACCGCACAAGCTCTACCGACAGTAATGTAGAGGCTGGACATGAGATTCGGCAATACAAACCACATGAGTCGAGACGCAACACACGAGGAACAGTCGAGCGAGTAGGAAGTCACGACGCCCATCATGCACAACATAGAGTATCCGAGCCTAGGAGCCAAGAACGTCTCTATAGTCCCAACGACGATGACGAGGACGATGATGACTTGTCTCCCAAAGCGCTATTGCGCGCAATGGTATGGACTGCAATTAAACATGGCAGATGTACGCGTACTAACCACAGACCTCTAGCTCCTTCTCAGTGCGCCAGTACCACTTCTGAGCTTTGTCCTCTGCATATATTCCGTCATGATGATCTTCCTTGCCACATTTATTTCACCACTTCGGCTTTGCATACGCTCAATGGACCCTTTCCGAGTTCGCGTCCAGAAATATCTGTTATCACCTTTGAACATGCAAAGATGCTTGATGAAGCTTAGTCAGGTACGACTGCTACAGCGACCTCTTCCACTTGCCGATGGCACCACTCCCTTGAAGGCTGGGCCCGCCGCCCACCTTCCGTGCAACACCGATTCACTGCTATGGATGCACGTTCTTTCGCCCTTGGTTGCTGTTATACTCACCTTTGCAGCATGGGTTACTTCATTTGTTTGGCTTTGGAGTGGCATGCTCAACCACGAGAGTATTGCGGATGTCAGCAGAGGCGAAAGACGAATGGCAAGAAGGATATTCAATCTTTGGCTGAGCTATCTCGATTGGCCGCTCAGAGATGGGCTTGAGTTGGTGGATTGGGAGGACGAAGAGCAGAAGATTGTGTTGCCAAGAACACCCGAGATCTTGGAAGTTAAGGCGCCGAGACCCTTTGTATAATGACCTTTTTCACGAACATGTTACGATATATACCAAAGACACGAGATCCTCTAGCTGTGTGAGAGGAAAGAGAGAAGAGAGTATACTATTAGCTCTATAATGACACCTTATCGGACTTTGTTCTCCGTGTTTCCTCTTTCGACCCCTGAATACTGAACGTCCCGACTCAATGCAGGCAATTGTAAACACCATCACATGTTGCAACTCCTTGCAAACATTACCTGGTACCTTACCGTACACCATATCTATTCATTCAGCTTCCCTACCTTTAGCGAGCTCACGTTGCCTGGAAGAACTGATCCTTAATCGAACAGACACCCATCAATCCCAAGACGACTCGAGCAGGAAAAGATTATTTCTAGTACCACGCCTTGAGCACCTCGATATGGCAGCTATCATGAACACAATGTATGTAGATCGCAGTTGCTCTGAGTCTGGTCGGAGCCTCGCTTCATACTCGCTTCATACAGCAAAGAATAAGACAGATGAAGCGACGCTAATCCAAGAAAGAGGAGGCAATATTCTGGCGACGATAGCAAAAGGGTCGTGCATGGGATAATCTATAATAAGAAGACAGAAGCTGACGCGTAATCAATACTAGGAGGACGGGCACATTCAAGCCTCACAAGGCAGCAAAAGGGACAAGCAGCTACCAGTTGAAACAATTCGCGGACGCAACACTTGGTAGCGGGAGTCTGAAGAAGGCAGTCAAGTTACCAGAAGGAGAGGACATCAACGAGTGGCTGGCTGTTAGTGGTAGGCTATCTATTGGTGCACAAGAAGAACTCGGGGCGCATCATGACTGATGTATTGGTCGTTAGTGGTCGACTTCTACAACCAGATCAACCTGCTTTATGGATCAATCACAGAATTCTGTTCACCTCAAACATGTCCCGAAATGAAGGCTACAGACGAGTAAGCATGAAAAGACGCAGCAATAGGCACACATTCTCTGATCAGAAAACAGGTTTGAATATCTTTGGCAAGATTCAGGCAACTTCAAGCGACCGACCAAGATGTCTGCACCAGAATACATTGAACATCTCATGGCGTGGTGCCAGAACAACATCGACGACGAATCGCAGTTTCCAAGCAAGATCGGTATGGCTGAGGACGGTTTTGTCTCAAAAAACAATAGAACACTTCTAATGTGTTTTTACAGGAGTCTCGTTTCCAAAGACCTTTCCCGCTCTCGTCCGACAGATGTTCAAGCGTCTATATCGTGTCTATGCTCACATCTATTGTCACCATTATCCTGTCATCCTGCAGCTTGGGCTTGAGCCACATCTGAATACGAGCTTCAAGCATTACGTGTTGTTCGTGGATGAGCATCAACTTGCGTCAGGGAAAGACTATTGGGGACCATTGGGAGAGCTTGTGCAGAGTATGCTACAAAGCTCTTGATTTCAATTTTCTTTTTCTTGTATGCATGTTACGACTAGGAGGTTTTATGGTTGGGTCTGGGGCGATATTCATGAGTCTCGGGCTGTTCGGACGGCGTTTTAGCGGCATGATCATGGCATACGACAGCTTCAGATAGTTGTAGCCTACTTGCAAGCGGATAATCATTCGTCATTCATTTCAGATTCTCCAAAGTACAATGGCCTAAATCGACATCGTCAATCTCCTGATTTGGACTGAGACCTAACCCTGGCTTCTCCATTGAGCTCGGGTGAGCAGCTTTGCAACGACGACAGTCTATCGCTGCTTTTCCGACGACATACAATCCTCTCCACTCCACACATCATGTTTACCCAGCGTGCTCTCGCCCGATGCGCCGGCCAAAGAGCCTCCATCGTTCCTCGTGCCGCCACCCGTGGCTATGCTGCAGCTCCCGACACAAAGCCTCCAGTCGCTCTTTACGGACTTGACGGTACTTATGCCAATGCTTTGGTAAGTCGCTAGATGTCCTGGACAGATGATGCGCCTGGCTTTGGTACACAGCGTTGGAAGATTCAAGCTCTGGAGAAGAGGGGAAGAACACCACAGGAATCAAGAAGTCGCGAACACTTGGAATTACCAATATTCAATCACATAATCGCAAGAGGAGATAGCACGACTGTGAATCATGCACTAACACCCAGTGCCTCTCCAGTACATCGCTGCCGTCAAGACCTCCTCTCTAGAGCCCACCGCCAAGGCCATGGCTTCCCTCTCTGCCTCCTTCAAGTCCGACGCCAAGCTCTCCTCCATCCTATTGGCACCTACTCTCAGCGCCTCCGACAAATCCGGCATCATCAGCGAACTCATGAAGAGTGCCTCCATTAACACTTCCAGCAAGGAGGGCTCAACCGTCAAGAACTTCCTCGAGACGCTTGCCGAGAACAACAGACTGAACCAGCTGGAAGGTGCGGCCGACAAGTTTGGAGAGTTGATGAGTGCGAGCAGGGGTGAGGTTGAGTTGAAGGTGACGAGTGCGCAACCATTGGACCAGAAGGTGCTCAAGCAGTTGGAGGGCGCGGTTGGAAAGAGTAGATTTGTCGGACAGGGCAAGAAGTTGAAGGTTGTCACAAAGGTAAGCTTGAGCAGAGTGTGCTGAGCGTGCGATTCTTGATGCGATCGGAAGGAGAACTTGCTAACGTTTGCTACAACACAGGTCCAACCTGATATCCGTGGTGGACTTATTGTCGAAGTTGGCGACCGCACAATTGATCTCAGTGTTGCATCGAAGCTCACCAGGATGAACAAGCTCCTTAGCGATACTCTATAGATCTTTTACAAGCGCATGATTTGTCTTTGAGGCTCATTTAAACTGCTTTGGCCATTCGGTCTAGCTTTGTAGAATATTTAGCAAAAAGGATGTCTTATTCAAGAAAAAACACATGTCGGCGCATCGTCGAGTGTGTTTATGTTTGTATACAGCCAGGCGCCTTCCATTTCAATATTCATATGCAAGAACAAACGTGAGATTTCCCGACAATCTTCTTAGGTGGTCAAGTCTCTTCATGTGACTTTACATTCTCAACCTCTGGTTTGTGCTCATGAAAGCATGAAAATCTACCTACGATCCATGACTGCGACTGTGCTTCGCGTCAAGGCCTCGTCCTTGCGCAAGCCCCATACAAGCCTCACAAGTAAACCACTCTATTATCTCTATATCCGTCTTCTTCGACCTCCACCATCTCGTCTCCCATTTCACTTCCTTTCTGCCTTATCGCCATGCATATCTGCTTCAACAATGTACCTCTACTCCAGAGTATCTTCTTCCTCTTCAAGTCGTTCACGACATCAAATGCAGGCTAACCAGAACTTTCAAGTCTCTCGCAAACTACGCGAATTCCAACGAGGAACCTTGACATCTGCAAGCTTCGAACATCGCTTCACTCTGGAGTGTATCGTGACTAGATCGGACGAGTACTTTGTGCACTGTGGAGTATGAGCGGCATAAAATAAATCAAACCTGCAGCCTCAGCAGAGATTTCAGTCACCACTTGTCCGTCTGGACCGAGCGTGGCAGACGAGGAAAGGCAATCCTCACGAACTGGTCTTCATTGGACGATCGATCACGAGTCTTGGCTATAATAGGCACAGGTTTCTTGCATACTCCTCTAGGTGCAATATGTTCTGTCCTCTGTGACGAGTACATTATTCAAATTCTGGTCAGTGCAAGATCTGGCATGGACACTGGTATCTCACGACACACTTTATTATTGCAACCATTGCAGGTGTACTGTTCTATTATGCTGCGTTGCGTACGGCTGAAGACGATCTCGCGATGGTAATGGGGAAGCACAACACTCAGGGCCAAAATTATGATGATAAGAAAGGTTCTTGCTTTCTGTGAGCACTTAGCGTGCACCATATGCCTTTATTGTAGCCAGCCATGCATACTACATAATGTTTGTCTCGATCTTGCTCTGAGCTCAATACGTTATAATCCTGACAGATGCTTCTTCTCTTGCAACTATGTTCGCATGCTTTCACTGTAACATGCTTTTCTAACCAGCAGTCTTCTGGCATACCCTCAACTCAGCCCACGATTTGTCGGTAGTATAAGAGAAGTCCTTCCCCAAGACATCTACATATCCATCTTAGCACCATCCTGCATATTAGCTCCTGCCCTCGAGCTCTTAATTACCTTCTTGATCACATCCTCGACCAGATCCCAGTCATCCGTCGGCACCTTTGTCGGCGCCACTCCAAAGTAATCCGCGATCTTCATCAGCATTTCCCAACTCTTCTTGTCATAGATGAATGTTATAGCCACCCCGACACGGCCGAAACGACCGGTTCTGCCGATACGGTGGAGATATGTTTCCGGGTCTGCGACACCATCTGCGTCCGGCACATCGTAGTTGATGACCATCGAGACGGATTGTACATCAATACCACGGGCGAGCACGTTGGTGGTGATGAGGACTTTGGCTTTGCCGGACCGGAAAGCGTCGATGATTCTGTCACGTTCGGATCCTTCTAGGGCACCAGTGAGTGAGGCAACTTGGTGACCCTCTGCTGTCATGCGCTTTTCAATCTCGACGGCAGTGTCGCGACGCTTGACGAAGATGATTGAAGAACCGATTGTCATTAGGCCATAAAGTTTGACGAGGACTTCGTATTTGTGTTGCTCCGAATCGCAGTCCATGTAGAGTTGTTTGATACCTTCGACTGTGAGTTCCTCATGCTTTAGCGTGATTTGATTGGAGTTGGGGGAAAATTTGTCGGCATAGCGGACGACATTGTCGGGAAACGTGGCAGAGAAGAGAACGACTTGGACGGTCTTGGGAAGTAACCTATAGAAATGTCAGTCTTTTGATCGTGTCCGAGATTGCAAGTCACAAGTACTCACGCCTTGACGCGAACACATTGGTCCCCAAGTCCCTGCTGATCAAGCATGTTGTCGGCCTCGTCGAGCACCAAAACCTTCATATGTGTTGCGTCGATCTGTCTCCGTCGAATTAGGTCCATGACCGTGCCTGGGGTGCCAACCACAATCTGTCCTTCTAGCTTCTTGCCTCGCTGATTTGGATCCGGAACTGCTTGAATGACAGTCAACCCCTGCACGAATTGACCCATTGTCTTCACTACGCCCATGATCTGACGAGCAAGCTCACGACTTGGTGCAAGGACGAGTGCTTGTGGTGCCGGGTTCTTGATGTCGGTCCGCGCGAGCATGTTGAGCACGAACGCTGCGGTTTTCCCTGTCCCTGACTGTGACTGACCGATCATATTCGTGGCTGGGTTGACGAGGAGAAGTGGTAGTGCGCGTTCTTGAATCTTTGAGGGCTTTCGAAAGTTCATGGAGTAGATGCCGTTCAAGATCTCTGGTATTCTGATTGCAAAAGTCAGCTTGATTACGCGAAGAGAGTGTTGTTAACCATGCATACAATCCGAGATCTTCAAACTTCTTCGCCGAGAACAGTGGGTTGTTGGGATCAGCTTGCATGTCAGCAAGCTTGACCTCGACATCATATTCAGGCTCGTGAAGCGCTGACGAGCCTGCATCTTGAGGTGCTGCGCCATCTGTCTGAGCTTTCTCAAGTGTGACAGCAGCCTCCGTCTTCTTATCTGCTTCAGGACCTATTTCCAACTAATCAGCCAAGGCGGGCTAGTCGGACCTGCATTCAACACTGACCATTGGCTTTGTCGGCGACAGTTCCTTCGGTATCATCAGCCCAGTCGGTCTTGGTCGGCATCGAGATGCGGCTCTCGAGAGAGTTAGAGGCTGTAGGGGGCTTTGAGTCGTCTGCAGACATTATGGGTGAAAGTGTATGGAAGTCGCGAAAATGTGCGCTGGAGGGTAGGTTGAGCAAGCGGCCTGCTTCAGTGTTGTCAAATGCTCTCCAGCTTGGACTCTTTTATTGGCTTTTGTAGATATTTGAACACGTTCAGTGTCGTGTAAGTCGGTGAGTCACCAGTTGAGTCAAGGAAGTCTATACCGCCGAGATGTTGATTGGAGTAAGCTTTGTAAAAAATGGCAATGAAAGTGACGTGAGGATAGTCTTTGATGATGTGTTTGTGTTTGTTTGCCAGTGAGGTCAATTCAGTCATCCATCCATCGCGCTGATGTCGACAATATTCTCGAGCACATGCAAATCCTCCCCCACGTTCAACCACGGAAACCAATGCATATCCCCGCTTCTGTCTCTCGTCTTGAACTCACCCGGCCTCATCCACCTGCAACAGTCTTATACCATTGCTGCAACTATCTGTCCTCCGCCCTATGCTGTAGTTTTGCCCAGATGTATGCGTCCAGTGCAAGACTTTACTTCTCCTCGCTATGACCGAAGTCGATATCGCACCCCAATTCGGTGCTGAGCTGAAGGTTCGCTATACTCACGGCTGAGCCCACAGTCATGCGACCTCGACACTAATAGTCTAGTAGGATGGTTTCAAGCCTGTAAATACTTGGGTTCGTACAAATGAAAAGTCTGAGGAGGGTACAGCATCTGACGCCGAGGCTATCAGGTCTCCGGTGGTATTGCCTGGCTTGAGGATATACAACAATTCTATCGAGAACGAAGCGAAATTGAGAAAGACTACAGCGCCAAGCTCAACGCTTTGGCGAAGAAATACTATGAGAAAAAGGCCAAAAAGTCCAGCAGTCTGAGTGTGGGAGACACGCCTACTGTTACTCCAGGTTCATTGGAAAGGTACCCTGACGTCAGTTTCTTAGCATCGAATACTGGAGGACTAATCATATTCAAGCGCTTCCATGACAACTTGGGGTGTTCAGCTCACTACTCTCGAGCAGCGTGCCGCCGAACACGACAAGTTTTCCAGGGATCTAGCAAATCAACTTGCTGAACCAGTAGCGAGATTGCAGCAAAGATGTGAAGAATTAAGAAAACAGCACTCGGACTATGCTGTTAAGCTGGAAAAGGAAAGAGATGGTCAATATACAGATTTAAAGAAAGACAAAGCCAAATACGATAGTGTCTGTGAGGATGTGGAAAAGCGGCGCAAGAAGATTGACTCCTCTTTCGATATGGGTAAATCAAAGGCCCAAAATGCTTACCAGCAGTATCAACAAGACATGTACAATTCAAAGGTAAGAAGGAAAACTCTGCTCAAACAAGCATGGCGGACAGAAGTTAACAGACTTGGCAGAACACATATCTTATTGCTATAAATGTTACGAATAAACAGAAAGAACGTTACTACCACGAATACGTTCCGGATCTACTAGACAGCTTGCAAGACCTAGCCGAGTCGCGAGTCACCAAACTCAACGCAATCTGGGCACAAGCTGCAGCCATCGAGAAAGCAACACTCGACCGCAGTGGCGAACTGGTCAAACACCTTGCAGGCGAGATACCTCGCAACAATCCAGTATTAGACTCAATGATGTTCGTTCGGCATAACGTGGCCGATTGGCGTGCTCCCATAGATTTCAAATTCGAGCCTAGCCCAGTCATGTACGATGACGATCAAATGGCGACCAATGCTCCGTCAAAAGTTTTCTTGCAAAACATTCTTGGCAAAAGCAAGAGTGATCTCAGTTCTCTTCGCGGTGCAGTCGATCGTTATAGGAAGGAGGTTGAGGCTGGTAGACAAGTCAGAGCCAATGTTCGTGCTGGTAAGGACAAGAGAGACGAGATAGATGTGTCGCGATCTGTCTTCATCTTATTAGAAAACTTTCATGAAGCAGAGCGGAAGAAGATTACAGCTGAGATTCAAGTATCGACGATTGTGCGAGCTGTTGGCGACGTCTCGATGCATGCAGTCAACCATGCTTTCGAAGCAAAGACGTTCAAGATTCCCACAAACTGCGATCTCTGTGGGGATCGAATATGGGGTCTCTCTGCCAAAGGCTTTGCTTGTCAAGCTTGCGGCTTCACGTGCCATAGCAAATGTCAGATGAAAGTGCCTGCAGATTGTCCTGGAGAACAAGACAAAGATGAACGTCGAGCACTAAAAGCTAGGAGACAGATGGGTGCTCAATCAGGACAAGTCGAGTCTGATGACCCTACAGACGCTGCATCCTCGTCTCCTAGGTTGACAAGGACAGAAACGGCGGGATCTATGAATACATTAAGCTCGGGCTATGCGGCAAGTGCACAGCGTTCGGTCTCTGGTCTATCAGTTCCTGCAGCACACGAGGATGCTGAGAACAACAAACCGCTCCCTTCACGACCTGCTGCAATATCCTCGCGACCGAGAGTGCTCGCCCCGCCACCAAGTACGTGGTCCAACGGCGACTCTCCTGCTGCCAGCTCAACACCAAGATCTAATGAAAAGAGAGGCCGAATGCTATATGCCTATCAAAAGAATGCCGCAGGCGAGATCAGCGTCGCGGAGGGTAGAGAAGTCGTGATACTGGAACCGGATGGTATTGTGTTCTGCCTCTTCTCGTGTAATATTGACACTAACACCTTGACAATAGATGGTTCCGGCTGGACGAAGATCCGTGTCGACTCCTCCACCGGCCTCGTTCCGACCGCGTACTACGAGCCTCTCTCTCCTCCCACCTCTCCATTCGCCGATGATGCCAACGGCCACTCCAGTCGTCCACGTCCGACCTCGAATTATTCAGCCTCCTCTATTTCTTTGGCCGGCAGCATCGCCAGCAGTATCCAAGCACAGAATACTGGTGGAAAGAAGGTAGGACCAGCTGTAGCACCTAGAAGGGGCGCGAAGAAGATCAGACATGTTGAGGTCATGTATGCTTATCAGGCAAGAGGTCCGGAAGAGTTGAGTGTGGACGAAGGAGAGAAACTGGTGTTAGTCAGGCCAGATGCTGGAGACGGATGGGCAGAAGTGGAGAAAGGCGGTAGGCAGGGGAGTGTACCAGCAAGTTATGTGCGAGAGATTTGAGGCTGAAGAGCCAACGAAATTGGAAAGTAGACGATACATCGTCCTGCGCTACTTGGTGTCTTGTCATGGGATAGGAGTCGAATGGCGGTAGCGTGGTCGGATGGAACTAGACGGGATTGAGCGTAGGACGTAGCCATTGCGCAGTCATATTACTCCTCTCGACATGCTTAGACTCTGTAAAGTATCGGGTATATATCTACAAATATATGTTGTGAACAGGGTGCAGTCACGGTATAATCCAGAATCAACTTCATCTGCCACTTCGTATTATTCACACACGGGTTCAATGACAAGACGCTCTCCTGAACTGTTACCCAACTCAACCTCCATTGACCCTCTCTCGGGACGCAGTAAGGAGCAGTAAGAAGAAGCATATATGGAAGCTTTCGTCCCATAGTCTCTTCCCAGCGTTCTAACACGACCAGATGACCATATGAAGCTATGCAGCCTCAGCAGCACCCTCAACAAACACAGCTACACCCTCGGCGCCCGGGTCGGGACACTCCTGATACTCCTTACCACCCACATATACGGCTCGCCCAAGGCTCGCCGTCATCGCCTTTGTAGCCTCAGTACCCTCCCTAGCCTTCTTCGCCGCATCCACCACACTCCCCGCTCCCAAAGCCTTCACAAACGGCTCCAGACTATCCATCATCGTCCTGTCACCAATCCTGGCCGGCGTAACCTTCTGCAACGCCTCAAGCCCCGCCTGCAACGCAGCCACATGCTCCTGCCTCCCCGCCGTCTTCCCATCAGCTTTGCCGCCGTGCTGTCGGAACCACGACGTCGCGCCATGCAAGAAGATACTGTATAAAGCGCCACTCGTGCCGCCCATGCTCTCCTCGGCCAGATCGGCCAGCTTGGCAAAGGTGGCGACCGCATCGCTTGTGAGTCCGCTGTCGAGGAACTTGATGACCGCTTCGGCGCCGTTCTTGAGCGTCTCGCCGCAGTCCCCGTCGCCGGCTATGGTGTCGTATTTGGTAATGTTTGGCTCTGCAGCAATGAGGGATTTGCAGCCGGCGGTGAGGGTGGTCTTGAAGGCGCTGGTGTCGAGGGTGTAGCCGTTTTGGATGGTAGGCTCGGAGACTTCGGGGGCGGAGGTGAGTTCGGTGGGTGGCTGGATGGCTTGTGGGGGTTTGGAAGGGGATTTGGGACTCCAGCCGAGCGCGGAGGTGGGGGCGTCGAGCAGCGGGAGCATTTGGGCGGTCGTTTTGAGAAGGGTGATGCTGAAGCCGGGGCCGTTGAGGGAGGTCATGAAGGTGCCGGTGTAGAAGCGGGAGATGGTGAGGTTGCGTGAGTCTGTGGCGGATGTTAGTGCTGTGTGGTGGATAAGAATAGTAGACTAGACTGACGTAGTTGAGAGGCTACCTCCTTTGAGATTGCTCCTAGTTCGAGGACTGATAGACCACCGAGATTGTTCACCATCAGTGCGTACTTGCCATTCTCGACATCACTGAGATACGCACGATCCTTGTCGTTTGAATCCAGCAATTGCTCCAACATCATCTTCACCAAACTGCCAAGCTCCGGCACAGGCTTCAACTTCTTGGATCCGGGTTCGTTGTGAATACCCATGCCGAGTTCCAACTCATCATCAGCAAGTAAAGCCTCGTCGTCCTTTGCTCTTCCCGGTACATGCACGTGATCAAGTGACACTCCGACAGTGACAAGACTATTGCCGACTTCAGTAGCAAGTTGCGCCACTTCTCCCAACGAAGCACCCTTCGCTGCTGCCGCGCCAGCCACCTTGTGGACAAAGACCTATCCGCAATCATTAGAACACGATTCACTAAACCCTAGCCCAACACTTCATGCCTACCGTGCCAGCCAGCCCTCTCCTGCCCACCCTCCCACTCTTCGCCCTTCCAACAGAAACATCATCACCAACGACAACAACCTCGACATTGACCCCTGCAGTCCTGAGTTTCGACGCCGCAAGATTGAAATGGAGCACGTCGCCAGTGTAATTCTTCACAATCAGCAAGACTCCCTTTCCGCCGCCCTCGCCCTTGCCTTGCAGATGCGTGACTCCATTCACAATCTGTGCAACACTGGGGCTGGCAAAGATGCTTCCGCTGATAGCGCCAGCCAGCATGCCATTCCCTACATACTGAGCATGCGCAGGTTCGTGGCCGGCGCCGCCGCCTGAGAAGAGCGAAACGGTGGTGTTGGGGTCGGAGGCCTGGTTGATGATTGCTACGAGGCGCATGTTAGTGTATCGCTCATCCGTACTCTTCGACGCAGCATCCAAGCCAGACATCTCGGAGCGCTGCATGCGTCGAATCACATACATTTGTTCTTGCGGTCAAAGCCCAATGTCGGATCAGCCCAGGCAAGGGCTTCCAGAGCATCAAGCACAGTCTGCTCGGCATTGGTCACGAAGTGTTTTGACGACATCTTGAGCTGTTATAGGTGCGAGATCACAGTATGATTGATATGATTGATGTCACAAGCAGGCAGTAGCACGACGTCGATTTGTATATGAGAATCAAGCAGGACTATGTAACCAGACATGTACCCACGTAGAGTGAGGGGTATGCAGGGTTACCCGAGCAGACTGGGCGTGGGGTTTCGGAGGGGGGGCGTGGGGGTGAAATGGGGCGAGATAGAGAGTTGGTCAAAGAACTGAAGCAAGTCCAGCAAGCAATGACGGAAGAAAGAAAGACCAGACCAACAATTTTGTGTTGTATTCGAATCTACTTTAACCACACTATACATTGCACAGTCGTGCCAATAATCGGAAAAGTTTTTAAAACTTCTATACCATCAATTCATCCTGCATTTCGCCAAGACATTACATTTAGATGAGTTGCTGGAAAGCACGGTTGAGAGGAGAGCGGAGGGGCTTGACATCCTTCCAGAAGTCAATGGTGGCCATTGCGCGCTTGGAGACACCTTCGGGTGTGAACTCGAATTTCTACACAATCAAAATTAGTAACTTAATCACAAATGGACACGATAAAATGTAGACAAAACATACCGCGTAAACCTCCTTGTAAGGACCTGAAGCACCGAATCTGTTGAGACCGAATTGCTCGTGTGTGTATTTCTCCCATCCTTGTGTAGACATGACTTCCACGGAAAGAGAAGGAATTCCATCAGGGATGACAGAAAGCTTGTAGTCCTTGGGCTGTGCGTCAAAGACTTCTGTGCAAGGCATGGAGACAACACGAGCCTCAACACTGTGCTTTTCCTTGAGGTACTTGACAGCCTCCAAGCAGAGAGATACCTCAGAACCAGTGGATACAAAGGTGAGGGCAGCGTTCTTGTTCTCAAGAGCGACATAACCACCCTTGATGGCGTCACCAATGGTAGATCCCTCGAGTTGAGGAAGGTTCTGACGAGTGAGAGCAATGATAGAAGGAGTGCCGGTGGAAGTGAGAGCAACGTAGTAAGCAGCGCTGGTCTCGTTACCGTCTGCTGGACGCCACACCATCATGTTGGGGAGAGCGCGGAAGTGAGCAAGTGTCTCAATAGGCTGGTGAGTAGCACCGTCCTCACCGAGACCGATGGAGTCGTGCGTGGCAACCCAAATGACACGCTGGTGAGACAGTGATGACAGACGAATAGCTCCGGCAGCGTATGAAACGAAGTTGAGGAAAGTACCACCTGCAGGGATGAGAGTACCGTAAGCAGACATTCCGTTCATGAGAGCACCCATGGCGTGCTCGCGGACACCGTATCGCATATAGCGACCAGACCAATCACCAAGACCAGTGCTAGGAGGCTGGAAGTCGGTAGCCTTCTTCCATCGGGTGTTGTTGGAGCCAGTCAAATCTGCTGAACCGGAGATGAGCTCGGGAACGACCT
>Ga0160429_1000565_pt1 | contig 30090 bp, 32 predicted proteins | sample SolpanmetagenomR_FD_108199 | JGI IMG/M metagenome (GOLD analysis project Ga0160429, IMG submission 108199) | Solar panel surface microbial communities from Lawrence Berkeley National Laboratory, California, USA - R | ecosystem: Engineered > Built environment > Solar panel > Unclassified ... | reverse complement strand
CTGGCTCACGTCGGTAAATGGCTCGCACAGGTGCAGGTAGGCCAGGTCGTAGTCGGCGCTCAAGCGCTTCACGATGTAGTCGAACGTCGGGATGGTGTCGGCATCCATCTTCATCCCAAACAGTCCTTCGAGCGACGGGTTTAGGCGCACGCCTACCTTGGCCATGTCCACGCCAGCCGCCTTAATGGCGTCGAGCACGTCGAACAGGAAGCGGGCACGGTTCTCGTTCGAACCGCCGTACTCGTCGGTGCGCAGGTTGCTGGTACCGTTGAAAAACTGGTGAAACAGGTAGCCATTGGCCGCGTGAATCTCCATGCCATCGAAGCCCGCCGCGATGGCGTTTTGGGACGCCTTGGCAAAGTCAGCGATAGTTTGCTTAATCTGCTCCAGGGTCATGGCGCGCGGCTCCACGGTTTCTTTGAAGCCGGTGGGCGTGTACACCTTGTCGTGGGGGTTGATGGCCGACGGGGCCAGCGGCAGGTTGCCGTGCAGCAGGTCGGGGTGCGACACGCGGCCCACGTGCCAGAGCTGCACGAAGGTTTTGCTGCCCAGGGCACGCACGCTGTCGGTTATTTTTTTCCAGCCCGCTACCTGCTCGTCGGTATAAATACCGGGCACGTTGATGTAGCCCGCGGCCTCGGGGTTCACGTAGGTACCCTCCGTGATGATGAGCCCCGCGCTGGCGCGCTGGTCGTAGTACTCCACCATCAAGTCGTTGGGGGCGTGGGCGGCGTTTTCGGCGCGGCTGCGCGTCATGGGGGCCATCACCACGCGGTTGTTCAGGTTTAGCTTATCGGAGTGATAAGGGGTCAAAAGCGGTTGCTCGGCCATGGGGTCGGGGTAGTAATTGAAGTTGCAGGAAAGGCTCTCGGTGCGAAAGCGCTTGATAAGCGGCTCCTACCCCCCTTTGTTTCGTGTTGCTACATTACTTCTTCTACCCAAGCCAGTTAGCCAGCCCGGCTGCTAGCGGCGCACGGCGTGCACAAACCGTGGCTGGCCCCGAAAATCAGCCAGCACCACTACCTGCTCGTACGAAGCACCGTCGAGCAGCGCCGCCGTTTCCGGGCCCAGCTCTTCGTTGATTTCCAGCCAGATGCTACCGCCCGGCCGCAGCAGCGCGGCCCCTACCCCCGCCAGCCGCCGGTAAAAACGCAGCGGGTCATCGTCGGACACAAACAGGGCCGTGGCGGGCTCCCAGGCCAGCACGTTTTCGCGCATCAGCGCCCGCTCACTTTCGCGCACGTAGGGCGGGTTGCTCACCAAAATATCGAGGCTGCCGGGGGGTAGGCCGGTCGGCATTTCCTGCAAAATATCGACCTGCTGCAACGCCACCAACGGCGCGTAGCGGGCGGCATTGCGCCCGGCCACCGCCAGCGCCGCCACCGAAATATCCACGGCCAGCACCTGCGCCGGCCGGGGCAGCGCGCGCGCCAGCGCAATGGCCAGGCAGCCACTGCCGGTGCCCACGTCGAGCAGGCGCTGGCCGGGCTGCCCAGCGTGGGCGCGGGTCACCAGCTGCACCAGCTCTTCGGTTTCGGGCCGAGGGATGAGGGTAGCGGGCGTCACTTCTAGCTCGAGGCCGGCAAAGTGGGCCGTGCCCAATACGTACTGCACCGGCTCGTGAGCGAGCAGGCGGGCCTGCATGGCGGGCAGCTGAGCTTGCACCTCGGCAGGCACGGGCGTAGCGGCCTGCATACGGCGCTGCAGGGGCGAGTAACCCAGCAGGTGCTCGGCCACCAGCGTGGCAATGGCCTGGGCTTCGGGGGCAGGATAGGCGGCGTGCAGAGCGCTGGTGAGGGCGGTGGTGAGTTGCTGGGTGGTCATGCGGGCACAAAGATGGTGGCGCGCGGGGTAGGGAAAACTCCTTTTGGCGAATAGCTTTACGCTCCTCATTCGCGCTGCTCTCCTCCTATGTCTGTGCCCGACGATTCGCTTTTTATGCGCCGCGCCCTCGACCTGGCGGCCCTTGGCCAGGGCTACACTCGGCCCAATCCGCTGGTAGGCTGCGTGGTAGTTGGCCCCGCAGGCACCATTATCGGGGAAGGCTACCACCAGCAGTACGGTGGCCCCCACGCCGAAGTAAACGCCCTAGCCAGCGTAGCCGACCCGGAGCTGCTGCGCCAGAGCCGCGTCTTCGTGACCCTGGAGCCCTGCGCACACCATGGCAAAACGCCGCCCTGCGCCGACCTGCTCATCGCCAAGGGCGTGCCTGAAGTGATAGTGTGCAACGACGACCCCAACCCGCTAGTGGCAGGCCAGGGCCTGGCCCGCATGCGGGCGGCGGGCATCACCGTGAGCACCGGCCTACTCGCCGCCGAGGGCCGCCAGCTCAACCGGCGCTTCTTCACGGCGCAAGAGAAAAAACGGCCCTACCTAGTGCTGAAGTGGGCCGAGTCGGCCGATGGATTCCTCGCTGGGCCGCACTTCCAGCAGGTGCAGCTGAGCGGGCCGCAGGCGCAGCTGCTCACCCACCAGTGGCGCACCGACGAAGCGGCCATCTTGGTGGGCACGCGCACGGCCCTGCACGACAACCCTCGCCTGAACGCCCGCGAGTGGCCCGGCCCCCAGCCTACCCGCCTCGTTATCGACAAAAACCTGGCCCTGCCCCCCAGCCACCACGTGCTCGACGGCTCGCAGCCCACCATTCTCTACACCCACCGCGAGCGGGCCAGCAGCCCCAATCTCACCTACGTGACGCTGCCCTTTGCCCCGCCCGGTGCGCCGCCCTCGCCCGACCTGATGCCCACCATCCTGGCCGACTTGCAGGCGCGCGGCATCGAGTCGGTGCTGGTAGAAGGTGGCCCTACCGTGCTCACCGCATTGATTAACAGCAGCATGTGGGATGAGATTCGGGTTTTTCGCTGCCCCAAGCGCCTGGAGCGCGGCATTGCGGCCCCGCGCCTAGGCCTGCGCGGCTGGCACAGCCGCGAAAAAGTGGGCCCCGACGACCTCTTCACCTATCTCAATAGCTAACTAACAGAGAGGGGGTAGGAACCAATGACCGCAAGCCATTAGTCCCTACCCCCTTCTTACTAGCTCAAGTTGCTAAAGAAACCCTAGCGGCCAAATAGGCCACCTAGGAGGCCACCGAGGCCGCTGCCCATAAGGCCGCCACCGCCAGCACTAGCCGGCTGCGAGTTGGGCCGGCCACCCAGGCCACCCAGCACCGACATGATGGAGCCGAGGCCGCTGCCGCCCATCGAGCCCTGCTGCGGATACTGGCCGCCCATGGCGCTTTGGTTGCCGCCGCCCATCAGGCCGCCCAGCATACCACCACCTAGCAGGCCGCCCAGTAGGCCACCCAGCGAACCACCGCCGCCACCGAGGCTGCCCATGGCACCGCCTAGCAAGCCGCCCAGCGAGCCGCTGTGGCTCTGGGGCTGGCCACTGTTGTTACCGCCACCTAGCACGCGCGAAATCACCATTGGGGCTACTACGCCGAGCAAGCCGGTCATAAGCGCTGCCTTCGGAATGCCTACGCTGCTGAGTTTATCGCCCAAGCCACCCAAGAAGCTTTGCTTACCGGGGTCCTCGGGGCTGTGCTGCACTTGGGCCGCCTGGTCTACTACAGTTTCCAGCGCCTGCTTTTGCTCGGGGTTCACGCCCAAGTAAGCGGCCATTTTGCCTACCATTTCTTCCTCGCCGGGCGAGTACGTACCATCGGCCCGGGCAAAGCTGATGAGGTCCGTAATGAGGGAGTAGCGCAGGTCGCTGCCCTTAAGCTGGTCGAGGCTCTGCTGCACGGTGCGGTTGTCGGCCGCATCGGCGGTAGTTAGCACCTGCCGCACGGCGCCTTCCGAAAGGCCAGCCTGCTGCGCCAACCGCTGCAAAAACTCAGCCTCGGGGGCCGTAGCCTGGCGGTCGGCCGTAGCCAAAGCAGCAATGGCACTGAGATAAGCTGTCTTTTCGGCTTCTGAATAGTTCTGGAGCAATTGCGTTTCCATGAAAAGCGTAGTAGGTGTTGGTGAAAAAGGACAGAAAAGTTGCCCGCCACAGGACGGCGGAGCGCAAAGCTGCTAACGGCTATGGCGCCACAGCGTTGCCCAGCCTGACCGCAGTGACTGACTGAAGAAGATTTTTTAAAATTTTTCTGGCTGATTGCTAATTTTTTACGTGTCGCCGCCCGTCTTCCTACCCCCTTTTTTATAGGCTAAGCTTTGTGGTTCCAAAAAATCCTCCCATCTTTGTACTCCCAAACGGGAACAACCACACGGGAGATTAGCTCAGCTGGTTCAGAGCATCTGCCTTACAAGCAGAGGGTCACTGGTTCGAACCCAGTATCTCCCACGTTGATAAACAGCCACTTAGTAGCAATACTAAGTGGCTGTTTTGCGTTGGGCCAGTAGATGGCAAATTATCGGTAGTGCCGTAGGCCGTGCTCAGAGCAGGCGGCCTTAGATGGCGAACTGCGTCGGAAAATGCTGCCGCAGAAGGCCACGCAGCTTCTCTTCCGTCAGGGGTTTGGTGAGGGTGCCGTCCACAGGCAGCTCGGCTACGCGGCTCAGGTCGCGCGGATTAACGGAAGTAGTGAGCAGCACAATGACAATAGTTTGGCGCTGGGCGAGGGGTAGAAACTGGTAAGCCTCTAGAAACTCCAGGCCATTCATCACGGGCATGTTCACGTCTAGCAGCACCAGGGCGGGGCTATCTGGCGCATTGGGGGTGCCCACCGCTTGCAGCAGTGCTAGCGCCTCTGCCCCGTTTTCCGCCACCAGTAGCTGCTCGACTACTTGCAGCCGATTGATCAGCAGCTTATTAAGAAAATTTGTGGTCGAATCATCATCGACCAGCAAAATACTGGTAAGCTTGGGCATGGGGCAGCGTAGAATAGCGTGGCCAGGTAGCCGGACTAGGGGCTTAGAGGGGCAGGGCCACTATAAAGGTAGAGCCTACCCCCAGCTGATTTTGTACGGCGATAGTGCCGCCGGCGTTCTCGACCACTTTTTTGACCATGTAGAGGCCGATGCCTGTGCCCTCGATGTGGGTGTGCAGCCGCTGAAATAAGCCAAATAGCCGGCTTTGCTGCCGGGCATCCAGGCGCAGGCTATTGTCGCACGCGCAGCTGCACCGGCTGGCCCTCCTGCGTGCAGGTGATGCACACGCGCAGCGGCCGCTCGGGGGCATGGTACTTAAGCGCTTTTCTATTGAGGGTTTAAGCCAGCCCGGCATTGGCTTGCTGCAGCTTGCTGACCTCGGTGAGGTCGCCGATGGTGCGCTTAAAGCGCTCCACTGCGTCGTGCATACGGGTAAGGATGGGGGCTACCATCCCTACCTGCCGCACCTCCATGGGCAGTTGGTAGACGATCACGGCTAGCAGCGCCTCAATGTTGGCAATGGGCTATTCGAGGTCGTGCGAAGCCGTATAGATGAAGTTGTCCAGGTCCACGTTGGTGGGTGTGAGCTGGTGATTGGTGTCATGCAACTCCTCATTGCTGGCCAGCAACTTATCGTTAATGGCAGCCAGCTCCTCGTGCCGCTTTGTCTCGCAGGCGCGGGGGTTGCTTAGCGCGCGGGCACAGCTGGGGTAGCTGGGGCAGTGTGCCCATGTGCAGCCAAGTACTGGTGGCGCCACAGCACCCAGGCCAGGCCGATGGCGGCCGCCACCACTAGCAAGACATACACGACCCGGTTTTGGCGCGTAATAATATCGAAGCGTTTCATAGGGGTAGGCGATGAGGACGAGACCTAAACGCGGGCCAAGCCCTGGGGTTGCCGGGGGCTAGCCAATACCTAGGCTGTGTTGCAAGCCCAGCAACACAGCATCAATCTGGTCGGCAAAGGCATTTATCTGGTCGAGGCCAGCGCGTGCCTCCTCTATATGGCCGCGCTGGTAGCGGGTAGTCAGCTCCTGGCCAGCGCGCAGCTGCTGCTGTAGCAGGTGTTCCGCTTCGCGCACTTCGGCCCGGCTGCCGTAGTCGGGCTTGAGCACGGTTTGCAGCCACTGGCTCAGTGGGCTGTCAGCCACCGAAAATAGGGCCGCATCGGCTTCGCGCACGCCGTAGAGCACCGACCGCAGCCGGGACTTGAACAATACCTGCTTGACGCGGGCCTGCTGAAAGTCGAAAGGAGAAAGGGTCATTAATACGGGTACTAACGAATAACGTGTGGGTAGTAATACTCAGTAACTAATTCACTCTTAGTATATACTCTACAGTAAACTTCTAGCCACTTAACCTAGGGTAGCTAGGCCCTGCGCCCGCAGGGCTGCTAGCTCGGCCTGGGCGTGGGTGAGGGTTGTAACGTCTACGGCCAGCATGAAAAGACCGGCCGGCTGGCCGTGCTCCTGAAACTGCTGCAGCGTAATATCGACTACTACTTCTTGCAGGGGGCCGCCGGCCGTGGGGGCCACCTCCACGCGCAGGCTGGGGTCATGAAAGTCTTTGCCGGTCGTGTATACATCATCGAGCACAGCCAACAGGCCCTGCTCCACTACTTCGGGCAGCGCGGTAGCTACCGGCTGGTTTAGCAGCTCGCGGTGCGGAAACAGCTGCTGGTAGGCTGGGTTGATAAACTTATAGCGATAGTCGGGCCCGCGCAGAATAGCCACGAGTGCTGGCACCTCCATAAATAGTTTGTGGTACGTAGTGCGCTGGCTTTCCGACTTTTGATACGTTTGGTACGCCTGCTCGGTCAGCAGGGCTTGCTGCTCATTGGCTTGCAGCAGCTCGGCTACCAGCTGGCGCTGGTCGTGGATGTCGCTGGCACTACCGACCCACATAGTCAGTTGGCCGTCGGGAGCACGGCGTGGCACAGCCTGTATCAGCACCCAGCGGTACTGGCCGTCGTGGCGGCGCAGGCGGTATTCGTACTGAATGGCTTGGCCGCTGGCTATGGCAGTAGCCCAGGTTTGGCGCAGGCCCGCTAGGTCGTCGGGGTGCGTTTGCTCAGTCCAGTTGCTGTCGATTAGCTCCTGCTGGGTTTTGCCTGTAAAGCTGAGCCAGCGCGGGTTGAAGTAATCGGGCTGGCCATCCGGCGTATTGGTCCATACCATCACGGGCAGCGACTCCAGAATGAAGCGGCTACGCTCTTGGCTGTCGGCCAGGGCCTGGGCCGCGGCGTTGGCCTGGTGGGTAGCCAGCGTTTGGGCCGTCACGTCCTGCGGGCGCTGCAAAATGTATTCGAGCTGTCCTTGGGCGTCGAAAAGGGGGTAGTGGGTTATCTGCCAATAGCGCTCCTCGGTGCTACCATCGGGGCGGGCCAGGTCGTAGCGCAGCAGCGCCATAGTGTGCGGGGCGCGGTGCTGGCGCACATACTCGTGCGACTCGTCCAGTGCGCGCTGGCTTTCGGGCGCCGAGGGGTAGGCGGCAAAAATATTTTTACCCACCGCCTCCGCACGCGGCAGTAGCGCTGTGGCCACGTGCGCGTCCGAATTATCGACCACGGTGTCGTCGGGGCGCAGCAAGAGGAAAGAATCGGGCAGCGCGTAGAATAAGCGCTGGTAATCAGTTGGCTGAATGCTAGTAGGCATGGCGAGCTACAAAACCAAAAATGACGCGGGTGGGCAGGCCGCAACGTGCAAGGCTGGCGGCTCTCCTACATACCCCGCCCGCGGCCAATTAGTTGGGCCCAGGCCGCCCCGCAAGGCTGTACCTTTGCCCAATGCCCTTGCTCGAAGTACTTACCCGCCGCCAGCAGCGGCAGTTTTGCGCCCTGCCCCACCGCCTGCACCGCCACGAGCCCGCCTACATTGGCCCGCTCGATAATGAGGTGGAGGCCGTGTTTGACCCCGCCAAAAACCAACTTTTTGCCGCCGGCGGCGCGGCCCAGCGTTGGCTGCTTACCGATGCGCAGGGGGGGGTAGTGGGCCGCATCGCGGCTTTCATCAACCCACTCACCGCCACGGTTGCCGACCCTACCCTGCCCACCGGCGGCCTGGGGTTCTTCGAATGCCTCGACGACCAAACGGCGGCCCACGAGTTGTTTGACGTGGCCTGCGCCTGGCTGCGCGCCCGCGGCATGCTGGCCGTGGATGGCCCCATCAATTTTGGCGACCGCGACCGGTTTTGGGGCGTGCTCATCGACGGCTTCGACCGCGAGCCAAACTACGGCATGTTCTGGCATCCAGCCTATTACCAGCAGCTGTTCGAAGCCTACGGCTTTCAGCTTTATTTCAAGCAGTATACCTGCCACCGGCCGGTCGATATGGTGCTGCACCCCAGCTTTCACCAAAAGCTGGCGGGCTTTGAGGCCGATAGCGCCTACCGCTTTGCCTACGCTCGCAAGGCCGAGCCCGAGCAGATGGCTCAGGATTTTCACCACGTCTACAACCTGGCCTGGGGCCGCCACGCGGGCGTAAAGCCCATGACCATTGAGCAGGCTCGCCACTTGGTGCGCGAGATGAAGCCTGTTATCGACGAGCGCCTGCTAGCCTTCGCTTACCACCACGACCAGCCAGTAGCGTTCTTCCTGAGCTTGCCCGAGCTGAACCAGATTTTCAAGCATATCGGCCACCGCCTCAACCTGGTGGGCAAGCTGCGCTTTGTGTGGCAGCGCTGGCGTTACATGCAGCGGCGCGACAAGAAGCTACTCGGCATTATCTACGGCGTAATTCCTGATTACCAAGGCAAAGGTGTGGACCAAGCCCTACTCACCTGGGAGCAGAAGCGCTTTATCGAAGCTGGCTACGCCAACATTGAGATGAACTGGATTGGTGACTTTAACCCCCGGATGCTCGTGACCACACGCAGCATCGGCGCCAAAATCGTGAAGACCCACGCCACTTACCGCAAGCTGTTTGTGGACCGGCCCTTCGAGCGCTACCCCATCATTCGCTGAGGAAGCTAGGAAGCTGTAAAAGAACAGCATGCTGAACGCAGTGAAGCACCTCTACCAGGCCGTTGAACGATGTCGGTAGAGGTGCTTCACTGCGTTCAGCATGACGTTCTTCTATCCCTTACCCCTCATTCTAAACGTGTTGTCCAGCGCCAGCACCTGGGGTAGCACCAGCTGCGAATCGTCGTTGTAGACGACATGCTCGGCGCGCGCCAGCTTTTCTTCCTCGCTCAGCTGCTTGCCCATAATGGCCTGCACCTCGGCGGCCGAGCGGTGGGCATCGCGGCGCAGCACCCGCGCCGTGCGCACCGCAGCCGGCGCAAACACGGTGATGATAGCGTCGAGCCCCTGGTACGCGCCCGATTCGTAGAGCAGCGCGGCCTCTTTGAGGCAATAGGCATAGCCTGCGGCAGCTTGCGCCGTAGTCCAGGCGGCGTAGTCGGCGCCCACGCGCGGGTGCACCAGCGCATTGAGCCGGGCCAACTGGGTCGCATCGTTGAACGCTACCTGCGCCAGGTACGGCCGGTTAAGCTGTCCGGCGGTATCATAGGTGGCCGCCCCGAAGGCAGCTTGCAACTGCTCGCGCAGCACGGGGTCGTGGGCCATCACCCACTTGGCGCGACTGTCGGAGTCATATACTGGCACGCCCAGCGCAGCAAACACCCGCGCCACCACACTCTTGCCCGAGCCAATTCCACCGGTGATACCAATACGCAGCATACACGTTGATTACTACTTGTAAATTAGCCTGTTATACTTACCCTGCAACACAAACCCCTTCCAGCAGCCGTAATAATCAGCCAGCAGCCTTTCGTTATTCCGCGCTTTTCCTGGATAAAGAATCGCCGCCCGGCACCAAGTAGTAGCTGGCCGAGTCGGCGGGCAGGCTCACTAGGCGCACAGTACCTAAGGCACGACGCAGGGGCGGCCGTAACGGCGAGCGATACGGAGGCGTGCCGGGCAGCCGCAGCCGTATCTCGGCTGGGGTCAGGTGCATACCAAGGGCACGGCTGAGCAGGCGCCAGCCATTGCCACGCACTTCTACCGCTACGGAGGGGGGTAGGGGCCGGGCCGGGTGGTAGCGCTGGGCATTATAGTGCCAGCTTACCGGGTAGGCCAGGGGGGCCACGTAGCTCTTACTAAGCGAGCGCAGCATCCACAAGGTGCTGGCAATCAAGAGACAGGCAAAAACTACGCGGTAAAAATGCGGTTCCTTTTCGGCCAAGGGGCGCAGCAGCCGGCGCAGCACCTGCACCAGCTGGCCGTGGCCACTGCCGGGCGGGGGCAGCGCAGGCTTCATACTAAACGCTAGTGGCGGGGGCGTCGGTAGCAGTGGAAGTAGTAGGCGAGCCAGCTACACGCGCCACCGCGCTACGGTCGAAGCGCAGGCGCTGGCCGCGCTCTACTTCGAGCAGCACAGTTTCGGGGCCCACCTCCACCAGCAGGCCATGCATACCGCCAATGGTCACGACGCGCGTACCCTTTACCAGAGACTCCCGAAAAGACTTGGCTTCGGCCGTCTTACGCTGCTGGGGCCGAATCATGAAGAAATACAGCACCAGGCCAATAGCCACCGGAAAAACGAGCTGCATAATGCCGCTACCAGTCGCAGCCTGCAGCAAAAGAGTAAGGAAGGTCATGAGTTTTTATGGAAGAGAGTGGGAGGGGTAGGAAAAGCAGCAGACAGTAGCCACCTGAACGCTAGCGCTTACAATTGACGGCGCGGCAGGCATCCAGCCCGCTTACTACTCCTTAGCTGTCAGGATATTGCCTTTAATGTAGATGGTGGTGGTGCTGGGCTGGGTATTGGCCCGCACATTCACCTGCTTGCTGATGAGGCCCTGCTTGCCGTGGCTGTCAAACTGCACCTCCAGCTCGCCGGTGGCCCCGGGTGCAATAGCGTCCTTGGTCCAGCTAGGAGTAGTGCAGCCGCAGCTGGCGGTAGCATCGGCAATGAGCAGCGGCGTCTTGCCTGTATTAGTAAACTTGAACGTATGGTTTACTTTGCTAGCGGGCTGAATATCACCAAAATCGAACTGTTTTTCGGCAAATGTCAGTACGGGTGCGTTGGGATTAGCGGCCTCGGTATCGCTAGCGACGTTGGGGTTGTCGATGGTCGGGTTGGCTTTGGCATCAGCAGCCGCTTCGTCGGCAGCGGCATTCATGCCTTGGGTGCCCGCTTCGGTCGCTTTTTCGCGATTGCAGCCGCCTAGTAGCAGGGCCGCCACCGCCAAAGAATAGATAGTAGAACGCAGCATATACATAACCCGCGCGGCAGCCCAAGAGCCACCGCGCGGGATTTGGGTAAAGTTCTTATTTCAGCTTGTCGATGACGTGCTGGGCAAACTCCGTGGTCGAAGCTTTGCCACCTAGGTCACCGGTGCACTGCTCTTTGTGCAACAAAGTCTCGTTCAACGCTGCCTCAATGCGGGTAGCATACGCCGGCTCGCCGAGGTGCTCTAGCATCATCAAAGCCGAGCGCAACAAAGCCGTAGGGTTGGCTTTGCCCTGGCCCGCAATGTCGGGAGCCGAGCCGTGCACGGCCTCAAAAATGGCCATATCGTCGCCAATATTGGCACCGCTTACTACGCCCAAGCCGCCTACCAGGCCAGCGCACAAGTCTGACAAGATGTCGCCAAACAGGTTGGTGGTCACAATCACGTCAAATTGCTGCGGCTTGTTGACCAGCTGCATGCACATGTTGTCGATGATGCGGTCGTCGTAAAACGTCACCTCCGGAAACTCGGCCGATGCTTCTTTGCAGGCGTCAATCATCAGCTTGCCGGCCTGCTTCAGAATGTTGCCTTTGTGGGCCAGCGTCACGTGCTTGCGGCCGTGCTTGGCAGCGTAGGCAAAGGCCGCACGGCAGATTTTGCGGCAGCCCACCACTGTGTTGCGGCTGATGGAGTCGGCAATACCCAGGCGCTCGTCCCACAGCTCGAGGCCCGCATACAGGCCCTCGGTGTTTTCCCGAAACAGCACCAAATCAATCCCGGTGAAGGGGGTAGTAACGCCCGCGGTGGTTTTAGCTGGGCGCACATTTTGGTAGAGGTCGTACTTCTGGCGCAGCGTGATGTTTACGCTCCGAAAACCCTTGCCTACCGGCGTCGTTACGGGGCCTTTGAGGCCCACGCGGGTGCGCTCCAGCGAATCAAACAGTGTTTGGGGCAGTAGCTGGCCGCTCTCGGCCAAGGCCGTTTCGCCAGCGTGGTGCTGCTCCCACTGCACGGGCACTTGGGCCGCCGCAAAGATATCGACTACAGCACGGGTGATTTCCGGACCAATACCGTCGCCGGGAATAAGGGTTACGAGATGCATTTCGCAGAAAATTGGTGATAAGTGAAGGGCGAGGCCCTACCCCCGGCGCGGCCGCCAAGTTTTGGCCAGGCCGCGCCGGGGGTAATCGGCGCTTAGATGGTCCGGCGCGAATTAATCTGGTTGATGAGCTGGTCGACATCGCCCAGCAGCTGCTCGGCCTTGCTCTTGGCATCCTGAATAACGCGCTGGCCCTCGCTCTTAGCCGATGATGGGGTGTTGTCGCGGCTGGTCACCAGGCTTTCGGTGAGGTCAGCGAGCACCGAGCGGTATTTTTCCAGCTGGTAGCTGAGCCAGGAGCGGGTTTCGCGGCCCGTTTCGGGTGCGTAAAGTAAGCCAACGGCAGCCCCGGCGAGGGCGCCGCCCGTGAAGCACAACAGTCCGGTGGTGGTTTTGCTAGCCATGTTTTCTGAAGGGTAAGGTGATTAATGGATAATGAGTAATTAATTGATAGCCTGTGGGCAAGGAGACTCAGCAAGTCATCCGTTGCTGCTTGGCTATTCAGTAATCACTCATTTCACTTACTGGTTGTCGAGCAGGCCCCGGCCCGACTTGCGGATTTCACCGCTTGCCGCCAGGTCCTGAGCCAGCTTATCCAGTATGCCGTTTACGAATTGTTTGCTCTTGGGGGTACTGTAAAGCTTGCTGATTTCGATGTACTCGTTGATGGTCACCTTGACGGGGATACCCCGGAAAAGCTGCATTTCGCACAGCGCCATCTTCAGAATAATCTTGTCGAGCAGCGCCACGCGCTCCACGTCCCAGTTCTGGGTCGATTCGGCAATGAGCTTCTCCGATTTGGCATCGTCGGCCAGTGTCTGCTTGTAGAGCGTTTCGGCAAAGTCGCGGTCGTCCTGCCAGTTGGCGCTCAGGTTCATCAGCTCCTGCTTTTCGTCGGCCGCGTGGGGCAGCATTTTCAGCGTCTTCAGCACCAGGTTGCGCACGATGGGCCGGTTTTCCTCCCAGTTCAGGTCGTTTCCTTCCAGGTACCGGGGTAGGGCTTCGCCCTTGAACACGAAGCTCTTGTAGAGGTGGCGCACCAGCTCCATGTCGGTTTCGTAGTCGGTTTCGGCAAGGCCCGTGTTTTTGCCAGCCAGATAGGCCTGCACGGTTTCGTCGGGCTTCATTTCCTTCTGCCAGGCTTCGCGTAGGGCTTCGAGCTCCTCGCTATCGGTCCACTGCAGCTTGTGCTTAATGGTGGTTTGCAGCAGCTGCTCATTTTCGCGCAGCTTCTCGAAAGCTGCGTTGGTAAACAACCGAGCGGTGCCCTCTGCCTCAAAACGCGGGCCGGTGAAGCGCCGAGCTTCGCGCTCGTTTTCTTCCGTAATCAGCTCTAGCAGTGCCTGAGGTATGTTCAACAGGTGCAGGTACTGGTCGTGGATACTTTCGGCGCCGTGCATCAACTGCCCGCCATAAAAGCTGGCCTCCTTTTGCACAAGCTTTTGGTAGTAGTCCATGGCTCCGCTCACGGCGGCGGCCACTTCTTTGTCGTCGGAGCCCGACTCGGGCATTTCGCCCGTGCGGTGCCACTCGCGCAGCTGCGCCTCGCCCAGCTTGCGCTGGCCTTCGAGCAGGCGGCGGTCGGGCGTCACCTTGGCGCTGAGGTCAGGCTCAAAAGCCGCCGCAATGCGGTCCTGGGCCAGCAGCAAATCGGCAGCTACCGCTTGCTGGTAGGCATAAAGGGCCTGCATGACTTTGATGCGGAGAAGACGGCGGTTTAGCATTTCAGTTAAATATGAATTGTTCGAAGTTGCGAGTCAAAAACATTTGTCCTTTCAGGCATAGCAACTGGCGCGGGGCCACCGACTTAGCACACGGCAAGCATATTGGCGAGTAAGCTTAGCTTAAGGCATTGGCGTTGCCTTGCTCGCAAGGACACACGTTTAGTAATTCATAACTCCTTTTTAATAGGTCGTTTTACTTGCCTGCGGCTTCGATGCACTCCTGGGCTTGGCAGCTGGCAGTCGCCTGGGTAGGGGCAGCAAAAAGCAGCGCATTAAAAAGAAAGAATGGCAGGGAAGAGTGCGGTGTAACTTTGTTTAGGTGGCCGTAGCTGGTCCAAACGCCGTTGCGGCCACAAAAGTACCCGATTTTTTCCGGTTGTGGCCCGGTTTTCCGGGCCCTACCCCTCCCCTGCCCATGCCAACTCGCGCCTTAGCCGCTGTCAATCCGCATATTTTTCGCTACAAATGGCATTTCCTCGGCGGCGTGCTATTCGTGATTTTAAGCACGCTGCTGACCATTTTTCCGGCACAACTGGTGCGCTACTCCTTCGACCTCGTCAACGAGGGCGTCGACCTCTACCACCTCTATGCCGGCACGCAGGCGCAGGCGGGCGTGTACCAGCTGTTTGGGCGCAATGTACTGTTCTACGGCATGCTCATTATTGCCTTGGCGCTGCTGCGAGGCATCTTCTTGTTTTTCATGCGCCAGACACTCATCGTGATGTCACGGCTTATCGAAAACGACCAGAAAAACCAGATTTATCAGCACTACCAGTCGCTACCGCTCAGCTTTTACCGCCGCCACAGCACCGGCGACCTTATGTCGCGCATTTCGGAAGATGTGGGCCGCGTGCGTATGTACCTGGGGCCGGGCATCATGTATTTTCTGCAGCTGGTAGTGCTTTTCATCCTGGTGGTGCCGCTGATGCTGCTGGTCAACGTGCGGCTGACGGTGCTCACCCTTCTACCCCTACCTATTCTGTCAGCCAGTATTTTCTACGTCAATAACCTGATTGAGAAGAAGTCGGACGATATTCAACGGGCGCTGGCGGCCATGACGACCTTCACGCAGGAGGCTTTTTCGGGTATTCGGGTGCTTAAGTCGTTTGTGCGCCAGCAGGATTCGTACGAGCAGTTTCAGGTTTCGACCAATGAATACAAAGACAAGTCCTTGAGCCTTAACTTTGTAAACTCGCTATTCTTTCCGCTGATTATGTTCTTGGTGGGCGTCAGCACCATTGTCACGGTTTGGATCGGGGGCCAGGAAGTAATTCGCGGCACCATCACCACGGGCAGCATCGCCGAGTTTATCATCTACGTGAACCTGCTCACCTGGCCCGTAACGGCCCTGGGCTGGACGTCGTCTTTGGTGCAGCGCGCCGAGGCTTCGCAGGTTCGCATCAACGAGTTTTTAGATGAGAAAACCGATATCGTGTCGCGGCACGACGTGGTGCGTGAAATAGCGGGCGATATTGTGTTTGACCACGTCACGTTTACCTACCCCGATACTGGTATTCAGGCGCTGCGCGATGTGAGCTTCCGCATTCGGCCGGGCCAGACGCTGGCCGTGATTGGCAACACGGGCTCGGGCAAGAGCACCATTGCGGCGCTGCTGTGCCGGCTCTATGACGTCACGGAGGGCACTATCGCAGTCGATGGAGTGGATGTGCGCGACTACGCCCTTACCTCGCTACGCGAGCAAATTGGCTACGTGCCGCAGGACGTATTTCTGTTTTCAGATAGTATTCGCCACAACATCAACTTCGGCCTCGACCAGCCCGACGAGACGCGCATGGCGCAGGCCGCCCGCGATGCCGACGTGTACGACAACATTATTCGCTTTCCCGAAGGCTTCGACACCAAGGTAGGTGAGCGCGGCATCACGCTTTCGGGCGGCCAAAAGCAACGCGTGAGCATGGCCCGCGCCCTGGTAAAAGAGCCTAAGATTTTGATTCTGGACGACTCGCTCTCGGCTGTCGATACCAAAACCGAGAACGTTATTCTCGACAGCTTGCAGCGGGTGATGAAAAATCGCACCAGTCTCATCATCTCGCACCGCGTATCGTCGGTGAAGCTGGCCGATGAAATCCTGGTGCTCGACGATGGCCAGATTGTGCAGCACGGCCCGCACGCGACCCTCATGGCCGAGCCCAATGGCCTTTATCGCGCCCTCTACGAGCGACAGCTTCAAACTGAGGCTGCTACCTCATAACTGTATTTACCTAAGAAAGAACGCCCTACCCCCTTACGCTAGCGCAAGGGGGTAGGGCGTTCTTTCTGCCGCGGCTGGCGGCCGCTAATTACTGAGTTGTACAAGGCGCATACCCTTTTTCTCACCGGCAGTGCAGCGCACCACGTATGGGCCAGTCGGCAGCGACGCCACGCTCAGCACGACCGGTGTAGTGCCCACCATCACGTTTTTGGTCAAGACCGGGCGGCCTTCTTTATCATTGATTTCGAAGCGGGTAGGGCCCGGCGCGTCACAGCGCACAGTCAGAGTATGCGCAATGGGGTTTTGTTCTGCCTTGATTTTTAGAGCGTTGGGATCGGGCGCCGGTGTTACTGGGGCTAGCGCGATGGGGGCAGCCGAGGCGGCAGCGGCTACGTCGGCAGTGCTGGCCGTGGCAGAAGGGGCAGCAGCTTTAGCCGCTGGGGCGGCAGGCTTGCTAGCGGGTTTGGCCGCGGGCTTCGCGGCAGTAGTAGCGGGTTTGGCCGGCTTGGCGACCGGGGCTTTCTGGGCCAGCAGGCCTAGCGGGGCCAGCAGCAGCGCACTAGCAAGGGTAATGAATGGCTTCATAAAGGTTATTGGACTAAAATGGGACACCTACTTAGTTTGGGTAAAGATACGGCGGCCGGCAAAATACCCTAATCTATTTTTTTACTTCTTAAGAGTGAGGGTATTGCCCTTTGGATACCATCTTTTTTACTCATAATCCACAAAAAAACCGCTTCGGCTTGTGGAAATACCGACGCCCGCCCTACCTTTGCACCTCCAAATGCCCTCGGGGTGTAGCGTAGCCTGGTATCGCGCCAGCATGGGGTGCTGGAGGTCGTAGGTTCGAATCCTGCCACTCCGACCGAGGAGCAAATTGCCCCCGAAAAAGCCCCCGACCTTCGGGTCGGGGGCTTTTTTAGGCAGTTTTGTTAAATTTGGACTTCCCGCTGCGGAGCCGCCCCTTCGGCCCCGCTTATATTCGGGGTGTAGCGCAGCCCGGTAGCGCGCGTCGTTCGGGACGACGAGGCCGTAGGTTCGAATCCTGCCACCCCGACTCTAATCAGCAGAAGGTCCTTCGCTCGGGTAGCGAAGGACCTTTTTTGCGTATGACGCCTGGCGAAAACGAACGTGGGCCAAGACTCAGAGCTGATAGCTCACTTCACACCCACCCGCAGCTCATCCACCTCATCCAGTCCAAACTGCTCCAGGTAAAACGGCTGTCCGGTTAGCCCTAGGTCTTTGATGCCCTGTTGGGCCGTAGCGTAGAGCTTGCCAGGCGCCAGCAAAAAGCTTACGCCCTGCACGCGAGCAGCTACTACGCGCCGGCCGGCTGGCACCACGCGGTAGCGCCAGCTGGCTGGCAGTATGGCAGTCGTGTCGGCTACCCGCAGCCCCACAAACGCCCGGATAGAGTCGTGCGCCGACTCGGGGTTATTGTAGTAAAGATTGGCCAGCGGCGGCGGGGTAGGGCTGGCGTCTTGCCGCGCTTTAGCCGCCCGAAACAGTTCGCCAAAGCGCGCATCGCTCACCTTACCATGAAAAGGCTGGCCAGCCAGCAGCACGGGCGCCGCGGTAGTCTCGAGCGCTACTGTGGGCGTGCGTAGCCCACCCAGGTAAGCATAAATGCCTAGGCCAATGGCCGTGAAAACAAGAACGAGAGGCAGCAGAAAACGCACGTTATTTCAATTATCAGTCAACAATTAACCAGTATCAGCTCGCCCTAAGCTGGGCTGCCAGGCGACTGCCTCACCTACGCATCGAGGTCCGCTTGCTCCTGGGCAACCGGCTCGCTGCCCTTGTACTGCATGCGGTAGAGCTGGGCGTAGTAGCCGCCGAGGCGCAGCAGCTCGCTGTGGGTGCCGGTTTCTTTGATTTCGCCGCGGTCGAGCACGATGATGCGGTCGGCTTTCTGAATGGTGCTGAGACGGTGCGCAATGACGAGCGCCGTGCGGCCTTCCATGAGCTTGTCGATGGCGCCTTGTATCATCTCTTCCGTTTCCGAATCGACGGACGAGGTAGCCTCGTCGAGCACAATCACGCGGGGCTCGTACACCAGCGCCCGCACAAAGCTGATGAGTTGACGCTGCCCCACCGAGAGCGTAGCGCCGCGCTCCATCACGGGGTAGTCGAGGCCGCCGGGCAGGCGCTCTATGAAGCGCTGGGCACCCACCAGCGCAGCGGCTTCCCATATTTTAGCGTCGCTAATGTCGGCGTTGCCTAGCGTGATATTAGCCCGAATGGAGCCCGCAAACAAGAATACGTCCTGCAGCACTACCCCTATCTGGCGGCACAACTGGCTCAGGTCGTAGTCGCGCAGGTCGTGGCCATCTACCTTGATGTGGCCCTGCTGAATGTCGTAGAAGCGCGACAGCAGGTTGATGATACTGGTTTTGCCCGCGCCCGTGGCGCCTACAAACGCGACCGTTTGACCGGGCTGCACGTGAAAGCTGATGTCCTTCAGCACCCATTCGGGGGCCTCGGCTGAGCTATCCGACTGGTTGGTTTCGACGTCTTGTTGGTTATAGGCAAACCACACGTGGTCGAACTCGACTTCGCCTTGCAGCTGGGGCACGGGCAGCGTACCCGAGCTAGAAATCAAGTCTTTGCTATCTAATAGCTTAAGCAGACGCTCGGTGCTCACCAAGCCTAGTTGCAAGGTATTGAAACGGTCGGCAATCTGGCGGATAGGCCGAAAAAACAGTGCATTGTACATGATGAAGGCGATGAGCTCGCCTTTCGAAATGCTGCCGTTAATCTGGCCCTGCGCGGCGTACCACACCAACAGCCCTACCCCTATCGCGCCCAGCACTTCGGCCACCGGAAAGTAAATGCTATAATACAGCACCGACTTGATGTTGGCGCGGGTGTGCTCCTGGTTGATATCCTTGAATTTTCGGTATTCGCGCGCCTCATTATTGAAAATCTGCACCACGTTCATGCCCGTCAGGTGCTCTTGCACGAAAGAGTTGAGCTTGGCCACCGCGTTGCGCACTTCCTGAAAGCTACCCTTCACTTTCTCCTTAAAGACATACGTGCTGAAGAGCAGCGGTGGAATGACCGACAAGCTGATGAGCGCCAGCTGCCAGTTGGTCCAGAACATGAAAATCATCAGAAAGACGATTTGCAGCAAGTCGCCGACCATCGCCGCTAGGCCCTCGCTAAACACGTCGGCCAGTGTTTCCACGTCCGAGATATTGCGCGTCACGAGCACCCCGATGGGCGTGCGGTCAAAAAAGCTAAGCTTGAGGCTGAGCAAGTGCCGAAACAAGTCAGTGCGGATGTCGCGCACGATATACTGGCCCAGCCAGCCGCCGTAGTAGGTTTGCAGGTAGCTCACCAGCGTGTGCACCAGCAGCAGGCCCAGCAGCCACAGCGTCGAGCGGTTGAGGCCCGCCCAGTCATTGTTGGTGATATCGACGTCGACCATGCGCTGAATGAGGGCAGGGCGTACCGTACCCAGTACCGCCGTAGCCACGGTGAGCGCGATGAGGCTGATGAACGTGCCCCGGTAGGGCGTCACGTAGGCCAGCAGACGGCGAAGCACCAGCCAGTCGAATACCTGGCCGGTTTTGGTAGCAGAAGTTGGAGTCATAGAAAGTAGGCTACTAACAAAGGTCGGCAGGTTTCGTTACCGCCACACCGCCTGCCTACCCCCTTACTTAGACTGTTTTGTACTGAAGATTTTAGGAGCAAGAAACTAAACAGGCTTTTTTGTACCTAACTCTATGTGCTCAATGAAGTCGGTTCGTCCGGCACTATTCCGGCTGGGTACTCTACCTTACTCAAATACAATCCCTTAGCTGGCGCCGCGCCGCTGGCGGCCACGCGCTGCTGCCGATACAGTATTTGCTGAAACTCCAGGGGCGTGAGCTTACCGCGGCCTACGTCGAGCAGCGTACCTACCACCAGCCGCACCATACCCCGCACAAAACGGTTGGCCCTAATGCGAAACACCAGCCCATTAGGTGCGGTGTGCCAGCCTGCTTCGTAGAGGTAGCACACATAATGGCTCTCGCCACCCTTGACCTTCGAAAATGCCGTAAAGTCGAACTCGCCTACTAGGTAAGCAGCGGCCTCGTTCATAGCCGCCACGTCGGGCGCGCGGTCCAGGTACAGCGCTTGGTCGCGCCGAAACGGATCAGGCCGCAAGCTTACGTAATACTCGTAGGTGCGGGCTTCGGCCGAAAAGCGCGCGTGGTCTTTGTCGCCCACCGCATGAATACTTATGACTTGCACATCGGGGGGTAGGGCCCGGTTGAGGCGGTAGCGCAACAGCTCGAACGTCATCTCGGCCGGAAAATCGGCTTCGAAATGCGCTACCTGGTGGCTGGCGTGCACCCCGCTGTCGGTGCGCCCACTGCCCAGCGAGTGCACCGGCTGGCGCAGCACCTGGTTCAGGGCTTTATCGAGGGTAGCCTGCACGGTGGCCACGCCGGGCTGCACCTGCCAGCCGCAGTAGGCCGTGCCCTCGTAGGCAAAATGAATGAAGTAGCGCATAAGAGCGTAAAAATACCACGCGCCTAGTGGTGACCGGCTACCTGTTCATTCAGACTAGCTGCCCAAGCAAAACACCCTCGCCACAGTGCAGCAAGGGTGTAAGATGATGGCCAGCATAGCACCGGCTGAGTTGGCGCAACGCGCCGGGCGCTCTGCCCCTCAGCTTACTTGTAGCCCTGCGTACAAACCAGCAAAAGCCTGCTCGCGGCTAAGCTCGCCAGCTACGTAGCGCTGTAGCTGACTTTGAACAGCCAGGTTGGGCGCCTGCCCGCACAGGGTTTGTACGAGCAGCGCATTCTCGACTTCCCGCTGCCGGGCAGCCGACGTATTAGTCGTGTTGACCGAGGCAGTGCTATTGAAAAAAAAAGGGTTCATAACTCAGAAAAGCGGAAGGGTAGGTAAACGCAACGGATGCTAGCGGCTGGGCCACTAGGACAAAAGAGGTCGCTGTGGCCGCCGGGCTAATATTTCGGCCTTAGAATTGACGTGCAGCTTGCGGTACACTTGCCGGATATGGCTGCGCACTGTGTCAAGACTAAGGTGGAGGCGGTCGGCAATAAGCTTGTAGCTAAGGCCGTCTTCGATGCCGCGCACGATGTCCTGCTCGCGGGCGGTGAGGCTTTGGGCAGGGTCAGGTGGCAGCGGCCGGAAGTAGCGGATGACGTGCCGGGCTACGCTCGGGCTCATGGGCGAGCCTCCGGCAGCTACCTGCAATAAGTGCTCCTTGAGCAGGGGTAGGGGCGTTGTTTTTTCAAGGTAGCCCACTGCTCCTTCACGGAGAGCTTCAAACACACGTTCGGCATCAGTATACACACTGAGCATCAACACTTCGGTATGGGGTAGAGCCTGCCGCAGCACAGCCAAGCCTTCAATACCTGAGCGCCCGGGTAAGCCAATGTCAGACAGCACCAGGGTCGGCATTTCGGCCAAGCCAGGCAATCGCTCCATGAACTCCTCGTGTGAAGCGGCGCTCAGCACGCACTCAAATTCGGGCTGCGCCGTGAGATACTCACTCAACGCTTCCCGAATAGCAGGCTGGTCTTCAATAATACCGAGGATAATCACTGCACAAAGGTCGGCGCAGGTATTACACGGCGATATAGCATAAAGATGTGAATTTTCGGTAAACCTTACGCTGCCTTCTACCGTAATGGCAGCCGCACTAGTAACACGGTGCCTGGCCCAGCAGCCAAAAAAGTGAGTACCCCTCCCACGGTCTGCGTGCGCATGCGCATGTTCGGAAGCCCCTGACCGCCGGGCCGGCCGGCAGCAGGTAGGCCCCGGCCATCGTCGCGCACTTCCAGCTCCAGTTGGCGGCCCTGTAGCCGGATGCGTACCTGCACCAACTGGGCCTGGGCGTGCTTCACCACATTGTGTAAGGCTTCTTTATAGATGTAGTAAAGGGCTTGGCGGGTAGCTAGCGGCACCACAGTGGTGGCCAAACTAGCATCGGCTTCAAAATCTAATTCAAGGCCTGCGGGAGGCAGCACCTCGTGGGCATGGTCACGCAGCCGGTCCAGCAAGCTAACTGCCGAATCGTAGCGCGAGTCGATACTCCACACAGCATCGTTCATTTGGCGAGCGGCCCGGCGGCTAGTTTCCGACATTTGGTCTAGATAGGCTTGCTGCTGCGCAGGGGCGTAGTGGCCCTCACGTAAGAGGGTACTTTGCATCGAAATCTGGGTAAGCATGCTTCCAACTTCGTCGTGTAGGTCAGCCGCAATGCGGGTACGCAACGCCTCGTGGCGGCGACGCTCACGGCGACGGTAGCGCCAAAACATAAAGGTGCTTATGGCCAGCACCACGCTCCCGAGGCCCGCCAGGGCTAGTACTTGCTGGTGGTAGCGTAGGCGCGTAAGCTCTTGCTGCTGGCTTTGTAAGTAGGCTTGCTGCCGTAGCAACTGCAGTTGAATTTGCTGGCGCTTTTGAACTGCTTCGCCTCGCAAACCTGCTATTTGGCGTCGGGTTACTTCCCCCGTTAGCGTGTCGGTTAAGGCAGTAGCTACTAGCTGGTAGTGGTAAGCTGCGCTCCAATTTTTGAGCTGCGCATTAGCTTGAGCCAGCAAGTGAGCAGCTTCGCGGCTTTCTGGGCGCAGGCCACTGCGCTGGGTTGTCACAAAGCAGGAAGAGCCATGAGCCCGTGCACTATCGGGGTGGCCGGTAGCCAGAAATGTACGGGCCAGTAATAGTTGCGTCCGAGCGATTTCCCCAGTAATGTTTAACTCTACCGCCCAGCGAAACAACTTTCTAGCCATTACCCCAGCCTCTCGGTGGTTACCTTGGCGATCAAGCATTTCTGCTATATCGACTTCGTTATCCAAAAGGCCTTTCGAACCATATACATAACGATAACTAGCTGCTGCTCTCTGATAGCAGTAACTAGCTAGGCTCCAGTGCCCTTGCTGGCGATTGAGGCCGCCCAAGCCGCTATAAGCCTGCCCCAGACTGATATAGTCTTTGTTTCTTCGTGCAAGGGCTAATGCCTCGTTAAATAGTTTGCGGGCTTGGTCATAATTACCCAGTTCTGCTTCTATCAGGCCATATTGTATGGTGTGCAGTACTACAAACTTTTTGTTGCCTAAGCTTCGCGCAATCTCTAACCCCTTTACATTCGCGGCATAAGCTTTTGTATAGTCACCTTTATAGAGATAAATCCTGGCGATATTATATAATATTCGTAGCATATCTGGCTTATTCTGCAGTTTATCTGCCAGACTTATTGCCTGCTTAGAACAATATAGCGCCGAATCGTATTGGCTCCTACCCCGGTAAGAGTAGCTAAGATTTACGAAGGAGCTCAGCATCCCCTGCTCATAATTCAAGCGTTGCGCCAGCTTTAAGGCTTGTAACGATAACTGCCAGTTTTTGCCTGCGTTTTCGATGCGGCAAGCAAAAGCTAGTTTGTTGAGCCGGTTTACGCGCGTCGAATCTAATTGCTTATCAGTTACCAGCAAATGCTGCATCCTATCACGGATTGCAGCCAACTCCTTCGATGGAGGGGGTGTTTGGCTAGCTACTTGCAGAGGGCTGGTGAGTAAAGCGAACCTTAGCAGCCAATTATTCAGGCGCAATACAATAGTTTTGGTAGCCCGCCAAGGTAAGTTTCTCATACAGCCAACCAGCAAGGGTAAAAAGCACCCTAGCTAACTACTTAATTATTAAGGCACGCGCAAAATCTTGCAATAGTAAGACAAAAAAAGAAGCTCAGCAACTAGTAGCTGCTGAGCTTCTTTGAAACTAGAACCCAGATATGCTATCGGCTAGCTGCTAAAGCTTCGGCGCCGCCTACAATCTCAAGGATTTCAGTGGTAATAGCTGCCTGGCGCGTCCGGTTATACGTCAGCTTTAGGGCTTTGAGCAGCTCACCAGCGTTATCTGTGGCTTTGTCCATTGCCGTCATGCGGGCTCCGTGCTCCGAAGCATTGCTTTCTAGCACAGCTTTATACAATTGAATTTTTAAGCTTTGCGGAATGAGAGTTTGAATAATCTCCTCTTTGCTCGGCTCAAAAATATAGTCAATGCTCGCATTCGGCGCTGTAGCGCTAGACGTGTCTGCAGGCACTTCGGTGGGCACCAACGGGAGCAACTGTTCTACCTGGATAATCTGGGTAGCTACGTTTTTAAATTCGTTGTACACCATCACTACCTGGTCGTAGCTACCTTCTACGAAGCCGCGCATAGCTTCTTCAGCTGCTACGCGAACGGTATCAAACGACAGCTTGGCAAAGACATGCGTGTAGTCGCCTACCTGCTTGGTACCACGCCGGGAATAATAGTCGTGCGCTTTCTTACCAATAGCCAGCATCGTGATATTTTCCTTTGGCAGATTAGCATAACGCTCCGCAATCGCTGCATTCACCCCCTTAAACACGTTAGCGTTAAAGGCACCTGCCAAGCCACGATCCGAGGTAATAGCAATAATAAGCACTCGGCGCACCTCGCGCACCTGGCCATACTCGCTTACTACCTCATCAGTAGTAGTGCGGGTCAGGTTAGCTAGGATGCTAGTCAAACGCTGGGCATAGGGGCGCATCCGGATGATGTTATCCTGAGCCCGGCGCAGCTTGGCCGCCGCTACCATTTTCATGGCTTTGGTAATCTGCTGCGTGCTCGACACTGATTGAATACGCGAGCGAACTTCTTTTAGGGAGGCCATAAACTTGATTAATAGCTAAAAACCATCTGTTACTGCGAGGAGATGCGAGAAGCAGTTATTCCTTATTACACCGCTTATCAGAGCAGGCAGTAAGGAAAGGGTTACTTCATCGTAGCTCCTCGCAATGACAAATGGTTCCTAATACTTACTTAGCAGCGTAGTTAGCAGCCACATCCTTGGCGGTCTGGCGGATAGCACCCGTTACCGAGTCATCTAGCTTGCCGGCCTTCAGCGCGCTGAGTACTTCCGGGTTGCGGGCATTCATCACCTGCCGGAACTCCACCTCAAATTCACGCACCCGATTTACGGGCACCGTGTCGAGCAGGCCATTAGTAGCGGCGTAGATGATAGCTACCTGATCCTCCACCTTCACGGGCGAAAATTGAGGCTGCTTCAGGATTTCTAGGTTGCGGCGGCCACGCTCAATCGTGAGTTTAGTCGAAGCATCGAGGTCCGAGCCAAACTTGGCAAAGGCTTCCAGTTCACGGAACTGTGCCTGGTCAAGCTTCAGCGTACCCGATACCTTCTTCATGCTCTTAATCTGGGCGTTACCACCTACGCGGCTTACCGAGATGCCCACGTTGATGGCAGGGCGCACACCAGAGTTGAACAGGTTGGTTTCGAGGAAAATCTGACCGTCCGTAATCGAGATTACATTGGTTGGGATGTAAGCCGATACGTCACCTGCTTGCGTTTCGATGAGGGGTAGGGCCGTCAGCGAACCACCACCTTTTACCAGCGGTTTCAGGCTTTCGGGCAAGTCGTTCATGTTGCGCGCAATCTCGTCCGAAGCGTTGATTTTAGCGGCACGCTCCAGTAGGCGGCTGTGCAGATAAAATACGTCACCAGGATAAGCCTCACGGCCCGGTGGGCGGCGCAGCAACAATGATACTTCGCGATAAGCTACAGCCTGCTTCGACAAGTCGTCGTAAACAACCAAGGCAGGACGACCTGTATCGCGGAAGTACTCGCCGATAGCAGCACCCGTAAATGGCGCATAGAACCGCATCGGAGCAGGGTCCGAGGCTGAGGCTGCTACAACTACTGTGTAGTCCATAGCACCACCCTTGGTAAGGGCCTGCACTACTTGGGCTACGGTAGAGGCCTTTTGGCCAATAGCTACGTAAATGCAGAATACGGGCTCACCACGGTCGTAAAACTCGCGCTGATTGAGGATAGCATCGAGCGCTACCGTTGATTTGCCGGTCTGGCGGTCGCCAATAATTAGCTCGCGCTGGCCGCGGCCAATCGGAATCATGGCGTCGATAGCCTTGATACCCGTTTGCAGGGGCTCGGTTACGGGCTGCCGGAAGATTACACCAGGGGCTTTGCGCTCAAGAGGCATCTCATAAGTCTGGCCTTGGATAGGTCCACGGCCGTCGATTGGCTGGCCCAGCGTGTTTACCACGCGGCCCACAATGCCCTCGCCTACTTGGATGGCGGCAATCTTGTTGGTGCGGCGTACGGTAGCACCTTCCTTGATGTCGCCATAGTCGCCGAGCATTACGGCACCTACGTTGTCTTCTTCTAGGTTCAGCACCAACCCTTGCAGGCCATTTTCAAACTCGATCAACTCGCCCGACTGGGCGTGCGATAAGCCATAAATACGAGCCACGCCGTCGCCGACCTGGAGCACTGTGCCGACTTCTTCCAGCTCGGCGGCCGATTTGAAATTGGACAGCTGCTGCCGCAGGATGGCGGATACTTCGTCCGGGCGTACTTCTGCCATGATAAATTAATTTAAGCTAGGTTGGTAAGTATTATCGGTGAGAGCTGTGCGCAGGCGGCGCAGATTACCCTTAACCGAATCATCAATTTGTTGGTCGCCCACGCGCAACACGAAGCCGCCAATAAGCGAAGCATCCACTTTTTCAGTGAGCGAAACGCTAGCTAAGCCGGTCTGCTGCTTTACCATTTTCTCAATTTCAGCGCGGGTAGCCGGCGTGAGAGGGGTAGCCGAAGTTACTTCAGCAACCTGCACACCTGCCAAAGCATTGTACTGCGACAAAAATTCCGTACCGATGTGCTCCAAAGTTGACTCGCGGTTCTTGCTAGTCAAAATCTGGAAGAAGCGCATTAGCGTGTCCGACACTTTACCTTGAAAAATGGCTGTGAGGATGCTGAGCTTCTTGTCGTGCTTTACAATCGGGTTGCGTAGCAGCAGACGCAGGTCACGGCTACCGGCCATAGTATTAGCCAGCAGGTCCATATCCTGCTTGGTGGTTGCCAGGGTGCCCATTTCCTGCGCTAAATCCAGTAAGGACTTGGCGTAACGAGCAGCTACTTGTTGGTCGGCCATTTTATACTGATTAATGAAGTTGTTAACTGACGGTTAAAGGGTAGGCGCACACTAACTGAAAGGTGGGCGATTACTCATTAATTAGCAGTCACAGACTCATTAGTTAAGTTTTACGTCTTTCAGGTATTCATCCACCAACTTTTGCTGAGCAGCGGGCTCGGCTAATTCGCGACGTAGCACACGTTCAGCAATGTCCACGCTAAGCTTAGCAGCAGTATTCTTCACCTCGGCCAAAGCCTGGTTCTTTTCCTGCTGAATAGCCTCGCGAGCTTGCTGCGTGATGCGGTTAGCTTCTTCGGCAGCAGTGGTTTTAGCCTGCTCAACAAGTTTGTTGGCGATAGCCTGACCCTCTTTGAGCATCTGGTCACGCTCGTGGCGCGCATCAGCCAGCAGCTTTTCGTTGCCAGCTTTCAAGCTCTGCATCTCTAGCTTGGCTTGCTCAGCCATTTTTAGCGCTTGGTCAATGCTGTCTTCGCGTTCTTTGAGCGAACCCAGAATAGGCTTCCAAGCAAACTTGGCCAGCAGTAAAAGCAGAAGGAGAAAAATCAACGTTTGCCAAAACAGCAAACCAAATTCAGGGGTGATAAGCGACATGAGTACGGCAATTATCAGGGTGGCAGCGCAGCAGCTGCGCTAGTAAACATTCAGCGGCGACAAGAAATATCAAACCACTGATTTAACGGGCCTTGGCACGTAAACTCAGGCTTTAACCGAACGAAAACCCGGCACGACTGGCTCCCCAAAAAGGAAACCAGCCGGCCGGGTTATACCGAAGCGATTACTTCAAGTTCAGCGCGATGAGCAGGCAGACTACGATGGCGAACAGAGTAGCACCTTCCAACAGAGCTGCCACGATGAGCATAGCAGTCTGGATTTTGCCCGAAGCCTCTGGCTGACGGCCAATGGCTTCCATAGCGCTACCGCCAATGCGGCCAATACCCAGGCCAGCGCCTAGGATAGCCAAACCAGCGCCGATACCGGCACCCATTACAGCTAGACCAACCGAATTAACAACTTGCAGCAACAACGAAAGAAGCATGGTAAAAGAGAAATGTGTGTAGGAAAGAGAAACAGGGGAAATAAAACCAGGCTACCATTGGAGTAGCGCGGCTAGAATTAGTGGGCCGCTACGTCAGGCTGTGCGAGGTGCGCAAGGTTAGAACCCCCAGCGCGCTGCTCAGCCGTACCAAAGTCATTGTCATGGCTATGGTCTTCATCATGGTGATGCTCTTCTACGGCACTACCGATATACATAGCAGTGAGCAGCGTAAAAATGTAAGCTTGTAGTACGGCTACCAGCAACTCCAGCATACTGATAAACAAGCCGAATGGCACGGCGATGAAACCAGTAGCAGTAGAGCGGAAGATGAAGATGAGGCTAATGAAGCTTAGGATGATAATGTGCCCGGCCGTGATGTTAGCGAACAATCGTATCATCAGTGAGAAGGGCTTTACCAGCACACCTACTAGTTCTACTGGCACCATGATGATGTAGAGCGGCCACGGCACACCAGGAGGCGCGAAGATGTGACCCCAGTAGTTCTTATTAGCGCTAAAGAGAGTAATAAGCAGGGTTATCAAAGCCAGCGCCATCGTAACGGCGATATTGCCGGATAGGTTAGCTGCACCCGGCGTGAGACCGAGGAGGTTATTAAACCAGATAAAGAAGAAGACCGTGAGCAAATACGGCATATAACGCTCGTACTTGGGACCAATGCTTTTCTTTCCTACCTCGTCACGAATAAAGATGACGAACGGCTCAAGTAGCGACTGCAAGCCCGAAGGAGCCTGACCTACACGCCGGTTATATGACTTAGCTACTGAGGCAAAGATGAACACCAACAGCAGGCTGCTCATAGCCAACGCGGCTACATTCTTAGTAATAGAAAAGTCGTAAACTTTGCCGCCATCAAGCGTCACTAGTTTTTCATCTTCTAGTTTGAAATTGCCATAAGTTTTACCTTCAGCAATCTTCTCAGATGAAAAAGTGGATAGTCCACGGCCTGGCTCGTAGGCGAACACGGGTAGGTAGGTAACAAAGTTGCCGTTGTCGGTGCTGAACCAATGCCACTCGTGCGAGTCAGCTACGTGGTGCAAAATAACTTCGCCAGGGTTGAAGGCCTTCCCTTTTTCACCCGTCTCGGTGGGTTCGGCCGCGAAACCGGCGAACGTGCACAAGCAAAGAAAGAGGGTTAGTAAACGCTTCATTCAATATTAGTTAAAACTCAAGTCCGTTGTAAATTTCTATTCTTTTGGGACTTGCTTCGCTGAAAACGGGCGCAAGTTACTAAAAATAGCCCATATTTCAAAGCCAGCACACAGGAAATAGCCAATAAAGAAGGCGCCAAGGAAGGTGAGCAGCCCGTGTGTATCGCTCAGCCCGCCGCGAAAAAAGTAGACCAAGACGATGCCAATGCCTAAGACTAGCCGCAGCCCTACCCCCCCGAAATAGGCCAACAAAAAGTTGTCAGCAGAGTGTCGGGTAGCCCACGCCGTAAGCCAATAAGTGAACAGGGTAAGCCCCAGTAAGCCCGCTAATACAACCGGAGCTAACGGATGCACCGCCGCCGTGCCAAAACTCGCCCGCAGCCCATACAACACCGCAAAAACAGCGAGTGCGAAAGCTACAAAGTGAGTAAGAAAACGTGCGTTCATAAAAGAAAGAGCCGAAGCCGGAGGGCAAAGGTCGGCATGAATAGGCTAATACCCACACAAAAGACCAGCCGGTTTTGGTAGATGTAGCCGGATAAAGTCAAACTAAAGGCCCAATTGGGCTATAGGTGGTAACTAAAACCGAATGCGCAGCGAAGCTTATTTGAAAGCTACTATGCAAAATGATGTGACTCAGGACTGCTACGCAGGCGCCCTAGTATACATGCTAACACTTGAGCTTTTGTAGGTCAACGCTAGTTTCACTTTAGTATAGTAGCGTTACCATACTTGACCATACCATAGGGGGTAGGCTGCATCTAGACTTTACGCGAGCAACCCTATCAAGGTCGTTGATTATTAAGTCAACGGGCCAACATTAGTAGCTACGGGAGCAAATGCTTCAGTGGCTACTAATGTTGGCCCGTTGTACAAAATCAAAAACTTAAGCTGCTGGAAAGTT
>Ga0160429_1000564_pt1 | contig 30154 bp, 11 predicted proteins | sample SolpanmetagenomR_FD_108199 | JGI IMG/M metagenome (GOLD analysis project Ga0160429, IMG submission 108199) | Solar panel surface microbial communities from Lawrence Berkeley National Laboratory, California, USA - R | ecosystem: Engineered > Built environment > Solar panel > Unclassified ... | reverse complement strand
GCTATTACTTAGAGCTATTGAAGCTATGATAAAGATTACGAAGGCTATCAAAATGGAAGCTCAGCTGTTCATCTCTAGAGTTATCCTAGCTATCTATATATAAGCGTAAGCTTATCAGGATTTCGATGAGCCTGTAATAGATTTGGCTACCGCTGATACTGTAGCTTATTCAGCTTTTCTTCCTATCGTTGAGGCTACGTGAGTTTGTCTTGGCCCGATAGGTAGAAGCCCTTCTTTTCTTTCTTAACTTCTCATCTCTCGATACTGATCAGCGTTCTAGTTAGGGTCGAATGTAAAATGAGCATATATGTATCCACTTTTCAGTGTAATTTCTGGCAAGATGCCCGAGCGGTCAAGGGGTTAGCGTTAGGAATTTAAGGTTTCAACCTTAAACTTTAATCCATATTGCTAATGTGTAAACTCGTGGGTTCGAATCCCACTCTTGTCACGAACGCTTTTGTTTCCTTGGGATATCACTTTTTGTTAAGTTACGATACTATATTTCGCGCGTAAATCATGTACATTAATTACATAGTATAATATCAAATTTCTTCAAGGTCTACCTATCTTACGCTACGATGCTTTTTAATTATATACAGCTTTCAATATTGTCTAGTCTAGAATCGCACTTAGAGTCAAACACTATATATTTCTTAGTCGTTACCATATATGACGAGTGCGAAACTTATACGAACCGATTAATCCCTATGTCATATAGCGAAACATAGATAATAACCAAGCAACATATAACATATACCCTTTAAAACTAGTAGCACTTCGAATACTATTTATGAGCCTATCTGCAAGTTATTAATAATACGTTGGTAATATTAAGTTTTTTCTAATCTTCTCTGTCGTATATATAGCTACATATCATAGTACTTATTATAGTTCACTAGGCGCGATGCACTTAAGTGAAAGATTTCTTTTTACGGAGCACTTATCTGATAAAAGAAAAAAGGGGAAAAAGAAACAAAAACATATGAGCTTTGTCGAGCCGCATTTTGGAAACCTTGACCAAAACAATGACAGCCATATCCCTACAGAGTTCTTCGCTTAACTTATATGGGTGACTAGTTTCTCGGTTTTAGATGTGCATAGAGTAGGCGATTCTGAATGAAGTGGGGAGAGGCTACAACGACCTACGGAAATGATTTCTGTCTTCTACCTTTTGCTATATAATTTTGGCGAAAGCTGATTAGCCTATCTAAGGATTACTGTTATTGTTTCCACCAACCAACGAGGACAGCTCCTAGGCAATCCCCCTCCTTCAGGCACACTATAGCAATATAATAGCGCTCCTACAACACGATAAAGTCTACAACCTCCTACATACTCGGGCCCTTCATAAGGTCAAGGTCAAGGTCAAGGACAAAGCTACTCTTCTACTAATGGCACATCCAACTTCGCTATGTTTCTTCTTGCTATCAGAACGTGAAGATTCTTCTCCGTGCTTGTTCGGTCATTGTTCTGGCCAGCGGAGGCCATTTCTAGATGCTGTTTGTAGCAATCCATTACCTTGTGAGTCATCTGTGGGACAATTGAGTATTGGTCGTTATGATTAGGCCAGCTCCGCTCTGTGTCCCAGGGATCCCAACTCTTACCTGTTACAGCAAGTCGCGCGATATACCCATTGACTGCAACAGGACATCATCTCTGTCAATAGAGCGAGAGATGGCCTATACGTGCTGATGGCTTACGTTGCGTGGCAGGGGCCTGGCCATTCAATTTGTTACACGCTTTTTGGCGAGAGGACTTTGGCCACACCTGATCATATCAGCTGTCCTCAACAAATTAGTCACAGAGAGCATTGCTTGTGATGTATTGGTGGTACTACTGATCACAGCTAGTATGAATGTTCTTTCAGAATTAGATTTGGTCACTATCGATGTCACATTGTTCACTTCCGCCAGATACCCTTGAAAGTCACTACAATACCCCATGAACAACGAGATTTCCGTAGCACAGAGTTTGTTGACGGCCTCGATATAAAGACGTGGTTTACATAAATCTGCCATATCATCCCACAGCTATCCAGCTGCGGGCACAATCATTGTGCTCGGCTGCTGAGATGACAATCCTCATGACAGCCAAATATGCTTGTATATCCTTGCTCCTCTATTTTGTTCCCATCTCTTGATGCTGCTCACGTTGTGCACTCCTTGCAAGTTTTAACAGATCTCACAGATCTGCAAATCACATCTCTGGCTCGATGTCTTCTATAGCTTGAAATATGTAACGTAGTAGTTCTGCATGTGACAAAGCACCCTTCAGATCAGCTGTCTACTCCAGAAGAGAAAACCTCGGAATCACAATGATCGCGTAAGGCGGTCCTTGACGTACTCCAACATATCGACTCCGTATCGTTGATGATAGTAGCAATGGCTTCAAACATTCTCGATTGAGGGAGCTCACTATTCGACTCTCTGACCTCACTTTGGATCCGAAGTCCGATGCGACTCTTGCTGGCCGTAAAAGAAGCTGCAGTATGAATTTGAGTCAACTGAAACGATTAGACTATTCATAGAGCAAATATTGTGCTTGCCCGGCCGATAACTTGTTGTTATATAGATGATGAGCCTTGTAGACCGTCTGAGTCATCTATCAATCGAACAGTCACTACTGCACGTAACCTTTGACGTTGATTCCGTTGCGTCCACTGATAGCACTTCTTTATATGTATAATCGTGAGCTTTGGTCGACTCTTCGCATACCATTTTCGAGGCTTAGATGACTTGAGGATACGGTATACAATTCTTTCAAAAGTCCCAAACAGGCAGATCAAATCGACGATTTATATGATATGGTTATAGTGTGCTGCTCCTTATATAGACGCGACTAATAGTCTGGTGAAAGCCGTGGTCCGAACCTGTGGTAATTATTCAAAGATAGTTAGCTAATTTCTGTCAAGTCCACTGACTGTGAAGTCTCTGACATCTGTAATTGTCACACAACGTATTAAGCTAGTTAGTTATTTGATTCAACTAATTAATACATGTTCGATTCATATACAGGTCAGTCTTAGTGGAAGTATAATAATGGCCCAGGATTGCACGAATAAAACTTGAATCTGATAAAGATTAGATCGGAAACAGATCTGATAAAGAGATATCCTAGTACCAAATGAAAGCGTCATAATTACATCACGGTGATGCAACATCCGGGTTGATTCAAGGAGTGCATAATGTCATTTCCCGTCCTACCTCTTCTTCTATCTCTCGTTTCTTCACCGCTCCGATGCTATTGAAGACATTTTACTTCAAAACACGACCACTTTCCATACAATTCTTAATCGTACCCTTTTCATCTCGATTTACATCCACCATGGCTTTTAAATCCGGTAAACCTTTGACCACCTATGCAACCAACACTCCCGAACATTTTATGCATACCGATGGAGCTACTGATTCGATTTGGTCACGCGGAGATCCATACTCTTCTCGACCTCGATTTCCAAAGTTGACAAAAGATATCGAAACGGATGTTTTGGTTATTGGAGCCGGAATCACCGGCATTTCCGCCGCTTACGAATTAGTCAAGAGAAACCATAACGTTGTCATGGTTGAAGCAAGAGAAGTGGTCTCTGGTCAAACAGATCGTACATCGGGACATTTAGCAAGTGCATTAGATGATGGATATGTAGCCATTCGACAAAAACATGGAGAAGAAGGAGCGAAAATAGCTCGAGAGAGTCATAAATGGGCATTACAAAGAGTCGGAGAGATAGCGAAAGAATTGGGGTTCGATTGTGAATATAGACAATTGGATTCTTATCAAATATCTCAATATGATCGATCTGATTCCAAACATCAAGATGAAATGAAGGAATTGAAAGAAGAATCGGATTATGCTAGATCAATAGGGGTTGAATGTGAATTCAAATCAGATTTGACTATTCCTGGCTGGACTGGGAAGATTGATCAAAGAGGTGGAATATATTATACTGGTGAAGCTACTTTTAACCCTACAAAATACTGTTTTGGTGTTTTAGCTTGGTTGAACAAACAGAATAAATTCAAATGTTATACTCATACTAGAGTTCAAGATATCGAAGAAAAAGGTGGAGTATTGGGGTTTAATAATAAATATGCTCAAGTTTCTACTGAAGATGGGAATAAAATCACTTGTAACGATGTCGTTATGGCTACTTGCGTTCCATTACAGAAATTAAGCGTCATTGTTGAAATGGAATATAATAGAACTTATTGTATCGCTGCTCGGATCCCTAAAGATTCTTATAAAGATTGTCTTATCTATGATAATGCTGATGCTTATAAATATATAAGATTTACTGCTTGTGATGACATAGATGACTATATCGTTGTAGGAGGTGGAGATCATAAAGTTGGTCAAGAAGGTAATGAAGCCGATAGATTTGACGAATTAGAAAAATGGACGAGAGAGAGATTTACTCAAATTACTACTATAGACTATAGATGGTCAGGTCAGGTTTATGATCCTCATGATTACATGGCCTTTATTGGTCTGAATCCAGGTACTAAACATACCTACATCTGGACTGGTGATTCAGGAAATGGTTTGACTCATGCCATACTCGGCGCAAAGATTATTGCAGATGGTATTGAAGGAAAAGAAAATACTTGGGCTAAATTATATGATCCAAGTCGTGTAACTAGTCTTCTAAAAGCTGCAAAAGAAATAATTGTCGATGATTTACAAGTCAATTTACAATTCAAAAGATGGCTACAGACTGACATTAATGATATTGAAGATCTTGGAAAAGGTCAAGGTGGGATATTGAATAAAGGTCTTGATAAGCCTATTGCTGTTTATAAGACTGAAGATGGTGAAGTCAGAAAATTAAGTGCTGTCTGTCCTCATCTGAAAGGTATGCTTCCATCACGCAACAATCTTGTTTATATTTTACTAATCGATATGACTAGGGATATTGTGTTGGAATAACGCAGAAGCCAGTTGGGATTGTCCGATTCATGGTAGTAGATTTAGTAAAGATGGTCTATGTTTGGTCGGTCCTGCAAAGAGTAATTTGACTCCTGAGAATGATGCGGCGAAAAAAGCATTGGAAATTGCTATTAGTGCAAGTTGAAACAATTGTAACGTCAAACATTTGTCACATAGCTTAGTGGTATAGAGAATAAATTACTCATGTGTTCAACGAGACAAATGGATGGCATCATATCAGCAATTGATACAACTTTCTTGATAAATGCTTGAGATGAGGATAATAGAAGAAACTGATTCATGCATCTGTAGTGCATAAAAATCGTCGTCGCAAGAAGCCAACTCCCCAGTGGCTTGGGTCCATCTTAACCATAGATCAAAGAGCAGTACTCGAGATACTTTAGACATTCTAACAATGCGAGATTTTCATGGAAAGAGATCATACAAAGTAGCATTTAATACTCATGCAACTGCACGAAGAATTGATCTGGTCAACACATTGCTTAAGACCTAGCAATGATACTAGCCTTTACAAGAGGGGTTGGGAAAGTAATGATTCTTCGTCATTTCTGCTAGAATATTATAAAGACCATCATGCCAACGAGATACGACTGACGACGTCGATTGCACCTCGAAAGCTCCTGCTACAAAGGCTGGAAACAACCTCACACTGGACTCACATACACTTTGTTACCCGAACACTAGTGGGAAAAGCCTGCAAAATATACTTACCTGCAAGAGGACTCTAGCTGATATCGAAGCTAAAAAGAATTTTGGGAGTGGTGTCAGGCGATCATGTATAAGTTGAAAGTAACAGGTCAAAGGTCCGCTTCGAAAATTCCTATTGGGTTGTCCGCATAATTTTTAAGTTAGCTTCGATTTCCATGGCTTGCATGTATGTTACTTCTTAGTTGTGTTGTTGATTAGAACATCCAGCGGAGTTGAAGTTTGCTGGTATATACTGGACCGCACAGAGGATACTGTTCGAAACATGCGCAATGCAACAGCTGCACGTATACCGGAACGTTTATTGGAGTCGTCCGGCCTGAAAGTCCATTCTCAATCGCTTATACCGTTATAAGTTGTGCTCAAACCCTTTTGAAGCATTGTTTTCATGTCTAAAGATCAACAGATCATCTAATGACGAAAAACGCGGTCAACCACTAATTCCAGTCGCCACACCCCATGATGTTTCAAGTCTGCAAAAGCAACCACTCCCACAAGAGCTCGCGCTAGTATCACGCGCTAAAGAATTGAAAATGGATATCCGGACGGGTCCAAATACATCTTCTCCTACTCAATCAGCTCTCATCCATCATCCTCATCTAGCTCCAGTCCCAGCTCATAGCGAAAGCCATGACATATTGGTGATTGCGCAGGCGATCGAGGCCTGTAGCAATCAACATGTGCGCATGAAAGAGTATAGTGCATCACTGTATGCGGAAGAGTCGCTTTTCAGTAATATCTTCGCACTGTTGCCAAAGTTGGAAAAGGAGAAGACCGAGATGGGATACCTAAAACATCAACTTTAATATGGAGAATCCGAACTGGACCATTTTTCAAAACTCAGTAGATTTGACCCTACAGGGGAAAAGGCAATGCGTTCATTGACACTACTGATTTCTGAAGAGCAGGATTGAAGGACACGAGAGCAACGACTCGGAGAGTGTTCGAGTTTAACGAAGAGACATTTTGCGATGTGTCAAGCCCTTGGGAATTGGGTTGAGTATTGCGAGAAGAATTTTGAAAGGTCGGTAAGTATACCTCAGAACGTGTAAGAGTTATTCATCGTGTTATGATCAAGAGTCAAATATCATCGTTTGGAGCGTTTTAAAAAATCAATATATGAGAAAAATAACAAGTAGAGATGCGCGCACTATTTATAGAGAACCCAGCGATAACTCCAAAAATACAAGTCAGACGTTAGAGAATGTTATGACCATATCTTTTTCTATGATCTCGAGGTATAGGATAGCGTAAAACGTGATACTAAAGAGAACCATTGCTGAGGTACGAGTACTGGCTCAACACTGTCAAGCTTACTCTGAAGCCCGCTGACGGAAGTCAATCGAACGTCAAGGTGATTATCCGGACACTTAAGCATGACTGATGCTGAAGGTACACAGATCTTTCCACGAAGATGATACAAAGTAGTGTTCATCTCTTATTGGCCTCAACTTTTGGCCAGTAGACTGAGTCAAGACGTGAGAGTTTCAAACACGTTTGAAAAAAATTGGGGAATTCACGAGAAGTCTGACGGTCGCCCAAAGTGGCCAAATTGCGCCACAAACTAAAAACGCTATTTCCTTATTTCCTTATTTCCCTATTTCCTTATTTTCGTTATTTTTACACTAAAAAAAACCCTACAAATTGTAGTTGCTTTATAAGTTTATAAAATTGAAATCCTTATTTCCTTATTTCCTTACTTCTTTATTTCCTAATTTTTTTTAGAGTAAGTATAGAATACATTATAGAATATATTATAAAATACATTATAAAATACATTATAGAATATATTATAGAATACATTATAAAATACATTATAAAATACATTATAAAATACATTATAAAATACATTATAAAATACATTATGAAATACATTATAGAATACATTATAGAATACATTATAGAATACATTATAGAATACATTGTAGAATACATTATAAAATACACTATAGAATATGTTATAGAATTAATCATAGAATAAATCATAGAATTAATCATAGAATAAATCAAATCAATTATAGAATAAATCATAGAATAAATCATAGAATTAATCATAGAATTAATCATAGAATCAATCATAGAATAATCAAATTAATTATAGAATCAATCATAGAATTAATCTCAGAATTAATCTTAGAATTAATCATAGAATAGATCGTAGAATAAATCATAGAATACTCTACATAATAGAATAAATAAGAAGATATAGGATATAATAGACTATATAGTAGAATAGATAACAGAATATAGTATAGAATAATCTAAATAAATAGTATATATAATAGAATAAAAAGACAAGGTAATAAGCAAATAAGGAAATAAGGAAATAAGGAAATAAGGAAATAAGGAAACAAGGGTTTTAGTCAAAATTTGTTTAGCCCTTATATAGATATAAGGGAAGAAGGAAATAAAGAAATAAGGAAATAGCGTTTTTAGGTCGTGGCGCGATTTGGCCACTTTGGGCGATTAACTATTTTCTGTGAAAATCTACTATCTCCAACTTAGATCAATTTAGTAGACACGCGCCAAAGGGATTCGAAGATGCAAAGGCAAACCTATAAACTTGTTCTAACTAGGTCAAAAAATTTAGAAGTAATTTGTAACTATGTTGAAAGCAGAAGAAATTGGTGAATTTATTAAAAGGTAATTGGAAGCACGTTTGGATATGCGTAAACGGGCCATACATCAAGCAACGATCGAAAGAGATAACATATACAGCGATGGCTTAAAAACCGAGATGTGTGGAAATTGCAGTTTTGATTCGGAACGATGTAGGATGAGGTAAGCCGAGGAGGGTCTAAACCGACCAGGTGTGATGGCAAAGTTGCTGGATGGCAACTAAATTGTCGAGCATCTTGTGAAACTTGATTAGATTAAAGCTTAGTTAAGCCTATCTAACCCGTTGCTGCCATTACTGTTTTGATCTGAAAGGTTATGTGTGAGTTGCTACAGTCAAAATAAGCTCAGATACTTCACAAACTATATTATATTGCTAGTAGTAGAGGTACTGCGAGCCGGTAAGAGATAAAGACTACAGACTCAAAACCTTGGATAGAACTGATGAATAGGCATCATTGTCGCCGTGCGATTGTCATAGTTTTACTTTTAGTCCAATGACTTGCAACTCCATATTCCTGTCTTTTAGTGAAATCTTTCGAAAATCTTATAATGATTATCAACCAGCGTGTGACAGTAGATCGGTAGAAATTGGCTTGTCGGTGTTTATTCATGATGATCAGACTAGGCGTCCTACGTTTTATACAAAATTGTAGGTTATGTGGTGCTAGATCTCTTATTTTCGAGTTATCTATGTTCTAGTCCCCCGTACAGTTCGCTCAAGCATACAAAATTAGGGAAGATCATTCTATCAAACCATATATTTTGTGAAAATATAGAAATCAAAAGGTGTCTTGTATACCGACAAGTCATGGCACAAGCTCGAAATGTGGTCATATTGGAGAAAGGGTGTTTAGATCCAGGTTTTCATAAACGCGACCCTGACGAAAATCTTCCTGCGACATGTGGTGAGAATGTTGTGGATCTCGAAGCGGAAGGGAACGATTATGAGGTGGTGTGGCGGGACAAGAAAGAGAAACAAGCTTTCGTCACAAGATGTTGTCCCCTTAAATTCCTCTACATCAAGTCATAAGGACTAATTATCTAAGCAGTAGCATATTTATTTACATATTGGTCGCTTGGAGTAGAGGGAATATCGATTAATCTATAGTGAGAGGATATATCCTCCTGAGATGATTGAGATGAGTGATAGAGAATAAATCTAACTCAATATCTGATTTTACCAGATATCCAGATTTTTAAATTTTGGCCTTAAGACGCCTCGTCAACGAGAATCTCTTTTTCCTACGCATACTTGGTCGCTTCACCATCTCCTATCAGGTTTTGGATAAGAGTAGGATACGACTGTGTACTGTTCCCCTTGCATCGACTACCGCTATACGATGCTGTGTGGCTTCCGATATTGGTCTGTTGGGACAAAGTCAAGATAGTTTCCCCCACCTGGTCGCGCGATGCATGATATGAAATGGACTAAATAACCATGTCAATTAATTTGTACAACACGGAGATCTTGGACTGCGACTAAAATTACAGTGAAATGAAGACATGGGGAAGCTAAAAACATGAAGTCTGATCTGTATACAATCTCAAGCATATGTAATGTCAAAGTGGATTTGAATTTTGTTCCCTTAGCCCATGATCGTGTTTGAGAAAATGATCATCCCAACCATAGGATAGCAAACAATGTAGTTCATTAAACAAAGGACGAGACATTTATGTGCAGTTTCAGATGTTGAGATGATTATTGAGGTTCCCTTGAGCGGCTTGATAGATTGTGCGTGGAATGAGAGAGCATTCGATGGAGCAATACCTTGTAGACTGTTGAATGGCCAGCAAAAATGTCAAAGTCTTTGAGAAAAACACCGAGAAGTTAGGGACATGTCGTAGAGGTATAGATTCTGGAGGATTAATTTAAAATCAAATAAAAATACAAAGTAGATCAAAATGAGATGACATAAATTCATGATGATTCCAAACCGAATACTCTTGGAGAAACAAACAATTTCGATCCTTCTACCTTTTTTCCACCATCGATTAATCCTAAATCAGCTACAGTATCTTTTCTAATCATCACATTTCCATTCAAATCACTCTCACTCCCCATTCTCCAATGAGAACGAGATTGGGATTCTCTATCTTCTGTAGTGACGGAGGTAACGCTTAATGAAGCACTACTTCTTCCACCACTGACTCCATTCTGTTCGGGACTGTGGATCAAATCAGGAACAGAATCAGCTGTTGTAGAAGGGACGTTTCTCCTTCTTCTTCCATTCTGATTAGGTTCGTCATTCGTACTTGAATCGGAATGAAATTCAGAATAATTTGATGGAGATGGAGGCGAACTTTCATTTGTAGCCATCACTTTAGGTTTTGATAATAACGACGCATCAACTTGTGTCATTGCGACTGTGTTGTTAGAAGCAATATCTGCTCTTTGCGCTAGATGAAGACCTTCGACAGCAGCAGCACATTGTTCAGATATATTACGAATAATAAATGCAATCGCGTCAGTCTTGTCACGTAATTGACGATCAACAATATCAGACATGTTTAATTCTGACAATCGTTTTCTTGCTGCTGGCGAATTCATCAACGTTTCAGTCGATAACGGACGAGAAGTGGTTGATGATGCTGCTTTTTCATCGCCGTCGGCAATAATAAGAGTGTCTAGGTTATTGTTTTCTTCGGAACTTGTCAAGTTCTGTACAATATGATCCATATGTTGAGCTTGACCTTCGATCAACGCACGTAAATGTAAAACAACACGTTGTGCTTCATCTCTTTGTCTTAGCAGAGTAATATTTGTATGCTGCATTGCAGATAATTCTTTTTTATTTCTCTTGCGTTCTCTTTCCAACTCTTCTGCGATTTCTTGTTGCAACACAAGAGCTTCAAGTGCGTCATCTCTTTGTTTTTCAATTCCACGTGATCTGACAGTCATTCTGGCAATTTCCTCCTTTTGACTGTCCAAAGCACCTGTAAGACGACGGTTTTCCTTCTTGTGGGCTTCAATCTTTGTCTTCAAGTCAGTCGTCTCTTTGGTCAATTGTTCAGCAAACGCCTGGAATTTCAAGAATTGTTGTTTCCACGAATCAAGTTCTTCAACGAGGAAATTGTTGCGCTTCGTGACCTTTGCAAGTTCCGTATCCATACGACCTTTGAGGTTAATAAAGTCTTGCCATGCCTCGATTGCATCACGGGAGTATTGGTTTCTTTCCCGAATAATTTCGTTCAAATGACGTGTAGATATTTTTGTCATTAATGGTTTCTTTTGTGATTTTCCAAACATTGACATGACTTTTGTGGTTCGTCCAATCTTTGTACAAGAATGATCCATCACAGCCATAATGGCATCTTGATTCCACCATTCCGGATCACGTATACTTTCTACATCATTACGAATGGCAATAATCTGGCCAGCAGGTACAAGTTTACCACCTCCATAAGCAGATCTCAAATGTTGTGGAACTCCAGAAGGAGTAACGTCACCTTTTAAAGCATCTGTTAGTCTATTAACCATTTTCTTTCTCTGACTCGTAGTAAATTCTTCTGGAGGATTAGATGTAAGAACAAAATTACGGTCAAGATCAACAAGTAGAGCATCAGCAGGTGCAGTAAATAATGATCTACATTCTGCTGTAATTCCAAGAATATATGGACCAGGTTCTTGGACCAATTCTGTTACATGTCTAGCATGTACAATTGGGACATATAAACCACTCCATTCAAACACTCGAACACAATATCGTATAGTCTCTGCAGCCATTGTAAGCATCGCAGGGTAATGACTAACAAATATTAATCTCCGAGTAGGAGATACAGCTGCTTCTATTATTCCAACGATATTTGGAATGGATAAACATGCAAATAATGGCCACATTGCAAAATTCTGAAACCCTGTAGTCGAACTAGGGAATTGATAACATAAAGCATAATCTTTCATATCAATTCTAACAAGATCATTCAATCGTGGAGCGGGAAAACTAAGAATACGGGAGACTTCTTCAGCATGGAACAAGTTGGTAGCTTTATTCCAATGTATCCACATTCCACGAAGATAATCTCCAAGTAAGTCATAGAGCGGGTATCTCGATAAAAAGCTTAGACAATATGGTATCCAATATGTTTCCGCCGGCGAATCATAATAATCCGTTTCAGTCTTTTTTCTCAATTCTCGTATAGTTTCTGCTCTTTTTTCATCCGCTCTGGACCAAACTCGCAAAGCAATTCCATATAAAGTATTGGATGAGTCTTGTTGGAGGACAAAAGAATGATGGACGCAATGAGGTTGATTAGGTCCTATACATATTTCGACATCGTGTGGGAAACAAGCCTATAATTATAATTGTTATTTTTCATTTGACCAATAAAATGAGATGAATATCACTAACCCTCATTGCTGAATGTAATGATCTTGCTATTTCGTCATCAGATTCTAATCTTGGACTGCTTCCGAGTATTTCTGGTAACCAAAATTGTCCAACCGCTCCTTTCATATGTCCTATCTTTCCTTGACTTGGAGAGGGTGCTTTTATCCATTGAAAAGGTTCTCTTCCGACTCCACAAACCATATAAGCATGAGTCAACGTTTTTGGAGGTTTTATTGGTTGTTTTGATGTGTTGGACAATTGCCATTGGGGTGGCTGGATTATTCTCGAATGAAGTGATGATGTTCGGTCGGGTATCATAAAGTTTTCACTTTCTGTTCGACTTGCGCGACTTGTCGGCCGGGTGAACAGAGCCATGGTTTTTTTATATTTTAATTCTGAATAACGAAAAAAAGATAATTATCCTCGCGCCAGGCGAAGAATTGATCGAATTTGGAGCACTTGACTCCTACAAGCGATTGATAGCGGCTGTATAGTAATGATGGATCAAAGAGAACGGAGAAGGTTTCGAAAGAAAAGAATGGAATAAAAAGGTGTACTAATAAAAAGGTACACTAATGAAAAAGGAATCGAGGTAATTAAGGATTTATTCACACCATATTTTTCCTCACACCAATTCTACCAGACCCAGTTCATAACACTACCAATCCAGAAACGGAAAAGCATGGGTTAGAGAGGTATGAGCTTAAAAAAAAAATTCACCGCAATCTTCCCTTCTTTTTCCCGTGGATAACGAACTACTGGTGCGGGGGGATTTTTCCCTCCCCCACATTGAGAAACAAACAAAATTTTTGAAATGGCGCATTCCTGGATTTGATCGATGAATTCTGCAAGGATCGTCCAGTAGTGTACCATACTATCTCAAGTGAAGAAGAAGCCACAATGTAATAATCCGGGAAATAATGAACTAATCAACATACAAAACGAGCTAGCATGGAACGATTGATTGGAAACCATTCGCAACCTCTAGAGTAGATTCTTCACCGAAGCACACCTTTTATGCAGGATCTAATGAAGGTTACATATGTAGCTTTCGGACATAATAAACGGTACAGTAATCGTTAACTCTACATCCGTTCGTGATATGATAGGTTCTTCTACCTTAAAAGGATCGCGTGGCAAGTACCAAAGTCTACATGCGTTCTCCAGATAAGAAAACCTTCCATTAGTTGATTGACCAATGCTATGTCTTCGGGTTCTTTCTCCGCATCATGCACGGAGATATGCTTTTAACGCCACGATCGTCATTATCCATGGAGAGGTTTTTAATTGGGCAACAAGCTTCCGCGCGCCAAGCCGCCGCATGCCAAGCTACCTTTAAAAATTGCCACCTTTTTGGATCATAACAATTTCACTGAATTACGTCATCGAATTCGAATCTTATTAAACACTTGCAAGGTCGCAAGGTGTTGTTCGAAATGGATTCTACATTTTAATATCGCGGAAGCAGTTGCATCCGGAGCATTTTCCGAAGCCACAGCCGTATAATTAATCTATGAAATCCGGTTTTGAAATGCTAAAGGCGTTAGTTGTTTTGTTCTAAGCGCTACAACCACTTGTTACCATTGAAATTATTTAAATAAAAATAATAAAATAAAAAAAATTCAGGAATGACCATGTAGTTATGACCCTTAGATTAGATAGTCGTTTAGTAGAAATTACGTAATGGACCTATAGAGGTATAGCTTAGTTGTTGATAGGTATACTTACCTTGCGAGTTCTCCAAATGTATACCAAAATGAAGCGGACTGGAAAATACTGAAACTAATTTTTTAATAATTATTGATTATCGACCATTTAAGAAGTTATTAATTATTACATGATGGTTGAACCATGTTTAACAACAAAATCAGAGACAGCAGAAGTATTGCCTGCAAGGTCTTCATCGCAGAACGTCGACGATGGTGTTGATATATAGCAATGAGATATAACCTATTCAATCATGGCAGATGATCCTGTTCCGGATGTATTATGCAGTATATGGTATGTTATCTGAAATAAATATATAACCCGAGACTAATCTCATGATTCAAAGTCAGACAAATGTTCATAAATACAAATGTCCTGCCTGTCCTCTGGTAAAGACATGTTCCTTACAATGCCATAAACAACATCGGTCTCGAGCATCATGTGCCAACAAATCCGCGACAAGCGCCGCAGTCACCCGATACAGAAAAAAATCAGAGCTCATCGCGTCTGAAGAAGCGTTTGATCAAGATTATAATTTCTTGACGAGAATAGAACGAGACGTACGCTTTCCAAAGGCGTCAGTCGATATTGGTGGAGATGCAAGACCCAGTAAGAGACAGAAGTCGGGGCCACGTCGAATGTTTGAGGAGTATTTAATGAAAAATGATATAAAGGTAAAGAGAGCTCCGGAAGGAATGAGTCGAGCAAAGGAGAATAAATCAAGGTTTTTACCACGATCGAATGTAGCGGTATGGACCGTAGAATGGATTATAACGGAACTAGATACAAAGATTGAGCAAGAGACATTCAACCATACGAAATATGAAATTCATAATGCACAAAAGGAGGTCGCAGACGTGCAACAAAAGAGCATGGGTTTCAACAGCGTGATCAGTGGAGATGTTAAAGCGGATATGACAGTATTCAATGCTGCATCAGTTGTGTTTAACAAGGACAAGGTGAAGAAAAGAAAGAGCTCGACTGCTATGATTGAGATTGTTTCTAATAATGCAAAGCCTAAGAACCAAGGTGATATCATTGATTCAACACTGCACTCGGAGGTTACGTCGTCCTGCCCCGAATTAAACGGCACTTCGGATATAGTCAATGGCCCGGATCGTTGCGCATTGTATGAATCGAAGGACATGACCGTCACGACTGATTCTATATCTTTTATTTCAGATCCCGATGCATCTCATCCTGTCGAACGTTCTCAAGTCGATGGAATCAAAGACAATGAATACTATTATTTACTCAGACCTTTCACCGTTGGTACAAAAAAGGTTCTTATTTTCATCATGAATGTGGAAGAAATATCCATCAGTCAAGTCCTTAAAGGTCAAACAGTTTTGGAATTTCCTACCATCTATATTTTACCTTTTTCGCCCGTGGATCTGAAACAATCAGACCTCCGCTCTGCTCAAGATAAATACCTCTCAGAAATCAAGGAAAGGTTTATGCTTGAGCCAGATTACAATGACAAAGTGACTACAGAAGAAAATACAGCCATGAATAACGATAATGTACCTTTGAATGCGGGTTTTGATGATGTGTCAATCCCAAAGACGAATGAACGGCGCATACTAGAAATGTTACGCCGAGACGTAACATCTAACAAATGAACTCGAACAGAGTTTGATATGAAGATGATCGTTATCAGAATGCTGGGTAGGCAACCACTTTTGGAACCACCGCTTACTTGAAAAGTTTCACTGCCTGTTCCTCCATTCTCTCAACTCAAGAATCGTGCGAGATGTTCTCAAGTCATAGAGCCCTTGTTCCAGACCTGCTATCAGCACGTTCGTACTTTGGAGCGGTTGTGATACAATGATATCCTGGCATGAACATGGGAAAATCTACGAAACAATGTCTACATCTTTTTCCTTTTCGATATCCTGTCAAAAAGTTTCGATGAATATTCTCCGGTAGCTGTATGTGAAACATCATCCATGTTCATATATGGCGCCGTTCTTGGTAATGTCATTGATTTTTGCTATCAAAATCCTCACGCATTTCCAAAACTATGTTGATCGGTGGGAAAATATGGACACTTCTGTGACACAGTGGGTTCCTTGTTTTGTGTTTAGACAGCCTCTAAAACTTCGTAACTGGCAACTTTTCTGTTATCAGTAGAAGATATGAATTGGGTATCTGTGGTCATGCTTGGAATAATTACTGTTTCAACAATAGCTTATATCACCTTGGAGGTCGATAGTTCTACAATGGACCACAATATATTATAGAAGCATTTGATAGAATGTAGATTGCTTTCATAAAGAATAAGAAACATGCTCCTTATGTTTGCGTAAATAGTCCCGTCTCTTGTCGTCATCAGCGGCGGAGACGAAAAATGCCAAGCATTGAAAAAATATACCAACTCCGTTTTGAATGACAACAAAAAGACTTGTCGGTGTTTGCATGTGTAATAACCACCCAAGCTGTTGTTGTTTGGGTTTGCCATGCTTTTCGCTGTGTTGTAAGAACTCTAGAACTCGGTTCCGTGACGGTGAAATAAGATTGCGAGGTTGATTGTCAAACATTGTTGATGTCTCAAAACAACCAAATTTTGAGGTGATCTATTAATAGCATGTCATTACCACACATCTTGATCCAAGCCATTACCAGGCTGAAAATGACGGACTTTATAAGCCATCTCGATACCCCGAACATTATGTCACCCCATGCTTCCCTTTCCGACCATGATATATCATTTGGAGTTGGTTAAGTATGTATACCATCGAATAAATCGCCCGCCTTTTTGTTAACGATGCCCATAGGCAGATCTTCACTGGAGCTCTGTGTTTCTCCGTCCCTCTTCTCCTTATTTTTCTTATACATAGATCCATATCCCCCACTGTTTTTTCTTCTTGTATATCCTGGAAGACTGCGTCAGTCGAACACGGATCTGAGGGACTCTCGTCACGTCACGAGCTAACGGAACAAAGTTGGACCATCAAAGTTCAAGGGTATTTAATTAAAGTCGTTTCTAAACACACGTTCTCATGGGTGAATGAGATCTTCAACTGTACCTCTGATACAAGCGAACCTTCGAGAAGCAAAGGACCAAACCTTCCGTATATATATCTTCGGAACGGGGTCAGTAGAGAGACCCCACAGCCTATCAGATGGCAACTTTTGGAAACTGTCAAGCAATCTTTGAAGGCACAAATCATTTGGGTTATTATACATAATATTGTTGCCTTTTTACCAGCTGTGTTATTGAATCAAATCGTCAAGCAGATCAGTGCTTCAAGCACAAATAACAGAACGTGGATTTACTTATTTTCTATATTCTTTTGTCATATCATTTCGGCAATAGCTGACGGTCAAGCACAATGGTCAGCAAATCTTATAGGATCGTATATACGAAAAGTTATCATCTTCCAACTACACGAGGATGTATTGAAGAGAAAAAATCGGAAAAGTAAGCCACGTTTGTCAGATAAACTCGATCTTTCCCAACATGACGATGATGAAGAAGCCTCCACATCACCATCTAATGCTTCGATCTTGAATTTGATGTCTGCTGATGCGTGGAAGGTCAGTAGTATGGCTTATTCGCTGCCAGATCTTCTGATTAGTGCTCCCATTAGATTAATTATGACTGTCAGTCTACTGTTTCATCTTGTGGGCGCTAGCAGTATTATTGGGCTTGTTGTGGCTTTTCTATTAATTCCTTTGAATCTGCTAATCGCCAGACTCTTTGCTAAAGCCCAAAAAGACCTCCTGGAGGCCACAGATGCAAGGATCAAATTGACTCAAGATGTGATGACGAATATAAGAATTATAAAGTATTTTACATGGGAGTCGGGTTTCGCTAAGAAAGTCGACGAGAAGCGATCCATTGAAATAGCTTATATGCGTCGGAGATACTTCATCTGGTTATTCGCGACCGTTTTCTGGTTTCTATCTCCTGTTTTCGTGACAGCAAGTACATTCTTCGCACATGATCTTTTTACGACAAAAGCAATGTCAACAGCTGAAGCTTTTACTACCATATCATTGTTTGCGTTGTTACGTATTCCGATTGATCTATTTGCCGCCAATCTTTCTGATTTACAACAATCTATGGTATCATTGGAACGAATTGAAAATTACTTGCACACCGAACAAACACCAAAGCAAGAAAATGAAAAGGTAAGAAACGAGATAGATAATCTTTTCGACGAATCACATATCTCTAAAGGAGAAGTTGTGTTTAGAATATTGGGTAAAGAGATCAAAATCAAAACTGGGAGAACCAATTTCGTCTGTGGACCAACGGCAAGTGGAAAATCAACGCTACTCGGAGCAATATTAGAAGAATTGTTATCGTCTCGTAAATCTCTCGAACGTATAGCATATTGTGCTCAAGAATCATGGATTGTAGATGGAACCATCAAGCATAATATTCTTTTTGGGAGTGATTATGATCATCTACGGTATAATGATGTTCTTACTGCCTGTGCTCTTCGACCTGACTTGCAAAGTATGACTTGTGGTGACGAGACGTCACTTGGACAGAATGGTGCTCAATTATCTGGTGGTCAAAGACAAAGAATTGCTTTTGCAAGAGCTCTCTATTCGAATGCGAATTGGGTGTTATTAGATGATGTATTAAGTGCATTGGATATGGAAACAGCAAAACATATTTGTGATAATGCAATAAATGGTCCATTAATGGTTAATCGTACTTGTATTATTGTAACAAATGATATCTCCATATTTGATAAAGCATCGCAATGGATACTGCAACTATCTCATGATGGGTCAATAAAACAAAGCTTGGAAATTGTGCCAGACAGGATGGGCTTGTACCAGGATAAACAGACAAACAAATCTAACTCGGCATGTACTCCAAGTCCGGTCTTGGAGACTATTGCTGACAACGGTAACCACAATGCCCCACAAGAGAAAGAACTCGATCAGATCACTTCAGTAGCATCTCACGAATCTAATGCAGCTGAACCAGCAACAAAGTGGCCAACTCAAAGAACTCTCATAACCTTCTTGTCAAACCTTGGCGGATACAAGTTCTGGCTATGTATGCTGATGCTGACCATTGCTCAACAATTGTGTAGTGTGGCTTCTCTTGTATGGTTGGAAAGAATGTCTGCAATTCAAACAGACGATTCTTCCAGTCTATCATCTGATCAATGTCCAAATCCTTACACTTCAGTTGTCGAATTTCTAATAAATACGAAAGACATTTGTCCTGCAGTATTATCACCACAAATGACGCAAACACAGGGGAACATGAAATTTCTATGGACGTATTTTGGACTTTCACTGCTTCCCGCTATCGTTGCATGCGTTCGTGAAGGTTTTCTGTTTCTACATGGATCTATCAAAGCATCAGAGACAATTCATACGCATTTAATTACATCAATAATCAATGCACCATTAAACTTCTTTGATAGTCCTACCGGAAAAGGTCTAGGTTGTTTATCCGCATATATACCTGTAATCGATCGCACTTTCATTGAAAATGGGCTGCAGATTGTAAATTACACGTTCAACATAATATCTATCATTGTCATGATAGAGATATTTGTTGGACCTGCAATCATTTTGCCAGCAATCTTCATCATTGCGATATTTTTCGGCATTGGATACTTTTACGTGCCTACTTCGCGTACTCTCAAAGAAGTTGAAGCTATCGCTGCTGTTCCAATGCATCAACATATTGGTGAAGCTGTATCTGGATCTACAACAATACAAGCATATTGTGCTACAGATATATATACATCAAGACTGGAAGATAAAATCGATGATGCAAGTAAACCTTCTTTGTATCTGGCTGCGATCAATTGCTGGCTCGGTCTTCGCGTTGAATTCGTCGGCGCTTTGATTGGACTCTGTGCTGGTATAGTTATACTATTTGGAAATTCTGAGGGGTCGAGTTTTATACTTGATATAGATGCTCCAAGATCTGCATTAGTGTTGACATATGTTACTACATTATCAGAGTCTCTGCTATGGTTGGTCAGATTATGTACGGAAGCAGCAAATGGGCTTGTGATCATTAAAAAGGTCAACGATTTGTCAACGTTGAAATCGGAAGCCGCTACTCGTTCATCGTCCACCGCAGAGGTACTTTCAAGTATTGATCTTCGTTCTAGTGAATTCGCGCAACGGGAAAGAGTAGAGGCAGGCAGCTCCTCCAAACTTGAATTCCGAAACGTCTCAGCGGCCTATGGAAATACCCACAGAAATGCACTAGACAGTGTAAACCTTACAGTCCTGCCTGGTGAACATGTTGCGATTATAGGACGGACTGGTGCTGGGAAATCATCGCTGGCGTTATCGATCATGGGATCGGGACCAAAAGTCACAAGCGGTGGGATATATATTGACGATCAAGAGATTCGATCGATATCATTAGTGAATCTTCGATCCGTTCTAGTTGCAATTGTACCTCAAGTCCCTGTCCTTTTCGATGGCACAGTAAGAAGCAATATGGATCCGTTTAATCAATACACTGACGAAGATATATGTTGTGTGCTTGAAAAAGTGAACTTATTACCACATCCAACAAAAATCAAGTCGGACAATAGACTAATTGAATCAAATAAGAAAAGACGTGACTCAGGGCATGGCATTTATTTTGATACTGAGATATATATCAATGCCAACAATAATGGGAATGTGCAAATTCCTATCAAGCATTCACCTGAAATAACATCTAGTATAAATCTTATAGATCTGATGAACGCAAACCAAATTAACGAAAAGCGGGAATCGGAACAGACCGACGGCGGCAATCAATTAGATCTCTTATTGTCTACAGGCGGAGCCCGTTGTGGCCTATCGCTCGGTACGAAAATCGACTCGACTAATTCCATCTCTCTTGGACAAAAGCAATTGATTTGTCTGGGAAGAGCAATGCTAAGAAAGCCGAAGATCTTGATATTAGACGAAGCAACAGCATCAGTCGACTCCGCGACGATAAAAATAATCAGAAAAGTTGTTGCAAATTTGAAAGATATTACGGTTGTTAGTATTGCTCATCAAATGGAAGCTATTGCACTATTCGATCGCGTTGTTAGTATGAAGGATGGTCGTGTTTTGTAGTTTGTGGACCGTATGTAATCTCAATATAGACATGATGTTGATAAAAATGATATGAGTGTTGTTCACTTAAGTATAACGTAGTACCGGCTATCTAATTAGGATACATTACATAACAATCTTAGATCTTATAATTTAACTTAAGTTAGCGTCAAATTAGAGTGAGATACAATAATGGATTCATGAGATAAAATAATTAGTTACATTTGAAATACGTCTTAATACATACTATATAGTAGCTAGTAATTAGTTATCTATCTATAGCTATTATTAGACTTAGGTACTATACGCTACAATATCCCTATCATGAACTATATCTCCTCTAATCTATTACTACTAGATAGAAAGGTATAATATAAGTCTATAACGATTTTTATTTTCTAATTAATCCTTAAAGACGAAAGGTATAATATCTTTAAGCTATAGATAGAACTATATCTCCTCTAAATAGTTAATACTAAGTAAGAAAGTATAATATAGCTCCTAATTAATCATTATTTTCAAGTCTATTTTTAAGATAAAAGGTATATTATCTCCTGCCTATAGGTTATACTATATCTCCTCTAGTCTATTATTATACTTATTAGATTAAACACGAAAACTAAATAGAAATCCTTTGTCCTAGCCTAATTAGTATTTTATTCTTACTAGAGAATGAAAATATAATAAGATTACTAGGAACAAACTTACGTAGACTCTTACTATTCTACGTTAACGTCTAAATATAGCGTCACCAAAAATTCGAGAGCGATTTGCTGTAAATTTACCGATCGCGCTCGGCAAAATCGGTCAAAATCGCAAATTACAAAATTATATTATTCCACAGGGTCTCGATCGTAATCGGTAATAAATAGATTCGCGATCGTAATCGGTAGCCTCTAGCTAAGCTAGATATCTTACAATACTAGGAATACTATATATATAATCAAGATAGAAGAATACTTAACTCAAAATACCTAATATATTATATATTTAGTTAAGATATATATTATAAGTTTGCGACTATCGTGTATTATCATTTCTTCATTAATCCTATTAACCTAGCTATAGTATAATTATTATAATAATATATAGAAAGTATTTATAAAGAAGTACGCGCTCTATAAAAGTAGAGCTCTAGATATTCTAGCTCTAGATATTATCTTATAAACATAAATTATTATACGTAAATATAAATATCCTAAACTAACTTATACTATATATTTACGACGACTTATTACTAATCGTAGTATTATATATACGTACATAACTACTTAGCTTACTTTTTATATCTTTACGAATTTGATCAAAGTCTTTTCTACCCGATAGTCGTAATATTTCATTAGGACTTGATGTCTCTTGATTATTTATCTCCTGTCTATGTTCGCCTATAGTAATTATATTATACGTCTAGGCAGAACCCGCTCTTTCACTCCTGATCTTTTTACTAATCATATCCTTTACGTTTGTCTATGCCGTTTAATTAATTACTAAAAAAGGAAGTTCTATTAGCTTTACTCTATTTCTACCTATACTAAGACTAGGTTCAACGCCTTGAACGGTACTACTAGTCGCTTCTAGTAAAGGTACAACTTAAGTCAGTTGAACGGTCGTTAGTACTAGTAGAGGTCGTGATAGTAAATTATTAATAAGATCTATATATTAAATTAAATTAAAAAATATAATTAGCTCGGTCTAGATATAATTAAATAGGTAGTCTTCTTACGAGGAGGACGTCTATCGATAGACGTATCTATATTACGATCTCCTAAAATAGAGCTAGATCGGCTTCGGCTTGATCTTATAGTCGATAAAGGTGAAGAAGGACCTAAAGATAATTATCGTTAAAGCGTATTATAAATAGCCGAGTAGATATATTACCTATATTATGTACGTTTATATCCTCACTTACATCTTAGACTTCTTGAAATGGTTGAACTAGCTCGCATGTCTACTAAGCTATAGTATTATCTAGCTATACTAGCGAGGTTAAAGGATGTCGAAGTCGCGGATCTATAGATATATTAGTCCTTATATATATAAATTACTACTCGTTACTTCCCTAAAGTAAGATTAGAAGAGGTATCGTAACATTAAGAAGATTGACTTGACCTAAATCTAGAGATAGATGACCTTCGAGTTAAAGATGACATTCCTACTAAAGATAATGATCTACCTTCGAGAATCATAGAACTTAACTCGTCATTTGAACTAAGACCATCTAAGGTATTAGTAAACTAAGCGATATCTAAACTAATCGGCTCGTAGTGACCGCGATCCTCTACGTTAACAAATCTTAAAGCCTTTACCTTGATTTTTTTAAGCAATTTCTCTCTTCGTTTAGCACTTTGACTAGTAAAGTCTTAGTTAATCTGACTATAAAAATCATGCGTTATAAAAGGTTCGATTTTCGTAGACATGTCTCTACTAGTCTTGCTATGTACCCTGTTACCTTCCTTTCGTTATTTTAATAAAGTCGTAATCGTAGCATAAACCGACACTACGAGGAATAGTGTATATTTATCGAAGTAATGCCGTGTTTTGGGTACGACTACTAGAGCTGCTCTATGATAGAAGGCAGTAGCGATAGCTCGAACAACGAACTGACTCATAAAACGTTTACCCTATAATTATTAATCCTTTATATTATATTAGAATATAAATAAGGTAATAACTTATAGGATTACTATCTTTATATTCGAAACTCCTATTATAGAGTAAGCGTGATGCCTATTCTTTAAGTTCATTAGGTCTATGAAGTATTACGCCCGCCTCCTCATTTATTACGACACTAATCTTCAAGTTTACGTTATTATAATAGAAGCGTAGGGCCTCTCTAAGCTATACTATAATTAGCTTCTTAACTATTAATTTAGAAGTTATAACTTACTTTCTAAGGCATCCTATCTAGCGGCGATTCAGGTAATTTCAAATAACGAGAAGGGTCAAGGTCAAGTAGCTTACTACGAGACGTTCGCCATAATCTATAAATCGCTCTAAAAACGACCTCCTCTTCTATCGCTATTAGATACATTGTATGAAATTCTTGTCTAATCGTAGCTAGAGCTACGAGGTTTAGACGAACCTCTTCGTATATCCCGATTAGCTCGCCGGGTACTTGAAACTTAGACTTATTACCCTAGTCGATACTAGTATGTATCATAATACTAGGATTCGCGTAAGTATCGTGTCTCTAAGGACGTTTTGTAGGTCGATGACTATATATAATCGTTAATTACCTATTAGATACTATTAATAATACTCTTACCTTATTATTATAGCGTCTTCCTATTACGTATTAGACGATAGTTAAGAATAACTATTACCGTTACTATTATTGTCTTCGTCCATCGAGTCGTCCATATAATCGTCAGTATTACGATTATGACGGCTTCGTTTATTTTGCGCGTTTTGGTAGGATTGTGACATTACTTCACGAGACGAGCGTACGTCTTAAGAAGACATTGAAGATAAATTTAAAGATAGAAATAAGATAGAAGAAGAAGACGCGATATAAATAATGTGAAAACTAAGGGCTACATACACTTACTATTTAATTAAAGGAAGAAACTAGCGCGTCGCTAAATTAACCTTGTTGTAGTTAGTACGCGTTTGTTTACTAAAGAGATTGCGTCTTCGCGTTATCTCTTCGTAAGAACTAGTTACTAATGGCGATCATCTTCTATATATAGTTTAGCTTGAAAATTTCTAGCGAATAGGCTTATTATGTCTTGAAAGAGTACTACTTATATTAATTAGTAACTTCTAAGATTTTTAAACCAAAAGATTAATAACTAACTATTAATCCATATATTTAAAAAGAGTGCTGCGACGTAGTAATCTTTTAGATTAAAGTACCTTATATTCTAAGAATATTCGTAACCGACTTATAGAGTACCTTATTTATGCTAATCGTTACGAAAAGACGCGTTCGATAGTCCTTATAATTATTAATAATAAATATCTATTAAATAAGTTAAATTATATTTTACTATTATCTCGACTTTATACTCGTACGAGTTACGCGCGAGTATAATACGATAGCTTTACTAAGCGATTGTTTATATAAATAAATACTAGCGAAAGAGTGTCTATTAAGTATATTCATTAATCTGAAATCTTTTACTACTATTATGTAGTATAGCTTATAAGTTAGCTTTTATTTATGTCTATTTTACAATAATTATAACGTCATCCTAGACTAGTCTGACTATATGTCTTATTTTTAATCTTCAAGATTCTCGAGATCGAACTGCTCTATACACTCTAGTAACCATTCCAATATTAGTAACTCCGCCTCTCTATCTTCCGTAATTATAAGTCGAACGAGCTCGTCCTTATCTATTACCTCTTCCTAATCTACTAATACTCGCTCCGGAGCGCGACTAGGTGGATGCTGTCCTAGTAATCCGCGACGGGCTCCTAACTAAATAAGAATACGATGGCCCCATATACGTAAACTAGCTTCTACGATAGCTAAATTATTTACATCCTCTCGACGTCGATATAAATATACTTTTGAACGAAGTAGATGACTTAGAACAAGGAGATAATCTGTAATTCTATCTGTCTCGTCTTCGGAATAAATCTAAATAAGAATATTAGTTATAGTAAGAATATAAAAATATATCGAAAAACATATAGCTGTCTCTTATAAAAGACAAGGACTTGAAGTAGGATCTTCGTAGTATCTGGAAAGATAGTAAATCATAAAGCGGCGAAGTCTATTAACTAAGATCGGTTCTAATGCGCGAACGTAAGGAACAAGAGTAAAAGCCATGTCGTTAATATTAATAAGTATCAAATACAAGATAGTAAGAGATAAATAGTTAAGAAGAAACTATAGGTAACGAAGAGTATTTCTATCTCTTAAGAGTAAGCGAGATAAGAAGTAAACTTAATTACTTATTAATTCTGTGTTCACTTTAGTCGTACTCGGTTCTATGCTTACCCTTAATTATACGTTTAGTTCTATACTTACCTTTCACTCTTATATTCGGTTCTATATTTACTTTATTCTTATTCTCACCTATTTAAATTCACTTATATTACGGTACATATTATTACTGTCTTCTTATTATACGCTCACTTTTTGATAGTTATATATTTATATCTTTCTATCTTTCTCTCTTTCCTTCTTCGTCCTTCTTCTATATACGATTATATTACAACTTATTAAATTAAATCTTAACCTCTACATAACTATCAACTTCTATATAAATTTCCTTAAATATGTTAATTCTAACTTCTCGCGCAGCTCTTAAAACTACTATTATCGGAGCTCTTAATAGAGCTACCTCGGATCCTACGAGACGTACTTCAGGATCTACTCGTAACGATGTACGTATATATCTTTATGTCGAATTTCTAATTAATTTTATAAGCTAACTTAGTATTAACTTAGATTCCTTATAATCTAATTAATCTTATTCTCGTTAAAGTACTCGAAATCCTTCGTAACCGCCTCTATTTAACAAGACTCACTAATCCCAGAAGTAATGACAGAGAAGATATTTTGAGATATTAGGCTCATCGAGTCTTGATTTAGTTAGGTGATAGAGACGGAGTACTAGGAATAGAAAGTCATCGTGTGCCCGCTCTACTAGTAGCGGTTATTAAGGCCCGAGCAGGGGTTCTTACTAGTCGTCGTGTTGCTCGAGACGTTAGCGATTTACTTCTAGGAGGTATTCATGAAATTACTATCTTATATGTTAGTAATGAGGTTGTTTATTAGGCCGGTCTACCTAGACCTACAAGTACGTAGTCTCAACTATTGTAAATAAAAGGCTAGATTATTCTAGTATAGTCTAGATCTTATAACAAGGAATTTATCGTATACTCGTTTCTCGTACTATATATATAAACGTGAAAATATTATAATAAATCGATACATATATTAGCTAATACTATAGTTCTACGAACTATTATATTTAATTAGCTAAAGGTCGAATTAAGAGCTCTAGTAGATGTCCGTAATGTAATTTTGCTAAGATAACTACCTTAAATTGTAACTAATTATCGATTATAAGTACATTTGAGGACTCTCCGTTACGCTAACCTAGAATATCTGTTTAACTATTATATATATGATCTACCTTTGCTATTTCCTTTACCTTCGCCTAATCTAATACTTCGTCTGTCCCTAAGTATGGCTGTATAATATCGCGTAGTGAACACATTACGCGTTTTGATCTATCTTTACGAATAATTATTAACATATCGTTTATTCGTAGTTTTAGAGACGATGGTATTGAAGGTATTATAAACTCGTTAGTCTTATTATCTATTTCGGGTGTAGTCGGCTTAACGGTATCTCGATGTATAGATAGTATATTATCTTTCGATGTTGTCGTTGTTATTATTGATGATTTTAGAGTTAATGTTGTTTTCCGACGTCGCCTAAAATTTGTACTAATGCGATATACGAGTTCTCGAAATGCTTCTTGTCTAGTAGGTGTTTTTAGCCGTTCTATTATTATTAGCATTTCTTCTTAAATAAGAAGTTCATCTAAAACAGTTTATAGTACGACTTTCTCGATCATACGGCGCTCCGATAATGTCCGAAAGGTCTTTCTAATTAGATCGTGCTACATAACAGCATTCTCTATGACTACGTAAAAGTCTTAATATGATGTTCCGTCGAGAGCGAGAGCATTTTGTGTTATATATTTAGACGTAGGTTGAGGTTTTTGATGTTTTGATCGACGTATAGATATATCTATTCTACGAACAATATTTAATAAAGACTTCTTACTTAATTGATTCGATTATAACGTAGTTCTTTAATATACGTATATAGACTTAAAATCTATTATTATTAGATAATATTATTAATATTAGATATAGGTGTATACTTATAGGATATATGTAATTAGATTCCGATGTATAATTTATAGTAGTAATTTGATAGTTAATTAGATAGTATATTTACTAGTTACTGCTCGTAAAAGACTTTCTATATTATTACCTATAATATCTTCTTATTAACGGTTCAAATATAATACTAGTTTAAGATATGTTTTTAATGATTTTATAATTATTTTTCTTAATTATAGTAGTATTATTTATACGATTATAGTTTATTATTTCGAAAAAAAACTCGATAACATTTTGATATAAATAAAACATAACGCGTTTATCTACTTTATAATCATTATTACTCTTTAGTAAAATACTCCTTATAATGCCTAGTATAATACGCTATGCCGAGTACGGAAAATCAATAAAGTCGAGTTACGGTATCCGTAACCATAAGCCGTATTGTCGTAGGAATTGACAAAGGTTACGTATTACTACATTAGATAATCTAATCGAGGAAAGTCAGTAATTGAAACTAAGTACATATTAGAATACTAATTCGAATCCTAGATAATATATTAGTATCTTCTAATAATCGGCTTTCAAGTGTTCTAGTAGATGATTTCTAATTCGATATACTAGTCTAATATGAAGATAATAATGTTAAGGTAGAAGTATTAGCTAACTACGATCTACCGATCGAAACTAGAAATATAGTAGCGTTACAAGAACATACGATAGATCCATTAGGTCTATATAAAGATGAACTTAACTTACTAACGACAAACGATATAGACTACGACTATCTTACAAATCAAAATAATAATATCTTACCTAATATCTAACAAGTTGAACTAATAGCCCTCATCGATGAGCGAGATACTCGAAGTATAACTTCCTTAGTTACGTTTATAGTAGGTCGCTTAACTATTACGTTACGAAACTCGTGTACATTCCTTACATTCGAACAAGCTATAAATATACTAGCCGGAGTCAGTATCTTAACGTAAAGTCGAATTCTCTACCTATTCGCTAATTATTCTAATTACTAATAGTCGCGATTTTTCAAGCGATCCTTTAGATAGGGAAACAAACGACCATATTTTTAATAGCGACGTAGATGCTACTTTCGCATATTAGCTTTTCTCTGAAAAGATAAGCAAGTTAGTAATTACACGGTTTTTTTCTAACCTAGCTCTTATACTACTTACTAGTACCTTAAGCTAGCGTAATACTTAAGAGATGCGCGATAAGATTAATAACCTCGATACGCATAACATACAATTATAATAGCAAATAATATCTTTTACAAGAATAAGTAGTTTAATTACAGAACGGCACACTATGCGGTATCTTAATATAATCGAAGTCGTTAAATTCTTTCTAAACTATCAGGGATTTAAAGACGAACTAGATTATGCGCCGTATAGATCATTTGTAGACGAAAGTATGTAAAAACGTGTTTATAGCGAGATAGCATCTAGAGACTAGTAGTAGGATAAGCAAAAACAAATGGTTAAGGGTGCGACGATCGTACTTATTATTATTGCTAGTAATAAGACGTAGGTAACTAATTATTAAGGTGATCTAGCGGTACATGCTATGTATGTCTCTATTAGTAATCTCCGATCTACTGCTAGAAATGCTAATAACCGACCTAGATCGTTATTAGTCGCTCTATTACTAATTGTTAAAGGAGGAGATTTAGAGCAGAGAAGTCGAATATATTACAATTATATAAAAAAGATATTTAATCTATTAAAGAGATACGAAGAAGGAGACAGAATCAATATACGATATGCTGATAGATTGACTCGACGCTGCTTTACGATCATCGCTACAGTAACTACAGACTACGAAGAACAAGTTAAAATTATAGGCGTAAAGTCCCTTAAACATTGTACTACCTATTTAATTAGACTAGAAAAAAGAGAAGATCTAGAGGAGTTAGCTATAATAAGAACACATAAAGATACTAAAAGGCAAATTATATATTAGCGAAATAATCCGCGTATAACGGATCG
>Ga0160429_1000563_pt1 | contig 30241 bp, 23 predicted proteins | sample SolpanmetagenomR_FD_108199 | JGI IMG/M metagenome (GOLD analysis project Ga0160429, IMG submission 108199) | Solar panel surface microbial communities from Lawrence Berkeley National Laboratory, California, USA - R | ecosystem: Engineered > Built environment > Solar panel > Unclassified ... | reverse complement strand
TTCTTCTTCTTCATGGCATCCTTTCTAGACAGTGCAGAACAGCGTACTACTTTACAGCCTCATTCTGAGATTAGTAGAGTACAGTCGGTCGCTGTTCTGCGATTCTGTGTTGCCCAGACTGAGGCACTTTCCGTCTCCATAAGAGCTGGCCGAATTAGAATCAGTGCTTCGGGCGGCGTCAGAGGAGGCGTACATCTTGGATCATTATTGGTTTATTGAGGAATTGACGATAGAGGTGACACTAACACATTAGGTGCGTGGCTACACGTTAATCACGTCGGAAAGCGAATGGATCGGAAGGCATTATTAAGGAAAGAACAAAATTATTTATACCTTGTGGACGAACCACTCAGGGAGAAGAAAAAAAAAACTACCCGAAGTCGACACGAACGTCGTGCGATATGTAATTGCGCCTGCTCTGCTGTGTGGGCTTCGATCTGTCCTGCCGTGGCTCATTTCTGATCGTGGTAGTCGGCCGTGAAAATGTCGACTCTGTAGGTCGATGCTCCCATGAAACGAGGAACTTCTTTCCCTATATCCACCCTCTATCCCATGCGCTTGTGTTTCAATTGTTCACCTAAATATCTCTGTCCCCTTCCCTGCTTGCCCATATTCATACTCTGCAAGTGCTTGGTGATCCGAGTAGCCATGCTCGGCACCAGCATATACAGTGATAATTACACCTCTACCATCATCACCTAATGGATGATTGGTTAGCTACTGGTAACTCAGCTCGACAAACGCAATATACCTACGACCATGTGGAACATCTCTGACAAAACCAAAGTCCCACGACCCATCACCAAAGCATTCCGTAAACACAGTCTCCAGGTAAAAAGCAGGCACACTGAAAGCAACCAGCGCCATCAGCAACGGCAATTCGCCAACTAGTCCACCTTTATCCTGCACATGCGTCCAAGCTTTGTTTGGTGCCCAGTAGGCCTCGGGCAGAAGACGTCGTGCCCACCACGCTTGATCTGGTCTTTGTGTTTGCAGTCGAATTGCTGGACCTTCAGGTGTCGCAAAGGATCGGAAGGCATGACGAGCAGGAAGATGCTGAAAGCGAAGGCGTGCCCAAGATGGCAGGTTGTGTGATGTAGTCTGTTGTTGCTGTGCTTGTAGTTGTTCAGCTTGTATTGGTGTCTGCCGTGGTTGTGGTGCTGGCAGATGTTGATGGGGCGAGTCGGGTCTGGGATTTGATGTTGGGCTGAATGACGGTGGCTCATCAATGCCAGACCCTACCGCGTACTGTGTTGCGTCGTAGTTGACGATATGGAAGGCATCTTGATAGACGTAGACTGATGTTGTACCATATAATGCTGTGCTTGTGTTCAGAGGTACCGTTGACTGAGGCATAGGCTCTATTGTTGTTCCATTACAACGAAAGGCTTGTGTTGTGCCTGTTGTCACATTGTGCCCTTTCGCTTGTGGTGGATGCCATACTCCTTGACCATCAACCACATCAGTGACCGTGGAATGAGGTCGCATCTCCTGGACAGTAAAGCAGAATGATGGTGCCATAACACGACGCTGCCTTTTGATAGAAGAACCGATCTGTGTAGGTAGACTTCGTTTGAGCGCAGAGATTCCAGACTGGTTCTGTGATGAACAACAGATCAAAGATTCCTGTGCAAGTTGACCGTAGAAGAGAGCGAGGTTTGAAGTGGCCTCAGTCAACATGAAGAGCTACTACGAAACACTTCGGTTCCGGATCTTATTCAATTTCAAGCACGCTCCACGTTAAAGTCTTCGGAGTAGGAGTGCGAAGCGTTGAAAGATGACCAAGACCTTTGTGATTGACTGGATCCAACTGAGTAGCAGACTAAGAGTGATTGACGAGGACGTTATATCTATCCACTGACGCAAACCAAACACGACTCTGTTCGAGAAGTGAACGACGGGTACAACTCCAGATGATGCAAGTATTAGTCCGTAGGGAGCTACGCGAATGGAAACCGACGTTGTCGCTGTTCGCAGGAATATGCTAACAACACTAATCTGATAGAAGTCCGGTAGAGTATGGATGTTGTCTCAGGTGAGTGAGCAGATTGTGACTGACATATGAACAGACGAAGACTTGGAGAAAGAAAAAGGATTTGGCGCGCTTACGCTATTGTCAGATTCGCCATCGCCGTGTCTATTGTTGTGAGATGTTGATTACCTTGTAAGAGGTCAAAACACCCTTACACGGCTGCAGCTCAGATCATAAGACCAGACCCAGCTGAATCACAGCCTCTTGGCCCTTGTAGGGCCACATCTACCGTCGACACCGTCATACGGGTAGTACAGAATGGCTGTAACCTAATACCATTTCCGTAAAAGCGAACCGCGATCTGGCATAGCTTCGACTGGAACGCGCCTGAAATGATAACGCTGACAGTGCTTCTTGGCGAAGGATTGTGTTCGCTTCTCCTGCGCGGCAATAACCATAAGTCTCAACCTGTGTTAGTGGCGTTGTACCTTGAGGTTTGGCATTTCCTTCATTTGGTTTGCTGTGATGACCGGTGCGGATCTGAAGCGTGGCTCTGGAAATGGCGCAAAGCTTGGTATCCGGATTACTTTCATTGGACGGCGCAACGATCTGGCCCGATCTCCAGGAAAGTCAAAAGTCTCCTGGGTCGGCGCGGCACAAAGACTTGAAACTTCATGCAAGCATAAAGCCGAGCCCTTCTTGTGCTTGTAACCTTGTCACTGACATGAACTGTATGATCGACATCTCTAGACTCTGCAGCAAACATCGTCGACAGCAGCAATAGGCAACTGGGTCTTCGTCCACGCGTCGAGGATCTGCGACAAAATAGACTGATGGAGTAAATGCTCTCATGCCACGACACGACAACATGCTTACATGTCGTTAGCGGCCTTTTCTTGACTTACGCTCTTACATTACGCAGAATGTTGCAGCCTGCCGCCTGGCCCAGCGATTGACTTCGAGGGTTAAGGCTAAGCCTTTATCAAACCGCCACGACCTTATAAAGTCTATACGTCTCTAAGAAGAACATTTCGAAACATGTACCACATCACATTGAACTCAAGCCACTACCTCTTATAATCCACTACCGGCAGCATGCAGGGACGAACAAAATCAAGGCTTGATACGTTGATACGTTGTGACAATGCGACGACTCGCGTCAATTCGTCCACTAGAAATTATACTTCTACCGGTCTCGAGTGCGTCATGCCAACGTCTCACCTTGATGTTTCACCTTCGTAACGAAGATTTCGTAACGAACAACTTAGTGCTGAGACACCACTTGCAGCATAGTCACTCCGGACGATGTGATCGCGTAACTAAGTTCGGAATGACATGGCATCGGTAGCCACCCGATGTCAATGTATTGGCCACATAGCCTAGAAATGTTATGACACCTCTCAGGTAACTCTCGCTTCGCTCTTGGTCACAATCGCGAGGGCCTTAGTGTTGAGACCACTTCCCTTTCCCATACAAGCTCGACTTGGCACTCTGATGCTTTGGGCATGACAACTCTACTTGCCATGGTAAGCCCACTCCAGCGCATTGTAAGGTTGTATTACTATTTTATGTTTTGAAAAACCGGACGCTGCCTGCGCAGTTTGTACCGAGTTCCGTGGACCATGATACAGATCACGCCTATGATCATTCTGCTCAGTCGTTGCCAAGTGCTTGTGGTATACGTCGAGCATCCACTAAGGTCCACCAAGGTCTTATTGAAGTTGTACTGGGCTCGACTCCATCAAATTTCTACCAGATAAGGACAATGCTCATCCCGCACCACCCTCCACAACACAAAAAGCGCATCTACTAAGGTCTACCAAGGTCTCATCAAAATTGTACTAGGCTCGACTCCATTGACCTTCTACCAGATGAGGACAATGCTCGTCGCGTATCATTCTTCACTAACACGATACGCTTCTTGAAGTAAGTCGAATTCAGATCGGTGGAATCAATGCCAGGATTGTCAGGATTGCCAATATCGTGATACGAAGCGAAAGAAGAGCGACAGTACAATGACTTTTGAGGACCCTCTCTTAGCATGACAGGTTGTTTTGGCTCGAATGTTGGTGTCGGTGCACGGCATAGCTCGTCTCCTGTCCTAGGTATGTCAAATTGAGTACCTATTTGATGCCACTAAAGGGTTCCGGACACACCTCTTAGTCCTAGCAATGGTTGCGAGTGGGGTTTCCTTACTTCAACAGTGAATGATATATTCCTTTTCCGAGATTACAGGCAAGAACCACGGGTTGCTAGGACACTACAAGGTCGGGCACGGGACTGACAAACAGGAGAAAAGCCCAACACTCATCTTAGATGTGCTATATCCCGCCAAAGTAAGTGCCCACCTTAAGAAATAGTCAAAGTGCACATGATTGATATTCTTAGATGTGATCCTGGATAGCTGCAAGCATAGGTCGGCAAGATAATTGTTCGCATCATTCAGTATAGACGATAGTACGGTTTATTCATTTCAGTAGCCGATATCTCTCAATGCGTCCGTTCAATTGCCAGCAAATTGCCACTGTGGCTGGTTACCTATACAACCTCTGTCATCACATTTATCAATTCAGGCAATCTTTTCCTCTGCTGAGGCACCTTGTAGCAGTGAAACACTACCGCACAAGTGGCAAGTAAGTACTGATCATGAGCTCTGACATTGTTCTAAAGGCGTCACGATGTTATATTGTAGAGTAGTAACAAGCCGCACCCGAGTATCATGGGCGAGCGATAGATACCGTCTTCCTGACTTATCTTGTTCGCAAATTAAAGCTTTGCAGGAGTAACACAAGTGAATTTTAGTAACCTGCGGAAATGCACACGAACATATGCAGGATGAAGTAAATGCAGTAGCGGTAACGATTACTTACTAACTCTTTCGAGAACTGAATATGTACAATCCTTCTCTCAACCTGCTCCCCTCCAATTTACCACACCAACAAACTCACCCCCTCCACGCTGCCTCACTCTCCATATTATAATCATCACTCTCCGGCACAATATACCTCTCCGCATCAATCGCCTGTAGGGCACTCTGATCCATAATCTTCCTATCCCCCGTCGCCTCCGCCTTCTCCAAAATCTTCACCGCATTGCTAATCATCTCGGTCTCCAGCGTTCCCATCTCCTTCCTGCCCGCAAACCTCACTGTATCATACCATGTATCTGCGTCTTCGCGACTATAGTCCATGTGTTCGGTGATGTAGGCGATTGCCTCTTCGCGGTTATTTTGGAAGTGCTGGATTCCTTTTTGAAGCGAGGGGAGCAGGGTGCGAGCGATGCGTTCGTCGGCGTAGGCGCCGCGGGCGGCGATGTGCCAGGCGGGCCAGGGGGTTTGGATTTCGCCGAGGCGTTTGAGTTCGTGGTTGTCCCAGTATTTTTTGGTGGTGAAGTGCTCCCACATGAAGAATGCTGAGGAAGAGATTTGTGTTAGTTGTGCTGTTTATATTGTTGGATCTGCGCTGCAAATAGCACAAGACTGAGAATGTCACCAATCTCACTGTAACTTACTCGCACTTCCCTCCTTGACCGCCGCCCGCAATTTCTCAAAAGGTCCACACTCCACATACTCCAGCTCCTTTGCATTCATTCCCCCAGTCCAGCCATGCGTCTGCGCCAACACACTCGCCATCACCTGACTACCGCTTCCCAAGCGACTCACACCGACCTTACTACCCTTCAGCTCCTCCAACATTGTGATATCTTCCCTCAACGCGCCCGTGCTGATTGCCCACGTCAACGGGCTAAGTGTGTATGCGCCGACGAGGTGGTACGGCTTGTCTGACCAATCTTGGCCGCCGAATGTCTTGGTCAGCCCGACAATCCAGGCTTCTGTTAAACCGATGCCTACGTCGATGTCTTGTGCGTGGAAGGCGTCTATGAGTGTGCCGGTGCCTGAGGGGTAGGAGATGAGCTCGACGTGCTCTGAGAGTCCGTATTTGTCGTGCGCGAAGTGGAGGGGTGTTAGGAAGTGTTCTGTAGATTGTTAGATGTACACTCATAGCGCGTTGTGTGGATGAAGAGTAGATGCTGATGAATGAAAGTGGCCTGCCGGTGGGTTGCTGGGATCGCTCTCCACCTCAGAATGCTTACCTGGAATATAGCCAATACGCAGCTTCTGATGTAAAGAGATGGATGTAGAGAATGCTCGTAGTGGTGATGTATTCGTCCTTGCTAGTCTAGTGAAGAGACTCGGTGTCCGCAGAGTTTGAAGCAGCATCGTAAAAGTCGATTCCAGAATACAGACTCGGTCAGATTATGAATTCAGATTGGCTATAATGATAAGCGAAGGATATACAGAAGAAGGATGTCTCTGGGCGGTGCTGGAGCTGTTGCAACTTGGGATGATGGTGTGGTTGTCTTGTGTCTCGTGCGCCAGCGATCGTCATGCGGGGTATTCCGGACCGTCGGCAAAAGGTGTGTTTCAGCCCTATCCATGTATCCATGTCCATTGGACTTTCCGTTCTTCATCTTCATCAACACCTGCTCCTTCTTCTGCTGCTTCTCGTGATCATCTTGCACCGCTATATAGGAGTTAGCCATCAAGAAAGAGCCGACCGCAATACGGATGATATCTTCAAGATTGCCCCTACGAGGACGACCAGCCCACAAGCACCCCTCGATAGACAATGGTCTTACCCTCGGGCGATAGAAAGCGCACTATGCTGGGGTTCTGGTGATAAGTGTTGTATGATGCACTACTAATACTGAATGTTCTCATCACTATAACACGCACAGGTATCTTGGCATATTATTGTTTACTATTCGCAAGTGGTTTCTGTCATTGAACGTGTGTCAAGATAGCCGTTTGTCATTGGAATCGGACCCTGAAATTGTGGGGGCTACTTGTTGTTGATCTCTCCTTAGTTTTGTTTCAGTTTCGCATTTGTTTCACATCAACTTTGCCTCCAGTACTCGAGCGTCTCCAGTATGGTCCTCCAACTCTTACGGCTTGCGGTCAATTATATCTCCCCTATCTTGTACGTCTGCACATCAGCCACGAAAATGGCAGCACCTCCTACCTCAGTAACAACGATAAAATTAACTAACCTCTATCGCCTGCCTTTGTAGCATAGTTACATCTCCCGTAACCAGCTATGCCGAGCTCATTCTTAATATGCGCAAGACGCGCTCCTCCGACGGCTTCTCCTTCGACATCCCTCTGATAATGCTAGTCGCCTGCATATCCAAGCTCTTCTACTGGCCCGGCGCCCGCTACGACACAGCTCTCCTCCTTCAAGCTGGCATCATGATCGTCGTTCAAGTCATTCTCCTGCAAATCGCCTTAACAAACCGACCTCCACAAGACAAACTAGGCCCTGCATCCACAAATATGCCCTTTGCGCCAGCGCGCCGCGATAAAAGACCCTATGACTTTTGGCAATGGCGAGATGCTCGTCCTTATTGGCTTTTCATCGTGTACTTTTCGGTCGTGCTCTGCGTGTTGCAGGTTGTCTTTGGCACCTGGGCACCCTATGTAAATGTTCTTGGATACTTTGCGCTCTTTGTGGAGGCGATTTTGCCTGTACCTGTCATCATGAACAATCACAAGAATCGTAGTGTCAAGGGATTCAGGTTGAGTGTTTTGGCGAATTGGCTGCTGGGAGATGTTATGAAGATGACGTTTTTCTTCTTGAGTGAGAGTAGTATCCCGTGGAGTTTCAAGCTCTGTGGTTTCTTTCAGTGGTGAGTATGGGAGTTGGTTGTAAGTAAAGCCGAGCGAACGACTACTGATGGCTGCTGAACAGGGGATGCGATATGTTCATTGGAGTACAATACTGGAAGTACGGCGCAACTTGAAGCGGTAGAAGCTATGTTCAGGAACAACAACCAATTCCTATGCAAGAGGTATTATACATCAAGCATAAGCCATCCAAGCAGCAACAGCTCCCACGGCCGGAAACGCCGCTCTCACAAAGTTCAACCACAGCCACCTCCTCAGCAACTCCTCACTTCCCACACCACCCTCCTTCGCCTCAGTCGCCTTGACCTTCTCTCCTCCCTCCTGGCTCCCGGCACCACCAACCTTAGCCGCCTCCTCCCTAGCAAACAAGCGATCATTTGTCGACGCAATCACAAGAACGGTAAAAGGCGCAATAGCCAGATTGAGCACACCTGCTGCGGTCGCATACTGCCATGGTCGCAGTACCGAAGTCGCTCTTGAGAAGAGTGCCGTCGCAGGGCTGCCGTATAGACGATATGCATTGCCAAAGCACAACGAAGCTGATGCTAGGGCGATGAGCGGTGCAGAACCCTTTCCTGCTTCGTAGACATGGCGGAAGATGGAGAGGGTGTGGGATTCGGCTGTTGTGCGGGTGGAGCTGTTTGGTGGGTGGTTTCGCAGGTGGGAGAGAAGGGAGGGAATGAATGCGAGAGAGAACGAGGCGATTGCGCCTGTTGATAAGTTAGAATTGAGTTGGAAATGGATACGAGAGATGGAGAGAGAGTTGTGCATACCTGAAAGAAAAGCAGATGTAGCGATTGGCGCGGCGTATAGTGGTGAGTTATAGTTTAACAGAGACGCCATTGTTATGTGGTCGACTGGGGTAAACCCTTATGTTGAATTATAATAACGAGAATGCTCGAAGCTGGTAGATGTAGAAGTTTGTGGTCGAGGTTCGTCCGAAGCTGGCTGTAATGGCTTGAGGATTTTGGGTACGAGACTTGGAAATCTGTCTGCTCAAAGTCTGGTATTGCTAGTCAATTTATATCTATGAATTGACTAACCTCAAATATTGACTCACTTCAAATATCTGACCGTCGGCCACAGAAGCAGCAGATTAACCGAGATAACCGTTATTCTGTCGTTTTTGTCGTATCGTTTCCGCTAGCGGCGGGAATCGGATGAATGATATGATTTCAGCCGGGTCGAGTGTTTACTGCTGGTTTGTGTCTGGGTTATTCATTGTGGGTTGACATTGCTGATTTCCAGGTAGAGGCTAAGCTTTGCAAAGAATCAGGATAAAAAGGGCTTAATCTGACCTCAGCTATATTTCAGAGACATGCTGTGTTTTTAAAAGCCCAAGGACAGGATGTCTATATTACGACATTTACAATTTCTCCTCTACCTACCAAAGATTATAAGTCGCTTTCACTATCCTCTGCATCATTGTAACAGGCTCTCTAGGATGCTTAGACACTTCCCGCTCCGCCTTCAGCACGTCCTCTTCTCCATCGAACAGCTTCGGTGGCGGCGCGTAGGCAAAAGTGATGACATATTCGCCCATCTTGCCAGCATAACTCGACTCTCGCATCTGTTTCGATATCTTTGCAGTACAGTTATATTCTTCTTCATATTCCCGGCCTCCCTTTGCCCAGACGCGCCAGGCTACCCGAAGGGGGAAGGAACAGCAGTTGTAGATTGTGTTTGTGGATGGTGATGGGTCGGATTGTGTGAGCCAATAATGTGCAGTTCGACAGATGAGATAGGCGTAATGTTGGGGTGAAAGTGGTGCTTCGTCCTGATGTAACGGCGGTGTTGGCAGTCGTCGTTGTTGCTGGATGATGGGATTTTCATTCATGCGTTTTTCAATGTCGTGGATTAGTGCGGATAGATTGAGTTTAAAAGCCCAATATAGCATCATCACTTCGGCGATGGTGATTGTAGCAAATTGAATATGTGGTGAGAAAATGTTCCAGATTGGGCCTTCGGACGTGCCGCACCAGTATAGATTTGTGTCAGCTAAAGCTCCCTGTGTTGCTTTGAATCCTGCTAGCCACATCTCGAGTTTTGCATCCAGTGCTCTAACTTCGTTGGAAAGAGTGAGAAGGGTCTCTGTAAGGGAAATGCTCCCTTGTGCATTGGCAGCCAAGTCAACATCGTATATGTCAAGCCGCTGCATGAACCCTGGTATATGTATGACCATTGGCCAAATACTGTCTCGGTAGGATGGCCATACTGTGCCTTCCATCACGCTAAGCCACTCCGGCCCGTCCCAATTGACACGTTGTCTCATACCCATACGTGCCATACAAGTTTGAGGTAGTAGCCCAACCAAGACTCGTCTTCCAAGAGGCGATCGAAACGCTTCAGGACCGGCTTGTCTTGCTATATGATTGCTCGCCTCACCGTGTACGGCCCACATAGGACTTACTGGTAGACTCTCAGGAGAATGCAAACATGTCGAAAATTCATAACTGATCAGTGAATAAGCTACCAAAACCAAGGCGATCGAATAGTTGGGCATCTGTAGGAAAGGTGGTCTCATAAGTTGCCTCATATCTCGCAGTGTTTGGTGGTATGCAATAGATCCAAGCCGTATTAATCCTTCATCGCCTCTACTAACGCCAACGTTTGAAGCGAACGCTGCAATTCTTGCACTTGCTACAAGCTGACGGGTAGGTCCTCCATTTGTGAGTTGTATCATAGGTACACTCGGCCACCTTGAGATATATCAGTTAGTTCACCGAAAATTCAAATGAGCCTACACACTACTTACCATGATTCATCGCCTATATCGACACGACAGTATGGTTAGCAGGAGTCGTTGGAATGGCATCATGTACGACATTGACGTACCTTTGGTACATGTTATCCAAACTCCATGGAGGCTGTCAATGAGAGAGGATGCCTGCATGAGGGCTAACTCTGGAGGCATGCGGTTGAAGTGATCGAAAGCAGAAGCATCCTTAGGCGACTTCACTAAGGCAGTGGGAGTTTGGGCATCTCCACTGGTCTCATCTGTTGGTGAAGCAGTCTCCTTGGCTGCATCGCTAACAGCACTGGGGCGTTTATTCGTGATCCTGGCTTCTGCTTTAGTACCAGTGTTCGTTGATGGCTCAGCTCGTACGCGTGCTCTGTGCTGCTTTACAGATCGTAATATCTAGATGTTTGAATGAGCTTGACAGTCTCACGCAATAAAACTGCACGTGGATCATGATCTTACCTGAGCGCGACGAGCAGTCAAACGTTCTTCCTCGCTCCTGTCACAGATAGAAGTGTTAGTCGTCTGATGTTAGCGACCTGGATTCGGATCAACATACGCATATTTGGGAGGTCTGCCTCTACCTCGCCTCTGTACCGGTGCTGGCAGCTTCGGTTCTCCCGGTAGAGCCGTGACGGAGCTCATACCGCCGAGTCGTTAAGAAGTAGTGCGTTGGTAGTGACTTGTGACTGTAAACACATAAAGATAGCAGGTCTTGGCGGACACGAATAAGCGAATATGGTTTACAGGCCCACAATCAGCAGATGCTGCAGTTTTACGCGGACATCGATTCTCTCGTTCAAACTTGAGGAGCACTCTGACGTTGCTGGATTAATGATTCACTGTGGAAGGTCGATGGATGTTGTAGGTACAAGGTTACCCGCGCAAAGCCGAAGAAGGGGCGGGAGAAGATGCCGACTCCTTTACCTCGTCCAAAGGCGGTAGTCGATGATACTTGTAAAAGGAAGGTACGACCAGCTCCGACTCCGTCTGACACCCTGTGTAATCTGCTCAAACACTTTGACATGGAGCAGGTTGGAGTGTAGTAAATTGTTAAGAAGCACTGGTTCCCTCTTGCAATGATTTGACAGATTGCGTCTTTCACTGGTCAAAACATCATGACGAAAACGACGTGGTGGCGGCCATCCTGGGCACGCCCCTTCATCGTTGAGCAAGAGGACATCGACATCAACGAGCTTAATCCTTTGAAATTGAAAGCGCCATGGACGGCTATAGTCATCTCAATGTTGCTGGTTGCTGGACTTGCTCTACATATTGCTGCGTTTGTACACCATCAGACAAAGCTTGGCATCGCTGTCATCGTACTCTTTGGATTTTCCTTACTTTGGACGACCATTTTCCGTCCACGAACAGCATCAGTCGTGCTATGTCTTACCACTACGGCTGTCTTGGTAGTACAAGTCTTTACGCTCCTGTCACATTGGGACGACGATAATGGAACACTGCTTCGACATCTTGGCAGCTTAGGAGTATCGCTATCAGGAGCACTTCTTATTCTCCTGCTCAACATGCCCATAAGATCGCCATCATCTCCTCGATCAGACATCTCGGCACCATACTCGGAATCTACCAGCAAACTTCGGTCACCAGAAGACAACTTGACGCCGTGGATGTGGTTAGTATCAAATCGGGCCTCACTGTTATGCAATGCTAACTCCTCCACACCAGGATGAGCGCTAGCTGGGTTGCTCCTCTGCTTGATGTAGGTAGAAAGCGCCAACTCGAGGACTCAGACGTATGGAAACTACCATACGAATTTCAGCACGCCAATCTTTTTGCTGCATTTCGTGAATTAAAAGGTTCCGTCATTGGTCGAGTCTTCCGTGCCAACTGGATTGATGTTGCTATACTCTGGTCACTCGCTTGTGTAGAGTTGGCAACTACTTATTCAAATCCCTTTGTTTTGCAAAAGCTACTCGTAGCAATGAAACATCTAGACGTGGACAAGCTGTCTGCGCTCAAATGGGCTACATTGATCTTGATAATCGAACTAGTCAACGCACAGAGTGGTGTGTTCAGTCTTTGGTATGGTCGCAGAACCTATGAACGAACTAGAGGAGAGCTGATCACAATGGTGTATGAGAAGACTCTAAACCGCAAGATAGTGAGTAGCATCAAAGGGATACCAGACGAAAAAGAAGAAGATGAAGTGCTGGAGGAGAACCAAATCGATCCCTTGGCGAGTGGTGCAAATGATCGCAATGCGGATGATGAGGTTCTAGAAGGAGAAGAAACTGAGACAACTGCACTTCTCGGCAAGAAGGCTACAGGAAACAAGCGCAAAGGACTTTTGGCCAGCGTCCTACAACCAGTCATTACACTATTCAACTTTCGTCGCAATAAGAAACTCAGCAAGCAAAAGAACAATAAAGCCGAGGATAAGTCACCGGCGCAGACCGGGAAAATCTTATCATTGATCAAGTCAGATGCGTACGAGATTGCTCAACGTTTTTGGGAAGTACAGACTTTCGTCAAGAAACCTTTCGGACTTGTCCTTTGTGTTGTCCTTGTATGGCAGATTATTGGACCAGCATACCTCCTTGGAGTGGCTGTACTCGCAGTGTCCCAAACACTGGGCATTTTCATAGCACGCATCCTTCGAGACCGCGAGAAAATTCGTAGGGCCAAGACTGATACAAGACAGACTGCCACTAGTCAGTACATTGAGGCTATCAGGTAAGATAGATGCTGGAATATTGCGAGACATAATGCTAACCTTACCAGATATTTGCGTTATTACGAGTACCACCACACTTGGCTCGAACGAGTAAAGTCTGATCGGCTTACGGAACTTCGTCAGAAAGTGATCAATAACTGCTGGGGAATGTTGTTGTGGATAACAAATGCATTAGGGTCCGACCTTATGCTTTTCGCGTCCTTCCTTGCGTATACCGCTATCATGCATAAACAGCTACGTGTGGAGATCGCTTTTCCAGCTCTTGAGCTTCTGTACCTGCTACAGAATGAACTTCGTGGACTACCAGACTTGTTCGTTGCCCTTTTGAGTGCTCAAGTTGCTCTTGGACGTCTGGAAAGCTTCATGGCTGAGCCAGATAAAGAGGAAGATGACATAACCCAACACGGAAATGATGTCGCCTCTGAGGCTATACCTGTAGAAGGCAGTCTACTAGCAATGACTGGCGCGACTCTGGCCTGGCCTGGACTTACGAAGCCTGTCTTGACGAATGCCAGTGTCTCTTTCTCAACAGGTCTACATGTTATCAGTGGTCCAGTAGCATCAGGAAAGTCAATGATCCTGAAAGCGCTCCTGGGCGAGGTCGATGTCTTGGAAGGTGGGATCACAAGACATAACGGTGCGGTTGGATATTGTAGTCAACAGCCGTGGCTTCAAAGTATGACAATAAAGGAGAACATCATCTTCACATCACAATACGATGAGAGGAGATATGAAAAGACCATAGCTGCCTGCGCATTGACTCAAGACTTTGCGAACTTTAAAGACGGTGATGCAAGTGCTATTGGCGAGAATGGTATTGGACTGTCCGGAGGTCAAAAGGCACGAACAGCACTAGCACGTGCGGTGTACAGCAGAGCAGAGGTACTCTTACTTGACGACGTTTTCAGCGCGCTTGATCAGGAAACAGGACAATACATTGTTGACAAGCTCTTCAAGAGCGAGCTGATCACGGGCCGTACTGTTGTTTTGGTGACCCATCGACTCGATCTTGTTCGCGGTATTGCAACGCAACGTATTCTGGTCAAGGACGGTCAAATCCATGTCAACGAGGAAGAAGACGAGGCAGCACACAGCAGCGACGAATCTACCAACGTTGGCGACTCGGATGACGACGATGCCAAAGTCGACGGTAAAACTGTCACGGCAGTGGAAGAAGAAGGGAAGCCTGCCAAGAAGTGGGAAGAAGAAGAAAAGCGACAAAGAGGATCTGTCAAGCTGGATGTATACTGGGAGTACATTAGAGCTGGCGGCCTGGTTTGGTGGTCGCTGGTCCTTCTCACAGCAATCTCTTGTCGTGTCTTTGTACTTGCAGAAACTTGGTTCGTCAAGGAATGGGGTGAAAAATATGGCGAAGAGCAGCCACGACTTATTTCACAAATGTTTTCGGCCGACTTTCAGCTACTATCGAGCAGGAGCATTTTCGACCGAATCTTCGACGGATTCCCACTACCAGACGTCAACGTCTACCCTTGGCTTGTTGGTCTTCTGGTTATTCTGATTATGCAGTCAGTCTCGGTTACTGGGACTCGAGCCGCAATGCTCTTGATAACCTTTTCCGCTTCGAAATCGCTGTTCTCTGAGATCATGGAGAAGGTGTCTGGAACTACGTTTCACTTTTATGATGTAACGCCTGTGGGACGCTTGATGAACAGGCTTACTTCTGACGTGGGAACGATTGATGGTGCTATCGCTGGCAGTCTATTCGCTTTGACTTGGAACATTCTGAGTTGGGTGTCTGCCGTGTTTATCATCGCCAGCATCACACCACTGTTCTTACTCATAGCAATTCTCCTAAGCCTTGTCTTTGTCTTTATTTTCTTCCGGTTCCTTCCTTCGTCTCAGAGCTTGAGGCGGTTGGAGGTAAGTTTGGATGAGCAGATCTTAAAATCAGACGACTAATATCCGCAACAGACGGCTTCCTTGAGTCCTCTAATGTCCAACTTTGGTGCGCTCTTGGAAGGCCTTATAACTGTGAGGGCTTTCCGTGCGCAGAAATCGTTCCGGGACAAATGTATCGATGCAGTGGACACATTTCAGAAAATGTACGTTTCGATTCTAGCCATACTCACTTCCTTTTACTAACGTGTATAGGGATCACTTTTATTGGCAAGTACAAGCTTGGCTAATGTATCGTTTCGATATCATGTCAGCAACGTAAGTATATGCAGCTCTTCTGACATTGTCACCAACCTCTTACTCACAAACATTCATTAGATCCACCTTCATTCTTACAGTTACTGCCATCTATTCGGGCATCTCCCCTGGTCTGACAGCCTTTGTACTTGTAGCGGCGTCTAAGTTTGTGAATGCAACCCATTCCCTTTGTCGGATGTATGGTCAGATCCAACTCGACTTTGTCTCAGTAGAGCGGATTGTCGAGCTTCTTCGATTGCCGCAAGAAAGTAAAGGCGACATCGACCCGCCTGCATCCTGGCCGACATATGGATCAGATATTATCTTTGAAAATGTCACGATGAAGTATGCTCCACACCTCGATCCCGCTCTTATCGACATTACATGCACCATTCCAGGAGGCACAACCACAGCCATCATCGGACGTACTGGATCTGGCAAATCGACACTAGCATTGTCTTTACTAGCAACACTAGAGCCCACAGAAGGTCGCATTCTCATCGACGGAATAGACATCTCGCGTGTTAACAAGCAAGCTCTGCGATCACGCATAACCTTCCTCGCCCAAGAACCCGTTCTCTTCCCAGGCACTCTACGACACAACCTAGATCCAATCGAAGAGTACTCCGACGCCGCATGTGAAGGCGTCCTCTTACGCATCTCTGGCACAAGCAACGCAACCAGTGCGCTCGTTGGCGGCAGACCCTGGACACTCTCCACCGAAATAGAGACGGGAGGCAAGAACCTCTCGCACGGTCAACGACAATTAATCGGTTTAGCTCGCGCCATTTTGCGTAGAAGTGCGATAATCATCATGGACGAAGCTACTGCTAGTGTGGATCAGGAAACGGCTTGGGAGGTGCAAAAGTTGCTGAGAGATGAGCTGAAGGAGAGCACGGTTGTGTCTATTGCGCATAGAGCCGAAGCTGTACATGGAGTTGAAAACTGTTTGGTGCTGGGGAAGGGAAGGTTGATTCGGCAGGGGAATCCTGCTGATTTTGCGGCTGGTAGTGGTGGTGGTAGTGGAAGTGGTGGTAATAGTGGGATCGCGACGCCGGATGTGAGGGAGGGTGATGCGTGATAGATACTAGAGAATTATGGTTGAGCGGCATTGGAATAGATTGAACAAAATGTATGAGTGCAAGCTATTCAATTCCTCTCCTTCCCTCTCAGCTCGCTTGACACCATCCTCGTCCTGTCTCCTCGCTCGATCTTCTAATCCTCTCCTTCTCTTCAAAACGATATCTCCCTATTGTCAACTTGCTCCCGGATCTCGCTACGACTTGCCCTGTCACCAGTAGCTCTTCCCTTCCACTCGACCTCGGCTGCGACGGTTCTTCGCCGAACATCGACATGAGGCGCGACCGAACGACCAACTGAGAATGCAATACAGAAAAGCTGCTCCTACTTCTGCATCTGCATGTAATCCCTGCGACGCCCAACCAGCCACTCCTGAACATCCCAGCCTAGCTAGACAAACTGGCTATGTCGTCGACGCAAACCCGGCTTTTTTGACACTACACGCTTGACACCCTGACGGTCAATAACACAAGGTTGTCATCCAATGCCACCCAATCATGCACCTCTATCATATGCTGGTCTTTCAACTCATTTTCACAACAACCCCTTCCTCGCCAGCTCAACCTTCCTCGCCAATTCATTCTTGGCATAGCCGCCTTTACTGGCACAAATCGCTATGCCTTCGCTTAATTCGACTTTGTCTTGGACGTCGGGGAAGGCGCAGGGGCAGTGGTGCGGGAAGTGGACGCAGGCTAGGGTGTTGGGGCAGAGGTAGTTTGTGCAGTGGGCTGATGAAGATATCTGTGTTAGTGGTTGTGGGCTTGGTTGGAAGATAGAGGGAAGGTGTGGTGTGGTGTGAAAGGGAATGTGGTATTGAATGAGGATTTGTGCTGAAGGGTATGGGATGGAAGTGTGTGTGTGTGTGTGTTTGTGTTTGTGTATCTTGGTAGGATGCGTGTGGTATTAGGGCGATTGAAAGACGCACTATTATCCCACAACTCAGCGTAATGTTTTGCGTCACTAGGAGCATTCTGAGGAGGTCCTTGATGTTGTTGTTGGTGGCCGCCGAAGAAGGATTCGAATGGGAATTGCGCGAGGGTCAAGGGGAGTGAGAGGAGGAGGAGCAGGACGGGGGCTGAGGAGAGATGCATTGTTCGTTGGTAATTCTTTATTTTGGTACTTTGTACTATGTTCCAATTGTAGATGGTGAAGAATGAGTGTATGGGAATTGAAACACCTTGCTGGAGCCGCCGATAGCCAAGGGATGAGCTCCGGTGGAACGAACTCCGACATCACGAAAAAGTCATGACCTTTCACCACCTTGGACCATACAGTTCTAGCACCACCACTTTCGCTGCTCCCCACCGCCAGCCCATCCACCTGGACGCCTCTTCCCACGCTTCACCACAGTCTTCCCTCTCAACCACCACCCCAGCTTACCACGCAAACCTCGCCCTCCAATCCACTCTTTGAACCACAACCCTCCCACAATGCATCTCATGTTCACCCTCTCGCCCACCGGAACCCGGCAATACACACTGAAAAAGGTCAACGGAGGCGAAATCACAAAATCAGCACATCCGGCCCGTTTCTCGCCAGACGACAAGTACTCGAGACACAGGGTAACGTTGAAGAAGCGATATGGCTTATTGTTGACGCAGCAGAGTGAGTGACATGTTTTCGCTTTTTGTTAGGGTCGTTGTTTTGATTTGGTTGGTGGTTGGTCGTGGCGCGAGACGAACAGAGAAGGCATAGAAGATGGATAGGAAGGAATGAAATGGAGCTTGGTGAAATCGGGAACAGATGATGAAGTGATGGAAGCACGTCTCGAAGGATGCAAAACGTCTGAATTGGCTAGAGCAAAAGAAAGACATCAATTTCGCGGATTCGAAACAAAATTGAGACTATGCTTGAACAATGTGAAGGACAAAAGCTAACATTCGTATTTGTGCGCAGAGGAGAATCCAGCTGTATTGGGAGCTTCGAGCAAGGAGAAGGGCACGTAGGAAGATGAAAAAGATTTGGTATTCGCGGGATGAGTAAACGACGTCGTTTTATGTGTGGTGGAAGAAAGGACAATATCCGATCATGGTGACTCGACTCGAATCGGGGTGGCTGTATTCAAGGAGTTTTGGTGACCAAGGCGTCAAGGGCGTGCTGCCATGGCTGGAATTTTAGTGTTATTAGGATGTACAACTCAGACAGCCAGAAACATCCATACAATACGGTGTCACAAGATGTTGTTTCTCGAGAGCAATGATGTGCCGCAGACGAGCAGAGTCCGAGTAATGCAGATCTTATGCTATCCATGTATATGTATGCATCTGATGACACTTCTTGACTATGCTCTCAGTCGGCAGTCTCACGCTATGCCATGCCATTCTTATCCTATCCTATCCCACGCATCCAGCCCTCTCACCTCCACAAACCTAAGCAGCGCATCACACACCTCCTCTCTCAGCCCCCACACCTCATCTCGAGCCACACACACACACACACACCTTTCACAACCACACTTACACATCCCTCCCCCAAACCGGGGTCCCCCTCCCCTGATAATCATCTTCAACGACCATACCCAAACTGCTACTACTCGCATTCATACTCTGACTCGCGCTCGTCATCGCTGTCATACCCGCTGATGGACGCGCGTTGGGAAAGTTGTCTTTTGCCAGTTTGCCGTGATTTTCCTGAATCGCTCTTAAGCGAGACGAGTGGATGTGTGGTAGCCATCTTGGGAACCGAATTAGTCAGTTTCTTTGGACGCAGAGAGATGGAGAACACCATGAAATTGAATCGTGTATTTTGCGAGTGCGAGCAAGTGGGGGTGATCAAGAACGGGAATTGAACTTACATCCTAACCTTATGATCGTCCCCAGCAGATGCAAACATGGCAGGCTGTGCATAGTTCCACGCAACAGCATTGACGCATCCACCACGATGACCATCAAGTCGTTCAATAAGGCGACCTGTGTAACGGTGCCAGATGTTGATTTTCGCATCTATTCCAAACGTCAGCTTCCAGCATTTTTGATTCGGGAGTCACAACAACTCTGCATAATGAAACCACAACGAACAACAGACGTACCTTCACCACCACTAACAACAACTCCCTCAGTTGCACCACCCCAAGTACTCCTAATAACGAATTGATCCTGGCCTAGACCATGAAACTTCATATTCACAGTACCTTGCTCACCATCCACAGTCCAGAGTTCGCCATTACTCAGGTTGACGAGTAGTTCCAGTCCGTCTTTGCTGTAATTGACGCTTGTGAGCTCATAGCCGACTTGTATCTGATTTAGCTTCTGCCGCGTGCGGTAGTCGAAGATGTGGATTGTTTTACGAGCGCAGACAGCTGCTAGTCTAATTGGACGATTGGCGAGGTCGGTGGTGGATTGTTGGTCTGGTGCTGCTGCTAGACTTGTGGAGGATGGCCCGAGGGTGGCGATTGAGCAGTCTTGAACGCGGAAGACTTGCGTTGTGGATGTGGTTGAGGGGTTGTTGGTTGTTGTTGAAGGATTAGCGGGTAGTCCGAAGATGTGTAAATGATCATCGTCGGATGTGGCGTTAACAGACCACATAACAAGAGGATGTTTTCGATCCAGTGATCCAGTGACAAAGGTCTGCCCATCCGGACTCCATGCAGCAGTGGTGACTGGTTCGTTGTGTTTATTGATTGTGCGCAAGCAGGTTCCTGTTTCAGTATCCCAAATCTGCGCACAATGTTCTTTACTTAACCGAGCTTCTGCAGGCGCTGGATACGTTATTTGTGAACAAGTGATGAGTTTGGTGTCGTCAGGACTCCATGCTAGATAGCCGACTGCACCTTTGTGTCCAGATAGTATGTGCAGGATTTGAAAGCTTTGTGTCTCATAAATCACCACTATTGAATCTTTGCTTGCTGTCGCTAATCTTGTTCCATCATTGGAGAAGGCGATGAACCATACTTCGTCTGTATGTCGATCGAGTTCGCATACCGTATCTAGAGGGAAATCATCTCGATCACAGACGTGATCGGTATATAAGCTAGGCCATCGTCGTGTGTTGTGATAGGGACAGTTTCGTATCGAGGCTTCTTTGACTTGAGTGAGTAGTTCTGCCATTCGGTGCTCAGGTATCATCATTGAAGGATGTATTGAACCTAGCAATCAATCAGCCACGAGCAATTATTACATTTCACATGGACTCACGAGACAACTCGGCGAAGAGTAGTGCCCTTGATTGCCCTTTCGCTCCGTCCCAACTTGCCTGCAACCTCAAGTCTTCCGATGATTGACACATAATCAGGCTAGTCCGTAGGTCAGTCTCTCTGGACAAAGCAGTGGCTCTTCGTGAAAACGTACCTGGATAAAGCATGCAACTGTCTTTCGTCCTGTTGTAATGGTTGCAACTCTTCTCTCAACACTGATAATGCCGCCCCCAGATCTCTAGCTTCCAACAACTCGAGATATTTCTGTTCGCTAACACTAAACAACATGTCGCGAATACTTGCTTCATCCGCAAGCAGTAAACCTTTTCGAGCTTGGTCACCACCATCTTGTTCTTGGCTGTTACCATCACGAGCACATTGTATCAGCGTCTCTGCTTCCATCCAATCTCCATTGAGTATAGCAAGTCGAAAAGCGGAAGCAAACGGTGTCTCTAGATCAAACCCACTTTCCCGACTTAGTGCTTCCGCAGCATTGCCATAACCCATATCACTCAAGCCTTGAATCAGAATCCTTGTGACCTGTTCCCGATCGTGACCGTAAAATGTAGGTTGTCTTGATCGAGCCCTGCCTGATGTATCAGGACTTGTCGTACCATTGCTCGTCATCTTGCCAGCTTTACGTGATGATGGAGAACCTGGCATCTTGCCATCTACAACTGACCTATCTCTTGCCGAGCCATTACTCGCACCCAGCATATCGTAGTCGTTGTTACGCCTCCTCTTTGAGTCGTGGGTTTCTGGATATCCAGGTAGAAAAGGTATTTCCTCCTCCTCCTCCTGGCTAGATGTACTACGCCGGCGCCGTCTCGAAAGCAGTCTGCCAACCAAAGGGACTGGTATAGCCGGATCCCGTATAACTGTAGAGTCTTGCTGCGATGGAGCGCGGTTCCCGCTAGAGCGGCTCTGACTTGGAATAGACGGTGAGTCCTGCTGAGGATGTCTGGCAGAGGTTGATAATGATACAGGTGAGGGTGTAGCCTGGTCTGCCAGGTTGACTCACTGCTCAGGTCCCAGCATTGGCTATCAGGGTACCCGTTGTATGTGATGCAATTGGACTGAGGTATTCGAGCTGCTGGTTCAACACTGGCGAACCTGATGGTCTGCCCTTGTACTGATTGTAATCAAGCCTACAGAAGACTAGGATGCCTTCTCTAACTGCTAATGGAAGCGAGGTTGTCTGGATGTATTGATTACTGTCTTAAGTGCTCAGGCAGTGGGGATGTGGAGTTTTGAGGTAATATGGATGCGAGATTGCAAGGGAACAGAAAAGTGGTGTTGCTGTAGTCAGTGTATATCAGCGGGAGCACATAGTATGGAAGATGTCGGTATCGACTTCTGAGATGTGATGTTGCTGCTGTATACATGTGACAATTGCCTATCATTCTCGGAGCAATTCTCCCGAAGCAACGACAACAGATGCAAGATGAGAATACATAGACTTTACAATGTTATAGAATATAGAACGAAGTTATTACTAGCCTGACTTGTCGTAAACAGCTTCCCCTCGGCGTTATCATTTTCTTCCATACTCTTCTCTACTATCGTTTCACCTACTTGTTATACAGTCTCGCTCTTCCTCTTCAGTTCGTTCGATACCCTAGCTCAGGCGCTCCACGGAAGCCAAAGCAGCCTCCAGCTTGCCATTCTTCACCGGGCTTGTCACACCGCCATTGGAAGAAGAGTTGGCAATAGAATCCATCTGTCCATCAACTTGTCCTCCAATTGATGCACGCTTGGATCGAAGAGTAAGAGGGAATGGGTACTCATCAGGGTCTTCCTCTTCAGGCAACTTCCACGCTATGTAGTCTTCTGTGCTGAGACCTTCCATACCTTCTTGCAGGGAAGCAAAATCACCAGGAGTCATCATACCAGAGCGATCACGAGGAGAACCTGGTGCGGAAAGTGGGCGTGAGATCTTGCTGGTCATGCTGCCATCGAAGAAGGGGTTCTCATCACCGTCGTCGCCCTCGAAGCATTGCGGGTATGCTAAATATAAGTGTTAGTAAACTCAAAGGTATAGCCAAGAAGGCTTTCTGACTTACCTCTTCGAAGAGCCAACTGCCTAGCCTTGACATACTCCATACCCATTCGCTTCCAGTCTAGAAGATCACCCAATCTTTCTGTTCGGTTTCGCTGGTTGATACGTTGACGTCTGGACTTTGTGGTGAAGTCGTACATGTAGTCGGCGAGTTGGTTGACAGAATCGTCAATACCCTTCATTCTGCGATCAACGATATAGATACCGTAGTCTGAAGCGTTCTCAATCAGTTCCTCCATGTAACAACCGAAACCTGACAGATTAGTCGTGATACTAGGAACACCCATGACAGTACATTCAGCAGGAGTGTAACCCCAAGGTTCGTAGTAAGAAGCGAAAACACCAAGATGAGTACCACGAACAAAGTCGTCGTAGTCAATGGGGAGAACAGGGTTGGCAGAGTTCAAGAATTCGGGGTGGAAGATGATCTTGACACGGTCGTGTGTGCTGTTGAACAGTTGGCATCGTCGGATTTGGTTAAGGATAGGGTCTTCGGCGTCGTTGACCATGTTGTGGGTGACAATAGGAGGAAGGTTGTGGCGCTTCATGGCGAATAGACGTCTGCGGAGAAGAATCTTATCCGTATTTGCGATGAGTTCGCCATCTTCAGGCAGAGGGTTGCCATCTCTCCAGGTAAGAGCGCGCTCAAAGAGTCTCTTACCAACATTCTCTTCGATGACCTTGACGGTGTCGTGGAGAGACTTAATGACGGCTTGGCCCTTGAGGGCCTCGACTGTGAGGGAGGAAGTCTGTGCTGGCATAATAATAAAGGCAACAACTGTAACATCAGTTCCGGCTTCCTTCATCCTGTGGTTAAGACGGGCTAGAGATTCAATGAACATGTCGACACCCTTGTTGCGGTACTCATAACGACCAGCAGTGAAGAAGTACAAAGTCTTGTCCAAATCAAAATCGTTGTGTCCGTAGAAATGACCTCGTACGAAATCGGAAATCTTGTTCTTGTTCTTCTCGTGTAGATTTTGGAATTCGTGGGTGGCAGAGAACTTCTTGACATTGAGACCGTTGGGTAGAACACCATCAGGCTTGCGCTTGAGCAAGTGCTCACTTTCGTATGCGGTAATGTGCGAGACGGTAGTAAAGACATCGGCCGAGTGTGTAGCAGCGCGCTCGATACAGTATCGGTGGTAGATACCACGCTTGCCAGCTTCCGAATCTACATCGAACCATTGCAGGTTGTTGTAAAAGTCTACGTTTCCGGCGCAAAGGTATCGTCCGAGGAGAGTAGCGTGGGTAGTGAAGATTGTGGTTACGTCGATGCGCCTGCGCTTGCAAAGAGGAAGGGCGACACCTGCTAGCCATTCGTGGAATTGTACCACAACTGCGCGCTTGGTTTCGTGCGAGACATACTGAGAATAGAGGTCAGTATTGGAACCCGCAATAATCTTCTGGCTGCTTCAAATCTTACCTCGCCCAAAAACCATGCGACAATGTAACCGAACACAATGGCCTCGTTGGTCTCGTCATCTCCAGGAGGTGATGGAATACCAGTCGTCGACCACAAATCACTCTTCCATTCGTCCAGGTAGCCGTATGCGGATTTCGTGTCAAAGAGGAGGACTCGAGGTGCACCATCGATAAGCCATCTTCCATAAAGAGTCTGAATACCGCGAGCATTCATGGACTTCATAGTCTCCAGGAGGGCGGGGTCTTTAGGGACAATTTCTTCGACCTCGACAGCAGCCTAGTAGCAGTATTAGAGTGGCCTTTGTCTGAGCAGGCTCTTGAGACATACCGAAGCTCTATTGAGAGGACCGAGAAGGGTGTAACTGGAGCCATACTCGACAGTTGTTACTTGCGCTTTGGATTTGAGGACAGAGTAGATACCACCGACTGCAAGGATGTGTTAGTTGAAGCTCGCCGTTGCTAGCACTGAAAGAAAGACTAACCTCGATTAGCGACCTCAGTAGCTACCTCGAACAGGACGTGGTTGACGACATCCCGCTGAGCTGCCATTGCGAAGATTTGTGGTGCCGGGACTTTGTGAGCAGGTGGGAAGTGGTTGGAGCTCTAGAACAGTAGTCTTGAGCTGAGCTTCCTCTCAGAAAGCTCAATGACGATTGATGGTGAGGGGAGAAAGAACCAATGCAGGGACTCGTTCGGGGCACTTTGTAGGGAGAAAGGCCAGCAGACTCGAGGGTCAGAAGTTCAAAGTCACAAGCGCCAGTCACAAGCCTTCAATGCGGAGAGCGTCAACCAATATTGGTACGGTGACGTGGGGAGGGAGAAGATCGCCAAGGGCTAAGTTAATGGAATGGAGAAGGATGCTGGATAAATTCAGCACACGACAGTGATGCGTGTGTCAGAAAGTGCAATAGATATTGGATTAGAGGGCTACCTATATAAGTGTGTATGGAGAAGACTGTCTAGCAAGCATTGAGCTTCCCGAAAAGTTGAGGCCTCAATGGAAAATTAATCAGATTTGAAGGGAATGGCTGGGGAGACTAGACCATGTGGAGAAGCTACAAGCGACAAAGGACCGAATTCCATTTCCAATGACCAATGCACAACTGTGCTAGCATCAACACATGATCAAGGATCCATTTCTGAAAGCGCCACTTTGTCACGATGTGTAATCCAGAGTATTAAGCAGCTTGGTGGTTTGCTACTGCTGCCTTGTAAGAGCCCTGGGGAGTAATATGGCTGTTGCATAGGTTATGTTAAGTTGCTCAAGTCACTCTGTGCTGAGCTTTTTGCTTGAAGGTCTGGTGATAATTTGGCCTGAGAACATCTCCCTGATGTCAAGTGCTGGAGTGTTGTTAGGAAGTGATGAAATCTGTGCGTAAATAACATATCTCAGGTATGGCTTAATCAGACTTCTTTGACGTGAAGCCTTGACACAAGGATTTTCTGCCGAAAGTGTAGCCAATCTTACCTTCGTTAGCCCCTTGATACTATTAGAGTCTTCTTCGGAGAGGTACATGATAAACAGATGTAAGATGTAAAGTATCAACATCAGAAAGAAACACAGTAAAATTCCTTGCTCATTCGCAGAAGGAAGTCCACGCAAACTGAGAGATGGGTTTGAGAATTGGCCCAGGTGAAACACCATGTAGCTTTGAGACACCATCCTAACTTGGTAGAAACCAGGCAACATAAAAGGCCGAGTCATCGTAGCGGTGAGTATCAAGCGATTCACTGAGCGCTGCGTCCTAGCGAGCAAGCTGCACCTCAGTCCAGCACCTTGCTATCAGGTGATTAAGGATATCTGTGCCATGCATTATGGTCAAGAAGTGAAGCTTAGGATGACCACGATATTTCTTGAACGTGCATGTCGATGTTTTGCTCCAGATCAAAGTCTCCTCCGTCCGTGTGCTGAATGATAAGCTTATACGAATTTGCTCTTACGTTGATCAGCAGTATGCTAGAAGTTCTACGCTGCAAGCTTGACCTATTTCGAAAGCGTGTAGGTGAGTGTCTCGTAAGATAGTTTGGCTGGAATCCTCTTCCGGCTATCGTCCTGCGAGGTAGAACGATCTACCAACAGATCTTTCAACCTCTTGTACCTCTTGTACCTCTGTGTCTTTATAGATCAGGTTTTTGGGACGAATCTTCCTTCTGCTGATGTTCCAGATCAAGGAATTAGGCAGTTTTGGACATTTTTTGGCTTCTCTTCTCCTGCCAGGCGCAGACCAATGCTGAAGGCTTAGCAGGATGACAAGACAGACACTGAGCAGTTCACAGGTCAATCTGAGAAGCACAAGTCTAGCACGGGGACTGCATCAAAGAACCATATAGACGACATCTTGATAGTTGTTCCTCCGCAAGCACATACGCTGTTTTCAGCAGCTGTTCGTCTTGCGATGTTGAACAAGTGGCAGGAGCATGTTCTAAATGGGCGACATCGTCGTGCTGGCGGCTTTTTAAGAAAACTTACAATGAACCGTTTCGTGAATTCATTTGGCAATGTTTCGTTATGAACATGCTGATAGAGATTGTGAAGAGTCCGTCAAATATGACCACTACTCTGCTAGACATGATGAGGTGTGTTTGAAGCAGTGACAAAAGCGAGAAGGATACTCAGTTCGCCACCCCCTCCTCCAATGGCAGCTGACCCACCTGCTATTCTAGTCCCACATGTGTTTTACGAACAGATGGCTTCGATGGGGACGGCGAAAGTAATCGCACCGCCAAAACACGCTGATGATAGACTATAGGAGTAACTGTTGCACCGCCGAAAGCTAGGTGTGATAAAATAGAGGAGTGACTGTGGTAACCTTTTGTCCGTCCCCCGTCTTCGACACACTGTCAAGTTGAAGCCAGCCTTCTCAATTGAGGGTCTTTAAAGAGAAGTCCCATCCACCATCTACCTAGCAACCTCCTCTCCTCGCCTCCTCACCTCCGATTCTCGAACTCACCCAATCCACACCATTCACCATTCACCACCACTGCCGGAAACAACAACAACAAACCATCACAGCAACAACTCACCACCATGCTCGACCTAACTTACATACGCTCTCTCTCCGAGATCGATTCCTCGCTTGCCAACCTCCTCGCCTCCGTTCCTGCCGCCCCACCACCGAGCGGCCTCCAAGAAATGCGTGAAATTAGTATGGCTAAACTACGCGCCTCGATTGCAGACAAAAAAGAAGGCGTCACAGAAAGACACATCACTCTACCTTACTCCGACGGCACTACCGCAACGCACATCGTTGTCTCACCCACGGACATGTCCAAGCACTCTTCCCATCCACTCGTCGTCCTCTTCTTTGGTGGTGGTTTCATATTGAATGGGCCTGAGCAGATGGTCCCCTACGCCCGATCGCTAGCACTGCTATTCGGTGTAGTGACAGTCTGTGGCGCATACAGGCTAGCACCCGAGCATCCCTTTCCAACACAATCAAAGGATGGCTGGGACGTGCTGAAATGGGCGGCTGCAAATGCCAAAACAGAACTAGGCGCAGATCCAGCAGCAGGGTTCATTGTAGGCGGCGCGTCAGCAGGTGGGAACATAGCAGCAGTTCTAGCACAGAAGGCAAAAGACGAGAACCTAAGTCCGCCGCTGACGGGACAATATATAGGTACTTCGATCTTCTTCTCGTCAGATACCGTCCCTGAAGAGTACAGAGACTTTTTCATCAGTCGAGAACAAAATGCAGAGGCTCCTGTGCTCAACAAAGGCATGGTTGAGATGATGATGGGCGCGTGGAATCCAGACTGGAGTAGTCCTTGGTGCAGCCCAATCAACTCGAAGTCTGGTGTAAAGGGTCTACCGAAAACATACTCTCAAGTCTGTGGTCTGGATATGCTACGAGACGATGGATTGATCTATGATGAGATGCTTAAGAAAGCGGGTGTGGAAACTAAGCTGGATGTATATCCAGGCCTTAGCCATGCATTCTGGGCGTTCTTCCCGCAGTTGGAGGCGACAAGAGAAGCCTTGATAGATGTGGCGGTTGGATTTGGGTGGCTGCTCGGCAAGCAAGTGGACAGAGAAGCTGCGAGTGAGGCAGTGCAAGCTCCAAATTCTGCGTGAAGTCCTAGGTCTGAAAAAACCTGTGAAAATATATTTGTGTATGAATGCAGTACTACGCAAAGTAATGATTTTATCTTCCTGTCCCTAGTAATCGCTTCAACAATCGACCACCGAGACATTACTACAATGATCCATGTTTCAGACTAGCCGTCGATAACGGCTCCGAACTCACCCCATCAGAGTATTGGCGAACGACACTCGCAAGCCCAGAATTTTCGAGAGTTCTCCTGATCCAGCTCCACCAAGTACACCAAACGTGTAATGGTGGTTGCGACAGTCAGGCTGCGTCTAAAATAGGCTCAGACGAGCTCAATTCCAGCAAGCTACCCAGCGTCTACAACCCGCTGAAAAGTGCCTCCATCCTCCGAACAGCCGCCCAAGTAGACTCGCCGGACTCGATCGCCACCTGGAACATCGTTATACGTACTCACATGCCCAAGATTGCGATAAAACACAACCTGAGCGTGATGATCATTTGCGAGGTGCGATTTGTATTGAGACCACGCAGCTCCTGGTCTCCTGCAAGACACCGTGACACCGTAGACGGCGCCACAGCCATCACATTCGTGGTAATCTGGATTCCAGGCTTCGCAGCCACAATGACTGTGTTTGTTTTTGCGTCTCACACAATCGCACGACGCGATCCAGGAGTCGGGGTGCCAGAGTCCATGGCGGTGTAAGGCCCTACAATCGGTCTCCAACGACGTAAACGTACGCTGAGGCTGGGAACACAATTCACAGCACCTTGCACGAGGTACAGGTTGGTGGTTGTCGCTTGACTCGCTGTAGCAGTTTGGATACACAATATTTGCAAATGATGCGCACCATGAGATTGTCGCTACTGTCGAAGGCGGCGGTAGTGGTTATGGTCCATCCTGGTCCGTCCTGTACTGTGCGATTCAACGTCTCAATAGTCAACCCATACATATTTGACTTGTAATGCTTGGCCCGCATGACAAGCTGGACGTCCTCGTAAGTGAGATGTTGAGTGGGAGTAAAGCTAATGTTGCCAGGATTGCCGAGATCTCCCCTGTCATGAGAGTAAAACTTTGGTCGGCAATCATGCGTGCTTTGCTTTGAATGGCCTCAAGCGTAGTATTTGTAGCAGAATTCACACAGGTACCAATCGCGAAGCTGTGGCTCTATACGCTGTAAAAACTCCAGCTTTTGGGTACCGTACGGTCGACTAGGATATCCGTGGTAGTAGCCGCTGTGCTCGCCGACTTCATCGTTAATACGGCGCACATACTTCTGCAGGCTCAAGTAAAAGCGTCTGGAAACCAGAGCGAGGCAAGCTGTATCTGCGAGAGAAAAGTACTCCAGGAGCATATACACAATGTCATCCGGTAAGCTCTCCAGAGGGAAGAACCGGAATTGCCTATATCGGCAGGCGTATTGATAGATGATTGCTGGCTTAGAGCTGTCGTCTTACTGGTGATGTCGGCTGTGATCCTGCAGAGGAGAGACGGCAGTGGTTCCGGCTTGTCCTTGCGGAGGACATGTTTCATTTCTTTAATGCTCATTGAAAGAATTTCGGCGCCGTAAGGGTTCAGATACTACATACTGGGCAAAAGCTGAGGCCTGGCAATTTGAAATTGTCGATGTGACTAGTGGAATGAGAGCGTTCCGGATGTTGTTTGTGTCTTATGTGATGCTTCGATAGAGGTTAACTGAACGAGCTGAGGCCACCTAGCCTCTGAGCGTGGAGATTGGGTGATGTGTCAATCTCTTAAAGCTTATGTAGCAATTCTGATTGATTACAACCCCATCATCACACCATACTTTGTGCAAGCAGATTTGTGATCTGTCGACTAGACGAGAAGTCTGCCATGAGGTCTTAAAAAATCTGTTTCGATGGATGGTGGCATTGTTGCATTAGGCGTGAGCTGAAGCCGAGAGGGGAGAAGAGTTTGTCAACCTAGAACGTATATCCCTCTAAAACAACAATGATCGTACACAATGATCCACGAGCAAACCCTTCCTTCCCTCTTATCAGCTAAAATAGCGAAGACCCCGCTGGTGCTACTGTGTGTTCACACAAACAAGATATAAAAAAGAAAGTCTGCAGATAAGGAAATCATAAGAGAAGTCCCACAAAAAGCAAAAACATACAGCAACTGAAATTCGCATGTGGTCACCCACCATACTACTACGCAGTCGATCTGTGGCTTAAATAGGGCAGAGCGAACGGGATGCCTTGTTCTCCACAGTCTATGGCCGTATGTG
>Ga0160429_1000562_pt1 | contig 30288 bp, 24 predicted proteins | sample SolpanmetagenomR_FD_108199 | JGI IMG/M metagenome (GOLD analysis project Ga0160429, IMG submission 108199) | Solar panel surface microbial communities from Lawrence Berkeley National Laboratory, California, USA - R | ecosystem: Engineered > Built environment > Solar panel > Unclassified ... | reverse complement strand
GACCCGAAAATCGTGCAGATGATTGGCGAACGGAAAATCCACGACTAGCCCGTGGCGCTAGGTGCCAAGGGTGCCAGTGAGCATGGCTTTTCTCTCGGGGTAACCTGCCCTGCTTTGCTGCATTTTATCTCCTTTTCTTCCCTATGCCCTCTATAGTCCAAACCACCGTTGAGCAAGAAATCCTCACGTTATCGACTGATAAGTTTCGGTGGAAAACAACGGGCAACATCGACGCAGTAGCCGACTTGTTTGACGACGAACTGGTCTTCGTGCACCTCAATGGCCACATCTCGACGAAGCGCGAGTGGATACAGGAGTTGCGTACCAAGCATTTTGTGTACAACACGATAACGCTGCAAGAAGCCTCGGCCAAGGTATATGGCACAACGGCCGTACTGGTCGGGAAAGCGCGCTTCAGCGTGACGATGAACGGGTCCCGAGGCACTTACAATCTGGTTTACACGGAGGTGTACACCCAGAAAGACGGCCAGTGGAAGCTGGTCAACATCCACACCTGCTCGGCAGGGTATTAGCGCTTGGCGCGGTAGATACTGTGCTTGACCAGTCTAGGTATTACTATTCCGACCAGGTGCAGGGCAAGCGCGATACCGTGCGGGAGCCGTCTCGCCAGCGTGCGCCAAGGAGGAGCTACTAGGGGTCACGCGCATCTGGCGCGAGCCTTACGGCTTGCGCAACAGCTTTTTCAGGATTAGGAAACAGAGACAGTGCGAAAACGCTGCCATGACGGCTCCGTCATTATTTGCCCAAACGGCTGTATCTGTATTGGTTAAGCCACTGCTTTGACCGAATAATCCTTGTTTTTAAATTTTAAAGCTCTACTACCATGGACTACATTAAATTAGGAAACACCGGCGTAGATGTTTCCCCTATCTGCCTCGGCATGATGAGTTTTGGCAAACCTGGTAAGGAACACGGTCTTTTCCCGTGGGCCAAGGATTTTGAGGATGCCAAGCCTATTTTCAAAAAGGCGATTGATTTGGGTATCAATTTTTTCGATACCGCCAATGTGTATCAGTTAGGTACCAGCGAAGAGGTGACCGGCAAGCTTATCCGTGAGTTTGGGCTGGACCGGGACGACATTGTGGTGGCCACCAAAGTGCGGATGGAGATGCGCGCTGGCAAGCCAAACGGCGGCGGGCTTTCGCGCAAGGAAATTCTGAGCGAAATCGACAAGAGCCTCAAGCGGCTTGGGCTGGACTACGTTGACTTGTATACCATCCACCGCCTCGACCCGAACACGCCGATGGAGGAAATAATGGAGGCGCTGCACGACGTGGTGAAAGCTGGTAAAGTGCGTTACCTGGGGGCCTCTACGATGTATGCCTGGCAATTTGAGCGGCTGCAAAACATCGCGGCAAAGCACGGCTGGACCAAGTTCGTCGCCATGCAGAATCACTACAACCTTATCTACCGGGAAGAGGAGCGGGAGATGATTCCACTGTGCCAGACCGATAAAATTGCCATCAACCCCTGGAGTCCGCTCGCAGGGGGGCGCCTGACGCACCCGTGGGGTACGGTAACTCCTCGCGTGGAAATCGACGAAGTATCCAAGATGGTGTGGGACAGCACCAACGACCTGGATAAAGTAGTAGTGGATAACGTGGAAAAAATGGCTGCTGAGCGTGGCATCTCAATGGGGCAACTCTCGCTGGCCTGGATGCTGAGCAAGCCTTACATCACGTCGCCCATCGTAGGTACTACGGCCGTAAAGCACATCGAAGAAGCAGTGGCTGCTCTGGATATCAAGCTTTCTGAAGAAGACATCAAGGCACTCGAAAAACCCTACGTTACGCACCCCGTGCTGGGTATGATGTAAGGCAATTATAATCACTGCGGTAGTCGCGGAGAGTTAAGTTGACGCGCCCGGCTGCGGCTTGGGTAGACCACCTGATTACCAAGCAATAATGCTAGTACCATCATCAATCAAATTGCAATGAAAACCAGACAATTAGGCCGTAGTGGCCTGGAGGTTTCGGCCCTCGGACTAGGCTGCATGGGCATGAGCTACGGCCTCGGCCCGGCCGCCGACAAGCAGGAAATGATAAAGTTGATTCGCGCGGCGGTGGAGCGCGGCGTGACCTTCTTCGACACGGCGGAGGTGTACGGCCCGTTCACCAACGAAGAGTTGGTGGGCGAAGCATTGGAGCCCCTGCGCGACCAAGTGGTAATTGCCACGAAGTTCGGTTTCAACACCGCCGTGGTTGGCACGGGTGGCGGGCTAAACAGCCGCCCCGAGAACATACGGGCGGTGGCTGAAGCTTCGCTCAAGCGCCTGCGCACCGACCGGATTGATTTGTTCTACCAGCACCGCGTGGACCCCAATGTGCCCATTGAGGACGTGGCGGGCGCGGTGAAAGACCTGATTGCCGAAGGAAAAGTAAAGCACTTTGGCCTGTCGGAAGCAGGTGTTCAAACTATCCGCAAGGCGCACGCGGTGCAGCCGGTCACGGCCCTGCAAAGCGAGTATTCGCTGTGGTGGCGTGAGCCGGAGCAGGAAATCCTGCCCGTGCTGGAAGAGCTGGGTATTGGCTTTGTGCCGTTCAGCCCACTGGGTAAGGGCTTTTTGACCGGCAAGATTGACGAGAGCACCGAGTTCGATAAGTCAGACTTTCGCAACACGGTGCCGCGCTTCGACGCCGAAAACCGCAAGGCTAATCAGGCCCTGGTGGACTTGCTAGGCCAGATTGCCCAAAGCAAAGACGCCACCCCAGCTCAAATTGCGCTGGCTTGGCTGCTGGCCCAAAAGCCCTGGATTGCCCCTATCCCCGGCACCACGAAGCTGCACCGACTGGAAGAGAACTTGGCCGCTGTCGACCTCGACCTGTCGGCCGACGACCTAGCTCGGATTGAGCAGGCTGCCGCGCAGGTTACCGTACAAGGCGACCGCTACTCCCCAGCGGCGCAGCAGATGATTAATCGCTAAGAAGTTGGAGGCTGGTGGCGGCCGCAAGGCGGTAGCCACCAGCCTCCAATTTTTTGCTTTACCTGAACAGCTTTATGAAGAAAGTACTCATTCTCGGCGCCAGCGGCACTATTGCTGGTCACGTTATCGACATGCTGGCCAAGCAACCGGACGAGGTGCAGCTGACCTTGTTCGTGCGCAGTGCCCACCGGCTGCGTAAACCTATTGCCGGGGCTCGTGTGGTAGAAGGCAGTGTACTGGATTACCAACAACTAAAGGAGGCGGTGGCCGGCCAGGATATCGTGTACGCCAACTTGGCGGGCGAGCTGGGCGCGATGGCTAAAAACATCGTGCGGGCCATGGACGAAGCGGGCGTGAAACGTCTCGTTTTCATTAGCTCCATCGGCATCTACGATACGCCGCTAAAGGCCGTGCTAAAGCCCTACCGGCCCGCTGCTGATGCGATTGAAGGCTCCGACCTGGACTACACCGTGCTGCGGCCGGCCTGGTTTACGAGCGCGAACGAAGTAGACTTTGAAATTACCCGCAAGGGCGAGCCGGAGCGGGGCTCGGTGATTTCGCAGAAAAGCCTGGCGACGTTCATCACCCAGCTCATTGAAAAGCCAGCGCAGTACGTACGCGAGAGCGTAGGTATTAACAAGCCTGAATAAAGCCCGCATTAGCAAGCTGGCGAAGCCGACTGAAACCCGATTAGCGCAGGTGGGCGGTTCGCTTAGTCTCATCTTGCCGCAGTGTTCCGACAGCCCAGCCCTGGGCTGTCGTTGTTTACAGACACTCCATTACCCATGAATAGCCTGTTTACCGAGTTCGTAATCCTTATTTTCATGATTCTGGGGCTGGTAATGGTCGCCCAGAAATTGCGGCTGGCTTACCCTATCGTGTTGGTGCTGAGTGGGCTGGCGCTCAGCTTTACGGGCTGGTTTACCAATATCAAGGTCGACCCCGAAATTGTGTTTCTGGTGTTTCTGCCGCCGCTGCTCTACGAGTCGGCCTGGCAGGTGTCGTGGAAAGAGTTCTGGAAGTGGCGGCGGGTCATTAGCGGCTTTGCCTTCCCCATTGTCATTATTACCTCGTGCATCGTGGCCGTAGTGGCGCACTGGTTGATTCCGGGCTTCACGCTGGCGCTGGGCTTTCTGCTGGGGGGTATCGTATCGCCGCCCGACGCCATATCGGCCACTACCATCTTGCGGCAGGTGAAAGCGCCCAAACAGCTGCTGAGCGTACTGGAAGGCGAAAGCCTGCTCAACGATGCCTCCTCGCTGACGGTGGTGCAGTTCGCGCTGGCGGCCGTGCTCACGGGACAGTTCACGGCCAGCGCGGCGGCCGGCAGCTTCGGCCTAGTTGTGGTTATGGGTATTGCCATCGGGCTGATAGTCGGGGGCGTGTTCTACGCCGCGCACCGCTGGCTACCGACTACCCCGAGCATCGACACGGTACTGACGCTGCTTACGCCCTATTGCCTCTACTACGTGGCCGAACACTTTCACTATTCGGGCGTGCTGGCCGTGGTGAGCGGCGGCCTGCTGCTGTCGAGTCAGCGCGATACCCTCCTCACGTACCGGGGACGCATTGAGGGCGTGAACGTGTGGACGGTTCTTAGCTTTGTGCTCAACGGCTTGGTGTTCCTGCTCATCGGCCTGGAACTGCCCGAGATTACGCGGCAATTAGGGGATATCAGCCTAGGTAGGGCGATAAGCTATGGGCTGGCTATATCGCTGGCGCTGATACTCGGACGGCTGCTGTGCACCTTCGGCGCCATGGCTTTTACGCTGGTGGCCAGTCGCTTCATCACAGTCGCTGACAGCCGGCCCAACTGGAAGCTACCACTCGTGGCGGGCTGGGCCGGCATGCGTGGGGTAGTGTCGCTGGCCGCCGCGCTATCGGTGCCATTGCTCACCCCGCAGGGCCAACCATTCCCTTACCGCAACCTAGTGCTTTTCATCACCTTCGTGGTGATTCTGGTGACGCTGGTCGGTCAGGGCCTGACGCTGCCCTGGCTCATGCGCAAAGTGAAGTTGCAAGAATCCAACGAGGCCATCCCAGAGGAGCGGCAGGCGCTCATCATCCAACAGAAGCTAACGCAGCAAGCGCTTCGCTTCGCACAAGCGGAACAGGAAACCAGCCAACTCCCCAGTGACTACTGGCTCAATCTGCAAAACCGGCTCCAACTCGATGACGCGTTTTTCAGCCAGGCCCTGCACCACGCTGCCGATGACCCGGCCGACGATACCCTGCCCCGCTTTCAGCACCGCTACCTGAGCCTGCTGGAAGAGCAGCGCACGCTGCTGCAGCGCATCAATCGCCGCCAGGACTTTGATGAGGAGCTCATTCGCAAGTACATGGCCATTATTGACCTGGAAGAATATAAGCTGCGCGAAAAGGGGTTGCCCGACGCGGAGTGATGGTCGCACCTTTCGTAGCTCACCTTAGCTAGGCCCCGTGACTGTGGCTAGCCAATACCCTTTATTTTATGGCCGTATCTCCTGCTATCACCGCTGCTGACTTAAACACCCGCGACTTGAAGCTGAAGGGCTTCAAGGCTTACGCTACCGACACGTCGGTGAACCCGGCGCCCGCCTTCGCCCGACGCGACTTCTACAAAATTGCGATAGTCAATGGGCACTGCACCGTGCACTATGCCGACCGCAGCATCGAGCTGACGGGTAGCAGTCTGCTATTCACCAACCCCCACATTCCCTATTCCACCGAGCTGCACTCCGCGGCCCTGACCGGCTTTGCCTGCGTATTTAGCGAGGACTTCGTGAAAGACGGCGACCGGTCGGAGAGCTTGCAGCATTCGCCGTTGTTTCAAATTGGCGGCACGCCGGCGTTTCAGCTCAGCGACGAGCAGGCGGCGTTTGTTACCAGCATCTTCCAGAAAATTCTGGCGGAGCAAGGCACGGAGTATGTGTTCAAGAATGACTTGATTCGCACGTATTTGCAACTGCTCATCCACGAGGCGCTGCGTATGCAGCCCTCCGGCAACTTCGTGCAACACAAGAATGCGGCCTCGCGCATTACGACGCTCTTCTTGGAATTACTGGAGCGGCTGTTTCCGATTGAAGACCCTGGCAAGGCGCTAACGCTGAAAACCGCCCATGATTTCGCCGCCCAGCTGTCCATACACGTCAACCACTTGAACCGGGCCGTGAAGGAAGTGACCGGCAAGCCCACTACCGCTCACATCGCCGAGCGGGTTATAAGCGAAGCCAAGGCGCTGCTGCACGATACTGATTGGGATGTGGCCACCATCGGCTACGGCTTGGGATTCGAGTACGCGTCCTACTTCCAGAATTTTTTCAAGAAGCATACCGGTAGCACGCCACTAGCCTTTCGGCGCCAAGTATGAAAAGTATGTGAAAAGTGTAAGTATTTGTTTGAATGGTATAAGCTGGCGGGGATAGGGTACGGGTAGCTTTGTTAGGCCGCTTTGGCCACTCAGTTGCGTCACGATATCTCCTTGCTATGCAGCCCGATAACATTCCTTCTGCCGATAATCCCCGCCCTGAGGACGGTACGCGCCGCTCGTTTATGAAGCAGGCTGGTGGCATCCTGGGCCTGGCCCTGGCCCCGCCCATTGCCAGCCAGGCCGAGGCGCTGGCCGACAAGCTCGCGCCGACCAGCCCCCCCGTCTCGGGCTTCAGCTCCATGAAGCTCAACCTCAACGGCCAAGTCAGAACGCTGACCCTGGAGCCGCGCACCACCTTGCTCGATGCCCTGCGCGAGTATATGGACCTGACGGGCACTAAGAAGGGCTGCGACCACGGCCAGTGCGGCGCCTGCACCGTGCACCTCGATGGCCGGCGCGTAAATAGTTGCCTGACCCTGGCCGTAATGGCGCAGGGCAAAGAAATCACGACCATCGAAGGGCTGGCTAAGGGCGACGCGCTGCACCCCATGCAAGAGGCTTTTCTCAAGCACGACGGCTTCCAGTGCGGCTACTGCACCCCGGGCCAAATCATGTCGGGCGTGGCCTGCGTGAAAGAAGGCCACGCCACCTCCGACGACCAAGCCCGCGAGTGGATGAGCGGCAACATCTGCCGCTGCGGCGCCTACCCCAACATTCTGGCCGCCGTGCGCGAGGTGGCTGGCCAATCTACTAAAGGCTAGTCCGATGAATAATTTCAGCTATAAGCAGGCTGCCTCGGCGAAGGAAGCCACCGCCAGCCACCAGGGCAAATCCGAAGCCTACATCGCCGGCGGCACGACGCTACTGGATTTGATGAAAGCGAACCTGGAAGAGCATTCGCTGCTGGTCGACATCAATTTATTGCCCTTCCGGGGCATCGAGCAAACCAAGGACGGGCTGCGTATTGGGGCGATGGAGCGCATGAGTGACGTGGGTGAGCATCCGCTAGTAGTGCAGCAGTACCCAGCCGTCTCGCAGTCCCTCTTGTTGGCGGCCTCCCCGCAACTGCGCAACATGGCCAGTATCGGCGGCAACATCCTCCAGCGCACGCGCTGCGGGTATTTCCGTGATGCCGCCTTTCCGTGCAACAAGCGCGTACCCGGCTCGGGCTGCCCCGCCCAAACCGGCGACAACCATAACCTCGCCATCCTAGGAGTAAGTGAAAACTGCATTGCCAACGCTTACCCCGGTGACCTAGCGGTCGCACTAGCCGCCTTCGATGCGGTACTGACCCTGGAGAATGCCAAGGGCAAGCAACGTCGCGTGCCCGTTACCGAGTTTTACCTGCTGCCGGGTAACACCCCCCAAAAGGAAACGGTGCTGGAGCCGGGTGAGCTGATAGTGGCGGTGACCTTACCGCCCGCCGCCCACACGCAGCGCTCGACTTATCTGAAAGTGCGCGAGCGCAGCAGCTACGCTTACGCGCTGGCTTCGGCCGCCGTGGGGCTGGATGTACAGGCGGGGACTATCCGCTCGGCCCGCGTAGCGCTCGGCGGCGTGGGTGCGCAGCCCTGGCGTTCGCGCGAAGCGGAAAAAGTACTCACCGGTGCGCCGGCTACCGAGGCCACCTTTCGGGCAGCGGCGACGGCAGCTTTGCAAGGAGCCCAGCCCCGCGAACACAACCGCTACAAAGTAGAGCTAGCCCAGAACACACTGGTGCGCGCCCTGCAAACCGTAGTAGGATAGGGTATTACACCTACCTGTCCTAACTGGCGATGACGACTAACCGAGTTTCACTTCTACCCTGGCATCGACGCATCACGATGGCCGCCTGCTTGCTGGCCGCGATTGCCTGCCTGGCCTGCATCAGTACTTCCACTCAGCCTACCTATATGAACACAGCACCTGCAAAGCCCCCGCGTATTAGCGTCATCGGCGCCGGCTGGCTAGGCGGCACGGTGGGCAAGCTGCTAGTCAAGGCCGGCCACGAAGTGATGTTTTCCTCCCGCCATCCCGATGAGTTAAAGAAGATGGTTCAGGAACTCGGTGCGCGGGCTTCCGTCGGCACGCCTCAAGAAGCCGCGGCCTTTGGGAGCGTGCTGCTGTTTGCGGTGCCCTATGACGCCATCCCGCAATTAGGCCTTGACCTGAAAAAGGAATTGCCGGGTAAAATCGTACTTGACGCCTGTAATGGGGGTAGCGGTAAGCTTGGGGATGAAGTAGCGGCCAACGGTGCGGGCCCGACCACGGCCAAATACTTGCCGGGTACCCGACTGGTGCGGGGTTTCAGCTCGGAAGATGCCACGGCCATCGAAGCCTCGTCCCTACGTAGCACCAATAAGCTGGCTATTCCCTTGGCCAGTGACGACCAAGCCGCGCTTGAACTCGCGGCTCAGCTGGTGCGTGAGGTCGGCTGCGAGCCTATCCTCGTGGGCAAGTTGTCGACCGCCGTAAAATTTCAGCGCAGCACGCCGGCCTTTCGCGCTAATACTACCGTGCCGGAGCTGCGCCGCCGGTTAGGAATGCCGGCTAACTAAGGTGCCGGCAGCGGCGGCCAAACCGTCGCCAGCCTGCTCCTCAATCCATCGGCTTCGGAGTCTTCCGAGTCGAATCATCCCCGCTTTAAGCCCCCCAGCTGCATATGGATACCGAACCGACATTCTCCCAAACCAACCCTACGCCGGGCGTGGTAGGTCAGCCCCTGAGTCGCGTTGATGGCTTTGCTAAGGTGACCGGCCAGGCCAAGTATTCGGCCGAGTATAACCGGCTGCCGGGCCTGGTGCACGCCGTGCTCAAAACCAGCGACGTAGCCAAAGGCCGCGTGGCCAGCATTGATGCCGGCGCCGCGCAGAAAGCCCCCGGCGTGGTGGCCATCTTCACCCATGAGAACCTGCCTAAGCTGGCGCGCACGCCCAGCACGCCGGAAGAGAAGCAGGCCCTCAACGCTCCCATGGGCTTTTTTCCGATGCAGTCGGACCAGGTGTTCTATGCCGGCCAGCCCGTGGCCGTGGTAGTAGCCGACACCCTCGAACACGCTCAATATGCGGCGACGCTGCTAAAAGTAAGCATTACCCCGGAAGCCCCGTTGGCTTCCTACCAGGACCCTAAAGCCAACCGCTACGTGCCCAAAACGGTGAAGGGTGCACCCGGCGTCACGAAGCGTGGCGAGGCGCAGGCGGCTTTTGCCAGTGCCCCGGTGCAACTCACGGCCACCTACGTGCACGCTATCAACCACCACAACCCCATGGAGCCGGGCGCGACCATCGCGCACTGGGAAAGCCCTGACCGCCTAACGGTGTACGACACCACTCAGGGCATTGCCTGGACGCAGAAGACGCTGAGTCAGATGCTGGGCCTGAAAATCGAGCAGGTACGGGTGGTGAATAAGTTTTTGGGCGGCGGCTTCGGCTGCAAGGGCTGGACCTGGCCCCACGTGGTGCTCTCGCCGCTGGTAGCCCGCGCCGTGGGCCGGCCGGTGAAGCTGGTGCTTACCCGCCCGCAGATGTTTACGGGTATGGGTCACCGCGAAGACCAGGAGCAAACCCTACGCCTGGGTGCCACCAAGGAGGGTAAGCTGCTGGCCTTGGTGCACGAAAAAACGTCCACTACCTCGCCCTGGGACGACTACGCCGAAACCAACCATAAGATTTTGGACATGCTCTACGCATGCCCGGCGTTCGAGTCGACCTACCACTTGGCCCACGCCAACGTGATGACCTCCACCTCGACGCGCGCCCCCGGCGAGATGCCCGGCTCCTTCGCCATTGAGTGCTCGATGGACGACTTAGCCGCCCAACTAGGCCTGGACCCCATTCAGGTGCGCCTGCTCAACCATGCCGATAAAGACCCCGCCACCGGTCACCCCTGGAGCAGCAAAAGCCTGAAAGAGTGTTACCAGCGCGGAGCCGAGCTGTTTGGCTGGAGCAAGCGTAACCCCCAGCCGGGCCAGACCCGCGACGGTAAAACCCTGGTCGGCTGGGGCATGGCTACGGCCGCCTACCCCGTGCACAGCGGCAAGGGCAATGCCCGCGCCCGCCTTTATGCCGATGGCCGCGCCGTGGTGCAGGCCGGGGCCACCGACCTGGGTACGGGCACTTATACCATCAACACGCAGGTGGCGGCTGATGCCCTGGGCATCTCGCCCGACAATGTGCGCTTTGAACTGGGTGACAGCACGCTGCCGAGTACGACCATTTCCGGGGGCTCGATGGCCGCCGGCACCGTGTCGTCGTCGGTGTATCTGGCTTGCCAGGACGTCTGGCAGCAATTAATCAAAGTGGCCGTAGCCGATAAGAAGTCGCCCCTCTACAAAGCCAAGCCCGCCGAAGTAGTAGTGACGAAAGGCCGCCTGCAACTCAAGGCCGACCCCAGCAAAGGTGAAGCCTTTGGCGAGCTGATGAAGCGTGCCAGCCTCAATGATATCGAGGGCACGGCCACCGGCCGCTATGGTAGTGGCTACGAAGAGGCGCAGGCTACCGGTAGCGCAGCCCCCGAGCACGCCATGCACGCCTTCGGGGCGCACTTCTGCGAGGTGCACGTCGACCCTGAGTTGGGCACTGTGCGCGTAACCAAATGGGTGAGCGTAGTAGCCGGTGGTCGCATCCTGAACCCTAAAACTGCCCGCTCGCAGGTAATTGGCGGCAGCATCATGGGCATCGGAGCAGCGTTGATGGAGCAGACCGTGCGCGACCCTAACCTAGCCCGCTACACCAACGCCGACCTGGCCAGTTACCACGTGTGCGTGAATGCCGACATCCCCGCCATGCGTGTGGAGTTCATTGACGAGCACGACCCCTACATCAACGCCATGGGGGCGAAGGGTATTGGTGAAGTATCCATTGTAGGGGTCACGGCCGCCGTTTCCAACGCCGTGCTACACGCCACCGGCCGTCGCCTGCGCTCCCTGCCCATGACGCCTGATAAGGTGCTGGCGGCGCTTCGCCAACCAGCCTAACCGAAGACTGCACTCTCGGCGGCTGCCCCTACCGCTAGGGCAGCCGCCGAGAGTGCAGTCTTTGCCGGTGACGCATTGAATTTTATAAGTATCCATTTGATTCCTGTTAGCCGACCGGTTAGAGGCGTCAGGACCTTTGTGCTGGCGATTTAAGGTGCGCCAACCCTATTTCTTGACCCTTTAAGCATCCTTCAAATGGCAACCACTCACATTCATGCCTACGGCACGGAGGCCGCCACTGCCCCTTTGCACCAACTCAGCATCGAGCGCCGGGAACCCACCGCGCACGACGTAGTAATTGAAATTCTTTACTGTGGCATTTGCCACTCCGACCTGCACCAAGTTAAAAACGACTTTGGGGGGACGATGTATCCCATCGTGCCGGGCCACGAGATTGTGGGCCGCGTAACGGCCGTGGGCGACCACGTCACCAAGTTCAAGGTAGGCGATTTAGCCGGTGTGGGCTGCATCGTCGACTCGTGCGGACACTGCGCCTATTGCCAAGAGGGTGAGGAGCAGTTTTGCCAGAATGACGTCACGTTCTCGTTCAACTCCCCGGATAAAGTATCGGGCGGCCACACCTTCGGCGGCTACTCGGAAAGCATCGTGACCAACGAGGAGTACGTGCTGCACATGCCCGAAAGCCTCGATTTGGCAGGCGCCGCGCCGCTGCTCTGCGCGGGCATTACGGTGTATTCCCCCTTCAAGCACTGGAAAGTAGGCCCCGGCTCGAAAGTCGGTATCGTAGGCATTGGCGGCCTGGGACACGTAGCCATCCGCATCGCCAAGGCCCTGGGCGCCCACGTAGCCGTCTTCACTACCTCAGCCTCCAAAGCCGACGACGCGCAGCGCCTGGGTGCCGATGAAGCCATTGTCTCGACTGACCCGGCCCAACTGGCTGCCCACGCCGGCAGCTTGAACATGATTCTGGATACGGTGTCGGCCAAGCACGACATCAATGCCTACCTGAGCCTGCTCAAAGTCGACGGCAGCGCGGTGCTGGTGGGCCTCCCTCCCGAGCCCCTTACCGTGGGAGCTTTCAGCGTGGTAATGGGACGCAAGAGTTTGTCGGGCTCCAACATCGGCGGCATCCGCGAAACCCAGGAGATGCTCGATTTCTGCGCCGAGCATAACATCACGGCTGACATCGAGCTGATTAACATGCAGGATATCAACGAAGCTTACGAGCGCCTCGAAAAGGGCGACGTGAAATACCGCTTCGTGATTGACATGGCCTCGCTGAAAAACTAAGCTTTCGCCAGGTTTTGCCAGCCCAGCAGGCCAGTGGGTCGGAATTCAGTTCCGGCTTACTGGCCTGTCTGTTTTGAACAATTACATGATACCCTAAGCTGCCCATTGCCAGCAGCAGCGTAGACCGAGTGAAGGATCCCTACTAGTTGAGAATAGCTTGATGTTACTTGATTCTGCACCGGTTTTTCAGTACGCATTCGATGCGCTGGGTACCTATTGGGAGATTGATACTCCTAGCCCCTTGACTCCCGGCTTGCGGTATGAGCTGGTAGATTGCATCGAGGCATTCGAGAAAACTTACTCTCGTTTTCGAGCCGATTCGCTGGTGACGCGCCTGGCTACGGCCCCAGCAGGCGGGCGCATTGAATTTCCTGCCGCCGACCAACTGCTATTTCAACTTTACGACCAGCTGCATGCCGTTACCAGGGGGGCCGTGGACCCGCTGGTAGGCCGCCGGTTAGAGCAGCTGGGCTATGACGCTCGATACTCGCTGCAGCCTATCTCTGGGTGGCAAACAACTGGTCCCGCTACTGACAGCTGGCTACGCGATGTGGTTCGTACGGGCACTACGCTCTCGACTCAGCGCCCGCTCGTGCTTGATGTGGGCGCAGCCGGTAAGGGTTACCTCGTGGACAAGGTAACTACCCTGCTGCAAGCAGCCGGCATGCTGGCCGCTACAGTTGACGCGGGCGGCGATATTCGCCACTATGGTCATGCGCCCGTGCGAGTGGGGTTGGAGCACCCGCTGCACCCCGACCGGGTAGTGGGCGTGGTTGAGTTACGCAACCACGCCATTTGCGCTTCCGCCACCACTCGCCGCGCCTGGGGGACCAATCTGCACCATGTACTTGATGCCCGGCGCGGCCTACCCACAACCGATGTGCTGGCTACTTGGGTGCTCGCAGAGGATGCCCTGACGGCCGATGGCGTGGCTACCGCACTCTTTTTCGTGGGAGCTGAAGCGCTCCAGTCACAGTTCTCCTTTGCCGCCGTGCGGATGCTAGCCAATCAGACCGTAGAGGCAACCGCCAACTTTCCTGGCGAACTTTTTCACTAACCAATTTCCCCCGCTGCGCCCATGCTCCTTTCTCCTTTTTCCGCCGCTCGTCGCGAGCTGCTGGCCCTCGTGCTAGTTGCCCTGTTGGGTTGCGCTCCTAAAGAATCAGCCATGACACCTACTCCCGCTACGCAGGCGCCAACCTATAAGGATGGCAGCTATACCGCTATTGGCACTTACGGTGGCCTCCCCTCGCACCTTACCGTTACAGTAGAAGTGCAGCAGGGGCTCCTCAAAAAAGTGCAGGTAAAAACTCACGCCACCGACCCGGTCTCCCTTGACTACCAGCGCCGCTTTGCCGACGCGGTGCCAGCCGTAGTAGAAGGCAGGCCTCTGAGCGAAGTAAAGGTGGGCAAACTAGCCGGTGCTAGCGGTTGCCCCATTGGCTTCAATGATGCTCTTGCTCAAATCAAACAGCAGGCGGGTAAACATTAGCCTATCTCAACCTCCTCCTTCGCTACTTGGGCGGCTTGTGAACCAAGGTTCTTAATATATCACGGCAACTTCGGTTCCCTCAAAAGAGCACCTGATAATGCTACTCACATAACGTTTACTAAACGTTCGTGGCTGTTGCAGAACTCTACAGTTCCCTTGAGGAGACAAGTAGCAATGCGCCATAAGACAGAAAAAGTGGCCTTACAGCTAGTTTGCGCGCCTAATTTGGCCGCAAAGCAACTGCTTACGAGCTCTGGCCTGGGTTCTGCAACAGCCACGTTCGTTTAGTAAGTATAGCAAAGCTTAAACCAGCCATAACTGCACCCCATGAGTAAGTATATGACCTGTTTCGAGTTAGGGTTTTTCTTGTCATAGCTCTAACAGTACCTTCTGCACAGTACGCGGCTGATGGTGAAATAAGGCGAACAGACGGTAATATGGTATTTTACTAAAGAGTAAGCAACGAAGAAAAGGCCACCAATGCTTAGCATTGGTGGCCTTTTATCTGGCAATTAATGGACTTCAAACGATGAATTACGCTAGCAGCAATAAAGGCAAGCTGTTTAGCGAGAGTACTACGACATAATACATTATGATGCTTCTTTCAAGTCCAGCGCGATGCTTTCCAAAATGGTTGCTATCGGTTCTATTGATGCCTTACTTATAGGCGTTGAGGCGAGATACGCGCTGGCTAGGTACTCCGATGGCTTAATTCTGCGAATATTGACTAGGAGCTCTTCATCGCTCAAGTAGCTGTATAACAGCTTTAAATTACTCTGCTCGAGGCGTAACTCTGCTTCTGTTAGAGAATTATTAGCTGTCCAGTCTTCGTACTCAATATAATTTTCCGCTGTGTCCCAGCCGTTAAGCACCCCTAGGCAGAAGCCTACGCACGACATTAGAAAGGGAGCCTCTTCGTCAGGATTTATTACTTTCCCATCTTTGAAATAGGTGCCGTTGTAAAACTTACCATACTCGGGTGCGCAGCTATCCATTGCCTCCATACAATGCACGTAGAAGGCGTCTGCTAGGTAAGGGGGAATAGTCTCAAACTCGCGCTGATAATAATTGTCATAGTATTTTAATTCTCTCTTTATTAGACTAGTAGAGTTGAAGTGGAACATGTGTTGCCCTTCTTCCGACCCTACAGCAATACCGGCGTGGTTGATAGTACCGCTTTTATTAATCTTGACGATGGCGGACACAAACTTTTCTGGTAGGGAATCTGGCTTAGAGGGCAACAAGTGCTTCTTAATCAGATTTTTTGATTGAGGTCTTGTGGTCATTGAGCCCTTTTTTTCTTCTTAAGCTGTTTAGCGTGTTTGGCATCTTGCAATGCAAAATATTTTTGCAGTTGCGCAATTTGGCCTGCTAGTCTCTTGTCGTCTTTGAATGCTTTGGTAATGACCAGTACAATCGTGAGCGTTTGAATGTCTGTGGTTGGATGCATCCACAGTTTGAAAAGTTTTCTTAGAGCACTAAAATTTTCCTTAGCTAACTCTGACTTTATGGTCCGATGTATGGCTGTTAGAGCAGCTATTTTGTTCTCTTTTTCTAGGTCTTCAAAAAAGTCTTTAAATCCATTGTACTGTGCCTCGTTGCTATAAACATCGCATAGCTCGTAGGAAGCACTCTTGCTATTTGTTGCTTTTCGTGCCCAAACAGCTACCCAAATGGGTTTGAAGATATATTTGGTAGCTTTAATTGCCCGGGCTTCCTCGCACTCGATGGTAATTTTTTCGCCCCCATCTGTTAGTACATGAATGTTGGCGCCCACTTCGGTAAGCTTACCCGAAATAAATTTGATAGAGTTAGAAAACTTTGACTTAACAGCCTTTTTAACAAATGTTTTAGCCTGCTTAATATCTGTTTTTAGTTCCCTTACTCCTTTGGCACTAACAGCATTTATTTCGTAGCCAAAACCGTTAGCCTGCACTTGCGCCTGCACTTCGCGCCACTGCTTGACAATATCAGGGTCTACGCATTTGCCTGCGACCACCAAGTCATAACTCTCCTCAATGAGTTCGGCCGTTTTCCCAGTGGCGATGGCTACGGCCGAACCGGACTTGATACCTACACGCGGATTCTCGTCTCCCGACTTCTCGGCCAGAGTCACCATGGCTTGATAGAAAGTCAGGAAGGCTTTAGCAGCTTCTATAGGCATATCGCCCAAACTGACATTTTTGCCATCTGGGTCGGTTACTACCTTAAGTTCAAAGCTGCTAGTTAGGTCCATGTATTCTTCGAGGGTATGCTATGCAGGCGGCTGGGAGGAGCACGGCATTGGGGGTGCCAATATAGGCTACTAAGGCAGGAAATTTGTCGAGCGAGCCGATGTGTAGCCGCCGCAGCCCTGCGCGAGAATAAGGCCAACGAAGACGGTAACAGACTCTACCCTACGCATGTTGGTGGTGTTAGTTGAGCAGGGCATGTTTGCTATCTATATCATGCTTTTCCATTGAAGCTTGGCGGCAGCCGTGGCGCATAGATTGCGCATCGCTGTTCACCCTTAAGCTGGGGCAATTAAGTACGCAGTGGAGGTATTGCATTTTGCTAATACAGATATGTTAATGTATGCCAGACCTAGGGGCAACTGCCTTCTTACCAGTAACTAGTGCGGTGCTGCTACTACAATTTTCTGATGAACGGGCTGTCATTTTAGCGAGCTATTCTACAGCGCTAGGTGATTAGGGCTACGGACTTAATACCATTCAAAAAGACCGTTTCTCGCCAGCAGGCTTGTAAATGCAAGGACGAATGGGTTCTGAAAACTGAAAATCAAGCGGCTACTTTACTAAGTAGAATTATCTTGGGCGCTCGCATCAGCATAACCCTATTTCTTTTCTGCTGCACAAGCTGCTATGCAAGTAATTCCTTACCGAGAGCGGTTGCGCGTTTTACTCATTTTATACTTCTTTTCCGACGAATACACTGATGCACAGGAGCCGAACCTGGCCCGCGTTTTCTACTCGGAGGTTAAGATTCAGAAAATCGACTTTCTGCTACGTTACCCTAGCTACCTATGCTTCGAGATACTGCGCCTGCACCAAGAAACGGGCATACCGAGCGCAGCTGACACGCAGCGCATTGTCCAGGAGATTTTCCGCAGCGGTGAGCCAGAGTTGCGGACTGACGAAATGAAGAGGTTTTTCTACGGAGCCTACCAGGACCTGGACGACGTAATCGGCTTTCTTAAATCGGTAGACTTGGTGGAGTTTCGTAAGAAAACCAGCCTGGGCCTGAAGGATATTCGCAAGGCATATTTCCTGACGCGCAACGGGGTGGAGAAGATTGAGCGGGGCCTAGTCAACGTGCCGGCGGCGCAGTGGTACTTCAGCCGCTGTCAGCTGATTAGGCGCTACTTTGCCGATGCGTCAGGCACGCAGCTCAAAAACCGGCAGTACGCCATCGAGCAGTACCGAGAAACGCCGCTGGGGGACTACATTCAAGATATTGAGTACACAGTACGTGCCGAATACGCGTCCTTATTTAATACCGAGCTATGAGCGCCGCGACCGAATTGGAAAAACTGAGCAAGCTGGTAACCAGGCAGGCGAAAGGATCCATGGCCTTGGATAAGATTCAAGAATTGTTAACGCTCGACGAGGATGCCTACGAGCGCGATAGCCCGCGTTCGGCCGGCAAGACGCTGCGAGTGGTATCCGTGGCCTTTTCCGGGGTCAAGAATACCGGGGAGGTACTGGACTACGCTCGCAAAATGGCCAGCGGCGTGAATCTATGGGTCGGCGACAACTCCAAGGGCAAATCCAGCATCTTCAAAGTTTTCAAGCTGGCACTTTCCGGCAACGATAGCCTGGACAAAGAGATAATGGGCTGGCTGCGCGAAGCGTGGGTGGAGTTTGCCATCGGCAGCAACCTCTATACCGTGCACATGACTAAGGGCGAGAACGACCGCAGTCCCGTGTACCGGTTTTACAATACTAGCCGACCGGCGCTAATGGAGCTAAGCCCGGCGGAAACCGAGGCCGCTCAGCTTTTCAAGGGGGTACTAACCCACTACGCCACCTTTATCGAAAACCTCTTCTTCCGCGAGTTCGACTACTACCGCTTGCAGCGTACACAACGGGCCGGGCAGAAAGATAATCTAAGTCTGCTAACTGTGCCGGCCAGTTGGAAAACCTACTTCAAGGCCATTTTCCTGGAGGCGAACGATAACTCCTTTTTCTATGGAAACCAGTCCGAACTGGTCTTCCAGATGCTACTGGGTCTGGAGCTGACCTTTCCAATTAATCGCCTGAAGGTGAAGGCGGACAAGTTTAAAAATGATATCGGCCTGCGCAAGCTACAAGTAGCCGCACCGGCCGCTGCCGAACCGGACCGCACGCAGGAGCTGCAAGCTGAGGCACAGGATATTGAGCGCCAGCTGGCGGAACTAACACAGGCGCTGACGGCCAGTTCCACGCCCCCGGCGCAGGCCGGTCTGCTGCGCCAGTTGGAAGTGGAGCGTAACCGCTACGCCAGCCTGTCGCAGCGGCAAGCTGCTCTGGGGGCCGAAATTATTCGCGGCGAAAACGAGTATAATGAGCTGGAGCGGCTGGCCAGTACCGCACAGCGCAACATGCGCGATAGCACCGTGGAGCTGAACAAGCGCAACCGCAGCATAACTAACCTGGCCGAGTACGAGCAATTTGGTGAGTTCTTCAACAACCTAGAGGTCAAGACCTGTCCCAGCTGCAACCACGGGGTAGCCTCGGCGCTGGTAGCGCAGGAGAAGAAAACCGGCAGTTGCCGGCTGTGCCGCGACCACCAAGTTCCTACCCAGGCCATCGAGCCGGAAGCCTACACCGAGCAATTGGAGCAGCTGCAACGTGAAGCACAGGCGTTCAAGGCCGACGAATATAACTTCAAGGTAAAGCTGACCGAGCTGCGCCACCGCCAAGGGCTACTGAACAAGCAGCTGGCGGAGCAGCGGCAAGACCTGGCTGGCATTTCCTTGCAGGCCGTCATCAGCGAGATAGACCGGCTGGAAAAAGCTGCCCAGGCCCCCGCGCCTGTTGCGGTGGACGTACTGGCTACGGTAAACACCATGACCACGCTGAACCTGCGCAAAGTGGCCATTGAAGCGGAGCTACGCACCCTGGCCGCACCGGCGGGTGGCCTCGACCCACAGCTAGCCGAGTTGGAGTTGAAGGTAGAGTTGTTGGAGTTCGCCCGCGCCGAGTTACTGGCTATGCAGGCCGAGCGCAGCAAAACCGTGCTGCACCAGCTGGAAGGCTTGTACCTGAAGCAGCTACGTGCCTTCGGCCTGTTGCACTACGAACAGGTGCGCATCGACGGCGACTTTCGCATCCACTTCACCAAGCATGAGCAGGAATTCAAGTTTGACGAGCTTTCGCCCGGCGAGCAACTGCGTGCTCGGCTGGGACTCTACATCGCTCTGATTGACATGGACGTGCAGTTCCAGAATGGTCGCCATCCCCGGTTCATCATGCTGGATTCGCCGGCCAGCGAGGAAGCCGACCAAGCCTTTTTGGAAGGCCTAAAGGAAACCCTGGCCTATATTGAGTCAGCCCTCGGCCACGAACTACAGGTGTTCGTGGGCACGGCCCAGCGGGAGCTACAAGACGCGGTAGTGCCCACGAAGGTGGATGTCCGGGGCCGGGGTGACTATTTTTTCTAAGACTCCTTGTTGGCTACTCTTACTTACACGCAGTTTAGCGCCCAGCCGCTTGACGCTCGCATCGACTGGTTCGACGAGCTGGCCTGGGACAGCATTGCCCACCCGGCCGAGCAGCAAGCTATCAAGCGATTCTTAGGGGCCGTGTACGAGCAGGACCCTAATCAGTACGTGCGCCAAAAGGCGCTTGAATGGATTGGCGAACTAGCACTGGCTGGCGTACTGCGCTCCGAGTTTGCCCGCGATTTTCTACTCGACGTGGCCTCGACCGAAGCGCGCTACATTAGCATTGGCAAGCTTAAATACCTGTTTCTGCTGTTTGGGGACGATGTAGCAGTTTACGGTGAGCTAACCGCTGCCCTCCACAGCGATGACGCGGAAGTTGCCTCGGAAGCGTACTTCCGGCAGGGACTCGTGCATCTGCTATACCGGACCGACCAGGCGACGGAACAGCAGTTTTTTGAGGAAGTAGCCCAGGCGAGCCGGTGTTTTCAGCAAGCCCAGGCGATGGTAGAAAACCGGGTCGATGCCGAGTTTTTCGGGTTGGTTGCCCGCTGCCTACCAGCTCTGCTGGGACAGCGACGTGAGCAGTACGGGCCACTGCTGACGGCCCTCCACGCCCTGCTGTGGCAGCGGCAGCTGTGGGGCTGGCAGCCACCCACTCACCTGCTGGAATGGCATATTCTCCACGGCCTGGAAAACCTGCGGCTCATTGGGGAGCAGACCGCCAACGAGGCGGCTTGGGCCAACTACCACCAGGAGTTTACCAAGCTCAGCAAGATATGTAACGATATTGCTGTGGTAGATGCCCTTAGTAGCTCGCTGCAAAGCTCTTACCAGCAGTTTGCCGATGGGGTGGCCAACCGGGTACTGCGCCACTACTATGTGCAGAACCTGTCAGCGTGCCGCTTGAAAATCAATGCCGTATTAGCTGATGTCACGGACAAGAACGCAGCGTTGGCCACCTTCCTGCGGCAGTTGGAAGGCACCTTGGAAAAAAAAAGCGTGGCTGATACCACCGACCAGGTAGGCCAATTAATCAGTCTTTTCCCCCAGCTTGAACCCGCCCGCATTCTGCGGGAAGTGGCGGCGTTGCGGGAAGCAGGAGAGGATGAAACACAGCTACTTCTTAGCTTGACCTTCGGCTACTTATCCGAAACCCAGGTCGGTAGCTTCGTAGACTACGAGACGGGCTTTCCAGTCGCGGATGAAGTGCTGCAGGATATCGCGCAAGAGTTACAACGGCGGCTTGCGCTGCCACCTCGTGAGCGAGCCACATTTTTTCGCGTGCTAGCTGACGTTATCTCCTATGTCTACCGGGCCGCTACGCAGCCTAAGCAATTTTTTTCGCACCTCTACGACCCCAGCGCTGACCAAGAAAGGACGTTCCAGGATCACCTGTTTACCGCGCTGACTTCTGGGAACCGGGCTACTTACTACCGCTACGAACCCGCCGATGTAATCGGGAGCGGACGAATAGACATTGTGTATTCAGAGGACGGCGTGACGTTTCCAATAGAAATTAAAAAGCAGGATAGTAAGCCAGATTGGGCGCTGATTCAAGCCCACTACTTGGCCCAGGCGCAGACCTACGTGCATGCCTACCACCAGGTAGGCCTGCTGGTAGTATTTGACATCAGTCCTAAAAAGGGCGGCGCGCCGGTAAATGACTTTCGGGAGCTGTTTGCCGTGCTACACCTGGCTCCCTACTACAACCTTAATAATACCCGGCCCGACTACCTAGTAGTTTGCCTAATTCCGGGCAATAAAGTGTCGCCCAGCGCTTATACTACTTACAGCACTTGATTCGCCGGTCTAAGTAGTAACTGTGCAGACCTCACTGGTGTAGTAGCCATTACTCACTAGGCAGGCCATGTGATAAATCAAAAAGTGGGCTACCCCTTACTACCTTCGGGCAATAAGCGGTCAGCAAAAGAGTAAATACCCCCCTGAGCTACCTTGCAGCTACTTGATACCACGATAGCACTGATAATTATGCTCTTTAGGAAGACTCCGTCACTATTTAAAGCGGACAAGCGAGAACCGGCCTTGGATAGGCTGGCTACGGGAGTCGTAGCAGCTTCAGAAAATTGCTTACTAGTGGTTCGCAATATCATTGCCATCTGTCTCAAACCTAAAAAATATTCTGAACAACACGCACTTATAAATGAGTGGGCGAGCGATTTATTTTTATACAGAATAAATTCGCTCGATACAAACGCATGTATTGAGGACGTTTTACCAGTTGAGAGCCTTGAGCAATTGTTAGATATTTTCTTTTATTACATTATTGGGTTACTGCCATTTAAGTATGAGAATAAGACAGTGGATGCTACAAAGGCAATTTTAAATCGCGGTATATACAAATGGTCCTCGGAAGACTATAGGGAGCTAAAGCAAAAGGTAGTAACCAAGCGGTTTGGCAGCCAATGGGATAGCCTGGATGCGGAAGCCAAGTTTGTCCGACAGAATGAGATACAGGCTAAAATAGACAGGGCCTATCACACGATGGAAGCCTCAGCTACGGCCTCTCGCTTTAAAAACCGTCAGCAGCAGTTGGATGAAACAGTCTCTACTAAATCACTGAAACTGAAATTGGGTAGAGTGACTCTGCATTTTCAGCATCAGTACCAGCGTGACTTATTCGGGCTGTACGCTGGAGAGTTCGTTGAGCTGATTCCGAACTCATTGCAGCTGTTTAATGACAACTTTTACGAAGTGGGAACCTACTTACACAAGTATTTTCGATGGAGTGGCGACTAGCAGCAGATAGTACTACTGTGGCGCTGCCTAATTAGTATAATGCGAGCAGCTTGTTTGCAATATGCTAGTAACATCGCTAACAGCGTGTAGCTAGTTCGGGTAGCAAGTGGTTGATGACGTTGTAATTAAGCCCCGTCCAGAACTCTGTTTGAAAGACTTTGGATACGAAATGTGGCTGGTAAAAATACGCCGAGCAACGGAGTCGCTTACTGATACGACTACCTTACGTTTTCAACCAGCCACTTTCGCGCAGTTACCGGTATGAAGCTCGTTCGTTTCGTAGAGTACCAAGACTTATTTATCGGTCCGCCCGATGATATGAGCACCTACCTAGTAGGCAATGAGCGTCGGCTACTGCTGAAAACGGCCACTTTTTTTCTGGGTCGCTACAGCGTAGGCCACAGCGGCTACCGGGATGACTTTGAGATGATTTTTGGCCGGTACAATGAGGCGTTTTGTGCCCCGCTTGCTCGGAAGCTGCACGCGCTGTCGCGGGCCGAAAATGCCGAGTTTCGCCTGACGCACCCCAGGGTATCTCTGCGCTTTTTTGAGGAGGCCTTCAATCTGCCTGGAGACCCTGTCATCAAAGACCAGCCGCAATTTGAGCAGGATGTCTGTCGGGGCTACGCAGCCCTGAATACTCAGTTCGTACAGCAGCAGGATACGGCCCTGGCGGCGGCCAAACAGCAGCCTGAATTGCAGCAGGTACCGGAATTGGCAGTCCTATCACTGGCCAGCGCGCACGCAGATTTTGACATCATCAACCAGGAAAACGTTGGCCTGCTAATGCTTGTGCAAATGCTGAAAGCTATTCGGCTCTTTCAGTTTTTGGAAACAACCCCGGTTCTGGAACCGGTGCTGACCGCGTTTCTAAATTACTATAACTGTCCAAGCTGGCAGCAGTACCTACATCGACTGCTACCAGCCGTCATGCCGGCCGTGCAGTCCCAAGCTCCTGGAGCCACGCAGGTGGTCGTGCCGGCAGACGAGGACTATGCCACCAGTTGCGCCTTCTTGGACGAATTTTCCTTGCAGCCGCAAGAATCGTTAGTGAATGCTGACTTCCTTTCGCTCCGCGCCAAGCCCCTTTACCAAGTAGACCCCGGCGAGTATGAAATAATCTGCCCTGCCTTCCTAATTGAAACAATTTATAAGGGACTGTATTTCAAGCTCAGCGCGCTCAATGACGCAGCTACCCCCAAACTGTTGGGCACGTTGAATTTCCGCGGCACGTACTGCAACTTGTTTTCCGAGCAGTATCTACTTAACTCGTTGCTGAATGAGTTATTTGCTAGAGGAGGCGTGCATTTCAGCGGCAGTGAAATCCTGGCTGGACAGTACTTTGCAGGAACTGGTGACAGTGAGCCAGACTATTATTTTCGCTCGGGTCGCAATACGTTGCTTGTAGAATCTAAAGACGTGCTACTGCGAAAGGAGGCGCGAGCCGGTGACAACTTCAATTCTTACGTGGAGGAAGTAAGAAAAAAATTCTATTACGACCACGATAGAAGAGGACGAGTAGAGAAGAAAGCTGTTTTACAGCTGATTGGCAATGTGGAGCGCGTGCTGACTACAGGGATGCCTTTCGACCCCGGCTGCCTCCCAGCAGAGGCTATCGTACACCCACTGTTACTGGTGCACGACCGGCAGTTTAATCTGCCCGGCCTCAACTCCCTCGTTAATACCTGGTTTCAGCAGGAACTGGCCAAGCTCGCGGCCACCGGCCTGCCCGTGGAGCGGGTCCGGCCGTTGGTTGTGCTCGATGTGGATACCCTGCTGGCTTTGCGCGAGCCTTTACAACGGCGACGCATCGTGCTCTTCGATGCGCTAGAGGCGTACCACCGCTACGTTAACCCCAGCCATAAAACCGTCCACTCGCCAGAAGCCGCCCGCGAGTTGGTGCTACGCCAATGTCACCCGTTTTCCCTCTTCCTTCAAAACCGAGCGAAAGAAAGAGGACTTTCCCTTAATCCTCGTCGGTCGATGCAGGAAATAATTCAAGCGCTCCAGCTTACGCCGTAACTGCAACGCAATCCTGCTCCTGGTTTCTAAGGAATAAGCCGGTTGGCGCTGAATTGAGTAAACAGGTCAAAGAACCAGTCTTCGACAACCTGTAGTCCAAAAAGCCGAGCCTACGGCTCTTACTCATGCCGGTGCTCATTTCCAGGCGCCGCCCCGTTAACATCTTTAGTAGTCAACTCAGACCGTTGAGCGACAGGTGCAATATGTTACAGCGTGAAATGCTATAGGGTTGAACAGGAATAGCAGCTTAATACCATAGCTCAATGAAGCCGTTTGCTAAACAGTGCCCGGCTGTGCTTCGCCCGTAAGTAGTACATAGCCTTCGTAAAGAAGGCGAATCCTATTAGAATAAGCCAATTAGTTAGCCGCCTGTAACCTTGCCTCTACTTGTCTGAGCAAGTCAGAAGATTCAACTTGAAAAGAACGAGCTAAGCGAAAAATGGTAAGTAATGAGGGTTGCTTGCGACCGGTTTCCAGCTGCGATATGAAGGTGCGGTCTAATCCGCTTTTCTCAGCTAATACTTCTTGCGACCAATTTAGGCTTTGGCGTAATTCTCTTATAATCAATCCGAAAGCCTTAACCGGGTCACCGCTCATAGAAGCGGCAAGCTACCGGGCTTCTTTAACAGCTTGTTGTTGTCAATAGTCTACAAAAGTGTAACTTGCAGCCTTTCTTATTGCAATTAGAAGGCAACCCCACCCTACCCGGCTGGTGTCTGTTGACTCACACTAGATACTTTAAATGGCTCGGCTCGCTGCTCCTGACTCACACTTGTTACCATACGTTCAGGCTTCTCCTGCCCAGCTTTCACAAGCGATTATCAGTGCTCGGGAGGCTCTTGGCCCTTACTATCCAGCTCTGAACTGGTCACATTGGCATCAAGCTTTTAAAGCTTTGGAGCCGGTTTTGAAGTTGGAAGCTGGCCAAGCATCTATGACACCTGATGGATTAAATGAATTGGCGAGGTATTTAGAAACTGTGGCTTCACCCGCTGGAATAGATTCTCTCACTTCGTCTATCAACAATGCCGAATCACCACTATCAAAGGGACAATCACACCTAAAAGTTAAGAATACTTACTCTATCCAAGCGGAAGTCGTCGAAAGCTTGAATAGAGTGAGTTTCTGGCGACGCAAAACCAAATCAGCTTTAGTTAACCTAGCTCTGACCCAATTCTTATCTCAATATCCCGAGTCTCAGATTCCCATTTCCCCATCTCAAGCTTAGTCTTGGAGTTTCCCTTACTCATAGGAGGACAGTTTCTTTTCTGGTCCTATTACTGACTGCGGGAATCCTACATAAGTGGGGAGAAGCAACAAAAAATGTTGGTACTAAACCTCAGCTTCACATTTCAGCAGCATGCACCATATGCATCATTGATGCATATGGTGCATGCTGCTGAAATGTGAAGCTTCGAATTATTATTTTTTACGAATGCTAAACTGTATTTGTCAACTCACTTCTATAGGTGTTTAATGGGCCAGCTTACTCGGAAGTACTAACAGGTTAAGGTGTGTTTAGAAGTAGATAACTTGTTGGTGGACGCGCTACAGGTGCTTATGGCCTCACTATTTCTCAGTCGAGAAGTATAGAAAGGCTACCGTTGGCAGGATAATATCTGCTATATAAGGGAGGTCTGCTGACTGGCACACAACGACCTCTCGCGGTAGGCTCTGCCGGCAGCGTGTGGCACTTGTACAACACGTACACTCGTTCTTAACGCTGTACACGCGGGGGTATGTAGACCATTGTTATGTAAACTGTGCAGCAGGCAGGGCGATGCCTCACACACGCTGCTACTAGTCTCGACTACCGTGTGGGCGCACCAACACGCCGACGGTGTATACAAAGGGAACGGGCTGCAAGGCCTGTGCCACAACCGCCGTGGGTTGAGAAGCAAACTAGTAGGTAGTGGCCAACGTCCGCGTTCGCTTCGTATGTGGCTGGTTGACCGCAGACCAGCGCCACGACGCACTACACCCGCTGCCAATGCGCTGCAGCTTAGCACAGGCTTACTTTCTCGCTGACCGTAGCTACTATGCCGAATCGTTGGTACTGGCGTCAGCCACCTTGCTGCGGACGTCATTTACCTACGTGCTTTTAACACGTTAACCACCTTCGGTAAGTACCTCACCTGGCTTAAAAACTACTAGACTAATATTCATCAGCTAAAGGAAGAGCGTTCATGTCCTGAAGCACTTGTAGCGTAATGCGTTCCTCGCCGCTTTGTATGGCATGAATTGCCGCTAGCTTTAAAATGCGACTTAAACGCCCGATGCTGCCTCTGCTCCGCTCTAGAAGCTTGAACGCTAATGCAGACTCAGCTAAGTGAGATGGATTCTTAAGTGCCAGTAATCGCTCGAAGCTTAGCAGCAGGTTAACAAATTCCTGGTTCATTGTCCACTGTGGCAAACGAGCAATTTCAAAACGTCGGCCAACCTGCTCATCTAAACACATTGCATTGTGGGCAGATTCGACACCCGCACATACTAGCGGAACGCTAGCCTCATTACAAAGCGATTTTAGTCCGGCCAGAAAGCTGCGCTGCTGCAGAGCGCTGCCTAGCAGCATCTGATGCACCTCATCGATAAACAACAGCTTAACTTGGTTAGACCTTAGTAGATGAAGTACTTGATGGCGCTTTTCACTTGCGGTTGCGCGCGCTCTATAAGTTGACTGTAATGCCTTTAATATGGCTTCATACAAAGAAGATTCCTTCGGGCCATCAGCTAATTGAACGGCAACAATCGGCCAGTGCAGCTTATAGTCTTTTATGGATGGTTGGTACGCCTTTGCATAATAGCGCATGAGCCCCGTTTTACCACTACCCGGTTCACCAATTAGCAATAAATTATTTGCGTCTGGGTCTACTGGTGGGTAATGATGCAACTCAGCTAAGCGTGTCAAAATACGTTTCGCTTGAGTATGGCTTACCCATTTTTCCCTGCTAATGGCACCTATACGCTCTTCGGGGGACTTGTCTAGCCACTTCGCCGTTTCAACTGTCAGATGCTCCATCGTATAAGTCATCAAAAGGCAAAGCATTGTTGAAATACGCAGTGGTTTCCGTAGTTTCTGGTGCCACAAAGGGAATTGGGACGGTCAGATGTGTTGATGGGGTCCTAGAGGAAGCAGCAGGAAATAGGTTTGGTGTTGATACCTCCGGCTTCTGCTGTTCAGCAGCTTGACGTATGCGACGGGCTGCCTTTGTAACCTTACCCGTTTTGCGAACAGCTTTCTCCTCTATTTCTCTTAATTGGGAATATCCTCGAACTAGCTTGGCTGATGTTAAATGTTTCCTGTCCGGGTTACGTTCTAATTCTCGTCTCACTACCTCTCGATGTTCCCATAGAGACACTCGCCCTCCCTTCATATCTCCCAAGGGGATATCATGGTACTGCTGCGTCGTAGGATGCAGAAAATAAATAATGCTAATATTGCGTGGGTCCCGCTTAAAGATGTATTGCGCACCGCTCGCTTTGCCATTACTCTCCTGATTATGAATAAACGGGCGTAATACCTCTGCATAATAGTCGAGATAGTCAATACGGACGCCATAGCGTTGAATTGACCGCATCACGAAGGGCATAAAATCAAGCGTTACCTGTTTCGGGTTTTGGAGACGTGGTTGGGGACCTATACCAGGCCTGCCAGGGCTGCCGATGATAGCTTGCTGGTAGCATTCATACGGGCTAATACCTAGGCTTTTATGTTCCCGGTGATGATAAACGTTGACCAAATAAGTAGCCAGCCAGCGTTCTAATTCAGGCAAAGACAAAGCTGGTTTTCCGGTGGCTACCAACCGCCGCCGCCCCCGTGCCCGCACAGTGAGTGAGCCAGCAAGACCGCGTATGTTGAACTTAATCGTCCGAATTAGTCGCTCTATATGGCCCCCGTATTCTGGCCGCCTGGGTGGACGGTGGAATAACTCGAATTTGTAAAGCTCCTTGGCGCGCAGTAACATTTTACCGTGAAATTCTCGGGCATTATCTAAGTGCAATGTATCCATGACCCCCCAGCAAGGCCAGTTCCCCTCTATTCCTCGCTCGCTAAGCCACGTTTCCTTTGGTAAAATGCTATGAGCTAAGCATAAGCCTGTGCCGCCCGCGCCTGGCTCTTCAAACGCCAGATGAATGCCGACTACCATGCGGGAGAAAATATCGATGGCAAGCGTTAACCAGGGTCGGCACATGGGCAGCCGCGTCTTTTCATCAACCAAGACAATATTGAGCAAGGCGTGGTCCATTTGTACGACTGCAAGCGGGCGTGTGGCTTCCAGCGTAGTAGGCCGCACGGGCTCAAAACTCTCTTTCGCAGCTCGCCGGCCTAATCGGCGTTCCACTTTCAATTCAGGAGCCAGTGCCGCGATACGCGCTCGCAATGTTTTGTCAGCAGGTAGCTTAATATTTGTACCGTGTAGTCTACCCTTTAATGACTCATAAACCTGTGCGGGGGTTTTCTCACTCTTAGTTAGATATTCATCAATTATTACTTGACTTATAACCGCTTCTACTTCTGGTTTAAGTCGTGAGCGGCCTTTTCCGCCGGTACGCGTTTTCTCCACTAGCGCGAGAACGGAACTTGCCTGTCGGTATAAGGAAAGCCACCGCCGTAAAGTTGAACGACCGACCCCCTGCGCATGAGCAACCTCATCCAGTCTAGCGGCCGTCACCTTTCCGGTTAAAAGAGGCTTTAGGACTTCCAGTTTATACTGTGCTTTAGAATAAGCTAACTCTTTTATATGGAGAAATTTATCCGACGGCTCACTGCTGGAGGTTTCTACCAGCTCCAACGCCTCGACTGGAACAACTGCGAAAGCCCCGGAGTCTTCGTATTGAATGACAACTGTACGCAAGTCTATCATTTGACGAAAATGAACCATTTGGCCTTTGTAGCAGCATTGAGAGCCAATAGCTAGGCCAAGTGCTTTGAGATGTTCATACATGGTCGGCGTGATAGCTAATTAGACATTCAGTTGAGGCTGTTTTGGCATGCAGATTACTAACAAATAAAGCAGTCTGTAAAGCAAATAGGCTCACTTACTTCTACCAAAATGCAAACTAATTATCATCAACTTCTACCTATGTGCTCAATTACTTACACAGAGGAGAGGCCTTAAAAAGTGAACTGTGCTCATTTACTTTTACATTTTACACACCCCTGCTAGGTGAAGTAGTGGGAATCTGTATTACCCATTCCTGACTGCCTACCGACAGACTCGCTAAATTGGGGCGACTTCATTGGTGAGTAATCAGCAAGTAACTCGCCGTAACGATTGGGCAAATACGACAGTAGCTAGCCCGCACGCCCATGCGCCCTAGATTTATCGCCGATGTACTTTTTCCTCCGCATGACTAGAAAACTGTTCCTACTTGCTTCTCTTATTACGGTAAGCCCAACCACCTATGCGCAAGAGGTGGTGCCAACGCTCACGGGAACTGTCGACATTTCCGTGAAGAAAGGCACCTTCACCTGTGACGTAGTGCTGACTGATATCCCGCGCCTGAAGGATTACTATCTGCGCTTGAATACAGGTATGAACATCTTGTATTTTAAGAACTTAGATGCGAATGCGCTGCTTCACTATGAAAAGTCCTTACGAGACACGTTGTCCTCTGGGGAGTCAGCCGCCTATTATTTCCCTGACAATACCAGAAAAGGGAAGTTCTTGCCGACCAAGCTCGCCCTACGCTATACAGGCATGTTTCCCGTCGCTATGGATACGCTCACGACCTATAGTGTGGAAGATTGGAAAGGAAACATCGCGTTTAATAGCTACTCGCTGCGAACCGATGGCAGCCAAAGCTGCTGGTATCCTGTGTTATATGATATCACCAAAGATGTTGCCTTGAGCAAGGTGCGTTACGACTTGCG
>Ga0160429_1000560_pt1 | contig 30400 bp, 28 predicted proteins | sample SolpanmetagenomR_FD_108199 | JGI IMG/M metagenome (GOLD analysis project Ga0160429, IMG submission 108199) | Solar panel surface microbial communities from Lawrence Berkeley National Laboratory, California, USA - R | ecosystem: Engineered > Built environment > Solar panel > Unclassified ... | reverse complement strand
GGACGTGGAAGCCGGTCGCTCACTGATCGGCGCTCGATGGCGCATAGCCCTGTCGCCAGTCACTCCCGTCCTGGGGCCACCGGACCCCGCAGTACTCATGCCGGACCTCGAAGGGTCAGCGCGTCTTGGGCGGTGATCCGGTGGTATCCAGGTGCACCAGCAGCCTGGTGCTGCTGTCACCGCACACGGTGCCGCAGGAGACCACTGGCGGGAAGAGTCTGCGCAGTGAGCGCGCGTTGCGCGCGACCAGCGGTATGACCGTGCGTGTAGCGGTGCCGTCATCCGTGGGTGCTGACCTCGATGAGCCATGATCAAAGGTGTGACGAGCAGCGGCGGGGACAAGGACGTGACCAGTGCCGCTGGGCTCACACCTGCACCGCAGCGGTCGACGGCGGGCGGCGTGGTCAACCTTTTGCGCGAGACCGTGCTGGTCGTCGCCGTAGCCCTCGTTGTCTCGCTGGTGGTCAAGACGTTCCTGCTGCAAGCCTTCTCCATCCCCTCCGAGTCGATGGAGGACACGTTGTTCAAGGGTGACCGGGTCATCGTCAGCAAGCTGACCCCGGGGCCGTTCGACCTGCACCGCGGTGACGTCGTCGTCTTCGCTGACCCCGGCGGCTGGCTGGACCCGCCGGTGCCGACGCAGCGCGGGGCGGTGGGAACCGTGGTCACGGGCGCCCTGACCTTCGTGGGGTTGCTGCCTGAGGACTCCCAGGAGCACCTCATCAAGCGCACCATTGGCCTGCCGGGCGATCATGTCGTGTGCTGCAACACGCAGGAACTCATCACGGTCAACGGCGTGCCGGTCGAGGAGAGCGCCTACCTCGCCGACGGCGCCGTACCCAGCAAGAAGACCTTCGACGTCACCGTGCCGGCGGGTGAGCTGTGGGTCATGGGCGACAACCGCGCGCACTCCGGTGATTCCCGCTTCCACCCCGACCAGCCCCACGGCGGCTTCGTACCGATCAATGACGTCGTCGGGCGCGCCTACGCCGTCGTCTGGCCGGTCTCGCACTGGGACTGGCTGGGTACGCCTGGCGACTTCAACGGAGTCAAGGGCGCACCGGGAGTCTCCTGACCGTGCGCCAGCACGCACCGCAAGTCACGCGACCTGCGCCATGACCGCGAAGTCGATGCCGTGGTGCCGGCGCTGCGTCAGGCTGTCTTTGTGGCCGCCGAGATGACCCGAGGTAATCGGCAAGACATCGCTGAGGCCTTCTACGGCCAGCAGCTGCGGCGAGTTTCCTTCGCCGGGCAGGACCTGAGCTCCGTCAGTGTCGCCGGGCTGCTGTGGCTTGAGCGGTGCTCCTGAGACGGTGCCGACCTTCGTCAGGCCACCTTGGACAGGATGCATCTGAAGCTCTGTACCCTGAGGAACGCGAACTTGCGGGGAGCTTCTCTGCGGGGCGTCCACTTCGCAGGATGTGATCTGACGGGGGCCGACCTGCGCGACGTCGACCTGTGCGGAGCGTCCTTCAGCGCGGTGAACACCGGTGATGACAGCGGTCGTACGGTGTTGAGCGGGGCGCTGCTCGACCAGGCTGCACTGGTCGGCGTCGAGGTCGAGGCCAGCACCGTTCTCCCCGAGGACGGACACGACTTAGCAGGACGATGAGACATGGGCATACCGCGGACGGCGCCATGACGCGACGTCGCCTGGAGGCGGGATGACCGGACGTGCAGGTCATCCCTGCGATGTTGGCTCGATGAGCTGACGGCGGAGGTCGTCGCTCTCCGTCTTCAGTCGTTCCAGCTCTTTGCGGGTGAGGCGACGCCACTGCATCTCGATGACGGCACGGCTTGCATCGGGGGAGGTGCCCAGCAGGGTCGCGATTGCCGAGGCGGCGGTGGGGCCGTCGGCCGCTTCGAGCACGAGGTCCAAGACCTCGTGGGGTCGTCGCGTGGCTGCGAGCAGGGCGTCAAGCACGTCGAGCCGCTTGCGGTTGGCAGTGTCCTCGGTCATCAGGCGATCTTCGCCCTGTTGGGTCGCCGTCCGCTGGTTGCCGACACATCTGCTCATCGGCACAACCGTGAAGTCGTCCCCCGGCGGGGGAGTAGGTCACCGCGTACGCCGTCGTCTGGAGAGACGGCCCTCAGTACCTGCCAGGAGCCTCTTCGCCGTGAGGAGGTCACTGTGGTGGGTGCGCTGCCGCCCGTGATCACGGGCCGTGCCCGCTCGGCAGGCGGCCCGACGCTGGGACAAATCCGCTGAGAGGCTGCGACAGATCGACTGAGAGGTGTGACAGGTCTCCTGAGAATGCGACAGATCAGATGAGAGACGACATCGGGCGGTGTCCGTTCTCACTCGGCCTGTCTCAGCTCCGTGGCCTTGACCTGCGGTGGGACAGGTCGCATGAGACGCCCCGTGGGCTACTTGTCTCATCCAACCTGTTCGAGTCGGAGATCGGTGGGACCTGCCGGGGGAGTGGAGCAGGGCGTCCACGACTGCGGAGTGCGGACGAGTGAGCGCCCGCGCTGCGACACGGCCGAGCGGTCGGTCCGGGTATCGGCGATGCACCAGTCTGTTGCGGGTGACGAGCGAGCTGGGGTCCTGGTCGCCGATGGACCTCGACGAGGTGACGCACCTGTTGTGCCGGGCCGGTGTGCCCTGGTGGATTGCCGGTGGCTGGGCGATCGACCTGCACCTGGGCCGGCAGACCCGTCAGCACAAGGACATCGACGTCTTGGTGCTGCGCCCGCATCTGCCGCGGCTGCGGGAGCAGCTGGCCGGGTGGGACCTGCACGCGGCTGACCCGCCGGGCACGCTGCGGCCGTGGCCGGTGACGGAGCAGCTGCCGCTGGGTGCGCACGACATCTGGTGCCGGCCCGCCCCGACTGCCGACTGGTGCCTGCAGTTGATGGTCGACGACCTCGCCGACGGCGAGGGCGGGGCAGACCAGGAGTGGGTGTACCGGCGTGACGCTCGGATCCGCCGAGCCTGGCGCACCCTCAGCGGTCCCGCCTCGAGCCCGCAGCGGGGTGTGCTGGCACCGGAGGTGCAGCTGCTCTACAAGAGCACCACTCCGCGCGCGAAGGACGAAGCTGACTTCGCTCAGTTCGCGGTGGAGCTCGACAGCTCACAGCGCATCTGGCTCATCGAGGCGCTGCAGCTGACTGATGGGACGCATCCGTGGATCGACCGGTTGCGGGCCCGCGGCTCACCGTGACGGCGGCATGACCATGCGTCCCGCACCTCAGCATGACCGCGAGGTCGTCGACCGGTCAGGGGGCGACGCGTCCGTGCTTGACGAAGGCTGCGTGGGTCAGCGGCATCAGCTCAGTCCACTGCTGCTCCATCGCCTCAGCGACCATCTCGATCTCCCGTTGGGGGTAGGAGGGGTAGGCCGAGTCGGGTGCAGTGGTGCGCAGGGACAGGAAGTTCATCAACGAGCGTGCGTTGAGGGTAACGTACATCGAGGAGTACAAGTTCAGGGGCAGCACGATGCGGGCGACCTCACGGGCCACGCCGGCCTCCAGCATCTGCCGGTAGGCGGCGTAGGCGCTTTCGGACTGCTGACGGACCAGGTCGGTGACCAGTGCGTGCTGGGCAGGGTCGCCGTCGATGAAGGTGTAGTGCCCGGCCTTGCCGACCTGGACCAGCTTGCGGTCGGTGAAGGGGGTGTAGAAGACCGGTTCCAGCTCGCGGTAGCGGCCGGACTCCTCGTTGTAGGAGGCGATGCGGTGGCGCTGGAACTCGCGGAAGACGAACAACGGTGCCCGCACGTGGAAGGTCATGCTGTTGTGCTCGAACGGGGTGCCGTGACGAGAGCGCATCAGGTAGCCGATCAGCCCGGCAGAGGCACTGGCGTCAGCTTCAACTGTCTCGAGGCTGGCTTCGCCTTGAGTGGAGACGCGGGCGGCGAAGACGACGTCGGCATCGCGCGCGGCGTGACGGATGAGGTCGACGTCCATGTCGCTGCGCAGCTGCACCGCGGGCTGCGCGCTCGCGTCGGCGGGTGCGTCATCGGCGTGGCCGACGGTGGGCGTGCTCATGATCACTCCGGTGTGTAGACGTCACCTCGACGCTACCGGCTGGCTCTGAGCGCCGATCGGCTCTCCCGCGCGTGGTCATGACCGCTCCCACGTCGCCAAGATCCCGTGCTCGTCGGGCGGGGGTACCACGATGTGCGTCCACCATCCTGGCCTCGTGATCGTTCGTGAGCGTGCTGTCGATGACCTGCCCGACTGCGTCGAGGCGCTCCAGGCGGTGCACGTCACCGACGGGTACCCGACGTACTGGCCTCAAGATCCCGGCGGCTGGCTCAGTCCTGCCGGACTGGCCGCGACGTGGGTCGGGCTCGACGGGGACGGGACCGTGCTGGGCCACGTCTGTGCGGTGGGGGAGGTCGATGACCTAGTGGTGGCCGCGCTGGTCGGAGCCCCGGTCGAGCGTCTGGTCAGCGTCTCGCGCTTGTTCGTCTCTCCTGCCGCTCGAGGCCGCGGTCTTGGCCTCGGTGCTGCACTGCTCGCCGAGGTCCAGCGCTGGAGCCAGCAGCGAGGGCTCCAGCTCATGCTCGACGTCGTAGACGACGGTGCGCCGGCGGTGAGGCTCTACGAGCGGCTGGGGTGGCGTTTGGTGGACCGGCGTGATGCTGACTGGCTGACTCCGGACGGTCGACGTCACCGGCTGCGGATCTACCTCGCCCCCTGAGTAGCCGGGTCTCGGAGCGGGCCCGGTGACCTCACGCAGATCGGCATGACCGCTGAGTCGCCGGCGACGCGACCCGCGATATGAGTGCGCGGTGCCTTCGCTCAGTCGTAGATCGAGGGGTCGAAGGATGCGACGCCGTCGTCTATGGACCAGGCAGCGGCGTAGGGCATGAGGTCCACGATCCGCACGCTGCGCACTCCCTCCTTCGTCGGCAGCAGGACGCGGATGGTGGGGTGATAGTCGAAGAGGATCTGACGATCTCGTCCGCAGGGACCGACCGGGCCACGTCCCCGGTCCCCGACGGCCACGATGGTGGTCAGCTGCCGGGCGCCTTCGGCGCGGGCGTGACCCAGGGCGACCAGCTCGGCGCATGGTCCGCCGGTGAAGTGAAAGAGGTTGACCCCGCCGTACATGCGGCCGTGGACGTCTCGGACGGCGGCGCCCATCGTGTGGACTCCGACGTCGCCGTCGCCCTGGGTGTCGATGAGGGTGCCGGCGAACGCGATGAGCTCTTGGTCCTCGTCACTGAGGGGGCGTAGGTCGATGGGCACGACGGCCAGCCTAGGAGCGAGGGATCTCCCACGCCGGTCATCGTGATCTCACGACTCTCGACTACTTGTTCACTGGACCCACGACATCAGCCCGGCCAGGCTGTGTCGAGGTGCCCGACGTGACGCTCTCTTTTCGACTGCCCACCAGCTCCAGCGGTGTGGCTCTCTCATGGCATGCGGAGCGTTGGGCACCGCCCGGCGGGGTGTGGCTCAAGAAGGGATCTCCTTGCGCGATGGCGCTGGAACGATGTCAAGCGGGTCGAGGTCCACTTCCTTGCCATCGGCACGCAGTAGCTGGCCCTGCAGGTCCGTCGCACCCGTGCGTGCAGCTGCGACGTCATCGCTAAAGCCAGGTGGGGCGGGGACCGGTGCCGGTGCGGTAGCGACCGGCCTGCTCCCACGGCTCGGGGCCGGTGATCGAGCGCAGGACGCGCAGCTGGGTGCGGGTGCTCGCCAGCTGCAGTCGCTGACGTGGGCCCCGCACGCCGCGGCCCGGTGCGCGAGCCAGCGGGGCGAGAACCGGGGAGAGCAGCAGGTCTGCCGCGGTGGACAGGCCCGCGTAGAACGGGGTCTCCGCGCGGGTCAAGCCCGGTGGCGTCAGCAGGAAGCGGCGCAGCTCCGCAGGGACGGGCTCAAGGACGGGGGCGTACTCCGCGAGCGCCTCGGCGAGCTCGCCGGCGCTGGTGGGCAGGTCGTTGGCGCCGAGGGCTTCGGCGCTACGGGCCCACTCGCGCACGTACGCATCCGGCCAGTGGGGTCCGAAGCGGGGGGTGAGGTCTTGGCCGAGGTCGCGGTGGGCGGCGAGGAAGGCGTCGGTGAAGGCCAGGTGCACCCACCGCAGCAGCTGCGGATCGCCAGCGGAGTAGGCCCGCCCGTCCGCGGTGGTCCCCCGCACGCGTCGGTGCATCCCGCGCACGCGCGCGCACTCGCGTTCGGCCATCTGCTCGGAGCCGAAGGTGCACACCGCCAGCCAGCGAGCGGTACCGACCAGACGGCCCCAGGGGTCGGTGCGGTAGGTGGAGTGCCCCTGTACACCGGCCAGCGCCAGGGGGTGCGCGGCCTGGCCGAGGAGGGCGACGAGGCCGCCAACAAGGGTGGGCAGGCCGCCGTGGACGGCCCAGACGACGCCGGCGGGGTCGAACCAGCCGTCGCGGTCTCCGACGGTGGCGACGTCATGGACCCAGGGCGGTGCTCCGGTGGGATCGCCCGCGACGCGGGCGCGGAAGGTAGCGCCGGACCTGCTCCAGCGGGCTGGTGGGAGTGCTGGTGCGTGCCCGGCGGCCGCGGGGGGCGGCGCTGGCTTGGTCGGGACCGGTGGGGGAGGCGCTCGAGGGCTGCGCGCTGGGGTGAAGGTCCGACGGCGGGTGGGGCACCGTCTGAGCCTCACCCGCATGCTGCCGCCTCGCACCCCAGCCGGACGTGCAGCCGGTCACCTTCGCCCGCGCTACGTGCCACCGTCCCTTGGCGGCGACGAGCGGCAGCTCACGGCCACCAGCGCTCTAGGAGAAGGTGCGGGGCTGCTGGCGGGAGGCGGTGCGGGCGCACGGGTGGGGATGGTGCTGGGGGAGGTCGGGACCGTACGCGGGACACTGCGGGTGGGGGGAGCGGCTCGTCCCGCACCCGGCGGTCTCAAGCCGCGACGAGCTCCGCGACCACCGCACCACCCTCCAGGCCCCGTCCACCGTCCCTGCCGTGACGGACGACGTCGTTCCGCCAGCGCCCTCTTCGGCGCTCGCGGGCTCGGTGAGTGCCTCCACCAGCGTGTGCATCGCACCGAGCACCCGCGTCGCGGTCCACTTCACCAGCGCCGCGTCACCCTCGGCCCAGCCCGCGTCGTAGCGGATGGTGTGTGGGCTGGTGTCCAGCTCGAGCACCCCGGCGACCGTGTAGGTCACCGACTCGCCTTCGGTCTCGGCCATCTCGCGGTGCGCGGCGTAGATGACGTGCTCGTCCTCCTCGGCCAAGGTGGTCACCAGCTCCCCGGGTTCCCGGTCGGCGGGTCGCGAGCGCCGAGCCGTACCGTGTGACGGTGAGCGACGAGCCGATGGTGGAGGGTGACTTCGGCGTCTTTGCCAGCCAGCTGGTGACCTACGTCGAGGCCAGCGCCCGCCAGCACGGTAGGGCCTTGGCCCCTACCTCTCGAATGGCCCGCGAGATCGTCGAGCATCCCGGGCTCCCGATGCGCGAGGCATGGGTGCATCCATCCATGATCTTGACCGCGGCAGACGATCACTTGCGAGCGCTCGCGGCAGCCATCGAGGCTCCCAACGTCGCCCTCAGCATCATGACCATCGGGCGCCTCGCCACTGAACTGTCGTCGCTGGCGTACTGGTTACTGGAGCCGACCCTGACTCCCCGAAAGCGGGCCGCACGCTTCTTCGCCCACCGCCTCGACGACGCCGGCCGTCAAGCCTCGGCTGTGACGCGCAACTCCGAGCTCTTCGGAGACACGGCCAGTAGATGGGCGAGCAAGGAGCTGAACGACGTCCACCGGCAGATCGAGGCTGCCGGGTTGACGGTGGGGAAGGGCGGCAGGTCCAAGTCTGTCGACGGCGAGAGGCTCCCCGAGCCGACAGAGCGCGCAGGTATCGCTCTAGGTGAGGACGCTGCCTTGGGGGAGATCCTCTGCGAGCAGGCCTCGGGTCTCGTCCACGGACGGGAGACGGCCATCCGGTCCTTCGCCGTCCCCTCGGGTCAGCCGTCTACGCAGGAAGGCGTGGCCCACGCGACGCTGCAGATCGACGCGCAGCGCATCGCGCTAGCGGTGTCTGCCGCCTGCCTGCCCCACCACCAGGCGCTCGGCTTCCTGATGGATGCGCGGGGCCAGCTGATCGAGCCTTCCTGGGAGGACAGCTTCCAGCGCATGTACTGGACCACGATGCGGCCCTTCCTCACCAGCACGCCGGTCGACGGCACTCGCGGAGGACGCCTACCTGCCCGTTGACGACGCGCCTACGGCCCTCGTCCTCAGCTGCGTGAACCGCTACTGACCATGGCTTAGTGACCTTGCCCCGCCAGGAGTGGTCGCCAGGTCGACAGGGCGTCTGGAGTCAGGTGAGGGGCAGGTCGGGCCATGCCGGGCGGTGTCGCACCATCTGCGGTCCGGTCGGGTGGGGTGGAGATGAAGCTTGACGGCGTGCCGTACGCGTGCGTGCGATAGTCGGTTGGTGGGCGTAGTGCCGCAGGAGTGTTCAGAGCCGGGGTGTGCGCAGTCAGCGGCTTTCAAGACCCGGACGCGACCGGCCTGGTGCGATGAGCACATCACGGCGATCTTGCGTACCGGGGGCCTGGAGCCGCTGGAGCCGTTCGAAGGCCTAAAGGCCTGGCGCCTGACGCGCTGTCTACGTTGCGGCTGCCAGGCCCACTACCGCCTCGAGTATGTCCTGGACGGCAACGAGGCCGGGCTGGACAGCTGTCGCGCCTGTCACTGGCGTAGCTGGGCCGCTAGCGGTCGCGTGCTGCAGGGTGCTTACGCACGCCGTGACGTCATCACCGAAGCCGCCGCGCGCGCTCACGCCGAGGAGCACGGCCACGACTACCTCGGCGCCTTGACCGACCCGTCCCTGCACAACGACCCGCACCGTTACCGGTGCCGCTCCTGCGGGCGCATCAGCGCCGCCCGGATGAGCGACATTGCCTTCGGGTGCGCCTGCCTGACCCACGCCAAGCGCTCGGTCGTCACCAGCCGGACGCCCGGCTCGCGGACCCGGGAGCTGCTGAAAGATTCCGACTCGCCCGCTCGCCAGTGGTGGGACCACGAGCAGAACCCCGAGCAGGAGTGGGCCAGCGTCACCGTGCGAGCCCGCCGCTTGGCGCACTGGCGCTGCCCGCAGTGCAGCACCCGCTTCAGCGCCAGCGTGCAGGAGATGACCCAGGACAGCGCGAATGGGCCGCGCTGCCCCACGTGCGCGGCCCGCCGAGCCGCCGAGCGCGAGGCGCAGATGGCTGAGCTGCGCGACAAAACGATTGCCGAGGTCCCGGAACTGTTGGCCGCTTGGGACGACGAGGCGGACCCGCGGATCGTCACAGTGCTCGGCAGGCACACCCTGAGCGGCTTGCACCGCTTTCACTGCCCCAACGGTCACCACCCCCGCAGCAGCCCTTACCGCTACCTCAGTGCGGGCTGCCCGCACTGCCAAGGCGATCGCACACGCGCAGCCAACCTCGACGCAGCCGTCCTGGACCCGGCAGCGTTCGCGATGAATCCCGAGATCGGCGCGCAGTGGCATCCCACCCGCAACACGCCTGTGCGGGCAGAGAAGGTGTCGCCCGGCTCGCGGCGCACGTTCTGGTGGCGCGAGCCTTCCTGCGGGCACGAGTGGCAAGACACCCCCGGCGCCCGCGACTCTGGTACCCGGCTGCGCTGCCCCATCTGCCGCACCATCCTGGACTTCCTGGCCTACCACTACCCCGACATCGCCGCGGAGTGGGCACCGGTCAACCCCGTCACTGCCTGGCACGTGCGCCCCAGTGCCCAGACCCGCTTCCTGCCGCAATGGGTGTGCGCCACCGACCCGGCACACGTCTGGCAGGCGCCCCTGAGCTCGCGCGTCAACGGCGCTGGGTGCCCGCAGTGCCGTGAGCACGGCAAGTCCGCGGTGGAGCTGGAGCACTTCAGCGTCGCCCAGCGACTGTTCGAGCAAGCTCGCTCCGGGGAGAGTGTGCGCAGCCAGGCGTTCACACGGCGCAGCCAGTGGACTGTGGACATCACCGCCTGCCTGGCCAGCGGGCAGCGGGTCGCCATCGAGTACGACGGCGCCTACTGGCACGCGGACAAGGTGCAGGTGGACACCGAGAAGTCCATCGACCTGCTGGCTGCCGGCTACCTCGTGGCCCGTCTGCGCGAGCACCCTTTACCGCCGCTGCCACTGGAGCATGAGAGCTACCGCGAGTTCCTCGTCTACTCCCAAGCGCCTGACCCCGAGGACGTCATCACGCGCGTGCGGTACTGGGCCGGGGCGACGTCGAGGCGGTGAGCAGCGCCAGGCAGGACTCCGTTGCCGAGTCCACCGCCTTCTTCGCGCCCGGCTGGTGGTCTTGCCCGGCTACCGGCCCTCTCGCAGCGACGGCGTCGACGTCCCGCTGCACCTGATCATCGCTGGCTGCCGTCACCATCGCAGCGCTGCCTTCTGTAACCGGGCCACCAGCGCCGCCAGAGCGGGTGTGAGCATCCGTGCTGAAGCGGTAGCAGCTGTCGTAGGGGCGAGGGATGCTGGATGAAGCCCGGTCCGGATCGCTGCACCAGGGCGCACCGGAGCACCTGGACTGGATCGGGGGATACGTCGTGGGCATCGCCTGGGTGGAGGCGGCTCGGTTGGCGCGCGCCAACCGCAGCCAGCAGGAGGAGCTCGAGGACCGCCACGCCGCGTTGGTCAGCCGTGCGGAGCGGGAGAGGCAGGCGCAGGAGCAGCGCCGTCGGGAGGTCTACGAGCAGGTCCTGGTGCCCTTCCGCGACGTCTTCGCCCGGCTGAAGAACGTCGACCTCGCTGAGCTGGCCAGCATCGACCTGCCCACCGCTGGGCACACCCCGCAGGTGGAGGTCACCCAGGTGCGCCTGAGCGCCCTGCACACCGTCGGGGCGCTCGCCGGCGGGCTGGGTGTGGGTGCTGGGGCTGGTGCGGGTGCTTTCGTGACCGTCGGCGCGTTCGCGGCGGCGTCCACCGGCACCGCCATCACCGGTCTGTCGGGGGCGGCGGCCACCAGTGCCACCCTGGCCTGGCTCGGTGGTGGCTCACTCGCGGCCGGCGGGTACGGCATCGCTGGGGGCACCCTCGTCCTGGGCAGTCTGGTCGCGGCGCCGGCCATCCTCGCTACCGTCGGGGTCGTGGCCTGGCAGGGACGGCGCCACCGCCGCCACCACCAGGAAGGGGCCGAGAAGCTCACCGCCGCCGACGTCGACCTGACCCGGGCGGAGGACCACACCGCGGCGGTGATCCACCGCAGCCGTCAGGTCCGGACCCTGTTGAGCGAGCTGCAGGCCGAGGCCGGCGTCCACCTGGAGCACCTGCGGGACCTGGTCGAGGCCGAGAGCGACTACGCGCTCTACACCCCCGCTCAGCGCGCGCAGGTGGCCACGACGGTGTCGCTGATGACGACGACCATCTCGGTGATGGCCACCCCGCTGGCCGATGAGGACGGAGTGGTGAGCGACTTGTCGGGCCAGGTCATCGACGACGCCCGCCAGCGCATGCAGGACCTCGCTGGTGAACGTGCTACCGCTGCGGCAGGGACCACCGCCGGGAGCGAGGCGGGCACCGCGACGGGCGAGTCGACCACCGCGGGGGCGGCGTCATGAGCGAGGAGGCTGGCGAAGGGGCCGCTGAGGAACCTGAGGTAATCGCCGAGGCTGTAGCCGGCGTCGACGTCTCGGACTCCGACCAGGTCGGTGACGCTGAAGATCCCGACCAGGCTGGTGACGCCGGGGAGGCTGGAGCGCCAGGTCGAGGCCGCCGGTTCCTGCGGGCTGGGGCGCAAGCCGCAGCGTGGGCGCTGGTGAACGCCGCCACCGGGCGGGCTGCGGCGCAGACCGCGGAGGCCCTGCGAGTGGAGAAGATCGCCCAGCGGGTCGCGTACCGCTACCCCAATGCCACCCTGCCTCAGCTGGCTGGGCGCATGTTCGAGGTGATGCACGAGCTGTCCTTCAACCACGACGCCATCGCCAAGGGCTCAAAGACCCGCGCCACCACCACCGAGTGGGTTCTCGGCGGCTCGCAGAGCGCAGCTGCGGACCTGCATCTGAGGGATGAAGGTGGTCGGCTGCTGGCGCAGGCTCAGGCCAAGGTCATGGGGGATACCGTGCGCGCCGCGCGCAGCATCGTCAACGGCCGCTATGAGGGCATGCAACGTCTCATCCCCGGTGACCAGTTGGACGCCGTAAAGCGGGTCCTGGGCGAACGCCTCACCTTGAACCCTGAGGGGCTCGGCTTCACCGACTACGTCGACGCCGAGGCGCATGTCACCGCCACCTTGCACGTCGACGACCCGAGCCTGCATAGCGGCTTCTTCCGCCGCGGGGGTCAGGTGCACAGCGCCCCCATCTCCACCACCGAGGCCCGCACCGCCGCCGAGGACATCGCCGGCTGGGGCAAGGATCAGGTCCACCACGCCGCCTCCCACCAGGTAACGACGGCGATGGCCGCCGGCGCGCTCACCGGCGCAGCGCTCGCCGGAGTGGTGGAGGCGGCCAAGCAGGCCGCCCGGGTCCGGGCGGGGGAGACCTCCGCGGCGGCTGCGGCCGCCACCGCAGCAGGGGCGGCGGCCATGGGGGCGGTGCGCTCGGCCTCGGTCGCCGGGCTGGGGGAGGCGATCTCGGTCGCGGTCGCGGCCAAGGCGCTGCCGACGGTGCTGGGGAAGGGCTGCACCCCGGCGGCGATGGCCGGGGCCGTCGTGGACATCGCCGAGGCGGGGGTCGCTTTCGCCCGGGGGAGCATCGACGCCGCCGAGCTCGCCGAACGCTGCTGCGAGAGCGCCCTTCAGACCGTCCTGGTGGGGGTGTGCGGGGCGCTGGCGCAGACCGCGATCCCCGTGCCGGTCGTCGCCGGCCTGGTCGGGGGCCTGGTGGGTCAGGCCGCGGCGACCCTCATCAGCCAGGGCCTGCGTGCCGCCTTGAGCGCCGCACGCGCCGACCTCGCCGCGGGCGAGGTCGTCGACGAGGAGCTCCTCGCGGTCCTGGCCGACGAGACCGCCTGCGCCATCGCCACCGCGATCCTGCTGGGCGAGGCCGAGAGAGCGCTGGGGGCCGAACGCAACGCCTACGTCAGCGCCACCGTCAGTCCACTGCTGGACGACGCCCTGATCGCGGTGACCAGCGCCAGCCCGGAGGAGGCGCTGAAGCGGCTGGCGGAGGTCGCGCACTGCTTCAACGGTCAGCCGCTGTTCGTGACGGTGGAGGAGTTCGACGCGTGGATGGGGGACCCAACGACGTCGTTGATGTTGAACCCCAACTGGAATGGACGGTGAACCCCAGCTGGCGTTAACACCCCTGCTCGTGGAGGACGGCGCCCTTCGTGGCTTTGGCGCCGCGCGGATCACCTGGCGTAGGGGAACCCCGGGCGTACTCGTCTCGCCCGGGGTTCCTTCGGGCATCCCGGTTCGCGTGTGGGACGCGAGTCCGGTCAGCAGGGGTGAACCGGCTGGAGACCGACCCCGCTAGAAGCGTTCCTCGTGGATGTGCCTGGGGTGGACCTTCAGGACGCGCAGGGTCTTGCGCACCTTCTTGCTCCAGACCCGGGAGCCGCAAAGGTAGACCTCGCGCTGACGGATCGGGGCGCCGTAGCGCAGCAGCGCCGCCTCCTCGCCTTCGGTGAGCTCGTCGATGGTCAGCCAGGACGAGCGGCCGAACCGCTTGCGCTGGGTCCCCCACCGGCTCACCTTCGCCCTGGGCCCGATGATCTCGTGCACCTCCAGCAGCTTCCTCTTGTCGCCGCGGGCGTCAGCGATCTGCTGGGCCTGCTTCACCAGGTCGTTCAGCTGCTCACGGAAGAGCAGCTGCTTCTCGCTGCTGACGCGCTGCACCACGACCACCTCGAGGGTGGGGTCGTCCATCATCTGCCGCACGAGCTCCTTCACCAGGGGCAGCATGGGGGTGGCGCCGGTCCCGTTGACGAGGATCAGGACCTTGCGCAGCGCGCTGTTCTCGATGGCCTTGGCGGTGAAGTTCCCGTAGACGCCCCCGAGGTAGACCTTCTGGCCCGGCCGGCCCGTGTGGCTGGGGATCTTCACCTGCATCGTCAGGCGCAGGACGAGCCCCCGGACCTGCTTGCCGGTGCCGGGCTCGGTGTAGTTGGCGGTGATCGGCACGATGTCGGAGATGGTGAAGCAGCTGGCCGTCGGCCACGACCGCCACTGACCACCCCAGTACCACTGCCCGTACTGCCCCGCCTCGACCTTGAGGTCGGTCAGCTGCTTGCTCGCGTCAGGGTGGGGGGCGATGAGGACGTGGGCGAGGTCACCGTCGTCGTTGATCCACTCCCGCTTCACGACCCGCAGCTGGTACTGCCGGTTGAGGCGGATGGGCTTGATGATGCGGAAGTACACGACCGTGCTGAACGTGGCGAGCAGCAGGACGATCCAGAACACCTTGACCGCGAGGGTGAGGGGGGTGCCCATGTCCAGGGTGGTGCCCTCGGCCAGCTCGTGGGGCACCGCGGCCAGGATCGCGACGTAGGCCAGCAGGTGGATCCGGTGCCAGAACACCCGCCGCAGCCGCAGCCCGCGCCGTGCCGCGCTCGTGGCGACCACCGCCAGCAGCGACAGCAGCGCGAGGATGGCCAGGACGTAGGTCCAGTGGCCGTAGGTGTCCAGCAGCATCTCCCACGCGGTCTTGTGGGCCCGCTTCGCCTGGACCGCGATGAGGCCCCAGGTGCGGATCCCGACGTGGGCGAGCACCAGGATCACCAGCAGGGCCCCGATGATCGCGTGCGAACGCAGGATGCTGCCGCGGTCGAGGACGCGTTCCACGAGCGGAATCCGGGCCATCGCCAGCAGCTGCAGGAAGAAGAACAGCCCCGCCAGGAGCCCGGTGGCCCGCACGCCGAAGCGGTTCAGGTTCATGACGAAGCCTTCGGCGCCCTCCCGGGAGAGCTCGGCGTTGTCGGGGCTGAAGTAGAACGCCACCCCCGTCAGGGCGAGCACGGCGAACATGCCGGCGAGCACCGCCCAACGGGTCAGCGTGTCGTGTCCCCTCGGGCTCAGGGCTCCCGGGCGTGCGGTCTTCCTGGTCTGGGGCTCCTCACGCGCGGCGAGGACTCCGTCCCGGTCGTCGTCGGCGACGCCCTGCTGGGGCACCGGGGACGACGCCGCGGACAGCGCCGGGGTCGGGACCGGGGTCGGGGCCGTGGGCATCTCCTCCGGCGACGGCGTGGGCGTCTTGTCCGGGTCGTCCGGGGGTTCGATGATGGGGTCGTAGGCGGTCATCGCGGGCTCCTTTCCTCATCACCGAGCGGAGGCTCACCTCAGGAACTCGCCTCGCGGCGAGAGGTGGGTGGGTCCGTCGGCGATCAGGTCGGGCCGGCTACGGGATCCGTAGCCGGCGGGAGTGACTCCTGAGATGGCGGTGCCGTGGGCGAAGCCCAAGGCGGTCGAGGCGGTAGACGCGGCAGCTGCTGGTGATCACCGGCGAGGGTTCAGGGGTTCTCGGGTGATCGGAACCACTCCACTGCGCCACCAGAGCCGGGGCCAGTGCTGGTGGCGGGGCTGAGGTCGCGGGTGGAGGGGTCAGCAGGTGAAGGTCTGCTCGTGGGGTGGGCTGTAGACACCCGTCGCGGGTGGTGAGGGGGTGAGGTGGTGGTCCTAGGCGCCTCAGCGCTGAACGGATTTCTGCGGGAGTCGGAGAGCGGGACACCGGCGGGACAAGTGCTGGGCTGCGACTATGAGCGGCAGGACTGCACCGCGGGCTGTACGGCGGGGGCGACGTCCGAGGTCATCGAAGGACTCCCTTCGCATCGGTCCCTGAGGGGGCCCGCGGTGCCACCGTGGTGGTGCGCTCACCTCGTCTACTGCCGACGGTAGTAGCGCCGAGTTGAGATTCCCCATCACCCCCATCGCCGGCGGATGCCCGAACCTCTAGGGCCGGACTTTCATCGTGCCCTCCGCGCCCGATCGGTTACTTCGTCAGTGTCGCCAGTGCTCCCAGTCGGCCGGCGGGAGGCACCGCAGCGCGACGCAGGGGTCGTCGGCGACCTGCGCCGCGACCTCGGGGATGAGGGGCTGCCAGTCGTTGAGGAGCTCCTCACCCTGGGAGCTGGTCAACCACGGCCCGATCTTGAAGTGCTCGGTCGGGTCGCTCGCGTAGATCCGCACCTGGAGGAAGTTGGCCTGGACGCGCTTGGCCTCCATGAAGCCGTTGTTGCACTGCTCGTAGCGCCAGATCTCGGTCTTGGTGCGGTACTCGGCCTTGTCGAACTTCTTCAGTCCACGCACCAGCAGCGACCCCTTGTCCTTGAAGGGCAGCTCCACGATGTCCTTGGCCTCGGAGTAGACGGGGTTGGACTCACGCACCAGGGCCGGGACCTTGAAGCCCGTTCCGTGGCGGTGCGTGAAGCAGTTGATCACCGGACGCCCGGGCTCGGTCTGGGGGATGGGCGTGGCCCGCTGGGGCGTCTCGAGCTCCTTGCAGTCGGGGGCCACGGGCTTGGTGCTCCCGGTGCGGACCCACTTGTCCAGGACGAACTTCGGCTTGTCGCGGGTGCCGATGTTGTCCCAGAGCTGGCCCTTGTCGTTGTAGGTGGTGCAGGTGATCGTGACGCGGTCGACGCGCGTGCGCAGCTTGCCGATCTCAGGCTGCTCGATGTCCGGGCCGGCGCGCATGATGAGGTTCTTCTCGTTGCCCGTGTCGACCAGGTAGCCGTCGGCGGCCGACGCGGTCGAGGCGGCGGCGAGCAGCATCGCGGCCACGACGGCCGGGGTGAGGGTGAGACGCGAGAGTTGGCGCAGCCTGGTGGTCTGCGGCGTGAGCTGAGCGGCCATGGCGGGACTTCCCGTCTCCGCTGCAGTGGTCGGCCGGTCCGATCTAAGGCTGCAGCGGCCTTGCCTGATCGTCACTCACTTGGCAGGCCCGGAGGAACGCGCAAACGCGGAGCGTTCCCGGATTTTTGACACCCGGTCACGGCTGCCGGAAGGTCAGCTGCGGGACCCAGTCCGGCTGTACTTGGTCTGCAGAGACCGGAGCAACCGTTCCTGGTGACCGTAGCCCCCTGTGTGTGCTTCGCGGACCAGTCGTTGCAGTTCGGTCAACCCGTCGACCCGCTGGCGAGGCTGACTGAGCTGGATGCGTACGCGTGCGACGTCCAGCCGAAGTGTCTGCAGAGGGACGCGGGAGACGAGAGGCATGTACTCATCAAGGCTGGACAGGACCTTGTGCGCTGCGTCAGGACCGTGAAGCGAGAGCGTGGCGGCGGCCAGCTTGGTGTGGGTGCCGACGAAGTCGTACCCGGCGTCCAGGAGCCACTGCCGGGCGCCGGAGATGAGATCAACCGCCTCTTTGGGCTGACCTAGCTTCCACACCGCCGACCCCGCCCACAGTGCGGCTCGGTGGCGGTACACCGCTCCCAGGTACTCATCGTCGCTGAAGGCCTGGTAGGCCGCCGCCACCTCTTGGAGCTCGCGCCGATCGTCTCCAGTTCGCCACCGCATCTCCTTGACTACGGTCGCATAGAGCTCCGCCAGCGCCACGGCGCGTGGCCGCCCCGCCTTGCCGGCCATCGTGGCCGCACGCTCGTAATCAACGAGTGCGTCAGAGAGTTCCCCGCGGTCGCGGTGAACGTCTGCGTAGGTCATCAGGATGTCAACGTGCAGCAGCATCAGCCGCTGATCGTTGTCGTCTCGGGGGCACAACTGAACCGCTCGCACCAGCAGGCTCTCTGCTTGCTGAAGTTGCGAGTGCTCGAGTTGCTTCTTGGCCAGCAAGATGAGGTCCTCGGCCTGATTGAGGCGGAGGTGGGCTGAGCGAGTGCGAGCGGGGGTGACGTCCGTAGTTGTAGTCGGCGATGTAACGGCTGGCTGGCCTTCGGTGCCAGCCAATCGGTCGTTCAGCACCTTGATCAACGGGGGCCAGCATCTGGAGTGCTCGTAGACCTTCCGGAAGGTGTCGGCACTCTGCTCTTTACCGGGCCGGAATTCCTTCATCGCCTGGACGCGTCGGACGTTGACTGGACCCGGGTCGACTAGGTGGTCGGGGTACAAACCCAATAGCACTCGCCACGCTTGGGCGACAGCGAGGTCGTCGATGTCGGCGAGCAGGGTGGTCAGCTCTTCATGCACGGCGGGTGCCCAAGCTGTCTTCTCCTCCGGTTTGCAGTTGCTCCTGGCGGTGATGAGCGACACCAGGGCTGAGTACCCTCGGTGGCCCTTCCGGCTGAGGCGGTCCCGTTCTCCGAGGGGGCGCGCGGCAAGGTCGCGCCAACCATGCTTGGTGAGAAGGGTTAGATCTTTGGCCCAGTGACCCCCGACTGCGTCTGCAACCCCCATGCTTTCCTCCATTGGTTAAGCTAGCTATGGTCACGACGTCGGTGGAGTGCTGCCACGATGTTAGGTGTGATGAGGACGCATGTCTTGAGCACTGACCGCAGGCTTTGGCTGGGTGTGCATGGACCATACGGCCTAAGTTGCGGAGCACCCGGTGAGCGAGAAGGGGAGAGACGTTGAGCGGTCTTGACGCAACGGTCCGCCGCGATGCCCGGCTCGTGTGGGACCACCTGAGCGCGGGGAACGAGCCGACGGGGCCGGTAGACGTGATCATCGCGCTGGGGTGCCGGGATGAGCGGGTGGCGGAATGGGCCGCGGACCTGCTTCTGGCGGGGGGAGCGCCGCTCATGGTGGTGACAGGCGGGACCGGCAAAGACACTCCATCAGGGTGGGTTTCAGAGGCGGAACGGTTCGAGGCCGTAGCCCTACGTGCTGGGGTACCCGCGGGGAAGATCTTGCGAGAAGACCGCGCTACCAACACCGGAGAAAACCTTGACCTCTCGCGGCGACTATTGCTATCAGCCGGGGTGGAAACTAGGTCGGCGCTGCTCGTAACCAAGCCCTACATGCGTCGCCGGGCTGCGGCGACAGCGGCGCACCGATGGCCCGGTGTACGCGTGTTCACCAGCGCGCCGGGCGTCTCCTTCGAAGAGCATGTCGAGAGGAGCGAAGTGGAGCGGGACATGTTCCTGTCTCTGTTAACGGGGGACCTGCAGCGGATGAAACTTTATGCTGAGCGGGGTTTTCAGGCGGCTGACCCCGTCCCAGTCGAGGTTTGGGCGGCCTTTGAGCGCCTTGCGGCTGCCGGTTACGACATGTTTGTTCTGCCACCCACGGACGTTTAGTCACCGCCAACCATGACGATGAAGTCTCGGTTCACCTGTTGAGTCGGCTGGCGATGACGGCGGCATCGGTGCGGCTGCTGCGGCTATCCGCGCCGCAATGGGCTGACTTCAGCCTCGTGGCCGCGCCCCAATTGCGGCGTGCAACCAGGTGGATCGATGCGGTGCTGGGCGCGACGGTGAACAGGTGAGCCCCTGACCCGTAGCAGGCGGTGGTGCTGCAGGCACCGTGGCAGGCGCTGCGAGTACGCCGGAGGCGTCCTGTGTGAAGGGGTGCTCGGCTAGTGCCGTCTGGCTTGGCGGTCTGCGGCCGAGCGCGTTGGAGGGAGGTCCAAGAAGACCACGCACAGGCGCACCTGCCCGGTGGCGGTCTGCAGGCGCAGCAGCGGCCAGCCGTCCACGATCGGTTCTTCGTCGCTGCGGTACTCCGGTCGCTCGCGCAGCTTGGCGGTGACGGTCCGGTGTACGCGGGCGGGGTGGGCGCGGTCGATGATGTACAGCAGGACCGCGGCGGTGTCGGAACCGTCGAGGTAGCCCAGCAGTTGGTCGAGGTCGCCGGCGACGTGACCGGGCCCGTCCCAGCGCTTGCACTCGCAGATGAAGACCTTGGCCGGGGCTGCCCCGGTGGCCAGTACGTCGGCGCGCACGTACAGGTCGGTCTTGCCGCTGCGGCTGTAGACCTCTCGCTGGGCTCCGGGCAGGGCGGCGTTGAGGGTGGCAGCCAGCAGGTCACTGATGCGTTCTTCGGCCAGCTGCACATAGGCGGTGGGGTGGCGCTCCACGGCATCGGCCCACACGCGCATCGTGCGTAGCAGGTCGGTGAAGGACGCGTCAGCCAACCGGGTCGGCTGCCTCAGGGCGACGTCGCGAACCGAGGAGGACTCGTGGATCAAGGCGTGCGCCGCCTCGTCCATCCCGGGCTCCTGCTTGAGACCGTGTCCGGGCTGCTCCTCGGATGTAGATCTAGGGGCGGAGTCGAGGTTGGACTGGGTGTCCGGCCCGGTGCTGGTGGCGGGCAGCTCGGTCAGGATGGGGGTGTCGTACTTCCAGCCCGTCGGCCAGGTCAAGCTGCGCACTGCGCGCCGCCGGCCCTGCAAGTGTCGGCGCCGGGCTTCGATCAGCTGCTGCAGATGCTGGGGCATGTCGGTGTCGAAGAAGGCGCTGGTCTGCGCGGTGATGGCCTCGATGACCGGCTGGATCACCGTCATGGACTCATCGACCTCGGCGCTCAGACTCCGCCCGTTCGTGTCGAGCTCGTCGAGCTCGTCGTCGGTGAGGTCGACGAAGGTGTACAGCGCCCAGGGGCCAGGGTCGCTGCGCCGCCCGATGGTCCACAGATCCTGCGCCAGCAGGGCCCGGTGGCGGCGTTGCGCCTCGGCGGCGTCGAAGGGCGTACCGGGGGCGGGCGAGGTCCACTCGCCCAGGTCGTGGTCTACCGGGAGCAGGTCCGCACCCAGCGTGTCCGGCCACCACTCCAGCAGCTGAGCGTCGCCGGTGACCTGGATGGCGACGTAGAAGCGGGTGGTGTGCAGCCGCGTAGCGGCCGTGTCGGTGGGGCGAGGCTCGCCGTCGTCGCCCTCATGCGCGACCTCGAGGCCGTGCAGCGTTGGAGGCTGGACCCGGTGCTGTTCGGCGAGATGGCGTGCCACGGTCACGGCGTCCGTGAGCTCCTCCAGGGGGAGGCGTTCGACTTCGCGCTCAGCCAGGCGCAGGAAGCGCTGGAACAGGTTGAAGGAGAGGGGACGGTTCTCCTTGTGGAAGCTGCGGAAGACGCCCTTGGCCACGGCAGCTCACTCCGCCTGTCGGGGGGTGATGGCGGCGGCCAAGGTGGCTGCGTCGGGTAGGGCTGCTCGCTCTTCGGGCGGGAGGGTGTCGTAGGTGTAGCTGGCCACGGCGACGGGGGCGGCGGTGCTGGCCAGGGCGTAGCGCACGGCCTGCTCACGCGGTGCTTTCGTGCACAGCAAGATCCCGACGGTGGGGGCGTGGTGTGCGGGGCGGCGTAGGCGCTCATCGACCAGGGCGACGTAGGCGCCGAGCTGGCCGGTGTAGGCGGGGGAGAAGGACCCGACCTTCAGTTCGATCACGACGTATCGGACCTGCTCGACGGAGAATAGGAGCAGGTCGATGATCATCTCGGTGTCGTCGACATCGAAGTGCACCTGCCGCCCGACGAAGGCCATGCCGTGCCCGAACGCGGTCAGGGTGTCCTGGAGGCGGTCCATGAGGGACTGCTCCAGCTGTCGCTCGGCGACCGGCTCGGTGAAGCCCAGGTGGTCGAAGACGTACGGATCACGCGTCAGAGCCTGGGCTAGGTCGGAGTCGGCGGGGGGCAGGTGGGTGTCGAAGTTGGAGGGCGCTGCTCCCAGACGCTGGTGCAGGCGGGTAGCGATCTGGTGCTCCAGCACCTTCAGGGACCAACCCTGCTCGGCGGCCGCGGCGGCGTACCAGTCGCGCAACGCCTGCTCGTCCAGGCGGGTGAGCAGGGTGGTCAGGTGGCTCCAGGTCAATTTTGCAGACGCACTCTGCAGAAAGTTGGCGTTGTCGGGCCAGGCGGCGGCCACCGCGCGCATGTAGTGCAGGTTGCGCACCGACAGGCCCCGCAGCTTCGGGAAGGCAGCATGCAGGTCAGCGGCCAAGCGCTCGATGACCTTGCCACCCCACCCGGCGTGCTGCTGGCGCTCGAGGATGTCTCGCCCGATCGACCAGTACAGCCGTAGCAGCTCAGTGTTGGCCGCCCGGGCCGCCCGCACCTGGCTGGTGCGCACCCGCTCCTTCAGCGCCTCCAGCAGCTCGGCGTAACCCACGGGAAGATCAAGGGATAGGTCGCCGGACAGCTCGCCCGGTCGGTCACCGTCGCCGGGTGCGGCAGAGCTCAGATCGCGTGCGGGCACGGAAGGCATCCTGCCGCCTGCGTCCGACACCTCGGTCCCAAGGTCCTAGAGCCGTGGCGGGCAGCGTCCGAAGGGCCGCACCGCTCGCTGGCCCAGCTCAACGCACGGACACAGCATGCTCAGCGGAGCGACCGCGGCGCTCGCAGGCCGCCTGGTGCGACTTTGGCCGGCCTTTGGGACGAGTGACAGCCGGATCGCACCGGTCTAGCGGGTGCGGCGGGGCGTTCCCCGATCCACTCACAGCCGCAAAAGCTCGTGCATGCCGCGGCGAACGACAGCACCGAGGTCCGCCAGGACGGCCAGCGCAACGAGCGGGGGAGCCAGCGCATCCGAGCGCGCTGCAGCACGGCGCTCGCGGCCAACGCCACTGACGAACCGCGCGGACGAACCGCCTTGACGAACCATGCTGAGAGGTGGGCTCAGTCAGCTCGCGACGAGGTGTCGTGAGAGCTGGGCCAGATGCTCAGTCGGGCGCTGGTGTGCGTACCAGGTGCAGGTGCACTGGGGGAGCGGCTGGCGCCATGTCCTGTGGTGGGTTGACCACGACGAGGTGGGCGCCGGCCCGGGTGTGCAGGGGTGCGGTGGTGACGGACTCAGCCAGGGTTACTGAGCTGGGGCTGTGGAGCGTGAGGGTGAGGGAGGCAGTGGCGTAGCCGGCGAGAGCGCCGAAGAGCAGGGCCAGCGGAATGGCACCAACGATGAAGCCCGCGCGGGGGGTGCGGGTGGCGTCGATGGCCCAGGGGATGAGGGTGAGGGTCGCGTAGGAGGCGGTGGTAACGCCGATAGCTCGGCGCGTACTGAAGGGTGTCCTCACCGTCTGCTTCTCCTCTGCTCGTAGCTGCTGGCTTGGTCTCGCCCTTCGCCCAAGACTTGGCGGGTCTCCAGGGCAGCCTTCACGACCCACGCTTCCACGCACGAGCCGGGCCTGCCCATCATGACCGTGCGGCGCTCGCAGGGTGCTGTTCAGGGTGGCGTCCCGTGTCGTGAGGGGCGTGGCGGTGAGTCGCCTGCGACTTAGTCCATGCCTGAGCCGGTCCGGGGTACCGCGCCTTAAAAGGTAGGGATGTAGGAGTCCAGGTCCTCCATCCGGGTTCGCAGGCTGAGGGCCACGTCGTTGGAAGCGACCACCACGCGAGCCCCCGACAGGTCGCGCAGCGTGGCCGAGCGATCAACCAGTTCGGCATCCGGTACTGGTAACGGCGTGTGATCTAGCGCGTCCACGTCCAGGTGAAGGAAGACATCAGCCGTCCCGACACTGGCGTCGAGGGTGCTCAGCCGGTGAGGGGACCGCGGGTTAAGGAAGCATGCGGTGAGGTAGCTCAGCGTCCGCCGGGCGCGAGTGCGCGTGTCACCCTGAACGCCGTCAGCAATGGGCTTTTTGCCAGGAGAGTCCTTGGTCTTGTCCAGCTCGTTGACCACGATCATCGGGATGACGACGTCGACCCGTTCCTGTCGTGTCTGTGCGATCTGACGCCAGTCGATGCCGGCCAACTCGTGTTCGTGGTGTAGCAGCAGGGAAGTGTCTGGAACGACGATGGTGTGCACCTCAGCCCACCGGTCGACTTCTTGGCGTAGTTGTGTTGCAGCCACTTGAAGGGCGTTCGAGCATCGCGTGATCTCGTTCTCGACGATCTGCGTCAGCACGGCCGGAGACGTCACCACCCCTTGGTGCAGTAGTCGGTGCTCCAATGAGCGGATCAGCTGATCAAGGGAAGCCGGGGTGAGCGTGAGCGACAAGACCCTTACTGTGTCTGCGGTCCAGCGCTGGTAGGCAAGCAGCCGGGCTTGGGCGTCCAGAGTGGTCCCAGTGACGTTACCCAGCTCCAACTGGCAATGCGTAAGTCTCTCCGCGGCAGCAGCTGGCAAGACACCTGGGAGCACGCGCATCGGCATGCCCCCAGAGTCTCAGGTACGGGCCCATCACCAAAAATCCTCGACGACGAGTACCGCCTAGCTTCGCAGAGTGCGTTGGTGCGCGGCGGCGCTCACTCCTCGGACCAGGGAACCGGCTGGTGTGGTTTCCGCGGGTCCGCGATGGAACGCACCTGCGACTGGTATCCCACCCAGTGCAGAAATGACAGGGCCAGCCACTCCTGGGCGACCAGGTAGGCCTCGTGCAGCAGTCCCTCGGCGTCGTAGATCCGCTCGGGCGCGGTGGGGTGGGTCACGGCGTCGCGGACCCACGTGACGGCTTGAACCCCGTCGTGGGGGCGACGGGCGCCGGGTTCACGGCGGTACGCCTCCAGCGCTGGCATGTCCCCAGGCAGTGCGGTGGGGATGCCGGCCATCTTCAACAGGCGGCGCACCCGCCAGGTCGCGCTCTCGCCGTCGATCTTCCGCGCGTGCTTGGCGTGAGCCTCCTCATCGTCGTCGGCGACGTCCTCAACGAGCCGGCGCCAGGCCAGGCGTTCCAAAGCAGCCCAGCTGGACATCACGCTCTGCTCCAGGAAGGTCCGGTTCTCGTTCGCGTTGACGAAGTTATGAACCACGAATCGGACGGTGTCGCTGCGCGCTGGATCCAAGGCCGCGCCGGCGACAGCTTCGATCAGCGCCGGTAGGTAGGTGCCGAGGCGGCCCTTGTTCGATCGCCATACCGAGGCCGTGCCCTGCCAGTGGTCCACGAGCATGTCGTGCCAGACCAGCGCAGGTGCGCCACCTTCAGCGGCCTGCAAGCAGGGTGCGACGAAGCGACCGACGGCGAAGGACACCGCAAGATGCAGGGCCTGCAAGAGCCGGGCGACGTCCGTGCGGGGAAGGGACGCCCCATCAACACGGGTCACGCGCATGGCGTGGGTGAAGCCGTGCCCGCCGTTGCGCTGCAACTCGGCGGTCCGCGCCTGATGATCGTGCGCCTGGTCCACGACGACGAGGTAGTCGCCGACGGTCCAGGTGGAGCGGCCCAGGAAGGTCGATCGCCCGTGCACGATGGCGGGCGGCTCAGGGTCCAGCCACGGACAGTTGATCCAAAACGCGTGCACTGCTTCGACACTAAACTCGATCGCGGGTCGCCCCTCGCCGGTGGTCTCGCAGACCAGCAGGTCTTCGCCGGAGAAGACGGGCACAAGTCGCAGAAGCGTCCGAGCGGGGTCGTGCAGGCGCAGGAGCGGTCTAGGGGCATCGCCGTGGGGCATGTAGGCATGGCCCCACGTGCTGCCGCGGGGCCCAGTGAGGGTGACGACCGTGCGTGGCCAGGGGGTCCACTTCGTTTGGACCGTGACGTGAACCTCGCGCGTCCCGGCTGCCCGAGCTGAGTCGGTAGAGCTTTGCCCGTCGTCGGCGCTTTGCCCATCGGTTGAGCTTAGGAGGTCACCGGGACCGGTGTAGACCACATGCTCAGCGTGTAGGTCGGGCACCGTCATCGCGGGCTCGCGGCGGTCGACGTTGTCAATCACCTGGTGATCCTCCCAGCCTGTCACCTGTGGGGGAGGCGTCCATCCAGTCTTCAGTCGTGCACCGTGCGCCCGTCGCTGAAGTTGGGCCGGTGAAGAAAACGATCACTGGGACGCTCCAGAGCAGGCGCCCGCCAGGTGTCGGTGAGGGCAGCGAGGTCACGCCGTCACCTATCCGTGCAGCACACCCCACGCGCTCGGTAGGGGCGAGTTGGCCAAGGAGAACCGCCAACTCCGGGACCGGGATGTGAGTCTGCTTCTCGCGGATCGTGCCCGACCGCTCAGAGCGGCGTACGGCGTCAGGGGGTACGCACGGTGGTTTGAACGGCGAGGCGCGCGGTGACCTGCTGCTGGACCTGGGTGTGGACGTCGACGTTGAGCTCGGGAGCCACCCAGAGCGAGAGGACGACGGCGAAGTCGACACGCTCACTCTGGAGCCCGCCGGCTTGTCCTCTGCATTTCACGGTCAGCTCGAGGTCGCTGCCCTGGCCGACGCCGACGGCCCTGACGATCTCCCAGTCGACGTGCTGGAGCGTTCCGCGTTTAGGGCGGTCGCCGACGGCACCGAGCGCGGTCCCAAGGTCAGTGAACCCTGTCGGCTTGGCGAAGTCCAGTGCTGCGCGCCGATACTGCCGGTGCCGCCAGTTGACTGGTGAGAGCCATGCAAGTGTTGCTGAGACTCGTTTGACTCCTCGGGCTTGGAGCCCGTTAGGAAGTGGAAACGAGAGAGTGCGTGACTCATTCTCGCCAATGTTTCCAACGTAGAGGATGACGGCCTCGTTGAAGTCGCAGCCGTCGGCTAGCTGATGGGCTAGAGAGCCATATCCGTGGGCGTAGTGGCGAAGTTCGTCATGAACGAGAAGGTCGTCGGGAACGGTAGCCGTGTGCGCGATGAAGGCCTTGGTTGCCACCGCGAGTTCGGAGCGGGTGAGAGGGCGGTCGGCGAGGTTGATGATCGTGTCGACTGCGCGTGCGGCGTTGCGAGAGACCAAGGCCGCGGCGGGGCTTGTGCCGACGGTGAATGCTTCTCCGCCCATGGCGGCGGCGACCTTGATACCGGGCCCACGCGCTGTCTGTGGAGCGGGTCTGACCTCGGTGACGTTACCCACGACGGGCAGCATGAACCGGGATCGTCCTCCTGGGGCAATGACGTCGGGCTTGACGGAGCGGTGGTGTCCCGCGCCCAGGGCGCTGGTCGGGTTGACGATAAGTTCTCCGTCGGCCGGGTCGAACTGGTACCCGGTGATCGGCACGTCGCCTGCCCCGTCGGTGTTGAGTGCCCCGACAGCCAAGGCATTAATCGAATCGGCCGGAGCGAGCAGGCTTCGTCGAGGGTTCATCTGCGCGACGCCGGTGTTGACCGCCTCGGCTCTGGCGGAGCCGTTGAGTGCGAGCAGGGCGTTGGTTCCTTCGGGCACGGGAAGAACCGTGTGGTTCCCGGCAGAGACGATCACGATGATTCCGTAGGTGGCGCTGAGCCAGTCCAAAGTCCGTGCCCATGAGGAGATAACCCCGTCGAAGGGCATCGCAGGGTCACCGACGGAGAGGTTGACGATGACCACCGTGGGTGCGGCGGGAGGAGTCTGCCCGTCGCCTGCGAAAAGCTCACGGAAGATGCGCCGCATCAGGTCTGGCGCCAGAGCTGCGTTCGGAAGTTCTTCCGAGCGATCGGCGGTGTCGGGTGCGGGGGTAAGAATGGGCCTGACGAGGACCGGGCGTTGTGCAGGCGGCCCCGCGAGGCTGCGATCGCCCCAGACGCAAATAGACGCCATGGCAGTGCCGTGCCGCCGAAGGTTAGTCTCGACGGTCGTTTCCGAGCCGAGATCGTCGGGGTCTACCACGGAGATGCGGTCGGTGAGGAGCGGATGGTTTGCGACGGGGACGCCATCGAGAACACACAGCACTGGGTCACCAGTTGGGAGCGGAGCTATGCCCGGTGCGTCTGCTGGCGATTCTTCGGAGATTAGGTAGGTCTGGGCTGTGACGCGCAGGTACATCACATGCGCCGATTTCACTGCGGCCACAGCGTCGTAATCACCGGCAGCAAGACGCTGGAGGACGTCGAGGGGAACATCGCACTTCAGGCCGTGGTACCCGACCTCGGCAACTTGGGCACTCGAGATGATCTGCCCGCCGCCTCGCTGAATGAGGGTGGTTACCTCGCTCTCGGCTCGTTGACGTGCAGCATCGGACCGGCGATACCACAACTCGATCTCAATGCTGTGGGTACCAGGAAGCATGCCGGCGAGCGCTGTAGCGACGTCGGCGGTTCTAACTCTGTCTTGTGGTCCCCAGGCCCGGACGTCTTTGAGGTGGGCGAACAGCTGCCTGAGGGGCGCGTAACCGGTGTCGACCTTGTCGGTGTCCTGCCACTTACGCCATTGCGTGATGATGTTCGCCTTGGCTCGCTCGCTGACACAGACGGCGTGGAGGCAGCCAGTCACCGGCAAGTCCTGGTCGACGGACGTGCGGGGGAAGTTGGGATCAGACGCGAACTCGCGATCGACCTCGGTCAGAATTTCCAAGCCAGCACGGGTGGCGACGGCACTAAGGTCTTCTCGCTCGTCGATCGACTCGAAGACGATGACGAGCTGGGGCTCGCTAGCACCGAGGGATGCAGTCAGCGTGGCTTGTTCACTGAAGGCGTTATCAAGGCTGGTGAACCGACTACCTAGCCGCTGTCCCTGTGTCGCGGCGGAAGGGAGATTAACCTTGGAGCCGCCACGATTGTTCGGGGAGAAGAGGACAGGCGGCCCAACTGATCCCCAAAGCACGGGCCGCTCGACAGCGGTCCCGTCAGTCATCGAGTGTCGGCCTGGCTCGGTTCGCCCAGATCTTCAAGAGGCGCTCGGTCACGGCACCTGGGTCGGCGTCGAAGCCATCGAGGATTTGTCGGCGTTGGACGTCTTCTGCAAAGTCTTCGAGCTCGGCATAGCTAACATCACGTAGGCGATCGGCGATGCTTCGTTCGGACTTGCCGAACTCTACCCCGGTGCGAGCAGACCAGGCCCGGAGGAGTTCGATCTTACCTTCGCGGGTGGCCCTAGGCAGAGAGAGTCGGATCTCCATGCGGCGCCAGACCGCGCGGTCGAGGAGCTCAGCATGATTGGTGGCGGCGATGACGATGACATGGCTGGGAAGACGATCGATCTGCAGCAGCAGCGAGCTGACGACCCGCTTGATCTCACCGGTCTCATGAGTGTCGCCCCGCTCCTTGGCGACGGCGTCGAACTCGTCGAAGAAGAGCACGCAGGGACGGACCCGGACGGCGGAGAATAAGGCGTCCAGGCGGCTGGCGGTCTCGCCAAGAAAGGAGCCGATGAGTGCTTCGTAGCGCACTGTCAACAGCGGGACGGCGATCTCGGTGGCGACGGCCTCAGCGAGTGTGGTCTTACCGCTTCCCGGCGGTCCTTCCAGCAAGATCCGGTGGCGCGGTTCAACGCCGTGACTGCGGAGGAGGTCGCGACGGTGGTGCTCTTCGATCACGTCATTGGTTGCCTGACGGGCTGCCGTCGGCAGCACTAGGTCCGCTAGACGACTGACCGGCTCGGACTCGTGGAAGAGACCAACCGAATCTTTTGAACGTGAAAGTGGCGAGACTGAGGATCCGGGGCTCTTCCGCCGTGTGAGTGCGTCTGCTAGCTGAGAGGCAAGAACACCGTGCTTCTTCGCGTTTTCTTCGGCGATGAGTGCCTCAGCGGCACGACGGAACGCCAGGTCATCCCCGCCGGCACCGGACTGGACCAACGCCAGGAGTAGGTCGCTGCGCGCCATGGTCTGCCCTCTCTTGTCGTTCTTATTCTTGCAGACGGTCGGCTGCTGGCTGTGCGCGCGGGTGTCCGCGAGTTGGAGACTGCCATCGGGCCAGGGGGCCGGCCAAGGTCGCGCCGAGTCGGGGTGGATGTCAGGCGCTGACGCTTACGTGCGCTACCGGTCTCTTTGCGGCGGTTCGGTGGTGAGGTGGCCTTGGGCGTGCAGTAGGTCATCGATCTCCAGCAGCAGGTCGCGGGCCCAGTCGGGTCGGACGACGGAGTCCGGCGGCCAGGGCCGTGAGACATGCATGGCGGTGGCGGTGACGGTCACGTCCACTGTCTTAGCCGTTGCTGGCCCAGCGGTGCTGTCGTGGCGGGGGCAGCGCACGAGGTGGGCGCCGTAGCTGACGTGGGACCACTAGCACCACCGGCCGTCGTCGCGGTGGTGAGGGCCTCTACGTCCAGACGCCCCCGTCGCGGTGTCCGTCGCGCTGCGCGTCGTAGTGCGGGCGGTGATGCGGGTGCTGTCCGCGAGCGCCGTCGGGTCGGCGGTCGCCTTCTGGGTGACGGGGCTGCTGAAGGTGGCGGCGGCGACGTCGAGTGGGCCAGGAGGTCGCGTGGCTCAGTGCGGCGCTCAGAGCGGTAGTGCCCGTTCCTGGGGCCGGTGGCGGCCAGCAGCCGCCCGGTTCAACCCGGTGACAGTAGGTGAACCGGGTAGAGAGGTTGGCGGCGCAGGGGGCGGGCCGATGAGCGCGCATTGGCCGAGCTGGAGGTCTTGGCGCGCTAGCGGTGCGGCGCTCGCGGTGCGGGAGCGGCTAAAGGCCACGCCGAGCTTGCTGCCCAGGACAACTCGCGCGCAGGACGGCCCTACGTGTCCTAGCGCCTCCCGTGCTGAACTTCAGCAGCTGTTCTCGCCGCTATAAATACCCTTAGGGTCAAAAACCATTTTGTTCGCCAACTCGCCTCTTGGTGTGCTCTGCGTCTGCCAACTTAACTTCATAGTGACGACACCGTTGGCGAAAGTCTCAATAGGCTTCATGTAGCTTGAGTCGTGAATCACGTGGACATGCATCCATTCGCTAGAAACACCCATACTTTCCTTTGGAAACTATTTGGTGATGAACCCGCCTCTCGGGAAGGCCAAGACTGAGATCAAATGTCGGCGGACAATATTGACAGCGACCGTCTTGATTCTCTGTGGCGTCGCTAACAACGCCAGGTGCGAGCTTCATCCTTTGGTGAAGCCATCATTTACGCGGCGCCTTACATGGCCGCTTGTCAAAAGTGTCATCCGAAAGCCGAATAGTCTTCCACTTTCTGTTTACTGAATTAATCGGGTGACTCGAAGCTTTTCATAAGCACAG
>Ga0160429_1000559_pt1 | contig 30579 bp, 24 predicted proteins | sample SolpanmetagenomR_FD_108199 | JGI IMG/M metagenome (GOLD analysis project Ga0160429, IMG submission 108199) | Solar panel surface microbial communities from Lawrence Berkeley National Laboratory, California, USA - R | ecosystem: Engineered > Built environment > Solar panel > Unclassified ... | reverse complement strand
CGCTTCGACTCGCTGCTTTTGAGCAGGTCGTCTACTATCTTCTTGCCTTCTTGCTCCGAGATTTTGCTTTCCTTTACCAGCTTCTCAATGGCCGTTTGCACGGCTTTGTTGCCCTGCGACAGAAAGCCCACGCCGGTATTGATGAATTTCTTAAACAGGTCGTCCATTACTACGAAGGGGGTAGGGTGAAACAATGGGGTTGAAGTACTTGGCCCGGTAAACTTACGCACACTGGCAAGACTAGTGGCGCGACGCTTTGCGCAAGGCAGCCAGCTTATTATCACTATAGCCCTTGATGGCCAGCGGTATCCAGCCCAGCACCGGGATAAAGTAGGCTAGCACCAGTGGGTTGCGCCACAGCATTTTCCAGAAGGCGCCGCGCTGGTCTAGTTGCATGGTAAAATTGCGTTCGCCATTGCGGACAAAGCGGCGCTCAAACTCGGTGAATAGGGCCGGCCAGGCGGGGGGTAGGAAAAACGGGAAGTAGCGCCGGTTTTCCTTCATGCGCTGCCACAGCTCGCGCCAACGGTAGGGATGCTGGCCGTGGGCAGCCACAGCAGCATCCATCTCGCCCTGCATCCGCAGCCGGATTTGCTCGCTGATGGCCAGCAGCTCGTCGCGACTCAACTCGTCGTGCTTTTTGGTGGTGAGTTCGGTAGGCCGAATGCGCGTGCCCATCACGTAGGTGAGCTGGGCTGGCAGGGCCAGGTAAAAGGCCCAGGGCTGCACAATAACCAGCAGCAGCAGCGTGAGGGGCAAAAACGGAATCCCGATTTTCTTAACCAGGCGGTTTACCCACTCAAAGCTGTAGGCATAGGGATTGAGGTACTCGGCATTGATGGTGTAAAACGGCATGATATCGGTGCCGTGCATCAAGCTCATCCGCAGCATACTGGTAGCTAGGCGCTGCAACTGGTACTTACGATTGAAGCCTTTGCCAATGCCCGGCACGCCCTCGGGGTAGAGCATGAGGTTGTGCTCTTGGTAGTACATCATGGTTTCAAAGTTGAGCGTGGTCGCGTCTACGCTGCCGCACTTTTTCCAGAAATCCGTGATGAGGTAGGGGTTCATCAGCTTGGTGGCCGAGAGCATGGGGGCCGAGAGCGGCCGCGGCAAGTCGCGTAGGTGGCCGCGTGTGCGCATGAGGTGGCGCCATAGGTGCGAGAGCGAAATAATAGCATCCCAGGGGAACGCCATGCCCGAGTGGTTGGAGGCAAAAATGAGCGGCCGGTCTGGGTTGTTGCGCTGCGGCCACGGCTCAAACCCCACCAGCCGCGACCGAAACCATACGCGGTCGAGCAGCTGCAAAATATTCTCGTCCAGCGTCTGCGTAAATTCTTCCCGAAAGTAGTCGCGGTAGATGTGCTGATTGGCTTGGATGAGCGGCGGGGGTAGCGTAGCGGAAGCAGCAGCGGCGGCAGACATAGGGCGGGAGTGAGCGGCCACGAAAGATAGGATTTTTATTAACGACTAAGCACGAGGGCCGAATGGCTAGAACCGACTGATGAATGACTAGAGACAAGGCAGGAGTGACCGATATAAAGGCCAAGTTACTGACAGGTAATGCCTCCCTCGTTCTTTAGCGTTCGCCCTTAGGCATTCGGCCCTGGTGCGTAAGCAGTAAAATCAAATCTGCCGCTTGAGCCGGACGCTGGCGGTGTACAGCTCGCCATCGTGGCGGCGCAGCAATAGCAGCAGCACGCGGCCATCTTGCGAGTGCAACAGGTGGCTGAGGTCGGTGAGCGAAAACGCGTGGATGGGCAGAAAATTGACACTAAGCAACTCTTCGCCCTCGGCAATGCCGGCGGTAGCGGCCGGCGAACCCGGCACCACGCGCTGCACCAGGTAGCGCCGGTAGTTGGGCCCGGTGGCTAACAGGTCGAGGCCACACATATCGTGCTCGAAAGGCTCGCGCAGGGCCGCCGTGGGGCGCAGCAGCAGCCGGCGATGAGGATAGTCGATAACGGTGGTAAAGCGCTTGAGCACTTCGTAGCCCACGCTGCCGTTGCGCAGGCGCTCGCTGCCGCTAAGGCGCTCGTGCACTTGCGTCGAATCGGGAAAGGACGTGAGCACCTGGGGCAGGTGGTAGCGGCCTAGCTGCATGGCCGCTACCCGCCCCAGCGAGCCACTGATGAGCCCCGACAGCCCGCGGCCCAAGTCGGTGCGCAGGCGGGTGGCTGGTAGGCGCAGGCGCAAGTCAGAGGTGGTTTCGATGCTGAGCGCGTGGCCTGCGCCAGTATCTAGCAGCAGGCGCAGCGGCAGCGGCGCCACGCCGGCTACGGCGGGCTGCTGCTGCACCGCAACGGTGAGGTAGGCCTTGTCGCGCTGCACCAGCAGCGGCAGGCTGGCCCAGCGCCGGCCCGTGGGCGCCCGGTAGGCAGCGGGATCAGTGAGCACCAGCTGGCGCCGCTCGGGCCGAATAGTGACTACGAAAGAGTAAAAAAGGTCGGCCCCTATAATGCCGTGAATCGGCATGCCCACGTAGGCCGACAGGTCGAGCACATCGCTGCTGAGCACCAGCCAGCTTAAGCCAGGTGCCTCTGCGCCGGGCAGGCTCACGCACACATTGGTGGCCTCGTAGGCACGTAGGCCGCTATCGGTGCCGCCCACCCCCATCAGCTTAAATTCGGAGCCGTGCGTGAGGTGCAGCGAGTCGGCCAGGGCCGGGTCGGTGAGCAGGCTGGTGCCCACGCCCGTGTCGAGCAAGAAGTTGTAGGGCCCGCGCCCGTTGAGATGCGCCGCCACGATTATCAGGTTGCGTTGCGTTGTGAAAGGCAGCTTCGCCGTGTGCCGCCCGGCCCGGCTGATGCTAAACGCTGCTGGCTTAGGTTGGGCCTGCCCTACCCCCCCCAGCAGCAACAAGCCAAGCAGAAGCAGCAAGCGAGTACGCCAGACAGGCACCCAACCTCTGAACGCGGAAACTCGCATAGCACCCGGCGGCTTTAACCAGTGAAAGATTAAATATACAACGGGTTAGCGGGCTTTACAAGGCCTAGGAAGTCCGGGTTTAGTAGGACGCCGCTACCGGTGCACTAAGTGCCGCTGGCCGGCTAATCAGGGCGTTTGCCAGGGCCCGGTAGGGTCAAAATGCAGGGCGCCGGCGCGGATGTGCAGCGGGGCCGCTAGGTTGTTGTCGTAGAGCTGGCCGGTGCCCAGGCCCTGGGCAAAACCAGCCACCTCATACTCACCCGTGAGCTGGGCCACGGCATTGAGGCCAATATTGGATTCGAGCGCCGAGGTTATCCACCAACCGATGCCGCGCGCCTCAGCCAATGCTATCCAGCGGCGGGTGGCGGCGTGGCCACCCAGCAGCGTGGGCTTGAGCACCAGGTAAGGCGGGCGCACGGTATCGAGCAGCGCCTCCTGCTGGGTTGGGTCGGTAAGGCCGATAAGCTCCTCGTCGAGCGCCACGGGCACTGGCGACGTGCAGCACAGAACCGCCAACGCCGGCCACTGCCCCACTGCAATGGGCTGCTCGATGGAATGCAACTCGAACGCGGCCAGCGCAGCCAGCTTGGCCGGCGCCTCGGCGGGCGTGAACGCCCCATTGGCATCGACGCGCAGCATCAGGCGCGAGGCGTCGGCCTCGGCTCTGATTTCGGCCAGCAGCGCTAATTCAGTAGCAAAATCGAGGCTACCAATTTTTACTTTTAGGCAGGCGTAGCCGTCGGCCAGCTTCTGCTTTATTTGGGTGCGCATGAAGGCCGCGTCGCCCATCCAAACTAGGCCATTTATCGGCAAGCCCGCCTGGCCCTGACTAAAACTGTTGGCATACAGCTGGTGCCTCCCCCCCCCGGCCAAGTCAAGCACGGCCGTTTCGAGCGCAAAGCGCAGAGCGGGCAAGGCAGCAGGCACCAGCTCGGCAGCAGCCGCCACCGACAATTCTAGGTGCCTGGCCTGGTTGAATTTGAGGCAAAAATCCGCTATCCGGTCTTCAAAATCGAGCCCATAGTCGGGGCTGAGGCCGGCCAGCGGAGCCGCTTCGCCCCAGCCCACGCAAGCAGGCAGGTGCGTATTATGCAGGCGTAGGTAGTACGCCACGTGCTCGGTGAGAGCCCCGCGCGAGGTGCGCGCTGGAAAATTGAAGTGCAGCGCCCGCCGCTGGTACGTAAGAATGAGCATGGGTGCAAAGGTGCACCACCGGGCGCTAGCCTACGTCAGCATCCGTTTTTTTGGGCCCCCGGCGGCTTATTTGGCCACCTTTGCGGCCAGCGGCGCGGGCTTCTTCGGCTGAGAAGCGGTGGCCCCGGCCACTCTCGTGCGAGGCGCGGCCGCCTTCGCTCGCAATGCGGCGTTGCTGCTCGGGCGACATGGCCGCGAAGCCGCGGCGGCTTTTTTCACCTATGCGGCGGGCGGGGCGCTTGGGCACGCTAGTGGAAGTAGAAGAGGAAGAAACCGACAGGTTAGAATTGGCACTACTCGTACTCATAAAGAGAGGAATTGGTGAGCTAAGATTACTTAGTAATTGACCTGGCAAATGCGCCAGTATGTGCTGGCCAATGCAAACTCTATTAGCAACCGAGAAATTCCGTTCAGGTTAAAGTTTTCCAGGCTATTTTCATTTAGCTGCCGCTGGCAGCCACGAAGCTGCTTTTGTACCTGGGCCAGTTGCCCGGCAGCCCAGGCCCGCGCCCCGAACCTGGGGTTAGCTTTGGTAGTTACACGAGCGGCGTGCACGCCGGTATTCTCCACTTGTTTTTATGACTTCAGCTCCTTCTCCCTACCCCCCCGTGGCTTCTTCAACTTCTGCGCTGCAGGCGGCCATGCCAGCGCACTACCAAGCCGTGCGGGCGCAGTCGGTGGCGCTGGTGCAGCCACTGCTGCCCGAAGACACGGTGGTGCAGCCTTCGCTCGATGTGAGCCCACCCAAGTGGCACCTGGCCCACACCACCTGGTTTTGGGAAACCATGCTGCTACAGCGGTTTGCGCCCGGCTACGAGGTGTACGATCCGCAGTACGCTTACCTATTCAACTCATATTACAACTCGCTGGGCTCTAGAGTAAATCGCGCCGACCGGGGCACACTTTCGCGCCCACCGCTGGCCGACGTGTACCGCTACCGCGCCTACGTAGACGAGCACATGGCGGCGCTCTTGGCCCGGCTGCCCGAGCTGCCTGCTGCCGCCACCGAGCTGGTCGAGCTGGGCCTGCACCACGAGCAGCAGCACCAAGAGCTGCTAGCCACCGACATCAAGTACATCCTCAGTACCAACCCGCTGGCGCCCGGCTACCTAGCGGCGGAGACCCTACCCCCCGTTGCGCCCACAGGTACTAGCAGCCCAGCGGCGTGGCTGTCGGTGCCAGGCGGCATCTATGCCGTAGGGCATCAGCAAGATGGCTTTTCGTTTGATAATGAGCTGCCGGTGCACGAGGTGCTGGTAGCGCCGTTTGAGCTGCAAAACCGGCTGGTGACGAACGGCGATTTCCTACAGTTTATCGAGGCCGGCGGCTACCGGCAGTTTCAGTTTTGGCTGGGTGAAGGCTGGGACTTGGTAAACCGCGAAGGCTGGACGGCCCCGCTTTACTGGTCGCAAACCGCGGCGGGCCAGTGGCAGCGCTACGGCCCTAGCGGCCTGGCGCCACTCAACCTGGCGGCGCCTGCGTCGCACCTAAGCTTCTACGAGGCCGATGCCTACGCGCAGTGGGCTGGCGCGCGCCTACCCACCGAGGCTGAGTGGGAAACGGCTGCCCGCTACTTTGGCGCCACGCCTGAGGGCGGCAACTGGCTCGAGAGTGGCCACTTCGACCCCCTACCCCTCCCCACCGATGCCGACCCTGCGCAGTGCCACCAGCTGCTTGGCGACTGCTGGGAGTGGACCTACTCGGCCTACCACCCCTACCCCGGCTACCAGCGTGCGGCCGGCGCCTTGGGCGAGTACAACGGCAAGTTTATGCTGAACCAGCTGGTGCTGCGCGGCGGCTCGTGCGCCACGCCCGAGAGCCACATCCGCCTCACGTACCGCAACTTCTTCCACGCCGACAAGCGCTGGCAGTACACTGGCCTGCGCCTGGCGCGATAGGAAGGCAATAAGCCAAAAAGGGACGTCATGCTCAGCATGACGTCCCTTTTTGGCTTATTGCCAATAGTTTAGCTCTTCTCGGGCGTGAGCCATTTCTCTAAGCGCACGGGCTGGTAGGCGGCCATGGCATCGAGCAGGGCAGCGGCATTTACATTTTGTAACACCTGGCCCCGATTTTCACTGCGTAAAAACGCCTCGACGCTCATGTGGTCGAGCAGGGCCAGTAGCGAGTCGTAAAAGCCCTGCGTGTTGAGCAGGCCCACGGGCTTATTGTGCAAGCCCAGCTGGCCCCAGGTCAGCACCTCAAACAGCTCTTCGAGGGTACCGAAGCCGCCGGGCATGGCCACGAAGCCTTCGGCTAGGTCGGCCATCAGCAGCTTGCGCTGGTGCATGGTGTCTACCACGTGCAGCTCGGTGCAGCCCTTGTGCGCCAGCTCCTTATCGGCCAGAAAGCCTGGGATGACACCGATGACCCTACCCCCCTCGGCCAGCACAGCATCGGCGATGGTGCCCATCAGGCCCACGCAGCCGCCCCCGTACACGAGGGTCAGCTCGCGGTGGGCAAGCTCATGGCCCATTTCCCGGGCTTGCTGGGTATAAATTTCTTGGTTGCCGCTGCTAGAGCCGCAGTAGACTGCTACGCTTTTCATCAGTTAGTTATTCAGTGTCAGCAAGTGAGAACGTCATGCTAAGCTTGTCGAAGCATCACTTCCGCGCACCGTTGGGATAGTATTCCTAGGTCGCGAGCGAGATGCGTCGGCAAGCGCAGCATGACGTTCTTTATTCGATATTTTGGTTTTTACATGCGCTCGGGCACGTCGATGCCGAGCAGGCCGAGGGTGGTTTTGATGGTTTCGGCCGTCTTAGCTGAAAGCGCCACGCGGAAGGCTTTTTTCAGTGGGTCAATATCTTCTTTTAAAATAGGCACCTCAGTGAAGAAGCGGTTGTAGCTCTTGGCTACCTCGTAGGCGTACTGCGCCACCACGGCGGGCGAAAGCGTGCGTGCCGCCTCCGTTACTACCCCCGCGTAGCCGGCCAATTGCTGAATCAGCTCCTGCTCCGTGGCTTGCAGCTCGCCGAGCTGACTGAAATCGGTGGCTTCTTCCACACCCTGCGCCACGGCTTTGCGGCGAATAGACGAGATGCGGGCGTAGCTGTATTGAATAAATGGCCCAGTGTCGCCCTCCAGTCGCACCGACTCGGCGGGATTGAAGAGCATCCGCTTCTTGGGGTCAACTTTCAGCAAGTAGTATTTCAGGGCCCCTAGGCCGAGCGTGTGGTAGAGCTGGGTCAGCTCCTCTTCGCTGAGGCCTTCGGTCTTGCCTTTTTCGAGGGTGGCGGCTTCAGCAGCTTCTTCCACTTCCTTCACCAGCTCGTCGGCATCGACTACGGTGCCTTCGCGGCTCTTCATTTTGCCCGAGGGCAGGTCGACCATACCGTAGCTGAGGTGATGAATGGCATCGGCGTAGGGCTTTTGCAGCTTTTGCAAGATGGCGCGTAGCACCTGCATGTGGTAAATCTGCTCGTCGCCAACTACGTGCACGCTACTGTCGTAGTGGAAATCCTGATATTTCAGCTCAGCCGTGCCTAGGTCCTGGGTGATGTATACGCTGGTGCCGTCGGCGCGTAGCAGCAGCTTTTCATCCAGGCCTTCGGCTTGCAGGTCAACCCACACCGAGCCGTTTTCTTTCTTAAAGAACACGCCTTTTTGGAGGCCTTCCTCCACGCGCTCCTTGCCCAGCAGGTAGGTGCCTGACTCGTAGTAGAACTTGTCGAAATCGACGCCGATGTTGGCGTAGGTAGCGTTGAAGCCATCGTAGACCCAGCCGTTCATGCGGTGCCAGAGGGCCATTACTTCCTCGTCGCCAGCTTCCCACTGTTGCAGCATTTTCTGCGCGTCGAGCATCAGTGGAGCCTGCTTTTTGGCTACCTCATTGGTCACGCCTTCGGCTTCGAGCTGCTTGATCTCTTCGCGATAATGCTTGTCGAACAGTACGTAGTACTTGCCGGCCAAGTGGTCGCCCTTGAGGCCCGCGCTTTCGGGCGTTTCGCCCTCGCCAAAGCGCTGGTAGGCTACCATCGACTTGCAGATGTGGATGCCGCGGTCGTTCACCAGGTTGGCCTTGGTAACGGTGGCGCCGGTGGCTTTCAGAATCTCGGCCACGCTGTAGCCCAAGAAGTTATTGCGCAGGTGCCCCAGGTGCAGGGGTTTGTTGGTGTTGGGCGACGAGTACTCGACCACCACCTTCTTGGGGCCATCGAAGGGCACGGGCGCGCCGGCCGGCTGCTGGTTCAGCTCGGTGAAGAGCTGGAGCCACTCGGCATCGGCGATTTCGAGATTCAGGAATCCCTTTACCACGTTGTAGCCGCGCACGGCGGGCGCGTTGGCTTTCAGCCACTCGCCCAGGGCCTGGCCGATTTGCTCGGGGCCTTTGCCGAAGGCTTTGGTCAGCGGAAACGTGACGAGGGTGAAGCTGCCGGCAAAATCCTTGCGCGTGGGCTGAAGCACGAGGCTGGCTGCGGGGATTTCCTGCCCGAAAGTGGCCTGGGCGGCTGCTTGCAGGGCGGTTTTGAGGGTTTGTTCTAGCTGTTGCACGCCGGCAAAGGTACGGCGAGGCACCGGGCCTTAGCTACCCGGCTGCGGGCTTTAGCGAGCCCTACCCCCTTGGGTACCGCCAACTTTACGCGCCGCTTAGGGGGTAGGGTTCGCTGAGGCAGCGGCCCATCTGGGCGCCAGGCTTACCTTGTAAATAATATACTTCTGGATTATGCTCTTCTTTTTACAGCGCGGTGAAAACAACTGGCGGCCCATTTGGTGGCTGGCCTTCCTGGTGGTGGCCCTAGCTGGGCTGCGGCCCCAACTGGCGCGGGCCTCGCATTTGCGGGCCGGCGACATTCAGGCCAAGGTGGATACCATTACGGGCAACCCCAACCACATTTTTTTTCGGCTGACGCTGTACCGCAATTCGGCCACTAATGCAGCTACCCAGGAATCGGTAACCATGTATTTTGGTGATGGTACCCGCACCGACAATATTCCGAAGGTGAGCGAACTACCGCTTACCAGCGATACCAACATTCTGATATTCAATGTTGACCACTTTTACAGCGGAGCTGGGCGCTACCGGGTCAGCTTTGTGGGCGAAAATCGGGTGGAGGGCGTCGTGAACATGACAGCGTCGGCGGGACATACCTTTTATATCAGTTCTAGCCTCACAATTAACCCGGTCTATGGGCGCAACCACTCGCCGGTGCTGCGCGCGCCGGCTATCGACAAGGCGGCCATTGGGCAGGTTTTTTTGCACAACCCAGCCGGCTACGATGCCGACGGCGACTCGCTGGCCTACCACCTCAACCCCAGCCGGCAGGTGCAGGGCGGCGTAGAGGTAGCCAACCGCAACAACAATACGCCTGACTCGGTGACGTGCACGGGATACGTGTATCCTAATTCGCCTAACATATTGCCCCGTGCGCTGCAGGTAGCCTACGGCTGCGTGCCGGCTGGCCGGCCAGGCGAGGCAGCCATCATCGTGCAAGACCCCGTGACGGGCCAGATTACCTGGAACGCGCCCAGCCGGGCCGGCTTCTACAACATTGCTTTTGTGGTGGAAGAGTGGCGACGCACAGCCAACGGCCGCATCCTGATTGGCTCCGTAATTCGGGACATGCAGATTATTGTGAGCGCCACCACCAACGTGCCGCCCACCATCACGGTGCCGGCCGATGTGTGCGTGGTGGCGGGCACGCCCGTAACGCTGCGCGTGTCGGCCACCGATGGCACAGGGCCCGGCGCGCAGGGCGGGGCTACCCCCCTCTCGCTGTTTGCTTACAGCGGCATTTTGCCGCCGGCTACCTTCCAGCAAACTACTACTGGCACTACGGTAGCGGGCACCTTCAACTGGACGCCCGATTGCAGCAACGTATCGAACCAGCCCTACATCGTTGTTTTTAAAGTGCAGGATTCGCCCCCGGTCGTGGGCGGGGCGCCCATCTTAATTGACGAAAAGCCGGTGCGCATTACGGTGGTAGGGCCGCCACCCCAGAATGTGCGCGTGGTGCCCGGCACTACTTCTACCCTCACTAGCTTGGTAAGCTGGAGCCGTTACACTTGCCAAAACGCGAGCCGGCTGCTAATTTTTCGGCGCGAGGGGTCCTACCCCTTCACGCCTGGCCCGTGCCAAACGGGCTTGCCGGCGGGCTCGGGCTACGTGCAGGTGGGCAGCGTGCTGCCGGGCGTCACCACCTTTGCCGACGACAATAGTGGGCAGGGCCTGAGCCGCGGCAAGCAGTACTGCTACCGCGTGTACGCGGTGTTTCCGTTGCCGGCGGGTGGGGCCAGCCTGGTGTCGAATGAGGACTGCCTGACTTTTAGCGGGCGCTCGGCACGGCTCACCAACGTAGACGTGACCACGACCAGCGCCACTACGGGCCAGATTGTGGTGAAGTGGACCCAGCCGCGGCCTAACACGGGCAGCTTCACGGCGCCCCTGGGCTACCGGCTGGGCCGGGCGGTGGGCACGTCTACGGCCTACACACCGGTGGCAACCATTACGAGCCTCAGCGACACGACGTACGTGGACACTAACCTGAACACGGTAGCCAATCAGTACACGTATCAGCTCACCTTTTTTAGCACCAATACCACGTCGGGCGCAGCCCTGGAGCAAGCCGAAATCGCTACCCCGGCCAGCAGCGTGCGCACCAGCCTGGTGCCTAACCTAGACAAGAGCATTACGGTGAATTGGACCTACAACGTGCCGTGGGACAACACCAAGCAACCCACGCGCATTTTTCGCCAAGACCTCGGCACCGGCACCTTTAGGCAAATTGGCACACCGGTGCCCTGCGCTGTTGCTGGCACATTTCTGGACCGCGACCCGCAACTCCAACTCGGCCAAACCTACTGCTACTATGTGCAAACCAATGGCCAGTACGCCGACCAGCCTTTTCTGACCAACCTGCTCAATCGTAGCCAGCAGGTGTGTACCGTGCTCCGGGCCACGCCCTGCACGCCGGTGCTCAGTATTCGGCCCACCAACTGCGACAGCCTCGCGGCCCTACCCTCCTTCCCGGCCGACAACCAGCGCTACCAAAACAATTTGCGCTGGACGGTGAGCAGCTTACCCAGTGGCTGCAGCACGGATGCAGCCTATTACCGCATCCTGCGCAGCAGTTCCCAAACCGGCATCTACGTGGCCCTCGACTCAACTACGCGCCTAGACTATGCCGACCGTTTCCTGCTGAAAGCGTCGTATTGCTACGTAGTGCAGGCTGTGAGCGCCCAGGGTGTACGCAGCGCGCTCAGCAACGCGGCCTGCCAGGATGAGTGCGCGTTCTTCTTGCTGCCCAACGTTTTCACACCCAACGGTGATGGCAAGAACGACGTGTTTCGGCCCAAAACAACCAGCACCGTGCTGCGCACCCGCATCCAGGTTTTCAACCGCTGGGGCCGCAAGGTGTACGAAAGCGACCAAGACCCCTACATCAACTGGACTGGCGGCGCGGCGGGCGAGGGCAACACCAATGGCCTGGTGTCCGGCGGCATCTACTACTACCTGGCCGAGGTACAGTTTGCCGATGCGGCCACCACCCGGCGCACCTTCCGGGGCTGGGTCGAAGTGGTGCGCTAGCCCAGTAGGCGCAAGCGCAGGCCCGCAGCTTTTTACCAAGAATTGACCGTTCGAAGAGGGGTAGGCAACTACCAAAACGCTTACCCCTGCGGAACGCCGCGGCCGGGCCCGGGCGTTAGGAAGCTGAGTTTCTTCCTCTATTCCGTAGTTCGTGTCCTTCTATCCATTTCTCTCCCTGGCGCAGCGCTCCCGTGGGCTATGCCTCTACGTGGCGCTGCTAGCCGTGCCGGCTTGCAAAAGCAATGCCCCCGACCCTACCACTTCTGCCCCCGCGGCGGCAGCTACCGTGCTCACGGGCAGCACCCTGATTGGCGAGTACAGCACAGCCACGCTGGCGGGCCGCGTGCAGGGCATACCGCTGGCGGGCGCGCTGGTCAAGTACCCCATTCGGGCCTACCGCCTCACCTACCGCACCCACACGCCCGACGGCCAGGAAACTACGGCCTCGGGCGCGGTGCTGGTGCCAGTGGCCACGACGGCCCTGCAGGTGCTCAGCTACCAGCACGGCACGCTGCTGCCGAGCAGCGAGGGCCAGGCGCCTTCGTACTACGCCCAGGGCAGCGATGTGTGGTCGGTGGTATCGGTGCTGGCCTCGACGGGCTATGTGGTGTCGGCCCCCGATTACCTGGGCTACGGCGCCAGCAAGGCCCTACCCCACCCCTACGAGCACGCCGCCTCGCTGGCTTCGACCTAGGCCGATATGCTGCGCGCCGCCCGCGAGTTTTGCCAGCAGCAGCAGGTGAGCGTCAACCAGAAGAACTTCTTGCTCGGGTATTCGGAGGGCGGCTATGCCACCATGGCGCTGCACAAATACTTGCAGGAAAACTACGCCACCACGCTGCCCGTAGCGGCCAGCGCGCCCGGCGCCGGCGCCTACCACAAAACGGCCTTCGCCCGCTACGTTTTGCAGAGCACGCAGCCACTCAGTTTCCTGAGTACCTACGTGTGGGTGCTGCGCACCTACGACCGCGTGTATGCCCTCAACCGGCCCACCAGCTTCTATTACCAGGCGCCCTACGCGGCCCAGCTGCAAGCCGACCCGTATAGCGAGGTGCCCAGCCAGGCGAGCCAGCTGTTTGCCCCCAGCTTCCGCCAGGCAGTGCTCGATAACTCCGATGCGCCGCTGAACGCCGCCCTGACCGACAACGATATCTACGATTGGAAGCCGACCGCGCCGCTGGCCCTCTTACACGGTACCGCCGACGACTACGTGCCCTTCTTCAACTCGCAAGACGCCTACGATGCTATGCAAAAGCGCGGCGCCACCCAGGTCGAGCTGCACCCCATCCAGGGCGGCAACCACTTCTCGTCAGCCACTGCCTACACGCTGGGCGCCTACGCGTTTATCAGCCAGTATACTAACTGACGTGACGCAGTAGGCAGTAGCGCGAACTTTGTAGTTCGCGCTACTGCCTACTGCCTAACAGCAGTATAACAAGCAGTTAGCGTTCAGGTGTTCTTAGTTCTGGCGCACCACGGCTTCCTGCTGTAGTCTATTTTCGATGGCAGCGGTGGCTTTTTCGAGGATGTTGAAGGCATTTTTGGCCATCGTGTTCTCGTTGTCGAGGGTAGGGTTTATTTCGACCATCTCAAAGCATACTACGCGCTCGTTTTCGAGCAGGTCCTGGCACAGGTTTTCGGCTTCCGATAAGTACAAGCCCTTCTCCACAGGCGTGCCGGTGCCCTTGCTAAATTCCGAATCGAGGCTATCGACGTCGAAGGAAAGGTAAATGAGGTCGCACGCGTGTAGGTGCTCGTAAATCTCACGGGTAAGTTGGCGCGAGCCTTTCACCTGAAACTCGTCCAGCTTTATCCACTTGATGTTCAGGCGCTCGATTACGGCATTTTCCTCTGCCTCGGTGTCGCGCACGGCCACGTACACCAGGTGCTCGGGGCGCAGCTTAGGGCCGGGCTCGGCCAGGTTTTGAAGACGGCGCCAAAAAAACTCGGTGTCGGCATCAGGCTGGTTGCGCTGGCAGGGCAAGTTGTCTTCGCCCAGCGCCGCGGCCAGCGGCATGCCGTGCACGTTGCCGCTAGGCGTGGTGTAGGGCGAGTGGATGTCGGCGTGCGCATCTATCCAGATGACGCCCAGCGTTTTGTGGGGGTAGGCGGCCTTGATGCCCGCAATGGTAGCGTTGGCGCTGCTGTGGTCGCCGGCCAGCACCAGCGGAAACTCGCCAAAGCGCAGCGTCTGCTCCACAGCGTTCGCGATGCCCTTCTGCACGGTATAAATCGCGTCGATGTGCTTGGCGAAGCGGAACGGGTTTTTGTCGAATAAGACGTGGTTCAAATCCTGCGTTACCACCGAGTTGTAGCGCCGAAAATAGTCAGAACCCTTGTTGAGGCAGGCCACGCGCAGGGCGGCAGGGCCCATGCTGGCGCCGCGCGTGCCGGCGCCCAGCTCAGAGCAAACCTCGATTAACTTGATGCGTTTCATGAGCACATGAGGGGGGTAGGGACATGGGTGGGCTGCATCGTACCGCCAGCACCCAGGCGCGGGTGCCGGCGAGCGCTGCCTTGCGGCGCGGGTGCGCCGTAGCCATGTCGCTTCCTTCCATCGGAGGCCGATGCGGGGAGGCCGAACTCTTTCCGGCCCCCGGCGGTACTTTTGGTACGCCTGCCGCAAAGGTCGGGCACTTTCGCCGATTTTCCGCTTTCGATGGATACCTACCAGGACCTCATTACCCAAACTTTCGATTTTCCGAACGCCGATTTTCAGGTGCGCGCCAACGAGCTGTTCTTCCACGACATCGACTTGATGGCGCTCGTCAAGAAGCACGGCACCCCACTGCGTCTCACGTACTTACCCAAAATTAGCTCCCAGATTCAGCGGGCCAAAAAGTGGTTTGCCGACGGCATCGCCGAAACGGGCTACACCGGCTCGTACTCCTACGCTTACTGCACCAAGTCGTCACACTTTCGCTTCGTGCTCGATGAGGCCCTAAAGAACGACGTGCACCTCGAAACCTCGTCGTGGTTCGACATTAGCATCATCCGCTCGATGTACGAGCAGGGCAAGTTTGATAAGAGTAAGTACATCATTTGCAATGGGTTCAAGACCGACGAGTACAAGCACGACATCACGGCGCTGCTCAACGACGGCTTTGCCAACTGCCTGCCCATCCTCGACTCGCCCAACGAAATCGACTACTACGCGGCGCACGTAAACGCCGAAGCCAAGGTAAAAATGGGCCTGCGCCTAGCTTCCGACGAGGAGCCGCGCTTCCAGTTCTACACCTCGCGCCTGGGCATTCGCTATGCCGACGCGGTGCCGATTTTTGAGCAGAAAATCAAGGACGACCCGCGCTTCGAGCTCACCATGCTGCACTACTTTATCAGCACGGGCATCAAAGACACGTCGTATTACTGGTCCGAGCTGTCGCGCTTCATTCACAAGTACTGCGAGCTGCGCAAAATCTGCCCTACCCTCCAAACCATCGACATCGGCGGCGGCCTGCCCATCCAGACCTCGATTCAACTGGAGTACGACTACCCGTACATGATTACCGAAATCCTGCGCACCATTCAGCGCATCTGTGCCGAGGAAGGCGTGCCGGAGCCCAATATTTTCACCGAGTTCGGCATCTTCACGGTGGGCGAAAGCGGCGCCACGATTTACTCGATTCTGGACGAGAAGCTACAGAACGACAAGGAGTTGTGGTACATGATTGACGGCTCGTTCATCACCAACCTGCCCGATACCTGGGCCCTGAACCAGCGCTACATCATGCTGGCCCTCAACGGCTGGCAGCGCCCGTACCGCAAGATTCAGCTTGGCGGCCTCACCTGCGATTCGCAGGACTACTACAACGCCGAAAAGCACATCTACCAGACCTTCTTGCCGCAGCTGCAACCCGCTCGCAACCAACCCGCTACCGACGAGCCTATCTACGTGGGCTTCTTCCACACCGGCGCCTACCAAGAGAGCTTGAGTGGCTACGGCGGCATCAAGCACTGCCTCATTCCGGCGCCCAAGCACGTCATCCTCGACCGCGCCCCCGACGGCACGCTCACCGACACCGTATTTGCCCCCAAGCAGGAGGCCGCCAGCATGTTAAAAATCCTGGGCTATACGGAATAGAAAGTCTGGGCGTTAGGCAGGGGTAGGAGGCAAATAAGTTGGCGCGGCACTATTCTTAGAAACACGCCTAACTACCCACTTGCTCAACCTCCTAACCGCTCCCTACCCCTATCTTTGGAGCCAACTTCCGTCTTCCTCCATTTTTACTTTTTTATGAAAAAGCTTCTTATCCTCGCCATTGGGGCCGCTACGCTCGGCCTCGGTGCCTGCAACCGCAGCACCTGCCCCGCTTACACCTCTACCAAGGCTACGGCGGCGCCCATCACGGCCAGCACCGCTACAGCCATCGAGCGGCAGTAATCTCTCGTGGATTCTCACTCCAAACGCCCGGTTTGCCTTCGTGCAAGCCGGGCGTTTTTAGTAAAATGCTCTGGCCACCGACGTCACTGGCCGCGCGTTTTCAAAGCCCCGCAGGACCCTGCGTCCTATCCCCCCGCGGTAGCGCAAAAACTAGCGTGGGTGCTGGGCAAGCAGGGCGCGCGCCGCTAGCTGCCCGCTCACCAGCGCGGCTTCTACCGTGCCCGCGGCGGGCCCTTCGTATACGCCCTCGCCCGCAAAAAACAGGGTATTGGCTACGGGCGTTGCCAGTGCGGCGCGGGCCACCGCGCTCCCCACGGTGGGGTACGAATACGCCCCGTACGCGTAGGGCTCGTGGCCCCAGTTGTGCACGTAGTGGGCGCGCAGCTGCGCGTGGAGCGTAGCCAGGGGGGTAGCCAACAGGTAGCTGAGCGACTCCAGCGCCTGCTGCAGCACGGCTTCGGCGGGGGCATCGCGTAGGCGCTGGGCGGCGGGCCCGGCTAGCCAGCCGGTAAGCTGCGGGGTAGCGGCGGGCAGCTGGCTCCACCAGGTTGGCACCGGCGCGTCGGAAAGCAGAAACTCCAGCTCGGGTAGCCGGTCGTGCCAGAAGGGCGTTTGAAATTCAAGGATAATCTTGATGACCGCACCAAACCCTAGCTGCGCGGCGGCGGCCCGGTGCGTCGGCAGCTCTGGCGCAAAATGGAGATGCCCCGGCTCCCCGGCTCCCCGCTGCCACACCCCAAGCGGCACCGTGCACAGCACCTGCCGCGCCCGGAACGTGGTGCCGTTCTCGGCCTGCACCTCTACGGAGCCCGGCTGCCAGCGTATGGCCTGGATAGGAGTAGCCAGTTGCAAGGTGGCACCGCTGGCCTGCGCCTGTGCGGCCAGCCAGTGTAGCAGCGGCCCGTAGCCCCCCACCGGGCGCGGCGAGTCGTCGGCCCCGCCGGCGGCCCACTCGTCACGCAGGGCCCAGGCACTCACACGGGTAGCATCGGCCGCGTCGTAGCCCTCGGCAAACTGTGTGGCGAACAGCCGCAGCGCAGCGTGCGCTTCTCCGGCAAACTCTTGCGCCAAGAACGCTGCCAGGGGCATGTCTTCTGCCAGGTCATCCAGCTTTGCGAGCAACTCGGGCAGCTGGGCAAAGTAGCTGGCATCGGGCTGCACCTGCCCATGCAATAGCTGATACGTGCGGCCGGCGGTGGCCTGCCACGCTATACCGGCTTCGCGCAGCAAGGCTTTGGTTAGGGGCACGTCGCCGTGCATAAACTCCGCACCCGCCTCCATAGGCTGGGTGAAACCCGCTGGCTGCCGGGTATACACCCGGCCGCCTACCCGGTCGTGGGCTTCTACCACGCACACGCGGCGGCCGGCGGCGGCCAGCTCGCGCGCCGCCAGCAGCCCGGCTGCACCGGCCCCCATAATGAGAATATCTGTAGCGTAGCTGTCGCCGTCGGAGGTCATAGTAGATTCAGAAATACGCGCGCAAAGAAGTGCCTTGGCGCAACTACCAGTGCAGTTTTAAGGGTGCGCCTACCCCTATTGGCTGGCGCCAACTTACGCCTGGTATCTGGCCAAAGCAGCCTGCTTGCGCAAAGGTTTGGGTTGGTGCTTCACAAGTGCCAACCGGTGCCCGTTGCGCACGCGCTCGGCTTACAGGAGGTGATAGTTGGCCTAGTACTTGTAAGCGCCGGCGTATACTTATCTTTTTACCATATGCTTAAACAGTTACTTACATTAAGTCTTTTTTTTAGCACATTTTTCGGTGCGGCGGCCCAGACCGTTGCCAGCGCGTCGCCTATCGTGCCACGGCCTAACCCCCTGGCCGCTACCTCTTCCGACACCGTGCAGGCCATCCACCGGTTGTACAGCAAGCACCGCACCGGGGGCTGGATATGGACGGGGGTAGGCGCCGCCTTTGCAGGCAGAATCCTGGGTTCTTCGGCCGCTGAAGGCTTCAGCAATGCTGGCGGCACCGTCGTTGGCACTTTGGTACTAGGCGGCGTACCAGCGGCCATCGGCATTGGCAAACTCTCCCGTTTCAGCCAGAGTACAGAGGACCAAACGGTAGCGATGTACCAAAAAACCAAGCTTTTGCCCAGCACTGTGAAGCGGCGCCTCAAACGCAAGTACTTTTCGGAGTAAGCCGCTACCCTACCCCGATAACGCTGCGAAAATTGAATTTTCAGCAGGTTGAAAACTCAGCTTTTGGAAGCTGGATTTGCTCGGCCAAAATAGAGGTTGGCGGACTTTGCAAATCCTGACTGCTTTCCTTAAGGCATTTAACAACTTTGAATAACTCCTTTACTACCAACACGAGCCTTTTATGCGCCTACCTTATTGCTATGGAGTATCAGCAGCGTGGGTGCACAAGCCCTACCTGCTGCTAACACACCCGTATTCTCTACTCAGGTAGCAACATCGTCCGCAGTCAACGATTTTACCCGCGCTGATACCGCCCGCGCCATTCGCAACCCGTTATCACGGTGGAGCACCCTCATGAGCTCACATCTTCACTTTTGTATTACAACACTCTTATTTAATTAAATGACCAAAACTATTACTCTATGCCTTGGCATATTTGCGCTGATGCTTATTGGCCTGCGCGCCCCGGCCCAGACCAGCCCCGCTCCGATTAGCGCCCTACCCACGGTGCCCGACTCTATCCCCAAAACGTTTGGGCGCTGGTATCTACCTCACTATGAGCAAAGCGCCGTTGTGGCTGACACTGCGGGCGCCTTAGTGGCACTATTTGCTCGCAAGCGGATGAACACTTGGTGGTACCTCCCAATTTTCGGATTAGGGATTTCCATGATACTACCCGGTGAAAGCAGCACTAATGGTGTCAGAACCGGTAGCATTGCTCCTGAATCGTGGCAATACGCGGTAGGTATTCCCTTAATGATTGGGGGCGTTGCACCAATTATTGGCCGCCTAAGCACATACAGCCGCGACCGCCTGCGCACCATTCAGCAAGCTTACGAAGCGGGTAAGCCCATTCCAGCTAGCCTCCGTCGCAAGCTGAAACCACGCTACTTCGCCAGCGCCGCTGTCATGCGCGTGGCCATTGTGCAGCAACTGCAAATGGAGAAGCTGCGTGCTCAACAAAAAGCGTTGCGCAAACAGCGCTAATACGGCCTTTACACACCATTCAATTAAACGCAAAAGCCCCGCTAGCAGTCGCTAGCGGGGCTTTTCCATTCAAACCAACTCTATTTACACAATCGGCAGCTCCACGTTTTCGAAGTGCACGGCACCGTCTTCCAGCACGGCTTCTACTACGGCGTCCTTGCTGACTTTGCCGGAGAGTATCTCCTTGCTCAGTTCATTCAAAATGACGCGCTGAATAACGCGCTTGAGTGGGCGGGCACCGAACTGCGGGTCGAAGCCCTGCTCGCCGAGGTAGTCGAGTACTTCGTCGGTGGCTTCGAGGCTGATGCCGGCCTCGTGCAGGCGCTGCTGAATCTGGCGGAACTGGATGTCCACGATGCGGCGGATTTCCTTGCGCTTGAGGGGCTGGAACATCACGATTTCGTCGATGCGGTTCAGGAACTCGGGGCGCATGTGCTGCTTGAGGCGCTCTACCACTTCGTCGCGGGTGCGGTCCACCACTTATTCGTGGTTGTACTCGTTCAGCTCCTTGAAATTGCGCTGAATGATGTCGGCCCCCGTGTTCGAGGTCATGATGATGATGGTGTTCTTGAAGTTCGCTACCCGGCCTTTGTTGTCGGTGAGGCGGCCATCGTCGAGCACTTGCAGCAAGATGTTGAACACGTCGGGGTGGGCCTTCTCGATTTCGTCGAGCAGAATCACCGAGTAGGGCTTGCGGCGCACGGCCTCCGTGAGCTGGCCGCCTTCGTCGTAGCCCACGTAGCCGGGAGGCGCGCCGATGAGGCGCGAGGTGGCGTGGCGCTCCTGGTACTCGCTCATGTCGATGCGCACCATGGCGTTTTCGTCGTTGAACAGGTACTCGGCCAAGGCCTTCGCTAGCTCGGTTTTCCCTACCCCCGTCGTGCCGAGGAAGATGAACGAGCCGATGGGGCGCTTGGGGTCTTGCAGGCCGGCGCGCGAGCGGCGCACGGCATCGGAGATGGCGGCGATGGCTTCGCTCTGGCCGGCTACGCGCTTGCCTAGCTCGGCTTCGAGGTTGAGCAGCTTGTCGCGGTCCGATTGCAGCATTTTGCTGACTGGGATGCCGGTCCACTTGGCTACTACTTCGGCGATGTCTTCGCTGGTCACGACTTCTTGCAGCATGGCGCCCCCGTCTTTGTTGGCGTTGGCTTCGTCCTGCAAGTCCTTCAGGCGCTTTTCGGCTTCCTGAATTTTGCCGTAGCGCAGCTCGGCTACGCGGCCGTAGTCGCCCTGGCGCTCGGCTTGCTCGGCTTCGGTTTTGAAGCGCTCAATGTTCTCTTTCTCGGTCTGGATGTTGGTCAGTACCGATTTCTCGCCTTCCCAGCGGGCTTTCAGGGCGTCGCGCTGCTCGCCTAGCTCGGCTAGCTCTTTGCTGAGCACGGCCTCGCGGTCCTTGTTGTCTTCGCGGCGAATGGCTTCGCGCTCAATCTCCAGCTGCATGATGCGGCGCTGGATTTCGTCGAGCTCCACGGGCATGGAGTTCAACTCGATGCGCAGCTTGGCGGCGGCCTCGTCCATGAGGTCGATGGCCTTGTCGGGCAGGAAGCGGTCGGTGATGTAGCGGCTGCTCAGCTCCACGGCCGAGATGACGGCGTCGTCGGTGATGCGCACGCCGTGGAGCAGTTCGTACTTCTCCTTGATGCCGCGCAGGATGCTGATGGCGTCGGGCACGCTCGGCTCATCGACCATTACGGCCTGGAAGCGGCGCTCCAGGGCCTTGTCTTTCTCGATGTATTTTTGGTATTCCTTGAGCGTGGTGGCGCCGATGGCGTGCAGCTCGCCGCGGGCCAGGGCGGGCTTGAGCAGGTTGGCGGCGTCCATGGCGCCTTCGCCCCCGCCACCGGCCCCAATCAGGGTGTGAATCTCGTCGATGAACAGAATAATCTCGCCTTCGGCGTCGGTCACTTCCTTGATAACGGCCTTGAGGCGCTCCTCAAATTCGCCCTTGTACTTGGCGCCGGCTACGAGCAGGCCCAGGTCGAGGCTCATTAGGGTTTTGTCGCGCAGGTTTTCGGGTACGTCGCCGGCCACGATGCGCTGGGCCAGGCCCTCGGCAATGGCGGTTTTACCTACGCCCGGCTCGCCGAGCAGCACGGGGTTGTTCTTGGTGCGGCGCGATAGAATCTGGAGTACGCGGCGGATTTCTTCGTCGCGCCCGATGACGGGGTCCATCTTGCCGGTGCGCACGCGCTCGTTCAGGTTGATGGCGTAGCGGTTGAGACTCTGGTACTGGTCTTCGGCGGTTTGGCTGTTCGCCTTGCGCCCGCCGCGCAGCTCCTGGATGGCGGCTTTCAGGTCTTTCTCATTGAAGCCGCTGTCTTTGAGCAGGCTAGCTACGCTGTCTTTGCCGCCCAAGATGCCCAGCAGCAAGTGCTCGACGGACACGAACTCGTCGCCCATGTCCTTCATCTGGGTATTGGCGCGCTGCACGGCGTTGGCCGCTTCGTTGGCCAGGTAGGGCGAGCCACCGCTCACCTTAGGATAGGCGTTCACGATGGCATCGAGCCGCTGGCCGACGTTGGCCATGTTGGCGCCCAGTTTCTTGCCCAGGAAGGCAAGGGTGTTCTCGTCGTTTTGGAGCAAAGCCTTCAGCAAGTGGCCCGTTTCGATGGCCTGCTGCTGATTGGCTCCGGCAATCTCGGTGGCTTTCTGCACGGCCTCCTGTGCCTTGATAGTGAAGTTTTTAAAGTCCATTGTTTTGCTTAGTTCTCGGTAGGTGCTTCGGATTAGGAAGATTGTACGAGGGTATTAGCAAACGAGGTGCGAGAAGAATTTTTCGGACTTTTTGTCGGAAATTTTATTAATCACAATCAAAATACCAGACAAATTTTCTTGCAAGACTAAATCTATGTTTTAGAGTACTATGATATTGTCTCATAAAACTCTCCAAAAACAACTTTCCCACTAGTTTTACTACTTAGTAACTAATTTATTGACCTTATGAAGCAGCAGCTAAGAAAACCAGAGAATTGGCAAGACTTCGAAACGCTGTGTAAGAAGCTTTGGGGTGAGATTTGGCATTGTCCTGAAATAAAGAAAAACGGTAGAGTAGGGCAAACGCAACATGGAGTAGACGTCTTTGGCATTCCTCAAGGCGAATCCTCCTACTTCGGAATTCAATGCAAGGGAAAAGATGATTATATAAACGCGCAGCTCAGTATAAAAGAAATAGATGAAGAAGTTAAAAAAGCATTATTATTTTCACCTAAACTAAAAAAATTCTACATTGCTACTACTGCTAACAAAGACTCAAAAATCGAGGAATACATAAGAAATAAAAACATTGAATCTATCGCAAATGAAAGATTCGAGATACATTTATTTTGCTGGGAAGATATAGTAGAACTAATTGACGAAAACAAAAAAACTTATGATTGGTATGTAAGAAGCATAAATTTCGCAACTAAGCATGAAGTTTTATTATCCTTTCAAGACGGCTCTAAGATATTAGAATGCGAACCAGTATTTAAAAAAGTTAGCATAAAGTATTTCGACAGATCAAAGCTAGATATAGTAATTGACAAACTATTTCATAGTGGCCCCAACCGATTTGGAGCCCTTGACTGGCGTTTGTCTCTAAATAAGGAAGAATTTATAAAGTCTGTAACAGAAGGTGTAAAGGATGAATCTGAAGAAGATTTTAACGACCCACAACCAATTCAACATGAAACTTCATTTATCAACGCGACGAATTACATTATTTACAATCGAAGCGTTTGCACAGTGCAACTGTGCTTAAAAAATACAGGTAGCGAGGTACTTGAAAAGTATAAATTGATTTTTGAATTTGAAGGTGCTATTAATATTGACACCGTTAATAAACGCAGATTTTTCCTAGATTCACACCCTCATAAGTACGATTCACTAATCAAGTCTGAATTCCAAATAGAAGCTAAGCCTCTTGAAGATTACTTAGTTCAAAATGATACGATATGTTTTGACAAAGTTTGCTTCAAACCTTATGCAAAAGATGGTGAAGTAAAAATATATTGGAAATTAATTTCAAAAGACTATGAAAAAAACGGAGAGTTATTAATTCACGTAAAACCTAAATTCGAATTATCAAATGAAATAATATTTATTGAAGACCCAGGTAGACAACCTGAGGTTGTTAAGATTAAGAATAAATATGAATACCAAAACACTGACTCTTATGGTAAGCCAACAGCATATTAATCTGATAAAACAGGTTGCGCCAACCGAAAAAGCCCTCTGTTTATTTAGCAATTAGTGTACTGACCATAGATTGGCGAGGAGTGGGCTGCGTTATTCTCCGCAGGCGAGAGAGTAGAGAGAAAGTACAGTACTCTCATCCACACTGCTATATTTTCTTAAAATCTATTCTGAACGGGCGCACTTAATAGCTTACAGTCTGCTGTACATCGGAGGCTGCTCTACTACTTGTAAGCAGCCAGCTACGACAGAACAGCTGACTCTCAATGACAGTGATAGACCTGTATCAAATTCCTGCCGCGCGCTTCGTACAATTGCCTATATGAAACCGAGCACCCTTGACGCCTTTTACAACGCGCTTGCCCCGGGTCCTATGTCCGCAGCTGGCGTGTTGCCGCCGCCGGATATGGGGCAAGGGGTAGGGCATTTCAATGTGTTCTCCTTGGCGGACCTGCGCGGGACGCCCCCGATGACGTTTAACCGGCGGGCCTACTACAAAATCACGCTCTGCCGTGGGCGCAACCAGGTGGAGTGTGCCGACCAAGCCCCGCACGTCGGCGCCAATACTTTGTTTCTGGTGACGCCGCGCGTACCCTACCGGTGGCTGCCGCTTACCGAAGATTTTACGGGCTACAGCTGCCTCTTCAACGATGCCTTTCTGCTGCCCGCCCGGACCGGTGTAGTGCTGGCTGAGCTGCCGATTTTTCAGCCCGGGGCCTACCCGGTGTGGGAAGTAACCGAGGCCGACTGCGCGGCGCTCGAAGCCATTTTCGAGAAGATGCTGCGCGAGTTGCCGTCGGGCTACGCCTACAAGCACGACCTGCTGCGCACCTACCTCTGGGAGCTGATTCACCTGGTGCAGAAGCTGCAGCCGGCCCCTACCCCCCTGGCTACGCACAACGCCGCCGAACGGGTCGCCACCCAATTCACGGAGCTGCTGGAGCGGCAGTTTCCGCGCCAAAGCCCGCAACCGCCGCTGCGCCTGCGCACCGCCACCGACTACGCCGACCAATTGGCGGTGCACGTCAACCACCTCAACCGCGTGCTGAAGGAAACGACGGGCCACACCACCACCGGCCTTATCAGCAGCCGCTTGACGCAGGAAGCCAAGCTCTTGCTGAAGCAAACTGCCTGGAGCGTTTCGGAGATTGCCGATAGCCTGGGCTTTGCCGATGTGGCGCATTTCTGTACCTTTTTCAAGCGCCACGCTGGGCAGACGCCGGGGGATTTCCGGCATTTGGCCGTGTTTGGGGTGTGAGTGTAAGTAGCGCGGACTTTTAGTCCGCGCCTACCACGCCTTCTCACTCGCGGACTAAAAGTCCGCGCTACTGTGGAGCGGCTTTAAAAATGCGCCAACTTGTTTGAAATGTAAAACAAATGGGTTGATTGGCGAAGTTTACCGCTTGGCTGCCACCCGGACCTTTGTGGGGTACTTACTCGCCTCCTTTTCCGGGGAGGCCAAACCCACAAGCAACATGGCAAACAAGAAAATTGCGCTGGTCACGGGCGGCAACAAAGGCATCGGCTTCGAGATTGTGCGGGGGCTGCTACAGGCGGGCTGCCGGGTGTACCTAGGCGCCCGCGAGGCCGCCAAGGGCCAGCAAGCCGTAGCGGAGCTAGCCACCGAAGGCGACGTGCTATTCCTCGAAGTGGACTTATCCAACCAAGCGACGCTCGACGCGGCCGCGGCGCACCTGCAACGCGAAGAAGGCCACCTCGACATTCTGGTGAACAATGCGGGCATCAACGTGCCCGGCGACGGTTCGGCAAGCACAGCCGATGTGCGCAGTGTAGAGCAGGTGCTCCAAACCAACTTCGTGGGCACGCTGGCTGCCACCCAAGCATTTTTGCCGCTGGTAAAGCAAGCCGCGGCGGGGCGCATCGTCAACGTGTCGAGTCCGCTGGGCTCGCTCACCATCAGTGGCCAGAATGACTGGGGCCTGCTGGGTTACTCGGCATCGAAAGCCGCGCTAAACATGCTCACCGCGCAGCTAGCCTACGAACTGCGAGATACGGCCATTAAGGTAAACTCGGCCGCTCCCGGCTACACGGCTACTGACCTCAATGGCTTTGCGGGTACTGATACCCCGGCCCAGGGGGCGGCGGAGGCCATCCGGCTAGCGCTATTACCCCCTGATGGCCCTACTGGCACGATGTCTTCTGCCGACGGTCTCTTGCCTTGGTAAGGACTGGCCGCTAAGCGCAGCTAGTACCAGCTAATCGGCTAGGACACTTTTGCTTGGCTACCTCCGGGTAGGCGCCATGTGTCTGGGCTCACCTCGGCACCGCTAGCAGTAGCGCGCTAAAATCAGCCTTCTACCGGGCCCCTGCGTAGGCAGTAAAGACACTTCTTTACTTACTTCTGATGCGCAAACTTCTTTTTATCTTACTGAGCTGCTTACTACTAGTGCCCGCAGCTGGGGCTTGCCCGTGGTGCCGGCCTAAGGTGCAGGCTGGTATCTACACGCCTGCTTACTCGACCAATATGCTGCTGGTGCTGCTGCCGGTGGCGGTGTTGCTGGCCGTGGGCGTGGCGGTGTATTATTGGGATAAACTACGGCCTACGGCCACTACTGCTTATGCTGCCCGCTAGCGTCTTACCCCAACGCCGCACGCCGTTGGTGGCAGCGGGCATTTTGCTAGGCGCGGGCTTGGGCGGCTTCGTCGATGGCATCGTGTTGCACCAGGTGTTGCAGTGGCACAATATGCTGTCGGGGCAGTTGCCGCCCGATACCTTAGTGCGCGCCAAAATCAATATGTACTGGGATGGCCTGTTTCACGCTGCCGTGTGGGTACTCACGGTGGTGGGGCTGCTGATGCTGTGGGCCGCCACCGGCCGGGCCGACGTGCCGCACTCGGGCCGCACGCTGGCGGGAAGCGTGCTGCTAGGTTGGGGCTTGTTTAATGTGGTAGAGGGCATCATTGACCACGAACTACTGGGGCTGCACCACGTGTATGAGTACACGCCCAACCACTTGCCAGCAGATATGGCCTTTCTGGCATTGGGGGTAGGGTTGCTGGCAGTTGGAGGTGCGCTAATCCGAGCTGGGCGAAAGCAGTAGTTTTTGCTAGCTCGATTTATAGCCCTGGCCTAGCTTGAGCTGATGCGAGTAGGTAGCGTGTACCACTTATTACTAGTAAAGTTTTTGCCGTTAATAATGCGCATTAGTGGGGTGGCTAGGCGCTCGTGTTGCCTTGGCGCGCTTTGTTTCGCTCGCTTCCTTTTTGGTGGGTAGCGCATACTTGTTGGGTAGCCAACGCATGCCTTACTACAAACTAAACGCCGACAGTAGCACCCGAGTTGGATGCTACTGTCGGCGTTTATTCGTAGGCTGACCAGGTCTGCCTTACTTGTTGGTTTTTGGCATGCCGCCGGTTACTTCTAGCAGGCTGCCAGTTGAGTAGCTACCGTCTTGCGAGGCGAAGTAAACGTAGGCGGGGGCTAGTTCTTCGGGTTGGCCAGGGCGACCGAGCATGGTTTCGTCGCCGAACTTGGCCAGGTCTTCCTTCAGCATGGTGCCGGGGATGAGCGGCGTCCAGATGGGGCCGGGCAGCACGGCATTGACCCGGATTTTCTTCTCGCCCAGGTAAGCGGCGAGGCCCTTGGTGAAGGTGTGGATGGCGCCCTTGGTGGCGGCGTAATCTACCTGGTGCGGGTTGCCGACGAGGCCCGCGATGCTACCCGTGTTGATGATGGAGTCGCCTTCCTTCAGGTACGGAATGACGGCCTGGGCCATGAAGATGTAGCCTTTGATATTGGTATCGAAGGTGCGGTGAATATCCTGCTCCGGAATGGTTTCGAAGTGCTCGTAGCCCTTTTGATAGGCGGCGTTGTTGACCAGGATATTGAGGCCGCCCAGCTCGGTGTGGGTGCGGCTCACGGCCTCGCGGCACTCAATGGCCGAGCGCACATCGGCCTGGATAGCCAGAAACTTACGGCCCTGCGCTTCCACAGCTTTGCCCACTACGGCGGCATCTTCGGCATTCGACTGGTAGAGCACAGCCACATCGGCACCTTCCATGGCAAAGGCCAGGGCCACGGCCCGACCAATGCCCGAGTCGCCGCCCGTGATGAGCGCCACCTTGCCGGTGAGCTTACCCGCGGGCTTGTAGTTCGACATATCCCAATCGGGCTGTTCCTTCATGTCCTCCTGGCTAGTGGGGTAGGACATGGGCTTGGGGCTGATTTCGCTGTTAGTTGGGCGCGGTTCGTTTTGCTCGGTAGACATTCTTTTAGCTAGTTGGTTGCTGACCTTAATACGGCGCTGAACCTCGAAGAGCCAGCCAAGACCTAAATAATTGTTTGTCTTACACCAAATTAGCACGGCCGTAAGCTAATGCGAGCTACGGTGGCACAACCGCTTTCCTCTACTTGGCACAAGCAGCAGGAAACGCAAGTTTTTGCAAGGTTCCTGCCTGCGCAGCGCAGCTTAGCTTGCTTCTGCTGGCCCATTTGCCTAGCAGTGCACCAGACTACAGCCCTTCCAACCCATTAAGCCAGCTGGTGGCTCAGGGTCGAGCCGGAGCCATTTGCGCGCCGAAACAGCCAGCCCGAAGCCACCCACAGCATAGCGAAGGCCGTGTTCAGGGCCAGCACTTGTAGCATACCCAGGTTCACCTCAGGCCGCCAGATAAGCGCCGCAACGAGGGGAACCATCACCTGCACCAGCGCCGCCGCAAACATGGTGTAGGCCATGCCCTGCGGCCGAAACCGGGCAACAACCGCCCCGATGAGTGCCACCGCCAGCACCCCGCCGTAGAGCAGATTGGCAGGGTTGTCTTCACTGCCGATGAACCCTACCGCCAAGTTTCCCCAAATGAGCAGGAGGCCGGCCATTACGGCTACGCCCACGGCCAGGCGGTAACTGGCATTGCTGCCCAGGCGGGCCACCAGCAAATAGGCGAGGCCCGCGCCAAACAGCAAGCCGCCGGCAATCACAAAATCTGATACCGTCCAGACTACCTCGGCGCTGAACTGCATCGCTACCAAGGGTATAAGCAGCAGGCAAGCCGTAGCAAATGCCAGGCGAAGAAGGCTTTTAGTAAGCGTCATAGCAAGAAATTGATAAGGTGAAACTTAGGAGAAAAAAGCCCGAAAACGAGGGGTAGCAAAAGTGGTAAGCTTATGTGGTGCTATCCGAAGCCGGTTCGCTAAGCCACACACGACACACCTGACCGCGGCAGCAGTAGTAGCTAGAAAGCAAAGCGTTAGCGACGGCACAAAGGAAGCAAAAGAACTTTGTATTTCAAAGTTATTAATCACACGTTTTCTACAAGTGCTTCCTTGGTGGGCGGCAGGCTATTTTTACTAGCCCTACCCCCCTATCCATGCTCGATCTTATTATTGATGCCCGCCCGGCGGCATTGGCCCCTGGGTTTGCCGTGAAGCGCATCCTCCCCTACCGGCTGCGGCGCATGCTGGGGCCGTTTATTTTTATGGACCACGCGGGGCCGGTGCAGGCGGCGCCAGCGCAGCTAGCTAGCCTCGACGTGCTGCCGCACCCACATATCGGGCTGAGCACGGTGAGCTACCTGTTTGGTGGGCAAGTGACGCACCGCGACAGCCTGGGCGTGGAGCAGATTATCCGCCCCGACGAGGTAAACTGGATGACGGCTGGCAGCGGCATCGCGCATTCGGAACGGTTTGAGGACCCGGCCGCCCTGGCCGGCGGAGCGCTCGAAATGCTGCAAACCTGGGTGGCCCTGCCCGAAGCCGACGAAGAGCAGGCGCCCACCTTCCGCAATTACCAGCCCAGCGAGCTGCCCATCTTTACCGATAGCGGCGTGTGGATGCGCCTAATTGCCGGCGACGCCTTTGGGCTGAAAAACGGCGTAGAAACGCATTCGCCGCTGTTTTATGCGCACGTGGTGCTGCAAGCGGGGGCCCGCTTTGGGCTGCCGCGCGGCTATCCCGAGCGCGGCGCCTACGTGGCCAAGGGCAGCGTGGAGGTAAGTGGCCGGGTGTACACGCCGGGCCAGCTGCTGGTGTTCACGCCCGGCCTCGACCCGGTGCTGGTGGCGCGCGAGCCCAGCACGCTTATGCTGCTCGGGGGCGAGCCGCTGGGTGAGCGGTTTATCTGGTGGAATTTCGTGTCGTCGCGCCGCGAGCGTATCGAGCAAGCCAAGGCCGACTGGCAAGCGGGCCGCATTGCGCTGCCGCCCCACGACAATCGCGAGTTTGTGCCACTGCCCAACGACCGCACCCGGCCCGCCGGCTCGGGCTCGCCGCCGCAGGCGCTGTCGTAGGCCTAGTTTGTCGATTGCTTAATTGCTGGGGGTTTTTACCTCGCCGTCGGGGGTAGCCTTCACCTTGCTCATTTTCCGCAGGCGCTTTTGGTCGTGGCGGCTCATATTAGGCACTTTATCCCGGTGCTTGGGGGCGCGCGGGCTACCGGCGTTGGTCATGTCGGGGGTCACGACCGGTTGGGCGCCGGGCACCGTGCCCGGTGGCACTACCGTTTGGGCCAGCGCAGTACCGGCGGTGCCACACAGGGCCGCAAGTAGGAGGAGAAATTTCATAGAAAAGAAGTTGAAATTGTAGGAGGGGGTAGGACTGCAGCCTGGCGGCTAATTAAACCGATAGAGCACTAATCGCTTGCGCAACAGCTACTTGCTTTTTGCCTACTGCTGGTGCGCGACCAGCACTTCGCGCACGGGCGTCCAGCGTATTTCAGGGTAGCGGGCATTATCTAGCGGGGCGAGGCGGGGTAGGCCCGTAAGCATGTTGTGCAGGTACTGCATGCCCTGCCAGGGCGGAAACACCTCGCCAGGAGCGGGCGCGAGGCGGCGCGTCACCCGAATCATCAGCTTCAGCAGCCAGAGGCCACCGGCGCGCAGGCGGCCAAAGCGGCGGCCGGTGGCGGCGCTGGCAATGGCTTGGAGCTGGCGCACAGTGGCTGTTTCGCCGGCCACGCGTAGGTAGCGGGGCGTAGTAGAGTCGAGGGCTGCGGCGGCCGTGAAGGCAGCCGTATCGGCGATGGTGGTGAAGTCGAGCGGCTGGTCGGCCGAGCCCCAATAGAGCACGCGCCTGATTTTGAAGAGCACCACCGGTGCCTGCCCGGTCAGCAAATCCATGAACATGCCATTCAAAATAGACGTGGCCTGGATGGGCGCCTGGTCGAGCCGGCGGCCAAACTCGCGGCGCAGGTCGAGGTTGCGGTTCGAGCCTTCGGGCAGCTTGGTGAAGTCGATGGCGTAGTCGGACGGGATGAAGCGGGGCACGCCGGCTGCTACGGCCGCGTCGAGCAGG